>R07__coassemble_265_pt1 | contig 20532 bp, 15 predicted proteins | sample R07__metabat2_low_PE_052 | metagenome-assembled genome bin R07
GATTTTCTGGTCTTCTTTGGCTTTTCTTCAGCCTCAGCAGCTGCTTCTTCTTTTGCTTCTTCCTTTGCAGGCTTTTCTGTTTCGGTGCCATTATCATACAGGAATTCTGCAGCCTTGCTTAAAAGAACATCCAGCTTCATATTCTTTCTTTCTTCGTCGGTGACGATGGTGTTAAGCTGTTCATATTCCATGCCATAAGCTTCTGCCATCTTCTTGATGTCCTCTGCAAGTTCTTCGTCTGTTACTTCAAGGTTTTCTTCCTTTGCGATCTGTTCGAGAACAAGACGGCTCTTGATATTATGAAGGGCAACCGGCTTTGTCATTTCAATAAACTGCTCCGGTGTCTGGTTAACCATCTTTAAGTACTGGTCAAGGCTGAAGCCCTGCTGTTCAAGATTCATCTGATAGCTTCTTGCTACCTGGTAGCTTTCAGCATCAACCATAGGATCAGGGATGATCATCTCTGCGTTTTCGATTGCTTCATCCACCAGCTGGTTTTCTGCAAAACGCTTGTTTTCTGCTTCCCTTGCTTCTTCCAGGTTCTTCTTTACGTCTGCCTTGTATTCTTCAAGTGTGTCGAATTCAGAAACCTCTGCTGCAAACTCATCGTCAAGTTCAGGAAGCTCCTTAACCTTTATTTCATTTAATTTGCATTTGAAAACTGCTTCTTTTCCTTTTAAGTTTTCTGCGTGGTAATCTTCAGGGAAGGTTACGTTTACATCGAATTCTTCACCCGGATTGTGGCCAATGATCTGGTCTTCGAAACCAGGGATAAATGTGCCGGAGCCAAGTGTCAGCTGGTAATTATCTGCCTTGCCGCCGTCGAATAAAACGCCGTCAACCGAGCCTTCGTAGTTGATGTCTACGATATCATCCTTCTGTGCAGGGCGGTTTTCAACAGGAACTCTTCTGCTGTTTAATTCCTGAACACGTTCTAATTCCTTCTGAACGTCTTCATCTGTGATTGCGCCTGCTTCCTTGTAGTAGGAAAGGCCCTTGTACTCGCCAAGCTTAACTTCCGGCTTGATTGCAACCGTTGCTGTGTAGATGAAAGGCTTACCCTTTTCAATCTGGGTTACTTCGATGTCCGGCTGTGACACGATTTCTTCTTCGCAGTTTTTGATTTCCTCGGAATAAGAATCCTGAATCATGAAGTTGGCTGCGTCCTCGTAGAAGACCTCAACGCCATACTGCTTTTCAATCATGTACTGAGGAACCTTGCCCTTGCGGAAGCCCGGCAATGCCACCTGGTTTTTGATTTTGTGATATGCCTTTTCGATAGCCTTATCAACATCCTCTGCAGGTACTTCGATTGTAAGTACTGCCATATTACCTTCCTGCTTTTCAAACTTTAAACTCATATTCTTAAACTCCTTTTTGGTTTTATTTACAGCTCGCAACGAATGATTTTAACATACTTTTAAATCATAATCAATTGCTATATTTTAGTCCGCCAGTTGGTCTGGTAAATCTGAGGACGGACTACCGGCTTTCGTAATCTATCTTTACAAGCGTAAGGCCGGCCGCCTTGGCCTTCGGGGCCGACAGAAGACGGTCTTTGCTGTCTAGGATTTCCTTCACATGCTCCGGCGGATACACACCCATTCCCACCTTTTCCAAGGTGCCTGCAATTATCCGCACCATATTATATAAGAAGCCATTTCCCGTCACGGTTATGGTTATTTCCTTTGGTTCGTACCTGCAAGAAGGGTTCACATCAGAAAGAGGCCTCGTTTCTATTTCGATGGAATCGATTCTCCGCACCGAGGTTTTCTGCTGGCCGCCTGCAGTGGAAAAAGCGATAAAGTCATGTTCGCCCACAAGATATTCCGCGCCCTTCCGCATTTTTTCCACATCCAGCTCGTAATAAACATAATCCGCGTACAGCCTTTCCGTAGGCACGCTGAAACAGCAGTTTATGATTCTGTATCTGTAGGTTTTGGTTTTTGCGTGGTAGCGTGGGTGGAAGTCCGCCGGCACCTCTTCGGACCTCACAATTTTTATATCGTCCGGAAGGATCTGGTTTAAGGCCATGCATATTTTTTCGGGCGGTATGCGGGTTTCCGTTTCAAACACAGCGGTGTTTCCGAGCGCATGCACGCCCGAATCCGTGCGGCTGGCCCCAAGAATCGTTATGTCCTCCCCCAAAAGGCGGCTTAAGGCCTCGTTTATCACAGCTTCAACTGCGGTGCCGTTTTTCTGCACCTGCCACCCCACATAATTGGTTCCGTCATAACTTATCGTAAGCTTGATTTTTTTCATTTATAATCTGTGTTCCGTGTCAAAAAACAATCCCTCCGGCCGCGTTCCGCGGCCACCTCCCTTTACACAAGGGAGGCTTGGGTTCCTTATCAAATCCTCCCGACAGTAACAAAACTGTCCATAAAAATTCTGACTGCTATCGTCACCAGCAAAAACAAAAGAATGACAACATAAGAAATCTTGTCTCTTTTTTCATATCTTAGCGGGTGGAGCCTCGTGCGGCCCTCGCCCCCTTTATAGCAGCGCGCCTCCATTGCCGTGGCCAAATCCGACGCGCGCCTAAAGGCCGACACAAACAAAGGCACCAGAATAGGTATCATTCCCTTTGCCTTTTTTATCAGGCCTCCCGTTTCAAAATCAGCGCCCCTTGCAAGCTGCGCGGAAATAATTTTGTTCACCTCTTCCACAAGAATAGGAATAAACCTCAGCGCTATGCTCATCATCATTGCCAGCTCGTGCGCCGGAAAATGCATAAATTTAAGGTGCGAAAAAATCTTCTCCAGCCCATTTGTAAGCACCGTAGGCGTGGTGGTGTATGTCAGCATGCCCGACCCTATGATTATAAGCACAAGCCTAATCGCAAAAAATGCCGCCCTTAAAATTCCTTCCCGGGTGAGCTTTAAAATCCACCACTGCCAGATTATTTCACCCTGGCTGAAAAACAGGTTGAAAAACACGGCCAGTATAAGAAGAAACCACACAAACTTAAGACCCTTGAAAATAACTTTTAAAGGAACGTGTGACAAATAAATCACGCCGAACATCACCGCGCCCAGAAAAATAAAGCAAAAAATATTATTAACAATAAAAAGGCCGGCAAGGTATATTACCAGTCCAAGTATTTTCACCCTCGGGTCCAGCCTGTGAATAACCGAATCCGCAGGATAATATTGTCCTAATGATAAATCTCTGAACATTACCCAAGCGCCTCTTTTGCAAGCCTTACCGCCTCGTCCATGGTTATAGGATTTCCCGGGAGGTTAAGTTCTCTGTATATATATGTTATTTCAGGAAGACCCAGGCCTAAGCCGTTAAGTATATCCTCGTGCGAGAAAACCTCGTGCGGTTCCCCGTCCAGCACCACCCGGCCTTCACTTAAAGCAATCATTCTTTTTGCGTATTCGGCTATTTCCGTCATGTTATGCGAAACCATAATAACCGCTGTTTTGTTTTCCTGCTGATAGTCCCTTATCATGTTAAGGATGTCCTCTTTGCCGCAAGGGTCCAGCCCCGCCGTAGGCTCGTCCAGCACCAGTATTTCCGGTTCCATGGAAATAACCCCCGCTATCGCCACGCGGCGCTTTTCGCCGCCGGAAATATCAAAAGGAGATTTAAGGAAAATGTTCTCCGGAGTGCCTGTCATTTTGAGGGCTTTTTCCGCCCTTTCCATGGCCTCGTCATTTGAAAGCCCCATGTTTTTAGGGCCGAAGGCCACATCCTTTATAACCGTTTCCTCGAAAAGCTGATATTCCGGATATTGAAAGCACATGCCCACCCTGCATCGGATGTCTCGAAGGGCCTTCTTATCGCCTTCGACTTCCCTTCCGTCGTACAAAATCCGGCCGGAAGAAGGGCTCAGGATTCCGTTAAGGAGCTTAACCAGAGTGCTCTTTCCGCTTCCCGTGCTGCCGGCGATTGCGGTTATGGAATCGCCCCCAAGCGTAAGCGAAACATCCCTTAAAGCATGGGTTTCATCGGCCGCGCCCGCGTTATATATATAATTTACATTTTCAAGTGTGATCAGCATTTAATCTACTTTTACCCCTGCGTCCAAAAGTCTTTTTCTGAAAGCATACCGCGCCGGAAGCTTAAGTCCGTATTTTTCTATTTCAAGAGGCCTTGAGAAAATCTCATCCGGTGTCCCCTGCATTTTTATTCTGCCCTCCGACATCACAAAGACTTTATCGGCATCCATGGCCTCGTCCATAAAATGCGTGATGCAGATAACCGTGAGCTTTTTTTCTTTATTAAGGCGCCGCACCGTGTTCATTATTTCCCTTCGGCCCATTGGGTCAAGCATGGAAGTGCTTTCATCAAGCACAATGCATTTAGGGTCCATTGAAAGCACACCCGCCACCGAAAGCCTCTGCTTCTGGCCTCCGGAAAGCTTGTTTGGGGACGCCTTTGCATGCTCTGAAAGCCCCACCTGGAAAAGTGCTTCGTCCACTCTTTTTTGTATGTCTTCCGGATCCACGCCTAAATTTTCCGGGCCAAAGGCCACTTCCTCATCAACCAGGCTGCCTATTATCTGATTGTCCGGGTTCTGAAAAATCATCCCGACGCATTTTCTTATATCCCATATTTTCTTTTCGTCGGCCGTGTTGTTTCCGTCCACCCACACGCTGCCTTCGTCGGGAACAAGAAGCGCATTTAAATGCCTTGCCAGAGTGCTCTTTCCGCTTCCGTTTCCGCCCAGTATACAGATAAAATCACCTTCTTCCAAAGAGAGGGTGATGTCATCTAATGCCTTTTCATTTTCCGGAGCCTGGCCATCTGAAGCTTTGCTTTCTTCTGCCCAGTCTCCTTCAATTTCACCGATAACAGGATAGGCGTATGAAATTTTTTCGGTTTTTATGAAGCTCATTTAATCTCAAAAGTTACACTATAAAATATACGTTTAATTAGACCGGCCATTGCAATTATTTTTATACGTTAGACATATATTTTTTACTGCCGCAGTTCGCAAGTTAGTTTGCTACCCTCTGTAGTTGTCATTATAATACTGATTATAATAACCATAATTATTGTAATATGACCTTCCTGCGCAGCCATATCCGCTGCATCCTCCAAGGCACATGCGCGAAAGCAGAGACAGCACAACAATTATTATTATCGGAGCAAAAATTTTCAGCCTGCCCGTGCGGTATGTACGGCCCGAGCTGCCGGAAGCATCTCTTCTCACATTCTGCGCAAACGAATTAAAGAAATCGTCGAAATTATAAAAGCCGCCGTAGTAGCTTCCGCCGCCCTGCTGTCTGTACTGGTTTCCGCCGCCTCCATAGCCATAGCCCGAATAGCCGCTGCCTGTGCTGTCATTATATGTGCCGTCCGTTTGTCTGTAGCGCGAATACTTAGCGGGATTAGTGAGCATCTCGTATGCCTCATTAATCTCGTTCATCTTTTCGTTGGCACTCGGGTCATTCGGATTCATATCCGGGTGGTACTTCCTCGCCAGCTTTCTGTATGCTTTTTTTATTTCTTCAGGTGTGGCGTTCCTTGAAACCCCAAGCACCTGGTACGGGTCTTTTATCATGTTCTTCTGATGAATTTCTCTTTACATTTTGGACATGTGATTTCTATCTGGCCCTTTCCCTTAGGCACACGCACAGTAGCCTTGCACTTAGGGCATGTATAAAAAACATGGGTCTTTCTTTCCTGCCATTTTCTCTTCTGAAGATTAAAAAAGCTCTTTACTTTGTTTTTGGTTCTGTAGTACCAGTCAAGCTCTTTTCTTCTGTTTGTGTAATTTCGGGAAAACATTCTGAAAATGTTGTAAATCAGGATCGCAAGGCCCAGGTACCAAAAAGCATGCAGCACTGTAACTGCCGATCCAAAAGCGCCAATTAAAAGAGCCACCAGCGCAGCAAAGCTCAAAAACCTGCTGAACTGATCCCCACCGTAACGGCCCGCCATAAACCTTTGGAAGCCGCATCTAACTTTGTACAAAAAGTTTCTCATTTGTCTATTTCCTTCCTGCAATTTTAAAACCTTGCGGCTTTTACTTTGAAATGTCGCAACATTTCGCCCTACTATACACGGTAATTTTGTTATTTCTGTGACTTTTTACTTACCTGCTGGATTTTTTCTTAAGGCACACACCGGCCGTAGCTGCTATACCAAGTGCTGCTATTGCCATAATTATCCAAAGAGCTGTGCTGTTTTCATCGCCCTGTTAATCTTAAATCCTTTTTTCTTTTGTTCCATAAACTTTTCCTCCTATTTTCTCCGCCTGATTACGCGGTCTTTTCGCAAGCCGGATGATTATTTCACGGTAAGCATAATCATTGTGAGGTCGTCGCTCTGTTCTGTGCCTTCGGAAAAGGCTGCGACTGCCTCGGTAAATTCTTCTATGTAATTGTGTTCTTTGCTGCCTACAAGGATTGCTTCAAGGCGGTCATAGCCAAACTGCCCGTCGTTTAAACTTTCTGCTTCGTTCAGTCCGTCTGTATACATAAACACCATATCGCCCGGCTCTAAGTCGGCAGCTGCCATAGAATACTCTGTGTCTTCAAACCAGCCGCAGGCTACATCTCCTAGTGGCTCTAGTTTTACAAATTCGCCGCTGTTTTTTACAAGGTACGGTGCATTGTGGCCTGCGTTGGCATAAACAAGCTTTCTGGTTTCAGGGTCATAGTCCAGGATAAAAACAGTGACGAAATGTGACTTCGGGTTATTTTCCACCAGCATATTATTCACGTCATAAAGAATTTCCGACAGCCCTTTTCCGGCATGCGATAAAGCATTGATGGCTGTTATGGTTTTGGACATCAATATGGATGCGCTCATACCGCTGCCGCACACATCCGCTATGCCCGCAATCACATGGCCATTTTTAAGCTCTGTGTAAAAATAGAAATCGCCGCCAACATACGCCGCAGGCTTCATCTGCGCATTAATCTCGCCGCCGGCAAATTCGAAATGGCCTTTCGGCAGCATTTCCCTTTGCATTTCACCGGCAAGAGAAAGCTCTTTTTCTGCATGCGCCTTTTGAAGCATCAGCGCCTCTGCCTCATTCATGCTTGATTCCAGACTGTCAGTAAGCATGTTAAAGCTCCTGGCTATAAGGTCAAATTCGTCTTCACCTGTCACCGGTATTTTTTCCAGAGGGATGCCATTTTCTATGGCGGCAATACCCGTATCGGCGAACTCATTCATTTTTTGGCTGATTTCTTTTGCACGCCTTAAAATTTTTCTGTTAAGTATGCCTGCAATGAAAAGACATGCCAACACCATGAGTGCCAAAAAGCTTATGAGCGTTATGACGAACTTCCGTATCTGCTCTTTTTCAAGCGTTACCTGCGCAATTTCAACTCCCAGCACGCCAATGACAGAGCTTTCAGTACCGTCTGCATAAATTGGCGTAAAGCAAGCATATGAACGGCCATAGGCATTGTTTAACTCGACCACCCCGCCAAATTCAAGAATTTCCCTGAGCTCATCGTCGATTTCATATGGTATCGAATCGCCTTCCCTTATCGGCTCGGCATCAGGGTCGGAAACGGGAATAAACTCATTCTCGCCGAGTGTGGTACGTATGCAGGAATAAAGAATCGTGTTATTTTCATAATCAGGCACCATAATATAAATGCAGGCAAAATTCAGTTTTTGCTCAAGAACATATATATACTCATACATGTTTGCCTTTGATTCAGGAGTCAGATTAATCAGGTCCGTTCCTTCAAAACTTTTTGCCACAATCTGGGCGATGGCAGAGCTTTCGGAAACATAATTTTCAATGCTATAGTCGTTTATCTGCATACTGCTTGCTACGGCATATAACACGGTGATAATCAGAAAAGTCGTGGCTATAATCAACACGATTTTCTTGGTCAGCGTGAGATTTTTGATATGCTTTTTTTTGGTTTTGGTTTCTTCCATAATTTTTTAAAATTCAACCGGCAGGCTTTCTATTTTTTTGTTTGTTAAATATAGATTTTATCAGCCTGCCTTTTATTTTTCCAGCCCTTGCAATGCAGATTTTATAATAAAAATTCCTTTATATAAATATGCTCTTTAAATTTTATCGGCCAGCCTTTTATTTTTCCAGGAACCCTGGAAAAAGAATATCAGATATATTGAAAGACCGATTGCCCAGCCGATAGGGTTGCACCAGTAGATGGAAAATTCAGACCCAGTGAGGGCCGCGATTACATACGCAAAAATGCACCTGCCCACAAAGTTTGCAAGCACACCTATGGTGGATTTAAGCACATCGCCTGCGCCCCTTAAAAGCCCCGAGAAAACCGACTGGCAGCCCATCAGGAAATAAAATGTTCCCATGATCATTATATAATCCCTGCCTGATTGTATTGCAGCATGGTTTACGCCTTCTTCCATGAAAAGGCCCACAATGCCTTCGCTGAAAAGATGCATGATGCCGCAGAAGAAAAAGCTGATGACGGCTATCATCACAAGCGCCGCCTTAAGGCCCTTGTAAACCCTGTCGTACTGGTTGGCGCCCACGTTCTGGCCTGTGTATGTGGCCAGGGCGTTTGATACCTGCACCATAGGAACTATGCAGATGCTGTCCACCCTGTTAACCGAAACATAACCCGACACAACATCCACGCCGAATGTGTTGGCCAGCGACTGAAGCACCATATAACCACTCGACACCACAACCTGGCAGATCATCGTAGGGATTGCGACCTTTGCCATCGTGCCCAGAATTTGGAAATCAAAAAATTTATTTTCCGCCAGAGCACCACCGGCATCATTTAAATTTATTTTTTTCTTTAAGAATCCAAGCATCAGGATGAAAACAACTATTGCGGCTGCGTACATAGAAATAACTGTTGCAACGGCAGCGCCCGTCACGCCCCATCCAAAGCCCAGCACGAACCACAAATCCAGCCCCACATTAAGAACGGAAGAACCGCCCAGCATGATAAGGGTTATCGAGCTTTTTCCAAGGGAATTGAAAACCGAATTGCAGATATTGTACATATAAAGTGCCGGCATTCCGATTATATATATAAGGTAATAGGTTTTCGAATCGTTCATCAGTATGTCCGGTGTGTTCATAAAATTCATTATGACATCGGTAACTGCGAATGCGATGGCTGTCATTATAAGGCTTAAAGCGGCAAAAGAAACCAGTGAGGTATTGATGGCGGTTTTCAGGCGGCCGAATTTTCCGGCGCCATAGAGCTGCGAAAAAACAATAAGGCATCCTGTGCCAAGGCCGACAGCTATTGAAATATAAACATTAATAACCGTGGTCGCGCTTCCCACCGCGCTCAGGGCGTTCTGGCCCACGAACTTTCCCACGATGATTGTGTCTACTATATTATAAAGCTGCTGGAGGATGTTGCCAAAAATCATCGGCAGCGCAAAAAACAGAAGCGACTTCCACGGTGTGCCGGTAATCATGTTAAGACCCGCTGCTGATTTATTTTTTGTAATTCCCAAACTCATATATATTCCTCTCTGCGCCTCCCCTGTTTTTTTCCTCGCTTTACTTTAATAACAAAATCTCGTTTCGTCAATAGAAGACAGTGATGCGGTTCTTTTTGTCGCCTTTTTAGCCAAGGTATTTTAAGCTTGCGCAAACAACCTCTAAAAAAAGTTCAGTCGGCTAACACCCTTGGAAATGTAAGCTCTTCGGTGCTCATTGCGCCGTTCCCTCGCAAAAAGCGCTCGGGCCGTCGTCAGCCTCGCACCTACATCGCTAACATTTCCTACGGGCACGCCAATTCACTTTTTTTGGAGGTGTTTGCCGCATAAAATACCTTGGCTACCAAAAAGACGACAAAAGAACCGCCCCACTATGTGCCGCAAGCGTGTAGACATCGAACAAGTCCGGAGTCTGAGCCCGAGAGAAGGTTGAATATGTGCTTTGTCATAGCATGAAAACGGGCAGGCGTTTTTTAGGAAATTGCCATCTGAACTTTATTACTTTACTCTTTAAAAGTAATTGTGTTATAATATCAGGAACGCACATGACGGCTTGCATCATTTTTTTTATGGCGAAACAAAACAACGACTCGATTAAAAAAATAAAATTGCTGATCAGGCACACAAAGGCAGATATCAAAAATTGGTCAGGCGACCACAACTTCGGCCCTTTGTTTTTTGTCCTGGCAATTCTTGCAGTTATTGCAATTATCTTCTTCCTCACAGGGGTTACAACTCACAACCCTACGGCTTCCTCATCAGAAATCGAAAACACCCTTCAAAGGCTTACGGCCCTTGAAAACAAAACCGCCACAAGCTTCAGGGAATACAACTACTCCCTTTCCGAAGACGTGGACGTCGCAAAAACACAAAAAGAAATCCTTTCACACTACAACGACCTTTCTTATAATGAAGAAAACTTTTCAACATGGTTTGACGGCGCGGCAATCGTCGGCGATTCCATCGCCGCTGCCGCCGGAGAATATGGCTACGCTTCCGAATCATACTTAAAAGCCAGCATAGGCATCGCCGTATACAGCGCAGATGATGTGATTGCAGAAACAATTTCAATCCAGCCATCCGTTGTTTTCCTCACATTTTCCGGAAACGACATCGTCAACTACCTTTCCGATGTGGACAGCTACATAAGAGACTATCGCGAAATAATAGAAGAGCTTCAGGAAAACATATCAGGCGTATATATCTTCCTGCAGGCTGTGCTTCCATGCCAGGAAGAAATGCTGGAAACCACCCTTTCGTCATACAAATACAGAGACGACTACAATACAGCCCTAAAAGAACTTGCCGACGAGATGGGGCTGGACTTTTTTGATTCATCCTTCATACTGGATGCATATCCGGAGCTTTTTGACGCGGACGGCCTTCACCCGAAGTCGGCCTTCTATCCTTTGTGGCTTACATATATGGCAGAAATCTCCGGACTTACAGGTGAATAATTTATGCAGGTGCTGGCAGCTTTCATCAAAAAAATAAAGCCAAAACTCACGCCGCTTAATGTGGCCCAGTTTTTGTGTGTGGCAGGCCTTCTTGTCTTCATAATAGTCACCCTCTCCTCCGGCTGCACCAGAGACATTTCAATCTCAGACATAAAGCAAAACGTTTCAGGCTTTGAAAACATAAACGAACTTAACGAATCAGAGCCATCCGAAATTTTAAAAATATTCGGCACATCTTTCGAAAACTGCGTTTATTACAAAGCATCAGACATAATGGACGTGCGCGAATTATTGATTATCAAGACATCCTCCGATGAGGAAATGGAAGCCGCAGAAAAAGCAATAGACTTAAGGTTAAATACCCAGCTGGACAATTTCGAAGGCTATGGCGCCGAACAGGTTTTTCTTTTAAACCAGTCCATATGCGAAAAATGCGGCCAGTATATTTTCTACGCGGTTGGAAATGAGGCCCAAAGCTGGCGAAACAGCTTTTTGAAGCTTATAAAATAAAAGGATTATTATGGTATTCAGCAGTCTGAACTTTTTATTCATATTTCTGCCAATCACCCTGCTCCTCTATTTTATTTTACCGGAGCGGCTTAAAAACCTTGTCCTTTTAATTGCCAGCATTATTTTCTATGCCTGGGGCGAGCCTGTTTATGTGATACTTATGCTCTTAAGCATCCTGTTCAACTACTTTTCGGGTCTTCAGCTCTCGGCCGCAAGAAACGATAAAAAAAGGAAAAAGCAGCTCGTCCTTTCCATCATAGTAAACCTGCTGCTTCTTGGCTTCTTCAAATATTTCGGATTTCTCATTTCGACCTTTAATGCCATATTCGGATCCAACATTGCGTCTCCCGAGCTTTCGCTTCCTATAGGCATTTCCTTCTACACCTTCCAGGCGCTTTCTTATGTGATCGATGTTTACAGGAAAAATGTACGCACGCAGAAAAACATAATAAATTTTGCCATGTACATAACGATGTTCCCGCAGCTGATTGCAGGACCTATTGTTAAATATTCAGACATAGAAAACCAGATCACAAACCGCCGCATAACTTTATCCCAGGCCGGAGAAGGCGTGGAGCGCTTGGTCCTTGGCCTGGCCAAAAAAGTTTTGCTGGCAAACAACCTTGGCCTTTTATACACAACCATCCAGGCCGCGGATGAAAGGTCATTCCTTACCGCATGGCTTGGCGCCGCTGCATATACAATGCAGATTTATTTCGACTTTTCGGGCTATTCCGACATGGCCATAGGCATGGGAAAAATGCTTGGCTTTGACTTCCCTGAAAATTTCAACTACCCGTACCTTGCCAAAAGCATCACGGATTTCTGGCGCCGCTGGCATATCACGCTTTCAAGCTGGTTCAGGGATTACCTCTACATCCCTCTTGGCGGAAACCGTGTGGCTCCTGTAAGGCATATTTTAAATATATTTATTGTCTGGATGCTCACAGGCCTTTGGCACGGCGCCGGCTGGAACTTTGTTTTGTGGGGCGTTTATTACGGCATAATACTTATTTTGGAAAAATATGTACTCACTCCGCTGTGCAAAAATTTCCCAACATGGATAAAACACATATACACAATAATCCTGGTTATGCTGGGCTGGGTGATATTCAGCAACACCGACTTTGCCTGCATGGGCACCTACCTTTCAAACCTTTTCGGAAGCGGCACAATAGGCCTTGTGGACGCAGACTTCTGGTACTATCTTAAGAGTAATCTTATATTGATCGTTCTTTCGATAATAGCCTGCTCGCCGGCATTTAAAAATTTATTTATCAGGATCACGCAGAAAAAAGCTGCCGCAGCCCTTGTGATAACAATAGTGCTTCTCCTTTTGTGCGTGGCATTTTTGGTATTTGGTTCCTACAATCCATTCCTGTATTTCAGGTTCTAGAGGCATAAAATTTGAAAAAAGACGAAAGAAAAAAATCGCATATCCTGATGGTGATCGGTGCAATAGTGCTGGTTGTTTTAATAGACCTGCTTTTCATTTTTATCCCGGACAAGGAAACTTCTGAAACCGAAAACAGAAGTCTCCAGCAGGCGCCTTCGCTTTCCTACGACACCTTCACAAGCGGGCGCTTCGAATCGCAGTTTGATGACTATGTTTCAGACCAGTTCCCGTTGCGTGATTTCTGGATAAGCCTCGAGACAACCATTGCCCGACTTGCGGGAAACACTTACTCAAACGGTATTTTCTTAGGAAGCGACGGCTATCTGATCCAGGATTTCACATATCCATCTGAAGAAAGCTACGAAAAAACCTTGCAGGAATTCACCAGTATTTCAAGCGCCAATCCGGAGCTTAATATCTATGCCCTGATTGCCCCTACCGCGCTGAGCATCCTTTCAGATAAGCTGCCTTTAAACGCGCCAGCAGGCGATGAAGACGGCTACCTTGACAGGCTTTTTAAAGACCTTGAAAGCTCCGGCATAAAAACCATCGACTTAAGGGAACGCTTCAGGAATATACAGGATGGAAGCCTTAACTGCGCAGCCTCCGAACTGGCAGGAGAAAGTGATAACTTTACCGTGCAGCTTTATTACAGGACCGACCACCACTGGACAACGGACGGCGCCTTCGAAGCCTTTAATGCCTTTAAGACCGCCTCATCCCTTCCTTCAAGTTCACCTGATTATGAAAGAACTGTTGTGACTGCAGAATTTAAAGGCACACTTTCTGCCTCAAGCGGCTTCAAGCAGTCCGAAACCGACACGATTTATGTCTACCTTCCTACGGAAGAAACCACTATTGATTATACCGTCACAAATGTAGATACCGGCATTCCATCGGCTTCTGTTTATGACACATCTTATCTTGAAACACGCGATAAATACGGCATGTTCTTAGGCGGAAACCACGCCCTTTTAAAAATCCAGACAGACGCCGTATCCACAAAAAGCATCCTGGTAATCAAGGACTCCTACGCTAACTGCTTCATTCCGTTCCTGATTCCTTATTACTCGAAAATCATCGTTGTGGATCCACGCTATTATCTTGACGATATAAACGAGTTGATTCAAAACGAAAATATCAGCGAGGTCTTATACCTCTACAACGCCGAATCCCTGGCAGAGAGAAATTAAAAATTACACAAACTTCAAAAGCAGAAAATCACATTCGTTTCAAAAAAAGGAACAAACATGAAAAAAATAAAATTCTTAAAAATCTTTTTATCCAAAGCTCCGGCCTTTGTTCTGGCCATCGCCATTACAATTCCGGCCTTTTCATTTAATGCCTTTGCCTATGACCTTCTTACCGGCTCCGAATATAACGCCGGCATAATTTTAGATGCCGAAGACATGACTATCGAAGCCGTCGAGGAATCCTCCGAGGAAAACATAGATAAAGCAGCAGATGCAGACACAGAAGTCGCATCCGAGCCCGAAAAGGTTTATGCATATCTTGTGGATGAAAACGACGAGCCCGTAAAAATAGGCGTGTACACCGTCACCTACGAAAACAAGCTTTACATTTCCCTTCGCGACCTGGCCGCCGCGCTTATAGGCACAAAAAAACAATTTAATTTTGAATATTCCCCTGAAGAAGGCTTTTTAATCACAAAGGGCGTTCCTTATGTATACCCTGAGGATAAGGAAGAAACAGAAGAAGAGGAAAGCGAAGGCGCAGAAAATGCGGAAGCGGATGCCGAGCCGGTAACGGAAGCAGTGACAGAAGAAAGCACTGAAATCCCTTCAGAAACCGAGCCTGAAACCGAGCCGCCTACGCGCCCGGAAAGCGTGTGGCTGGAGGATTCGGTTCATATATTAAAGGTGGACGGAAGCACCGTTAAATATTATTCATTTGTAATTGACAACGTAGAAGATGTTTATGTGAGCATGCTTAACGCCTGCCAGATTCTGGATATAAATATGGAGTTTGAGGAAGATACTATTTTTATAGACACGGAAAGCTCATTCACTCCGGATATAGAAGCCTTAAATGAAGATCACTATTTTGATTATTTAAGGGGCGTTTTCGTGGGCGATGCAACCACAGGCGAAACCTTATTTGCCGTGAATGAAAACACCCCTGCGCAGATTGCAAGCACCACAAAGCTTATGACTTATACCGTGCTTTCTCTTATGGCCGAAAAAGGCGACATTTCTTTTGATGACACAGTCACCATTTCCAAAAAAGCAGCCGACCTTTCAAACTCTCCTAACGGAGTGATATATATGTACGAGGGCCAGCAGGTTTCTTTTAAAGACCTTGTTGCGGCCATGCTTATCCGGTCGAGCAACGAAGCTGCCCTTGCCTTGGCCGAATACGCCGCCGGCACGGAAAGCGAATTTGTGGCCCGCATGAACAGGCTGGCCAAAATACTTGATATGCCTTCGGCTGTATTTTACAACCCGCACGGCCTTCCGGAATATTCATCCGAAGTGCTTTCTGCAGCCCATGAAAATACAATGTCAGCTGAAGACATGTTTAAGCTTGTCCGCTATATTTTCTACGCTTTCCCTGAAATAACCGAATATACATCAAAAAGATCGCTTTATCTGGAGACACTTGACACCACTGTAACAAACACAAACAATCTTTTGTATAACATGCCCGACTGCATCGGCCTAAAAACAGGCACAACCGATGTGGCGCTTTGCTGCCTTGTTTCTGCCGTGCCCGTGCAGACGAATGGCAAGACCCATATAATAGTCTCCATTGTTTTCGGCGCCGATTACGAATCGGACCGCTTTGATGTGTCGGAGCTTTTGCTTAACTGGGCAAAGCAGCAATATTAACTAATAAAATGCATAAACAACCGCATTTTTTTATTGACGCAATCAAAAAATAACTATATCATTTAATAGTTTATAATAAATTTCCGGCGGCATAAAACCGCAGGTATACAGAGGAAATAAAATGGCAGATACAAGCAATGCTTTAATGGAAGTTGCGGAGCGTATCAGAGAGCTCCGCTTAGATTGCAGCTACTCCGAAGAGCAGATGGCAGAGCTCACGGGAGTAAGCCTCGATGATTATATCTCATACGAAGGCGGCTCGGCCGACCTTCCTTTTACATTTATACACAAATGCGCCCAGTGCTTCGGTGTGGAAATCATGGAGCTTTTGGAGGGCAGCAATTCAAGGCTTACAGGCTATTCCGTCACCCGAAGAGGCGGCGGCCAGCTAACAGCCCGCGAGCCGGGCATAGAAATCCGCCAGATTGCTCCGCTTTTCAAAAACAAAATGGCCGACCCGTATTGGGTTCGCTACGAATATTCCGAAGAAGAACAGCACCAGCCTATACACCAGGTAACCCATGGCGGCCAGGAATTCGACCTTATCTTAGATGGTAACCTCAAGGTTAAAATCGGCGAACACGAAGAGCTCTTAGGGCCCGGCGACAGCATCTTCTACAACTCTTCTTCCCCTCACGGCATGATTGCCATCGGAGGGAAAGACTGCACCTTCTGCGCAATTATATTAAGCGGCGAAGAAGACGTTGTATGGGAGCACGGCCGCCTTGTAAACCTTACAGAGGCTCCAAAGGAAGCCGAAAATATAATAATTCCTCAGTCGGATTATCTTAAAGATTTTATCGAAACATCCACCAATGCAAACGGTGTTCCTGTTTCCATCAAATTTAAAAACGCAGATAAATTCAACTTTGCTTTTGACGTTGTGGATGCGATTGCCGAAAAAGAACCGGACCGCCTCGCAATGGTTCATTTGGATCATAATAAAAAAGAACAGCGCTTCACCTTCCTTCAGATGAAGAAAATGTCGGCAAGGGCTGCAAACTATTTCCGCGCCCTTGGCATAAAGAAGGGCGACAAGGTCATGCTTGTTATGCGCCGCAACTGGCAGTTCTGGCCGGTTATAGTTGGCCTTCACAAGCTCGGCGCCATTGCCATCCCTGCAACCGACCAGCTTGTTGAAAAGGATTTTGAATACCGCTTCAACACAGCCATGGTAAGCGCCATCGTGTGCTCTGCCTACGGAAACTCTTCCGCAGAGGCCGAAAAAGCTGCCGCAAGGTGCCCATCTGTAAAGCTTAAGGTTTTAAGCGGAGGCAAAAAAGAAGGCTGGCATTCCTTCGACGACGAATACGAAATGTATTCAAGCCGTTTTGCAAGAACAGAAGATTCCATCTCAGGCGACGACAGCATGCTGATGCTCTTCACATCGGGAACCTCGGGCTACCCTAAGGCCGCGGTCCACAGCTGCAAATATCCATTAGGCCATTACATCACAGCCAAATACTGGCACACGGTAGACCCTGAAGGCCTTCACTTCACCATCTCCGACACAGGCTGGGGAAAAGCCCTTTGGGGAAAGCTTTACGGCCAGTGGATGAACGGCGCAGCAACCTTTGTATATGATTTCGACCGTTTCTCGGCAAACGACCTTTTAGAGCTCTTTGCAAAGTATCAGATCACATCCTTCTGCGCACCGCCTACGATGTACAGATTCTTTATAAAAGAAGATTTAAGCAAATATGACTTAAGCAGCATAAAGCATGCCACAATAGCAGGCGAAGCCATGAACCCGGAGGTTTATGAGCAGTTTAAGAAAATTACGGGCCTTTCCATCCGCGAGGGCTTCGGCCAGACGGAAACCACCATGGTTATCGGAACCTTTGCCGGCATGACTGTGAAGCCTGGTTCAATGGGAAAGCCAAGTCCGTTATTTGATGTTCACCTCCATAATGCTGACGGCGCCGAATGCGCCCTTGGCGAAATAGGCGAAATCGTAATAAAAACTTCCGATGAAATTCCATGCGGCCTCTTCAAGGGCTACCTTGATGATGAGGAAGCCACCAGAAGATGCTGGCATGATGGCTTCTACCACACAGGCGACCTTGCCTGGATGGACGAGGACGGATACTTCTGGTATGTTGGCCGCGCCGACGATGTCATCAAATCCTCCGGCTACCGCATCGGGCCTTTCGAAATCGAGAGCGTTCTTATGGAGCTTCCTTATGTTCTGGAATGCGGCGTATCGGCAGCTCCCGATGAAGTCCGCGGCCAGGTGGTGAAGGCCAGCATCGTGCTTGTTAAGGGATACGAAGGCACGGAAGATCTTAAAAAAGAAATTCAGGATTATGTAAAACGCCGCACGGCGCCTTACAAATATCCTCGTATAGTAGTCTTCAAGGAAAATCTTCCTAAGACTATAAGCGGAAAAATACAAAGAAATCAGCTTTAAAAAACGGAGGCTAAAATTTTGAAGGGCTTAGAATTAAAAGTACACGAGATTGCCGACCGTGTAAGAGAATTAAGAGGCATCGAAGGCTATTCAGAAGAATATATGGCGTCAAAAATCGGCGTTTCAGTCGATGAATACCGCGCCTATGAAAGCGGAAGCCAGGAGCTTGACTTCGCATTTCTTTACACCTGCGCCCAGGTTTTAGGCGTAGACGTTACAGAGCTTATTGAAGGTATAGCCCCAAGGCTTAGCTCCTACATCATGACCCGCAGCGGCGAAGGCCTGCGTGTGGAACAGGCCCACGGCATGACCTACTACAACCTGGCCTACAAATTCCGCGACCGTGTTGCAGAGCCTTTGTTTGTTCACAGCGTGTTCGACCCTGCCGCCGAATTAAAGCCAATAGAAGTTACCGTTCACGAAGGCCACGAGTTTGATATCGTAATAAAAGGCTTTCTGAAGGTTCAGCTTGGAAACCACACCGAGGTTTTGGGCCCTGGCGACACTATTTATTATGACTCGTCCACACCTCACGGCATGATTGCCACAAACGGAGCCGACTGCGACTTTTACGCCATCGTGCTCGACCCTGACAGAAATGCCGCCGCAAAGCCAAAGGCAATTCCTGCCATCACGCCTGTTGTGCAGACAAAGAAGCGCGTGTGGGAGCGCTTTATCAGCGTTACGGAAAACGAATTTGGCGCGCTTGATTCCGTCACATTCAAAGACCCTGAAAATTTCAACTTTGCATTTGATGTTGTAGACACTTTAGGAAGCGAAAAGCCTGAAAAGCTTGCTCTTCTTCATATAGGCCGCGATAAAACGGAAACCCGCCTCACATTTGGTGACATCAAGAAAAAATCCGCAAGGGCGGCCAACTATTTCCGCTCGCTGGGCATCAAAAAGGGCGATAAGGTTCTTCTTGTGCTGCGCCGCAACTGGCAGTTCTGGCCTATATTGGTTGGCCTTGAAAAGCTTGGCGCCATTGCCATCCCTGCGGTAGACCAGCTTCTTGAAAAGGATTATTTATACAGGTTCGAGGTTGCGGGCGTAAGCGCTGTTATATGTTCATCAGACGGAGATGCCATTTCACAGGCAAACCCGGCCATCAAAAAATATGGGAAAATTAATGTTCAGATTTCGACAGACGGCGCCTCGGATGGCTGGCATAATTTCGACGAGGAATATGAAATGTATTCCAGCCGCTTTGCAAGGACAGAAGACAGCATAAAGGGCTCGGACCCTATGATGATGATCTTCACCTCAGGCTCCACCGGCTATCCTAAGCTTGCAATGCACAACTGTAAGTACCCATTGGGCCACTTTGTCACCGCAAAATACTGGCACTGCGTAGACCCTGAAGGCCTTCACTTCACCATATCCGACACCGGCTGGGCAAAGGCTATGTGGGGCAAGATTTTCGGACAGTGGCTGTGCGAGGCTGCCCTCTTTATCTACGATTTCGACCGCTTCAAGGCAGACGATGTGCTTCCGATGTTCTCGAAATACGGCATCACCACTTTCTGCGCTCCGCCTACTATGTACAGGTTCTTTGTGAAAGAAGATTTAAAGAAATATGACTTAAGCTCTGTGAAGCATGCAAGCACTGCCGGCGAAGCCATGAACCCGGAGGTGTTCCGCTGCTTTATGGACGCAACCGGTCTTTCTATAATGGAAGGCTTCGGCCAGACAGAAACGACTGTTGTGGTCGGAAACTTTGCGGGCGCATCGCCTAAGATCGGCTCGATGGGACGCCCTAACCCGCAGTATCATGTAGAGCTTATAACGCCTGAAGGCGGTTTTGCAGAAGTCGGCGAGTCCGGCGAAATCTGCATAGATGTTTCAAACGGCGGCCCATGCGGTTTGTTTATGGGCTACTATGAAAATGAAAAAGACACCGGCGCCGTTTGGCACGACGGTTTCTACCACACAGGGGACCTTGCCTGGAAGGACGAGGACGGCTTCTTCTGGTATATCGGCCGTGCAGACGACCTTATCAAGTCGTCCGGCTACCGCATCGGGCCTTTCGAAATCGAAAGCGTTATCATGGAGCTTCCTTATGTGCTTGAGTGCGGCGTTTCGGCTGCGCCTGATGAGATCCGCGGCCAGGTTGTGAAGGCCAGCATAGTGCTTGTCTCCGGAAAGCGCGGCACCGAAAAGCTAAAGAAAGAAATTCAGGAATATGTAAAGGCCCACACCGCCCCATACAAATATCCTCGTATCGTAGAATTCAAATCCAGCCTGCCAAAGACCCCAAGCGGCAAAATAATCAGAAGCAAACTGTAAATTCCACCCCGCCTCCCTTTATATAAGGGAGGCGGTTGTTTTAACGGCCGGAGGGATTGTTCTTTTGGCTTAATATGATCTACGGCATTTTAAGCTTGCGCAAACAACCTCTAAAAAAAGTTCAGTCGGCTAACACCCTTGGAAATGTAAGCTCTTCGGTGCTCATTGCGCCGTTCCCTCGCAAAAAGCGCTCGGGCCGTCGACAGCCTCGCACCTACATCGCTAACATTTCCTACGGGCACGCCA
>R07__coassemble_268_pt1 | contig 20439 bp, 19 predicted proteins | sample R07__metabat2_low_PE_052 | metagenome-assembled genome bin R07
TAATGAATAGGAGAGAATTGAGATGAAAGAATTTGAATTGAAATATGGGTGCAACCCGAACCAGAAACCATCAAAGATTTATATGCATGACGGCACAGAGCTTCCGATCGAAATTTTGAATGGCCGGCCGGGCTATATAAATTTCCTGGATGCGTTGAATTCGTGGCAGCTTGTGAAGGAGCTTAAGGAAGCGCTTTCTCTTCCTGCAGTGGCTTCTTTTAAGCATGTGAGCCCTACATCGGCAGCAGTTGGCATAAAGCTTCCTGAAAAATTAAAGAAGGCCTGCTTTGTGGATGATATAGAAGGCCTGGATGATTCGCCTCTGGCATGCGCCTATGCAAGGGCAAGGGGGACGGACCGCATGTGCTCGTTCGGCGACTGGGTTGCCCTTTCTGATGAGTGCGACAAGACAACAGCTCTTATGATAAAGCGTGAGGTTTCGGACGGAATTATAGCTCCGGGATATTCTGAAGAAGCGCTTGAAATCCTCAAGACAAAGAGAAAGGGCGGCTATAACATCGTGAAGATTGACCCTTCATATGTGCCTGCAGAGGCAGAGCATAAGCAGGTGTTTGGCATCACCTTCGAGCAGGGCAGAAATAACTTCAAGATTAACAAAGAGCTGCTTTCAAATGTGGTTACAAAAAATAAAGACCTGCCTGAAAGCGCAGTGCGCGACCTGATAATTGCCCTTATCACGCTTAAATACACCCAGTCCAATTCAGTATGCTTTGCATATGACGGGCAGGCCATAGGCGTTGGCGCAGGCCAGCAGTCCAGAATTCACTGCACACGCCTTGCAGGCGGAAAGGCCGACACCTGGTTCCTTCGCCAGATGGACAAGGTTCTTAACCTTCCTTTCCTTCCAACCATCGGACGCCCTGACAGAGACAATGTTATCGACGGATATATAAACAAAAACGAAGAAGATGTATGCGCAGACGGAAACTGGCAGAAATATTTTACCGAGCAGCCGGAAGCCCTTACAGACGAGGAAGCAAAGGCATATCTTGCCACAAAGGACGGAGTGGCATTAGGCTCGGACGCATTCTTCCCATTCAGCGATAATATTGAGCGCGCAAAGAAGAGCGGCGTGAAATATATCGCAGAGCCGGGCGGATCCATAAGAGACGACCTGGTGATTGAATGCGCAGATAAATACGACATGGCAATGGCATTTACCGGAATGCGCCTGTTCCACCATTGATAGGAGTGCGGCATGAAAATACTTGTTGTGGGCGGCGGCGGCCGCGAGCATGCAATAATAAAAAAATTAAAAGAAAATAAAGATGTGGAAAAAATCTTTGCGCTTCCGGGAAACGGGGGGATTGCCCGGGACGCGGAGTGCGTGAAGATAGGCGCCACAGAGATAGAAAAAATTGTGGACTTTGCCACAAAAGAAAAAATAGATTATGCGGTTGTTGCGCCGGATGACCCGCTGGTTTTGGGATGCGTGGATAAGCTTACGGAAAAAGGGATTCCATGCTTCGGGCCAAAGGCCAACGCGGCCATCATCGAAGGCAGCAAGGTTTTTTCTAAAAATTTTATGAAAAAATATAATATCCCTACAGCTTCCTATGATGTGTTTGACAACATGGAAGACGCGCTTAAATTTCTTGAAACCGCGCCGATTCCTACCGTGGTGAAGGCCGACGGCCTGGCTTTGGGGAAGGGCGTTACGGTTGCTTTCACAAGAGAGGAAGCAAAAAAAGCCGTAGTGGAGGCCATGCAGGATAAGAAGTTTGGAAAGAGCGGGGAAAAAATAGTTATCGAGGAATATTTAGAGGGCCCGGAAGTTTCGGTGCTGGCCTTTACAGATGGAAAGGCCATAAAGCCAATGGCATCTTCCATGGACCACAAGCTGTCCGGCGATAACGACACCGGCCTTAACACGGGCGGCATGGGCACCGTGGCGCCAAACCCTTATTACACAGAGGAAATCGCCAAAATCTGCATGGAAACGATATTCCGCCCTACAGTGGAAGGCCTTAATAAAGAAGGCCGCACGTTTAAGGGATGTTTGTATTTTGGCCTTATGCTCACGCCAAAGGGGCCTAAGGTTATAGAATACAACTGCCGCTTCGGCGACCCTGAAACGCAGGTTGTGCTGCCATTGCTTGAAAGCGATTTGCTTACCGTGATGATGGCCACAACAAACGAAACTTTAGAAGAAACTGAAGTAAAAATAAAGCCGGGAAACGCCTGCTGCGTTATAATGGCATCTGAAGGATACCCGGTTTCTTACGAAAAGGGATTTGAAATAACTATTCCGGAAGAGCTTTCGGATTCGGTTTATGTGGCAGGGGCAGCCATAAAAGATGGAAAGCTTTTGACAAGCGGCGGCCGTGTTTTGGGCGTCACAAGTGTAGCTTCCACATTGAAAGATGCAATAGAAGAATCCTACAGAAAGGCCGGAAAAATTTCTTTTGAAAATGCTTATTACAGGCACGACATAGGAAAGAAGGCCATGAAAGCTTTGGAGAAATAGTGAGAAAAATACTCTTTCATCACTATTTATGCTGTCAGCCAAAGACAGCGGAATGGAGATTAATATGGTTTACAGAGTATATGTTGAAAAAAGAAAAGAGCTTTCCAACGAGGCAAAGGCACTTTGCGCCGAGGTGAGGGATTTTCTGGGCATAAAGGGGCTTGAAAGCGCAAGAATAATAAACCGCTATGATGCGGAAAATATAAGCGAAGAGCTCTTCGAGTATGCCAAGAAGACAGTCTTTTCCGAGCCGCAGCTGGATATTGTTTCAGATGCTGTGGAAACCGATGGCGCGTACTGCTTTGCCGTGGAATATCTGCCGGGGCAGTTTGACCAGCGGGCCGATTCAGCCGCCCAGTGCATCCAGATTATTTCAAAGTCGGAGCGCCCTGTAATCCGCACGGCAAAGATTTATCTTTTATACGGAAGCCTTGAAAAGGGCGATGTGGAGAAAATCAAGAAGCATGTTATAAACCCGGTGGAGGCCAGGGAGGCTTCCATGGAAATGCCTGAAACATTAAGTGTGAAGTATGATATTCCGGAGACGGTGAAAACCCTGGACGGTTTTCTGGAATTAACATCCGAGGGCCTGGAAGAGTTTATAAAGGATTATGGCCTGGCCATGGATTTAGATGATATCACTTTCTGCCAGGAATATTTTAAATCAGAAAAAAGGAATCCGACCATCACGGAAATCCGCATGATAGATACATACTGGTCGGACCACTGCCGCCACACCACGTTTTCTACTGTGATAGACGGGATTACCTTTGAAGATGAACTTTTGCAAAAAACATACGAGGAATATTTGGAGACCAGAAAGGACCTTGGCCGCACGAAGCCAATATGCCTGATGGACATAGCCACGCTTGCGGTGAAGGCCCTGAAAAAACAGGGAAAGCTGGACAGGCTTGACGAAAGCGAAGAGATAAACGCCTGCACGGTGAAGATTGACGTGGAGGTTGATGGCAAAGAGGAGCCATGGCTTCTTCTGTTTAAAAATGAAACCCACAATCATCCTACGGAAATCGAGCCTTTTGGCGGCGCGGCAACCTGCGTGGGAGGGGCCATAAGGGACCCGCTTTCAGGGAGAAGCTATGTTTATGGCGCAATGCGCGTGACCGGCGCAGCCGACCCGCTTAAGCCATTAGAAGAAACCATAAAGGGAAAGCTTCCGCAGAGAAAGATTGTGCAGACGGCGGCAGCAGGATATTCTTCTTATGGAAACCAGATTGGCCTTGCCACGGGAATCGTGGATGAATTTTACCACCCGGGCTATGCCGCAAAGCGCATGGAGATAGGCGCGGTTATCGCGGCAGCTCCTGAGAAAAATGTGCGCAGGGAAGTGCCGGCACCGGGCGATGTGGTTATTTTACTTGGCGGCGCCACGGGCCGTGATGGCTGCGGCGGCGCAACGGGGTCTTCAAAATCGCACACGGTTTCGTCGCTTGAAACCTGCGGAGCGGAGGTTCAGAAGGGAAATGCTCCTGAAGAAAGAAAGCTTCAGCGCCTTTTCAGAAATGAAAAAGCCTGCCGCATGATCAAGCGCTGCAACGACTTTGGCGCGGGCGGTGTATCCGTTGCCATCGGAGAGCTTGCGGACGGCCTGGAAATAGATTTGAATAAAGTGCCTAAAAAATATGAAGGCCTGGACGGCACGGAGCTGGCAATAAGCGAAAGCCAGGAAAGAATGGCAGTGGTTATAGAGCCTGAAAATGTGGAGGCTTTTCTTTCACTGGCGGATATGGAAAATTTAAATGCCACACCGGTGGCCGTGGTGACGGAAAGCCCGAGGCTTGTTATGCACTGGAACGGCAGAAAAATCGTGGATGTGAGCAGGGAATTTTTAAATTCCAACGGAGCCGAAAAGCATATTGTTATAAATACAGAAAAAAGTGTTGTGGAAAGCCGCAGGGTAAAGGGCGGTTTTGTGGAAAATTATAAGGCGCTGGCAGATGATCTTAACATCTGCTCGAAGAGGGGCCTTTCGGAGAGATTTGACTCTACCATAGGGGCCGGCAGCGTGCTTATGCCGTTCGGCGGCAAAAACCAGCTAACGCCTGTGCAGGCTATGGTGCAGAAAATATCTGTTGAAAAGGCGCACACGGACACCTGCTCTTTGATGGCTTTCGGGTACAATCCTTTTATCGCGGAAAAGAGCCCTTACCATGGAGCGTATCTTGCGGTGGTGGAATCGGTGTGCAGGCTTATTGCCTCGGGCGCAGATTTTAAGGATGTGTACCTTTCCTTCCAGGAATATTTTAAGCACCCGGGAAAGGATGGAAAGCGCTGGGGCCAGCCACTATCGGCTTTGCTTGGCGCATTCAAGGCCCAGATGGAATTGAAGATAGGCGCCATCGGAGGAAAGGATTCCATGAGCGGAACCTTCGAGGATTTGGATGTGCCGCCTACGCTTGTGTCTTTTGCGGTGACAACTTCAAAGACAGGCAGGATTATTTCGCCTGAATTTAAAAAGGCCGGAAACAAGGTTGTATTCCTGCCTTGCGAATATGACGAAAACCATCTGCCGAAGACGGATTGCCTGCTGGCACTGTTTGAAAGGGTGTCGGATTTGATGAAAAGCGGAAAGGCAGTTTCGTGCTGCACACCGGGCATGGGAGGCATAGCCGAGGCAGTGATGAAGATGTGCTTTGGAAACGGGCTGGGATTTAAGTTTTCAGATGCTGTCTGCGTGGAGGATATTTTTAAATATAATTATGCGGGATTTGTCCTGGAAGTTACGGGCTGGGATAATGAAGATGAGGTTATAGGCATCATCACGGATAAAGATGAAATTGTTTATCGCGATGAGGTTATCTTCCTTACTGACCTTCTGGATATTTATGAAAATAAGCTGGAGAGCGTGTTCTCATGCAACATTAAAAACACAGGCGAAAAGCCGGAGACACTTTCCTATGAGGGAAAGAGCTGCTTATCGCCGGCTGTGAAGGTGGCTGTTCCAAAGGTTCTGATACCGGTATTTCCGGGCACCAACTGCGAATATGATTCGGCAAAGGCTGTGAAGGACGCAGGGGCAGAGCCATCTGTATTTGTGATCAACAACCTTTCGGCCAAGGGGATAGCGGAAAGCGTGGAGCGCTTTGCAAGTGAGCTTAAAAATTCGCAGATGATTTTTGTGCCGGGCGGATTTTCAGGCGGCGACGAGCCTGAAGGAAGCGGCAAGTTTATCACGGCATTCTTCAGAAATCCTGAAATAAAGGACGGGGTGACGGAGCTTCTTGAGAAAAGGGACGGCCTTATCTGCGGCATATGCAATGGTTTTCAGGCGCTTATAAAGCTTGGGCTTCTTCCATATGGAAAGATAATCGACACGGATGAAAACTGCCCGACGCTGACATTTAATACAATTGCAAGGCACCAGTCGAAGATTGTGCGCACAAGGATTGCATCGGTAAAATCGCCGTGGCTTTCGCTTATGAATGTGGGTGATATTGTTAATGTGCCGATTTCACACGGGGAGGGCAGGTTCCTGGCAAGCGACGAGCTTATAAAAGAGCTTGCCGCAAACGGGCAGATTGCAACCCAGTATGTGGACCTTGACGGGCAGGCTACAAATGACATTCATTTCAACCCTAATGATTCGGCCTTTGCCATAGAGGGCATCACATCGCCTGACGGCCGCGTGTTCGGCAAGATGGGCCACAGCGAAAGAATTGGAAAAGGGCTTTATAAAAACGTGCCGGGGAATTATGATATACGAATGTTTGAGGCGGCAGTTAGGTATTTTAGATAAAAGAAGGGAGCTAAAAAAAATGGAATATTTATCGGATATTGAAATCGCGCAGCAGTGCAAGCCTCTGCACATCTTAGAGATTGCAAAGAGGGCCCATGTGGATGAAAAGTACATCGAGCAGTATGGAAATTACAAGGCAAAGGTGGATCTTTCACTTTTGAAGGAGACGGATAAAAAAGATGGAAAGCTTATCCTTGTGACGGCCATCACCCCAACCCCTGCAGGCGAGGGAAAGACCACCACAACCATCGGCCTTGCAGACGGACTTAAGAAAATAGGCAAGGATGTAACGGTTGCCTTAAGAGAGCCATCCTTAGGGCCTGTTTTCGGTGTGAAGGGCGGCGCTGCAGGCGGCGGCTATGCGCAGGTAGTTCCAATGGAGGACATAAACCTTCATTTCACAGGCGACTTCCATGCAATCGGCGCTGCAAACAACCTGCTTGCCGCAATGCTTGATAACCACATCCAGCAGGGAAATGCTTTGGGAATCGATGTTAAGAAAATAACCTGGAAGCGCTGCGTGGACATGAACGACCGCCAGCTCCGCTTTGTGGTGGATGGCCTTGGCGGAAAGGTGAACGGAACCCCGCGCGAGGACGGCTTTGATATCACCGTTGCCAGCGAGATTATGGCAGTTTTCTGCCTGGCTACATCTGTATCGGACCTTAAGGAAAGGCTTGCAAGGATTATTGTGGGATATACCTATGATGACAAGCCGGTGACCGCAGGCGACCTCAAGGCACAGGGCGCAATGACAGCGCTTCTTAAGGATGCCTTAAAGCCAAACCTGGTGCAGACCTTAGAGGGCACACCGGCCTTTGTCCATGGCGGGCCTTTCGCAAATATCGCGCACGGCTGCAACTCCGTGATGGCCACACAGATGGCGCTTAAGATGGGCGATTACACCGTGACCGAGGCAGGCTTTGGCGCAGACCTTGGCGCAGAAAAATTCCTCGATATCAAGTGCCGCATGGCTGGCCTTACACCGGATGCGGTTGTTGTGGTTGCAACGGTAAGAGCCTTAAAGATGCATGGCGGCCTGGATAAAAAGCAGCTTGCGACAGAGGATTTGAAGGCGCTTGAAGCAGGCATTCCAAACCTTCTGCGCCATGTTTCAAACATCAAAAATGTTTACAAGCTTCCATGCGTGGTGGCTGTCAACCGCTTCCCGACCGACACCGATAACGAGATAGAGTTCATCATTAAGAAATGCAAAGAGCTTGGCGTGAACACTGTTCTTTCAACCGTATGGGCAGACGGCGGCGACGGCGGCATAGAGCTTGCAAAAGAGGTTGTGCGTCTGTGCGAGGAGGAAAAGGGCGATTTCACCTTCTCATATGCAGACGACTTAAGCCTCACCGAAAAGATTGAAGCAGTTGTTAAAAAGATTTACGGCGGCAGCGGCATAAATGTGATGCCAAATGCAAAGAAGCAGATAGAGCAGCTTGAAACCCTGGGCTTTGGAAAATGCCCTGTGTGCATAGCAAAGACCCAGTACAGCTTTTCAGACGATCCTTCAAAGCTCGGCGCGCCTGAAGGCTTCACGGTTACAGTTAAAAATGTAAAGGTTTCCGCAGGAGCCGGCTTTGTGGTTGTGCTCACCGGCGACATCATGACCATGCCGGGCCTTCCGAAGGTTCCTGCTGCCGAAAAAATTGACGTGGATGAGAACGGAAAGATAAGCGGGCTGTTTTAGAAAGGTTTAAAGGGGGCCAGGGAATAGAGACAGGCTCTGGTGCTTGAAAAATGTGCTTGATTGAGAGCTGAAAATATATTAAAATTGCAAAGCTGTCAATAAAGCACTTAAGGAGACGTATCGAAGTGGTCATAACGAGCCGCACTCGAAATGCGGTCGTCGGGTAACCGGCGCGTGGGTTCGAATCCCACCGTCTCCGCTAAAATTTCAGGAGTCATATGATAATGGCTCCTGTTTTTTTAATTAGCGTTGTATCATCAAGGGCTATTGAATACGCCAAAGGCAGGAAAAAATATCTTGTAACCGGGGGGAGTATAGTATATAACTCACTTAACGCGAGCAAGACCGTTTGAGAATGAATACCGAAAAAAGGAGGAAATATTGATATGGAACTTATGGAAAAAAGCAGTGCGAAGCCACTGGACTACTCAAGAGTTGAAAACTGGGTAATCAACGCAAATGCAAATCTGAATACTGATTTTGATTTAATTTTTCTTTGTGGTACTTCAGTGGTGGTACCTGAGCAGGAAAACGGCGTGACATTAATGACTGATGAGGCCCGTGCTATGGGTTATATAAACTACATGACTGTGGGAAGCCAGCTTTCTGATAATGCCAGAGTCTTTTGCCCGTTACAGCGTCAGATGTCATTAAGTTATTTACTTGACTGCTGCAAAACGCATGAAGATATATTTAGTGAAGTCGGAACAAAAGAACCTTATGTTGATTTAGAGGCAGCACTAGACTATTACTTTGAACATTATAATAAGGGGGCGAAAAGGCCATTTGTCCTTGCCGGTCACTCGCAGGGCGGAGCTGCGCTGCAGGTTTGTCTTGCCCGTTACTTCCTGCTTACAGATAAAAGAGACTATCTTAAAAGCATGGTAGCAGCATACTCTATAGGTTATGGGGTTTCCAAACGTCATTTTGATGCTCTGCCTAATAAAGAGGGATTGCTGCATTTTGCTGATGGCGCAGACGACTTCAACTGTTTGATTTCATGGAATACTGAAGGACCGGGAGAAAAAGGGCCTAATTTCCTGCTCGCAGACGAGGGTGACGAGACTCTTGTTATAAATCCACTAAACTGGAAACGTGATGAAACATATGCCGGAATTGATGAGAATGGCGGCGTGCTTATGAAAGAACAACGTGAAGACGGCACGCTCCGGTATCATCTGTCACTTTTAGAGAAGGATCTCTGCGATGCCCAGGTAGACCTTAAACGCGGCAGTGTCATTTGCTCAACCAGACCAAATGAGTATATGAACCTGCCTACCTACGAGGGTGAGCTTTGGGGCGGCAAGAGTCTGCACGGCAATGACGGGTCTGCTTTCTACGCCAGCATGCGCAAAAATCTGAAACTCCGCGTGGCAAACTTCCTTGCCGCCAAAAAGGCAGAAAATAAATAAGAGAAGAAGTTTTTTTTGCGGCAAGTGATTGTGTGCGGCTTCTAAGCGCGGCAGACTTAATGCCCCTTCGCATAAGGGGCATTGCTTTAAAAATTCGGGGAGTTGTAATGAAATATTATGGCACAGTTAATAAAGAAGATTATGAAGAACCGAGGTGCCTTTTGAATATGCACCCGGAGCTTGTGAGCATCCCGCTTGGAAGGGTGATAGAAAAGCTGGACAGCTTTTTGAATAAAAATGATTATGAAGGGGCGGAGGCGCTTTTGAAGAACTGGCTTTCGGAGGCGGAAAGCCTGGGCGATGAAAAAGGGCGGCTGTCCCTTCTTAATGAGCAAATCGGCCTGTACAGAAAACTGGGCCGAAAAGAGGATTGCCTGAAAGCCATAAATGATGCCATGGAGCAGGCGCGGAAAGCCGGGTTCGAGGATTCCATCACCGGGGCGACCACCTGCATAAATGCCGCGACGGGATACAAGGCCTTTGATAAAGCCAAAGAGGCTTTGCCGCTTTATCAGAGGGCGAAGGATTTGTATGAAAAATATCTTGACCCGGGCGATAAAAGAATGGCGGGCCTTTATAATAACATGGCGCTTACGCTTGCGGGATTAGAAAAATATGACGAAGCCATGGCGCTTTACCGGGCCGCGCTGAAGATTTTGGAAGGCAAGTCGGAAGATCAGCCGCAAAAGAACGATTTCTTCGGCGGGGATTTGCACTGCTCTGAGCCGCCTGCGGGATTTGGCGGACAGGCAGCGGATATGGCGGTTACATATCTGAACATGGCGGACCTTTTGTGCGCAAGATACGGCCCGGAGGAGGCCGAGAAGCAGGTGGAGGAATACCTTAATCTGGCCGAAGAGCTGCTTGACAGCGAGGGCGCTGCCCACGATGGCTATTATGCGTATGTATGCGAAAAGTGCGCGCCCGTATTCGGATATTACGGGTATTTTCTGACAGAGCAGAAGCTTAAAAAAAGGGCAGAGGAGATATATGAAGGGTCTTGAATTAGCGAGAGAATATTTTGAGGAATATGGAAGGCCGATGCTGGAGGAGGAATTTGAGGACATCCTTCCTTTTTTGGCGGCGGGCCTTGTGGGAAGGGGGTCAGAAAGGTTCGGCTACGACGATGAAATATCTATGGACCATGATTTTGAGCCGGGCTTTTGTATTTTCCTTCCATCGGAGGAGGTGCTTGACAGGCGAAGCGCCTTTAAGATAGAGCGGGCGTATGCAAAGCTTCCGAAGGAATATATGGGAGTTAAGAGGCAGCCTATGTCGCCGGTGGGAGGGGACAGAAACGGCCCTTTGCGTACGGCGGATTTTTATGGCGAACTGGTGGGAAGCCCGGACGGAAATCTTTCGGCTGAAGCGTGGCTTTCTATCCCGGATGCGGCCCTTGCAGAGGCAGTGAACGGCGAAGTTTTTATGGATAATTACGGGGAGTTCACCCGGATACGCGAAACACTTAAAAACATGCCTGAGGATATCCGCCTGAAAAGGATGGCGGGCAACATTCTTCTGATGGCGCAGGCAGGCCAGTATAATTACATGCGCTGCTTAAAACATAACGAGCCGGAGGCAGCCCAGTTTTCCTGTACGGAATTTGCCGAGGCCGCCCTCAGGGTATATTTTCTGATGAACAAGAGGTATCTGCCATATTACAAGTGGCGCTTCCGGGCTTTAAGAAGCACAGAGGATGGGGCAGCCCTTGCAGAAAAAATTTCTTTTCTTCTTTTGAAGGACCACAGCGACGAGCATGTTGCTGAGCAGAAGTATTATGTAATAGAAGAAATAGCCGCAGATGTGATAGACAGGTTAAAGTGCGATAACCTTTCTGCGGCAATCTGCGGCGATCTTGAAAAGCATGCCTATTCGGTGAACGATCACATAAAGGACAGCGACATAAGAAATCTGCATATCCTGGCTGCCGCCGGGAGGTGATGGACAGCCTCGCGAGCTCTGTATCTTATTCTATGTCGACCAGGTACGCTTTCACTTTCTCAGCGTCGTCATCCTGGATGTTTGTCAGATTTCCGGCATCGTCCTTCCTCACCACGAGGCAGCGGCTGTGGATGGCGATGTTTTCAGCAGGTATACGAACCATCGGCTCGTCCGATTTATGTAAGCGGCTATCCAGGGAATTGTGCCACTCTTCCTGATATTTGTTGTATACGAAAAACAGATTTTCTTCTCCCGGCACCGGGATATATGTTCTGTCTATTTTGATATCTCCGACAACCGTCATGCTTGGCGCCTCGCTCATGATCATGTCAAAGTCCCGGGCATCGGACGGATTAAAGCGCCCTCCATGCAATTTTCTGTAAGTCGGTTCCAGAACAAGTACGGTTAAGCAGTCTTTGTATCTGTCATATTTGTCCGACAATTCTTTTGAACGGGCCTTTGTATCTGCGTTGTTTTTTCTGACGAACGACGGCTCCAGGCCAAATAATTTCTGGAATCCGATAGGGCCTTCCGGGTCGTGAAAGACCTTGAAAATGTCGCCGTCCCTGTCGGTTCCGTCAACGAACAGATCTTCTGTGTATACTTCTTCGAAAATGTCCAGACCGCCTGCCTGCCAGATGATGCTGTCGGTATCCAGTATCACGACACCTCTTTCGCCGTTCCTTGTTTCAACAATATCGCCTGTGTGCAGATCATTTTTTGTAAACTGTTTCTTCATTACTTTTGTTCTCCTTTCATAGTTGGGGGGATGTCTTAAACTTTAATTGCCGTGGGACTGTGGTTTCCAGTTTTGTGGCAATCAGTCCTAGGAAAGCATCCCGGGTCGTGTTTTTTCTTACGCCTGAATCTTAAAGGAAAACTTTGTTTTGGTCTGCTACCGGTGGTAGCATTTTTACTTGATCAGCGGTTTCATTTTTCTTTCAATCAGATTTGCATTTACGGTGTCGATATCCTGGCCTTTCATAAGGCCAAACCAGATAACAACGTCCCTTTTGCGGCGCACATACAGAGGCGCCTGGCCCGCATATTTCAGAAGATACTGGGCTTCTTCAAAGGAAGTGCCTATGGCAAGGCAGATGGATATCAGTGTATCCCGGGAGGGATTGTTCTTTTTCCCGTTTATGATAAGCCCGACATAGCCGGTTGCAAGCCCTGCATCTTCGGAGACTGCTGATGCCCGCTTGTCGTATTTCACAAGAAGTTTATCCAGATAATTCCCGACTCTTGTATCATCATTCAGGAATTCGTCGGAAAAGTAATTTTCAAATTCCTCGTATGATTTAAATCTGTCAATCATGCATTCAAGCATTACAGACTGTCTGCTGCTCCTGTAAAAACATTCTTCCATGTACTGCCTCCAATCTTTCTGCCGGGACCTATATTTTCCAACAATTAAGCCAGGCCGATGCTTATGATAATCGCGATCTCTCTGCAAAAATATATTTTTTAGTAATTATACATACACTATCCCGAAAATCCCACCGAAAATGGAAAATTCATCTAAAATTGGGAACCGATTTTGCGGCAAGCAAGTTTGGGGCAGGCATGCTTGCACAATCATTAGATGTTACAATGTACTAGAGAAACATATTTTACGAAACCCTTGAATGAAGGCGTAAAGTATAATAAAATTCATAGGTTAATAATAAATTTTATATTTACAAAACAATCTGGAGGAAAACTATGGGATATAAGATTTTCACCCTGAGCCCTGGCTCAACATCAACAAAGCTTGCTGTGTTTGACGGCGAAGAAAGATTATTCAAGGCAAATGTTCAGCATGACACAGAAAAGCTCAAAACCTTCAAGCGTGTTTCCGAACAGCTTCCATACCGTGTGGAAACTATCATGGAAGAGCTTAAGAAAAACAACATCGACATCAACGAAATGGACGCTTTCGCTGCATACTCGGGCGGTCTCGAAAGCACATCCACAGGCATTTTCCCAGTTAATGACAAGATTCTTGCAGACTGCTCATCTGGACGTCTGATGGAGCACCCTGCAATTCTGGGTTCGCAGATCATCGCAAAATTTGCGGAGCAGACAGGAAAGCCGGCATTTTTAGTAAACCCTCCTGATGCTGATGAATTCGACGATGTATCAAGAGTTTCCGGCATAAAGGGCATCCACAGGGAAAGCCATATTCATGTGCTTAACCAGAAGGAAGTTGCAATCCGCGCAGCAGAGCAGCTTGGAAAGAAATATGAAGAATGCAACCTGATCGTGTGCCATGTGGGCGGCGGCCTTTCAATTGCTGCACACAAGCAGGGCAAAATTGTTGACGGCAACGACGTGCTTAATGGTGACGGCCCTATGGCTCCAAACCGTTCGGGTTATGTTCCGCTCCTTCCTGTTATCAAGATGTGCTATTCAGGAAAATATACGCTTGATGAAATGAAGGCAAAGGTAAGCAAGACAGGCGGCCTTCTGGGTCTTCTTGGCACAGACAATATGCTTGAAATCAAAGACCGCATCGAAAAGGGCGACAAGTGGGCAGACCTTATCTACCGCGCATTTGCATACAATCTTGCAAAATATATCGGCTCTTATGCCTGCGCTTTAGAGGGCAAGGTTGACGCCATCGTTATGACAGGCGGCGTTTCAAACGATAAAGACTTCATCGCAGCATGCGAAAAATATGCGGGCTGGATCGGCAAGTTCATCGTTCTTGCGGGCGACTTCGAAATGGAGGCTCTGGCAAGCGGCGCAATCCGCGCATTGGATGGCAAGGAAAAATTGTTAGAGTACACGGGCGTTCCAGTATGGACCAGCTTCGATTTTGAACCGGCAGATGAGTAAGACAAATAAAAAGGGCACGCGTAAAGAAAAGCGGCGAAGAGTAATCATGATTATTATTGTGGCCCTGGTTGTGGCCGCAATGGTGGTGACGATGCTTTTAAGTGTGTTAAATTCGGTGGGCTGAAATTTTTAAGGGAGGCAGTGGGCCTTTGGGCACAATGCCTCCCCTTGTGCTTTAGGGAGAGGGCCTAAAGGGGCAGAGGAAATAAAAATGGCATACACAGGAAAAAGAAAAAACAGATTTTCGTATTTAAATGAATATGCTGCCGGCGTGGATGGAAGCTACATCTACACAGGCGCTTATTACGTTCTTGAGGGCGGCGCAAAAAAAAGGAAAAATGTGAATATCACGCTGATAATATCCTGTGTGCTTTTTGCGGCGCTTTTTATTCTGGCTGGCTGCACGAACGTGGGCGGCGATTTTATGGCCGGAAAATTTTTCTGGAATACATGGTTTATAATCATCCCGTATGCGCTTCTTGCTGTGGGAATATTTCTTTTTATCTGGCGCGCAGTAAAGCTTTTGCTTGAAAAAGAGCCGGTGAAAAAATATGTCTACGAAAAATCCGTCCCGTGGCTCGGGCCGGTCTCGATGTTCATTTTCATATTTGCCCTTGCAGATATTGCGGTGTCGTTTGTATATCTTGGTGTGGTGGGCTCGTACACAAGCCTTGCCGCGCTGATCCTTTATATGGCAATCAATCTTTTTATGGCCGCACTCGCCTTTGTTTTCAACAAATTTTTCAAGAAAAACACATGGACAGAAAGCCCTGTAAAGCCGGACGTGGCTGTGGATGTGGAGTGAGGCTCATGCCTATTAAAAAATATCTGAACATAGTGTAAGGGACGCAAAAGTTTAGTAGTTGTTCTTAGATCAGCATGGGGCAAGCTGGCAGCAGAAGTTCCATTCACCTAATTCGTTATTGCACCAGGATTTTACAGCTGAACATCCGCCTTTGTCATATACAGTTTGTGCATTTTTACCAACTACATTTATTATTGTCTGCAGCCAGTCAGGTGTAGATGCTGCTGTCCCTCCGGCAATTTTATCAAGTTCATCATCAGATATTTGTTGAATCCTATTTTCTGCTTCTGCCATAAGATCACTTTTTGTTTCTTTATTATTGGTTTGATCAAAAATCCTGGTATCCATTTTTCCTCCTTATTATTCTCTTATTTTTAATGTTTTAAAATTTTTTTATACTTATTAAGTATACTCCGCAAATGCCAACAGTATCAAGAGAGACTTTTTGGTAACAGACCCGGTTTTGAGGACACAAAAAGGACACAAAATTTGTTAAAAAAATATTACAAAAGTCTGTACAAATAGTTACGGTTTGTGGTATATTCACGGTGAGAAAGAATCTACTAGATTTTTGAATCAGTGCTATCGGAAAATCAGGCAAGCAGTTGGCCTAGTTAATTTGAGGACGGACTACTAGTTTGAGCCGGTTTTAAAAACAGGCAGAGGGGAATCATGAAGAACTTTTCACCATTAAAAAAAGCGGTAGTTGCATTCGCTATAGTGACGGTGTTGACAGTTGGAAGTGCTGTCACGCTTTTTGCATATACAAATATGAACGGGGGCGGGATTATTGCCAGACAGGCAGGAATCGTCAGCGGATTTTCGGGCCTTAACAAGGATGCTGGGGCTACTTTGAGCGCCAAATCTGTTGAGGGCGATGAAGAAGACGAAGAGGACCTCCTGAAGACAGCTTCCGAGAAAGAAACGGAAGAAGAAACCGAAGAGGAAACCACGACCGCCGCTAAGAAGCGTACGGTAAATACCATAACGGTTCCTTCGGCATACAGCCTGGTTTCGTATACCGGCACCGTTGTCAACCAGGATGCGGCCATTGCACATGAAAAGTGGATGGCTGAGAACCAGCAGAATTTTAACGGCCAGAGGGCTATGGATAATCCTATAAAAGAAGAACCGACGACGGAAGAACCTTCGTCGGAGGAAGAAACATCTGAGGAGCCGACGAGCGAGGAGCCATCGTCGGAAGAGTCAACGAGTGAAGAGCCATCGTCGGAAGAGTCAACATCTGAGGAACCGACGAGCACGGAGCCGATTTGGGAAGAGCCGACGAGCGAGGAGCCGGTGAGCACGGAGCCGATTTGGGAAGAACCAACAAGTGAGGAGCCGGTGAGTGAAGAACCGAGCTGGGAGGAGCCATCATCAGAGGAGCCAACGTCAGAGGAACCTTCGTCAGAAGAGCCATCATCTGAAGAACCAACGAGCGAGGAACCAACATCAGAGGAACCTTCGTCTGAGGAGTCAACGAGCGAGGAACCAACATCAGAAGAACCTTCATCTGAAGAACCAACGAGCGAAGAGCCTTCATCAGAAGAACCAACATCAGAAGAACCTTCGTCTGAAGAACCTTCATCAGAAGAACCAACATCAGAGGAACCATCATCTGAGGAACCAACGAGAGAAGATCCAACATCAGAAGAACCAACGAGAGAAGAGCCTTCATCAGAAGAGCCAACATCGGAGGAACCATCGTCTGAGGAACCAACATCAGAAGAGCCATCGTCAGAGGAAGAAACTACAACTGAAGAAGAGACTACAACCGGAAAACCGGTAGACCCTTCAAGTGATTATCCGAATAAAGCATTGCGCGAAGAAATAGTGAATTATGCACTTTCTTGGGTTGGCGTGACACCGTATGTTTATTATTACGATCGCATGGACGAAAACGGTAATATTAAAAATTCCCTTACAGAGGGAACAGACTGCTCGGGATTTGTGTCTCTTATTTATCAAAACTTTGGATATTATAATGTGCCAACCGCTTCAGATGCTTACCAATATCCTGAAAACTGGGGCGTTACATGGCTGACGAAGATTAATTATGAAGATTTGCTGCCGGGTGATATAGTTGTTTATGGATATGGAGAGCATGTGGCTATTTATATAGGAAACGATGAAGTGGTGCACTGCTCAAGCCCGGAAAGCGGTACGAAGATAAGCTACATTTTCTACGAGAGAAATGGCGGCGGTGCGTCAGCGTACGTAAGAGTTATCAACTAAAGCTGCATCGGTCAATAGTGTTATTTGTCAAAAAGCCGGGTGCATATGTAAGGAACGGGTGAGAACCCAAGCCTCCCTTGTGCAAAGGGAGGTGGCCGGCCTGAAGGCCGGCCGGAGGGATTGTTTTGTAAAAAAAGACGCTCCCTAAAGTTGTGCGGCCGAAAGACTTACATTTTTAATAAAGTGGCATTCATGAGCTCCACATCTTCTATGTCGTGTGTGACCAGTATGATAGTTTCTTTTTGCGAAAGGACGGCTCTTGCGGCCGCTTTTTTGTTTTCTTCGTCGAGCTCTTTAAAGGGCTCGTCCATAATGATGAGACCGGCGTCAAAACAAAGGGCCCGTGCTATGGCCACGCGCCGTTTCTGCCCGCCCGAAAGCTCAGAAACTTTTCGTTTCGCGTATTCCTCAAGACCTAGTTCGCATAAAATTTCGTTCACCCGGAAATCGCTGGGGGAATTTTTAGTGTAAAATTGATTTCCGGTTTTAGATGAATTTGCTTTGATGGCCATGCGTACATTTTCAAAAACCGAAAATTCCTCGCAGAGCCGGTTTTCCTGAAAAACCACGCTGAAACGCTCCGGCATGCCTTCCACATTTCCTGAAAAATCCTTGTCGAGGCCCATAAGAATGTTCAACAGAGTGGTTTTGCCGCAGCCGTTTTCGCCCATGATGGCGGTGCATTTTCCATATTCAAAAAACGCGCTGAAATTTTCAAGCACGGGCGCGCCGTCATAAGATTTATTTATATTTTTTACAGATATTCCGTTCAATTTTAACCTCTTTCTACGATGGCCTTAATGCCATAATGTTTCCAGACATGCTCCCAAGGGAGCAGCTTTTTTTATCAGCCACAGCACCAGCTTTTCGAAAGCCACGCTTATAAGTACAACAACGACCGTCCATGCCAGGAGGCTTGCGGAATCCAGGTATATTTTTGACATATACATCTTTTCTCCGATAGACCCTGTGGGGATGCCGATGACCTCGGCCGCCACACCGGCTTTCCAGGCGAGCCCCAGCGCGGTTTTGCATGCGCTGATAAGGAAGGGGTATACCTTTGGCGCGGCAATATACTTGAGCCGTGTTTTTTTAGGAAGCCTGTATATATCTGCCATCTGCGTCATTTTTGGGTCGATGGATTTGATGCCTTCAAGCACGTTGTTGTAGATGACAGGAAGTACCATAAGAAAAGAAATGAACAGCGAAAGCCGTGCGGATGAAATCCATATCAGCGCGATGATGATGAAGGATGCCACCGGCACGGTTTTGATGGTGACCATAAGAGGGGATAGAAGGGTTTCGAGCCATGCGTTTTTTGCGGCCGGGACTGCAAGGCCTGTGCCTATCAGAAGGCCTGCTATAAAGCCCAGCGATATGCGGGCAAAGGAAAACCATATCACCGACCAGAAGCTGCTTTCTTTTATAAGAGAAAACAGGCGCACCAGCACCTCCAGGGGGGACGCCAGCAGCAAGCTCTGGCCGAGCAGCATCGCGGCTGCCTGCCATATGGCAAGCAGCACAAGAACCGCGATTATTTTTTTACTTATGTTACTTATGTTTATATGCATAATATTTCTGAACTTTTTTTGCACAAGGGCCTAAAGGTCAGCGGGTGTATATAAAATCTTCCTCCGGCAGTTCTCCACCTACGGATGCCGGGTTTGCCTCAAACAAAACTTCCAGGTAGCCGGATATCTGGTCCTTCATCTCATCTCCGGTGAAGCATACAATATTGCAGTATGGTATGGCCGCCTTTGCCACATCAGCCGCAATAATGCCATACTTTTCGCAAAGCGCGGCGGCGTCATCTAAATTGCTGTTTACATAATCCACCGAAGCGGCATATTCCTTAAGGAAGGCATCGAGCAGGTCGGGGTTTTCCTCGGCAAATTCACTTCTGACCGCAAGCACTCCGGTTATAAGCGAGCTTCCGTTATCCAAAGCGTCCCATTCCTTTGTAAGGTCGAGGGCAATGGAAAGACCTTCCACTTTGCCCATGGCCACGGTCACAAAAGGCTGAGGGAGGAGCCCCAAGGCTTCCGAATCAAGAGCCAGCGCCTCTACTACTTCGCTGTGTTCGCTCTTCCATTCTATGGTTACGTCTTTGTCGGGATCGAGGCCGTTTTCCGTAAGTATATATCTGAGGGAATATTCGGGCGTCGAGCCCTTGCCGCTTGCGTAGATGGTTTTACCCTTAAGGTCGGACACGGCATTTACGCTGCCAGCGCGGTCCACTATATAAAGAACGCCCAGCGTGTTTATGGCAAGAAGCTTTATGCTGCCGTTTGTATTGTTGTAAAGCACTGCTGCCAGATTTGCAGGGACGGCCGCTATGTCAAGGTCTCCCTGGATAAGTTTTGGCGTGACCTCGTCAGCGCTTCCCGCCAGCGTAAATTCATAGCTGTTCTCGGCAAGGCCGTCTTCGTTGTCCTTCATAAGCTTTACCATGCCTATGGAAGTCGGGCCCTTAAGGCCGGCCACTTTTATCGGCGCGGAGTCGCTGCCAGCTGCAGATGAAACAGCGCTTTCTGCACTATTAGAAGAGAATGCGCAGCCTACGCATACTAAAACAACCGCTGCCACAATGGCAGCCAGGGCTGCAAGCCTCTTCGATGAAACTAATTTTTTCAACATTACCTAAACCTCCGTTATGATATTTGAATAATTAGTTTTTGCACTTACTCCATTAAGCCTTCCCAGCCTTCCCGCCAGAGTGTTGATCACGTCTTCCGGGGCGTCCAGGGCGATACTGATAAGATTGACGTTTTTCTCGCGGTAGGGAATGCCCATACGGCCGATTATATAATCCCTGCTCGCCGAAAATGTCTGGTTCACCGATTCTATGGATTCCGTATTTTCAATGATAACTGATATAACCGCAACTCGTGTTTTCATAAATAACCTCCAATCCATTTTTGGAAAATTGCTTGCCTCCTAAAAATAATGTCCCCCGCTCCGAAAACTGCATATAAAAGATGCAGCTTTTGAAACGGGGGACATATAAAAGGGACGGGCAATCCCTTATGTCTGTGATTCTTATCCGCATCTTTCACCTCAATTAAACTTTCAGTGTCAGAAACTGTCAGAATAATATATTATCCGCATCCAAATTTCAAGAGGAGACAAAAAACAATCCCGCGTTAACGATGAGAGGGGATTGCCATAAACCCAAGGCCCCCTTGTGCAAAGGGGGCTGTCGCCGGAGGCGACTGGGGGATTGTAAAATAACCTACAGATTGATTTAAAAATAAACATTTCCCGGGCTAAGGACTTCGCCGCGGGAAG
>R07__coassemble_269_pt1 | contig 20404 bp, 17 predicted proteins | sample R07__metabat2_low_PE_052 | metagenome-assembled genome bin R07
CCTCATATCACACAACAAAGTCTTCGAACTGCTTGTAAATACTTGCAGGGCATGTTGTGCTCACAAGCACGCCTTCTGCTGTATATTCTTCAGATAAAATTTGAGCATTTTTATATAGAAGATTTATAAGCTCGCCCCTGGAAAATGGGATAAGGGCTTTGAAGCTTACGCAGGATTCGGAAATGGCATTTTTTATCATGTCGAGAAGTTCCGTAAGGCCAATTCCCTTTCCCGCAGACATTCGTATTTCATTTTCTTTAACTTTTGGTATGTTCTGCTCTTCGTCCGGCAGAAGGTCCGCCTTGTTATAGCATATAATCTTCGGAATATTTTCTGCCTCTAAGTCTTTAAGGGTTTTAAGCGTCACATCCAAATGGTCTCTGAAATACTCATCCGACACATCAAGGACTATAATCAAAAGGTCCGCGCTCAACGCCTCTTCGAGGGTGGACCTGAATGCCTTTATAAGGGTATGCGGCAGATTTTCTATAAAGCCTACTGTGTCGGATAAAAGAAAATTAATGTTTCCATCCAGGCTTATAAGCCTGGTGGATGTATCAAGGGTCGCAAAAAGCATGTTCTCCTGAAACACTTTTTTCTCTGCGTCTCCCCCGCTATATTCCAGAAGCCTGTTCATGATGGTGGATTTTCCTGCATTGGTATAGCCTACCAGCGCCACATGAAAAAGCCCGCCTTTTTCCCTTCCGGCTCTTTGGATTTCCCTGGTTTTGCTTATGCTTTCAAGTTCTCTTTTAAGCTCGGCAATCCTTTTATTTATCTGCCTTCTGTCAAGCTCTAGCTGGGTCTCGCCTATGCCTTTATTGGCGCGGCTTCCGCCGCCACCTCCCTGACGGCCCAGGTGCTGCCACATGCCCGAAAGCCTTGGAAGCATATACTGAAGATAAGCAGATTCCACCTGAAGCCTTGCCTCACGGGTTCTGGCCCTGCGAGAAAAAATCTCAAGAATAAGAGTAGTCCTGTCCCACACCGGAACGCCCACAATTTTCTGAAGGTTCTTAAGCTGCGCAGGCGATAAGTTGTCTTCGAAGATGCAGTAATTAACACCGGCATTTTTCGCAAGCTCGGAAAGCTCCTCGGCCTTTCCGCTGCCAAGGTATGTGCCTGCCTCCGGATGGGAAAGCTTTTGCGTGAGCACTGCATAAATTTCGATGCCGCAGGCATCTATTAGGCTTTCCATCTCTTCCATGCTGTGGTCAAAATTTGCTGACTCAGCAGTTTCAAGCCCCACAAGTATCGCTGTTGGTTTTTCATCACTTTGGATGTTTGTGTACATTTCTTTCATGTTTTTCAGTTTACTACAAAAACAGCTTGTTGTGGGGATATTTTTACATACACGGCATTTTTTTACCTAATATAAATTTCTCCCAAAGCCACACATTTTCCAACTTGTATTAAAGCACGGAATTTGATACAATTTTTCCGGCTTAAATTTTTAGCAAAAAATTTTATGGAGGTTTTACAAATGAAAAAATTCTTAGCAATTCTTCTTGCATCTGTTATGGTTTTCGCAATCTCAATCACAGCATTCGCAGAAGAAAAGACACTCAAAGTTGGTGTTGCCTGCAACGCAACAGGCTGGTTCGCTGATTACGACGCAAATAACTGGGAAGAACTCGTTATCTACGCTGAAATGATCAACGAAGAAGGCGGTATCCAGGTAGGCGAAGACAACTACATGGTAGAGCTTGTACAGGCAGACGGACAGTCTGACTTCGCAAGCATGCCGGTTGCATGCATGGACCTTATCGACAAAGAAGTTGACCTTGTTATCGAAACAAACGACTTCTGGATGGTAGACGGAAACCAGATGCTTAAAGAAGCAGGCATCCTCACACTTTCAGGCTATCCTGATTTTGCTACAGGCTTCTGGACAGACGCAGACGGCAACGTTAACGACTGCATGGTAAGCTGCGCAAACGGCGCTGCAAACGACATGAACGCTCTTCTTGCACAGTGCAAGGAAAAATATCCTGATGTTCACACACTCATGTTCGTATGCAACTCAGACGGCACAGAAGAACTTAAGTATGCATACCTTAAAGGCCTTGTAGAAGACTATGGCTTCGAACTTCTCGAACAGTACGAAATCTACGACTCAAGCGCACCTGACATGACGGCAGTTGCACAGAAGGTTGCAGAAGCAGATCCGGATGCTTATATCGGCCAGGGCGTTATCAGCTGCATCGCACAGCTCCACGCTGCTCTTCAGGACTACGATCCTGAATGCTTATGCCTTGCATCCTGCGGACAGTCAATCGACGTATTCGCAATGCTTATCGGCGATGAAACAAAATGCAACAACGTTCTTTCAACAGGTATCGGCTTCGACGAAGAAAAGAACACAGAGCTCATGAACACAATCGTTAACAAGCTCCTTGAAAAGTTCGGTCCTGAAACAGCTTATTCATTCGCAGGCAACTTCGTTAACTGCTTATATGAATACAAGTGCATCGTTGAAGAAATCGGCACAATCGATAAGGAAGCATTCCTTGAGTACTGGGAAAATGCAGAAACAATCAAGACTCTCTACTCAGACGAAGCTCACTTAGGCGGACAGGAATCCTTCGGTCTCGACTTCAACCGCATGGTTGTTAACCCAACTCCTATTTCATCATTAAATGACGGCGTTGGCACATTCGAAGGCTGGTTCCAGTACGACGTTAAATAATTTTTAAACAAACACACTTTATGGGCGGGATTTATCCCGCCCATATTTTAAAAGCATTTTAAAAACAGCTTGTTTCTTAGGCAATTTATTTTGAGGTGATTTTATGTTATCTGGCACAGCCTGGCTCAATATAGGTGTAAACACACTTATGCTGGCCTCCATGTATATACTTGCTGCCTCCGGCTTTGCATTTATCTTCAACATGCTCGGGGCAATCAACCTGGCCCATGGTAACCTTTACATGATGGGCGCATTTATTGCTTATGCAATACTTTATTATTTAGGCCTTCCTGTATGGCTTTCCATTTTAATTGCGGCGCTTCTCACAGCCGGCTTCGGCCTTTTGCTGGAGCGGTTCGCCATCAGGCCGTTCAAGGATGACTTTTCCAGAATTGTCATGGTGGGCGTAGCCCTCATGTTTATATTCCAGACGGCCGCAATCCTCTTCACCGGTACAAAAAACCTGTCCATTCCGCTTCTTGCAGAGGGCACCTTAAGAACCGGTGATCTGGCTATTTCCTATCAGAAAATAATCATGTTTGCAGTGGCACTTGTTATCATTGTCATTGTACTTTTCATTACAAATAAAACAAAGCTTGGCCGCGAAATGAAAGCAGTTTCACAGGACAGGCTGGGGGCTGCTTTGATGGGCGTCCCTATCAACAAGGTGGCTGCCATTGTATGCGCAATAGGCTGCTTCCTTGCAACTGTTGCAGGCGGCCTTATGGGCTCATATCAGTCGCTCACTTCCACAATGGGCGATGCCATCACACTGCGCATCCTTATGCTGGTCATGATGTCCGGCGCCGGCAGCATGAACGGCATAATCGTGACAGGGCTTATAATGGGCTTCCTTGATGCCTTCTTCCCTGTTGTGTTAAGCGGCACACTGGCAACAACAGTTATTATTTTAATCGTTATAATCATTCTTCTCATAAGGCCAAAGGGATTCTTTGGTCACGAGATGTAAGGAGGTGGGCTTTATGACAATGACAAACAAAAAACCAAACAAATGGCTCAGCGTCCTTCCTTATTTTCTTGTTCTTGTCTTCATGACAGTCACCCCTCTGTCTATCGACAAGATGTTCTGGTACACGGTATTTATCACGGTCTTTGCAAAAATGATCGCGGCAGTAGGCCTTCGCATCGTGAGCCTGGCCGGCGACATGAGCTTTGCCATGGGCGCCTTCATGGGCCTTGGCGCTTATGCATCGGTTATCATGGTTGTTAAATGGGGCTTCCCTCATTGGGCAGCGATAATCATCGCAGCAATCTTTGCAGCGCTTATCGCAGTGCTTACAGGCATTCCATTTGCAAGGCTCCGCTCTGTTTACTACTGCATGACCACAATGTTCTTAGGTGTTTTCCTGATTGATGCATTCCTAAGTTTTTCCTACACCGGCGGAAACACAGGCATAAAACAGGTTCCAAAGCTTTTCAGCGGCAATGTGCGCACGAACTTCTGGTTCTTTGCTGCACTTGCGGTTGTCTGCATTTTCCTTATGTGGCGTTTCGAAAAATGCCGCATCGGAAACACCTTAAAGGCCATCTCACAGTCTCATGCCGTTGCGGCCTCTATTGGTGTCAACGAACGCTTCTACAGGCTTATGGCAATCGGTGTTGCTGCCTTCTTCTGCGGCATAGCAGGCGCATGCTTTGCCCTGTTTAATGGTTCTGTTGTTGGTTCCACCTACGGCATGACCCTCGACCTCTGGATAATCATGTTCTTCATGGTGGGCGGCAAGGACAGCTTCTTCGGGCCTATAGTCGGTGCCGCAATCTTAGGCGTTATCAACGAAGGCTTCTCAAGGCAGTTTGGCTCTTACGCTCCTTTCCTTGCCTGCGCAATACTTCTGGTTGTTGCATACCTTCTTCCTAGCGGTCTTGCAAGCATTCCGGATGTGATCAAAAAAGCCATCAACAATAAAAAGACAAAAGGCATGGGGGATGATATCTCCCTCAAGGCCGGAATGGAGGCTTAAGTTATGGATATACAGACCAAATCATTACTAAAAACAGAAGGCCTCACCAAACGTTTCGGCGGCCTTACGGTTATGAATAATCTTACAATGCAGGTTAAAGAAGGCGAAATTCACGGTCTTTTAGGTCCTAACGGCGCCGGAAAGTCCACATTCTTCAATCTTGTAACAGGCGTATTAAAGCCAACATCAGGAAAAATCATTTACGATGATTTTGTGGATATAACAAATGCAAAACCTCACCAGGTTGCAAAATATGGCATAGGCCGGACATTCCAGTTAAATCCTCTGTTTGCCAACTTCACAGTAGAGGAAAACATAATGGCAGCCCAGTACCTCCACCCGCATTCATCGGTCCTTCAGGTTTACTTCAACACAAAAAAGTACCGTGAAAACGAAAAAGAGGCCGCAAAATCCACTAAAGATATCTTGGAATTTCTCAACATGACAGGCATAAAGGATGTAAAGGCCGGCGCGCTTCCGCATGGCTATCAAAAGCTATTAGGTGTGGCTCGCGCGCTCGCTGTAAAGCCAAAGCTTTTAATGCTGGACGAGCCTTTGGGCGGCATGAACCCTGAAGAAATACACTTCACCCTTGACGCCATCAAGAAGATGAACACGGAAATGGGCATCACCATCCTTATTGTAGAACATAATATGCAGGTTCTAGATATCTGCGACAACGTAACTGTTATTTCCTTCGGTGAAAAGATTTTTGACGGCACAGCATCAGAAGTACGCGACGACAAAACAGTTAATCAAGTATACTTCGGAGGTGTTGTTTATGAATAAAAAAATTTTCGACAATAAAACCGTTACTTTGATTTCCTTCGGAGGTATTGCCCATGAGTAAACAAAATATTTTAGAGCTTAACAATATTAATGTTATCTACGGCAAATCAATTGCCATACATGACATAAACCTCTCTGTGCCTGAAGGGGAAATCGTAACCCTGATAGGCTCTAACGGGGCCGGCAAAAGCACCACACTTAACACCGTGGCAGGTATTGTAAAGCCTGCATCAGGCACAGTTAAATACTTGGGCGAAGACATAACAAAGCTTTCCACAGACAAGCGTGTGCAAAGGGGCCTTTCGCTGGTTCCTGAAGGCCGGCACCTCTTCCCTTTCCTGTCGGTTTATGAAAACCTCCAGCTTGGGGCCACACAAAGAACCGACAAAGCCGGCATAGCATCCGACCTTGAATTTGTTTACAACCTTTTTCCAAAGCTTAAGGACCGTGCAAAGCAAAAGGCCGGCACCTTATCAGGCGGCGAGCAGCAGATGGTTGCAATAGCCCGCGGCCTTATGTCCAACCCAAAGCTTTTATGCCTTGACGAGCCCTCCTTAGGCATAGCCCCTATCGTTATCGAAGAAATGGGAATTGCCATAAAACAGATAAACGCAGAAAAAGGCACCAGCATTCTTCTTGTAGAGCAGAATGTTCACCTGGCCTTCAGCACAGCATCCTACTGCTATGCCCTTCAGGTAGGAGAGCTTATGGCCGAGGGCGACATCGAATCCATCAAGAACTCCGATGTCGTAAAGAAAGCCTACTTCGGCGGAAAATAAAAAACATTTAGCCAACTTTCAAAAAACTTCACAGCATTTCTGCTGTGAAGTTTTTTTTATTTTATAATATCTTTCTTAATACCGTTGTTGTAAAGTTTTTGCCTAATCTATATAATTTTAAGCCCCTTTCCTTATGCATACTCAAATGTAATAAGCCCTGCTACAAACACAACCATAACGATAAGCGGAAGCACATATTTCATGTATGGTTTCATCCAGTTTTTCAATTTAGGACCGTTGCCGGTATTGGCTTCCTCGAGAAAGTTTTCCCATCCCCAGCCTGATTTGCTTGTACAGAAAAAGATAAATACAAGTGATCCAATCGGGAGAAGAATATTCGAAACAATAAAATCTTCAATGTCTTTTATGGTTGAACCGGCTGCAAACGGCTGAAATCCTGACCAGACATTGTACCCAAGTGCGCATGGAACTGACAAAATAAAGATGCCTATTCCACAGATAATACTTCCTTTTTTCCTGCTCCACCCCGTCTTTTCACGCAGCATGGAAAGAAGATTTTCAAATACCGCAAAAACTGTTGAAAAAGCCGCAAATGTCATAAACAGGAAGAACAGTGCTCCCCACAGTCTGCCGCCTTCCATGTTTGCAAACACTTCCGGAAGAGCCTGGAAAATAAGGCCGGGACCCGAACCCGGGTCCACGCCATAGGTTGCGCAGGCCGGAAAGATAATGAGGCCGGCTACTATTGCAACTAATGTATCAAGAATAATAACATATATTGATTCTCCCATAAGCGCCCTGTTTTTGTCCAGATAGCTTCCGAAAATAGCCATAGTACCAATGCCAAGACTCAGAGTGAAAAACGCCTGATTCATTGCTGCATTAACCGTGGACCATGTAACTTCTGAAAAATCCGGGAGAAGAAAGAATGAAAGCCCCTCAGATGCTCCTGATAAGGTCATGGTACGGATTGCCATAACTATCATGAGAACAAAGAGAATTATCATCATATACTTGATTATCCGCTCAAGGCCGTTTTGCAGTTTAAAAGAGCAGATAAAAAATCCGATAGCTACAACAATAGCCATGTATATTATATTCTGTGACGGGCTGCTTATAACGCTGTCAAAAAGTTCTGCCGATGCAAGCCCGTTTCCACCTGTATATTGACCGTCTGCATATCCAACGAAAAAATTAAGGAACCACCCGGCAACTACCGTGTAAAACATCATAAGGAGCAGGTTGCCCAAAAAAGAGATATATCCTGAAAAACCCCAGATTTTTTTTTGAGGCTGAAGTTCAGCAAGCATATATATAGGGCTCTTCTGACTGCCGCGCCCCAATGAAAATTCCATTGTGAGCACCGGAATACCAAGAATAATAATAAATATAATATAGAGGAACACAAAAGCGCCTCCTCCGTTCTCTCCTGCCAGATATGGAAATTTCCATACATTTCCACAGCCTATTGCGCAGCCTGCGCTTAACATCAAAAATCCCAGTCTGCTTCCTAATCTTTCTCGTTTTGTATCCACCGTTTATTCCCCGTGAGACTGTCCTAAAGTTCAATTACCGTGGGTTAGCGGTCCCCCACTTTTGCTTAATTTTCCTTTGATTAATTTTTCTTACTCTGTAGTGTATCAATATTCTGAATTGAATCAATCATTTCCAGACAGTCTAATAAAATTTACAACGACAAAACGGAACCGACACTAAAGTCCAGAAAATTCCTGGCCAAAAAAATGCCGACTCCGTTTTTATTATTATTTAAGATATATTACCGGACGCTTCATGTCCTTTGACTTTGCAAGAAGTTCTTCTTCGCTTCCGTAAGCAATGCACTCTGTCTGGCAGTGCTTCACGCAGCTTGGCTTGTCGTCAAAGCCGCTTGCAATACGCGCGCCGCACAGGTTGCAGAGCGTTGTTGGGAACGGTATATAATCAATCTGCACATGGTCTTCCCTGTCTTTTTGAATAAACTCTGTGATTTTTATTCCGAAGACACCTTCCTTAAAACCGTTTTCCTGCTTGCAGGCCACCGTGCAGGTGTTGCAGCCGTTGCAATATTCAATATCAAATGCCAGACCATATCTTGCCATATTATTTCACCTCATTTATTTATCACTTTTCTGTTGTTTTAAAATGTCCCACTCTGCCTTGTCTTCTTCAGCCACTTTGCCGTCTGCCACATCCTGGAGCGCCAGGTATTCATTTTCCCTTTCCTTAAGGGCCTTTTGTTCTTCTTCGGAAAGCTTGAAAAGCCCGGCAAGAGTTGTCTTGTAGGCACCGCCGCCATAGCCCGTGGAGCTTTGCGTGTCAACCGGCACAAGGAGGTTGCAGTTGATGTCCCAGACTCCAAAGTTGTTGTCATCCTTTCCCTTTTCTTCAGGGAGCCACCAGCCATGCGGCACTGAAATTATGCGGTCATCCAAAGAAGGATTCACCTTCACCCTTCGCACAATTTTTCCGCGGTCGTTATATATTCCAAGCCAGTCGCCTGTATTAACGCCATACTTTTCGGCTGTTTCAGGTGAAACCTCAACCAGCGGCCACGGGTCGTTTTCCCTTAACCATGGGATATTCCTGTGTTCTGAATGGAAGAACATAGGGCTTCTTCTGCCTGTTACCATAACATATGGATATTTTTCAAAAAGCTCAGGTGTCCTCACTTCGCTTTCAGGCGGCTCCACAAAATAAGGAAGCGGGTCGTACCCCAAGTCCTTAAGCCGTGTAGAATAAAGCTCCACCTTTCCTGTTGGCGTCCTGAAGCCCGGCTTTCCGTCCGGCCTTAATTTGCCTGTTTCATATCTGTGATATGGATATGACGGGTCATCCTTTGGAGGCATTGCCCAGCCGCCTGCCTTCGAAAGGCTGTCCCAGGTAAAGCCTGCGTCTTTTATTCTGGAATTCACAACATCCTTAAAGGTTGGGAACTGCTCTCTTATGCGTGGGTTAAAACGCCTTGCAAGTTCAAGATTTATTTCCCAGTCAGATTTGCACTCGTCAACCGTAACTGCAGGCTGTATAAGCTGCAGCGGCTGATACCATGCGCGGAAGCTCTCTTTTTCGGCAAAGGTTGCAGCCGGCAAAAGAAGGTCTCCTATTGCCTCTGTGGTAGGAGTGTGGAATGTGTCTACCACAACATTAAATTCCATTTTCATCAGGGCATCATAATGCTTTTTCATGTTGGCGGCCTGGCCTCCTAATGGGTTTGAGGTCTGTATCCAGGCAGCGCGGATTGGATATGGCTTTCCCGTAAGCATCTGCTCCACTGCCAGATCAGGCTGGGCCCAGCCCCTGAAGGATGCAAGGTAAGGATATTCCTTTGCGCCTATTCTCTTTTCATTGATGCGCTGCATCATTTCTTCGCCATACATGGCCGCCATCTGATAGTTATCAAAAGGATAGGTGGTCACCATAAAGGCGTTTCTGGCGATAACATTGCCGCCCGGCACATCAAGATTTCCTGTGATGCACCAAAGGTCTGTGATGGCCTGGGCAATAGTTGTGCCCTCCGGGCCCTGGTCTATAGGAAGGCCCCAGTGGATGGCGCTTGGGCTGTTTGTGGCATAAAGCTTTGTAAGCTCGTAAATGTCTTCTTCAGGAATCCATGTGGTTTTTGAAACAAAATCTATCGGATATTCTTTTGCCCTTTCTTTTAATTCCTCGAAACCATAGCACCATTTTTCAACGAATTCGTGGTCGTACCAGTCGTTCTGGATTATTAAATTTATCATTCCCATGGCAAGACATCCGTCTGTGCCCGGTCTTATTCTTATATATTTTTCGGCACGGCTTGCATACCATGTCCAGCGCGGGTCGATAACAATTATCTTGGTGCCGCGCTTCATGCAGTCTGCTATCCAGCTGCCATAAAAGCCATCAGGGCAGCCCACCTGCGGGTTCTGTGCCCAGATGATTATGTATTTAGGAAGCTTATATTCAGGATCGTCATAACGCTTTTCTAAAAACTGCGAGCAGTCTGCCACGGCAAAGTCGCCCTGAACCATGGTCATGGCGCCAAGCCTTGGTGTGTAGCAGGAATGCCCCGCCAGGCCCAGCTGCATCCAGTTAGGGCTTCCGAAAGAATAGCAAAGGAAGGAGATAGGCCCTCCTATGTCGCGGCCTGTGCCCTGCGAGAAAATAACGGATTCCGGTCCGCTCTCTTCTTTTATTTGATTAAATTTCTTTTCAATCGTGTCGAAAGCTTCATCCCAGCTTATGCGCTGCCATTTACCTTCGCCCCTTTCGCCCACTCTTTTCATAGGGTATTTAAGGCGCTCTGCATGATACATATACTGTGTCATCGCCATCAGCCTGGAGCACGTTCTTCCCTGGCTGAAAGGATGGCAAGGGTCACCTTCCACATGGACAACCTTGTCGTCTTTCACATAAAGCTTCACGCCGCAGCCGCCATGGCAGCCCGGTCCCGGAGACCATGCAGTGGTTGTTATAACTTTGTCGAAATCGTAATTTTTATTCATTTTAAAAATCAATCCTTTATTTTAAAAATAGTAAGAGAGGCTGAGGCATGTCATGGTTCCCGCTGCTGCAATTCCGAAAATAATGATGCCTGCTGCCCAGCAAAGCCCGATAATTGAAAGAATCATACCTGCTTTTCTTATGCCTTCTGTATTTCCTGCCTTCTTTGCCGATGCTGCAAGGCAGATGCCTACTATTGAAGTTGCAAGATTAAGATAAGGAATCACCAGCGACACTATGCCAAGAACCAACGCTGCCACTGCTTTTCCGTGCTCAGGCTGTGCCTGTGCATTGCCATATCCGGCAGAGGCATTGTTATAATTTTGGCTGCTATATGCGCCTTGGTCAGTACCATGATTATCAGCATTGCCTTCAAATTCCTGTACTTTTTCTTCAGACATCTCTTCTTCAGCGGATGCTATCTGATTTCCACAGAACATACAGAATTTTGCGCCGTCTGCTATTTCTTTACCACATTTTTCACAGAACATAAAAACTACCTCCCGTAATAATTTTTAAACATCAAAAAACAAAATGCAGGCTTAACCACACATTTTTTAACAGCCTTATTGTACACAACAAAAGGCCAAAATACAACCTTCTGATATGAAAACAATCTAAAAGTGCCAGGGGATGGTCCCCTGGCACCTAAAGCAATTTAAAATCTTTAATTATTACTTTTCAAGAGTGATAACTTCAAGGTCCTTTGCCTGGTCAAGTTTAACTTTAACAGTCTTTTCCTTATAGCCATCATATGAGCATGTAACTTCGTATTCAGCATCCTTTTCAAGGAATTTGAATTCGAAATCGCCAAAGAAGTCTGTTGTAGTTTCCCTTGTTTCTCCTGTTGCAGCGTTCTTGATCACAACCTTTGCGCCTTCTACGCAGTCATCGCATCCTTCTACCATAACTTCACCGGTAACAAATACCTGTGGGAGCTCCTTGTAAAGGATAGCAGGCTTTGTGCCAAGCTCTGGTAAGTATGGGCCGAAATCATCGCCGCGTTCTTTGATGAACTTGGAGATTGCGCTTTCTGGGTCGTCTAAATCGCCAAAGAAAATTGCCTGTGTCGGGCAGCTTTCCACGCAGCGTGTTGTAACTTCGCCATTGTCAAGCATATGTGCGCACATTGTACATTTCTGTGGGATCTGGCTTTCCTCGTTCCAGTAAACTGCATGATATGGGCACTTTTCAACGATGTCTTTAAGGCCTTTGCATTTTTCAGGATCAAAGATAACGATGCCGTCTTCACGTTTGTAAACAGCGCCTTCCGGTGCGCCCTCTGCGCAAACCATGTTTTCGCAATGCTGGCACATAACCGGGATGTAGTCCATCTTAACCTTTGTGTTTTCGCCCTGTTCAACTTCCTTTAAGGTGAGCCATGTCTGGCCCATCATAGGTGTTGCTTTTGAAAGAGGAAGATGATCGTTCAGAGCAAATTCGTCTTTACATGCGATCCAGCATGAACCGCAGCCGTCGCAGCGGCTAACATCTACCGCGATTGAATATCTTGCCATAATTTACTTCTCTCCTTCCCATTTCTTGATTTCAATTAAGCATGAGTTTGGTGTCATGCCAGGTGCGTTCTTTGAAAGAAGCGTTCCTGCTGTAAGCATATTTACGCATCCGCCCTTATCTACGCTGTCCGGGTTGCCAGGATCTATAGGATCGTATTTAGCTGTGCAGCCATAGCTGTGGATAACGCCCTTTGGAACACGGTTTGTAACGCTTACTATGCAGATTACGCGTGCCCTGTCGTTATAGAGCTCTGCAAGGTCAAGGTCCTTAAGGCCTCTTGCTTCTGCATCTTCCGGATGGATACGAACGATCCAGTATGGATAGCCGTCTTTGTAGATACGGTGCATAGGGATTTCGTCCAGCCAGCTTTCGTGCTTGTCATAATGTGTGTGGAATGAGAAGCGTGGATGAGGTGAAATCATCTGTAATGGGTATTTATACCACATTGTGCTTCTGTAGCCTTCCCATGATGGCAGCCAGTGAGGAACAGGCGGTCTTTCTGTATCTGTTGGAAGGTTTTCTGCCAGCGACTGGCTTTCGAACTCGATAAGGCCTGAGTATGTGCCAAGCTTTTCAGGATGTCCTGCTTTTCTTGGAAGGTTGCCAGGATCCGGTGTGTCGGCTTCTCTGCCTTCTGCGAACCAGCGCATTGAAGGAGTTGGCTTTCTGTCTTCCGGACATGGAACGATATAGTAGCCCTTCTCGTTGAATTCTTCCCATGTGATGTCGCCGTCTTTTGCGATGTCAGATGTTTCGAAGAAAAGTTTTGCCCAGTCGTCTTCTGTATTTCCTTCTGTGAATTCTTCTTCGCGGCCTAATTTAGCTGCGATGAGACGAAGGATTTCGTAGTCGGATTTTGATTCGCCTAAAGGTTCGATTGCCTTCTGCTGACGAACTATTACACGCCAGTTATTTCCGATGTGAGCCATGGTTGTGTAGCCACCGCAGGTTGCCCATTCACCGATGTCGTTACGTTCGAAGTTTGTGCAGGCAGGAAGGATGATGTCGGCCATGTTTGTTTCCGAACCGAACCAGCAGTCCTGGTTAACAACGCACTCAAGTTCCGGGCTCTGGTACATCTTAACCCACTTTGTGGTGTCAGACATTGTGCCCATGAAGGAACCGCCGTAACGATAGAACATGTGAACCTTTGCTTCCTGTGGATAGTAGTTCTGTGTGAACTGCTGGTCTAAGCTTGCGCCGCAGAAGCCTTCGCCTCTGAACCAGTCATGTCCTGAAAGAACTGCGTCAGGAAGAGTAAGTCTGAAGAGACGCTGCTTTGTTGGGTTTTCGAAGCAGAGTTTTCTCTTTGCAACATCAGATCTTCCCATCTGGCCCTGTGGCTCTGCATAGCCAGGGAACCACTTGTAGCTTGCAGGTGCGCCCATTGTTGTGCCCCAGATAGAGATACCAGGCTTTCCATAGCCCTGCATAGCCTGAAGAAGAACCATCATACGTGCCCATTCTGTGCCATATGCTGTACGGCATGCGCTGCCCTGTCCGCCGCGGCAGCCCGAGCTTAAGCAGGTTCTCTTTTTAGCCCATTCACGTGCAAGAGCGATAATCTTTCTTGCAGGAATGCCCGATTCTTCTGCTGCCCACTCAGGTGTCTTTGCGATGCAGTCATCAACTTCGCCAAGAATGTATGATTTGAATTTTTCGAAACCTAATGTGCGGTCCTTTACATATTCATGGTCATATGTATCTTCTGTAATCCATACATATGCGATTGCCATTGCAAGCGCTGCGTCCGAGCCCGGGCGAGGAGGAAGCCATGTTCCGTCCATAACAGCGTTTGTGTAGTTGTATAATGGGTCGATGAATACGCATTTAACGCCTTTTTCTTTAAGCCATACACGCCAGATATGGCTTTCCTGACCTGAATATGTACCACGTGTAGAGTCAGGGTCGTTTGACCAGAAGACGATCATTTCTGTATTCTGTAATGCGTCCTCGAGAAGGTCGAACTGTTCAGGCATACCAAGACGCCACTGGAAGCCGTAGGTATGGGTTGCGCCCCAGTGCCAGCCTTCCCATGAGTCAGGGTTGTCATAAATCGGTGTGTAGTGAAGCATGTGCATGAAGCGGTGGAAAGGCCCCATCTTGTAGCCTACAACGCCCCAGTTGTGATGTGAGGATGTCATGCCGGTAAGGGATGCCTCGCCGTATTTTTCCTGAACACGCTTGATTTCTGATGCGATTATGGTTGTTGCCTCATCCCATGTGATGCGCTCGTAGCCTGATTTGCCGCGATTTTCCGGATGACGTTCGCCATTAGGATCCCAGTCGACACGCTTCATAGGATAAAGAATTCTGTCCTCGGAGTAAACTCTGTTTCTTTCGCCGTGAACAGGAGGTGAAAGGCGGAAAGCCTTTGGTGGTGAATATTTCTTGCCATCGCTGCCTACGATAACCCAAGGCTTCGGAAAATCGTTTTCCGGAACCTGTAACGGGCGGACACGTGTAATTCTGCCGTCTTCAACGTATACAGAAACAGGACCGCCGCCAGTCATATTAGCATATACTTTTTCCACGTTTTTTCTCCTTATTAAATATTTTCTGCTGCCTCGTATTTAAGGCATGATAATTTTTTGTTATCTAACTGCTGTAAGACCGCCGTCCGGATATACAACCTCGCCGGTTACGAAATCTGATGCAGGAGCTGCAAGGAACAGACATGTTCCAACGCAGTCTGAAGGAACTGCCATACGGCGCATTGGAAGGTCATCAGCAAGTGACTTTCTGTATGCATCGCCGCCGCGCTGCTCGATAACAGATGTCATCATAGGTGTTTCTGTAACTGTAGGCCCAATGCCGTTTACAGTGATGCCGTGAGGGCCGAATTCTGATGCGAGCTGTTTGATGAGCATCTTAACAGCGCCCTTAGATGCAGCATAGCCGGCATTTCCTGCGCCCTTTGTAGCAACACAGTCGCGTGTTGAAGAAAGGATAACGATCTTGCCATAGTTGTTTTCGAACATATGCTTTGCAAAATTCTTGCACACCATCATGATGCCGATAACGTTGCATTTGAAGATTGCTTCATAAACATCCATAGGGAACTCTTCTGCAGGGAATTTCTTGTTTAAGCCCTGTGCGCATACAAGGATATCTACCTTGCCGAGTTTTGCTACAGACTGCTCAACGAGAGACTGTACAGAAGCTTCGTCTGTTGCATCTGCCACAACGTAATCAACTGTTACGCCGCAGGCTTCTTTAATTTCTTCCTGTGCTCTTTTAAGGGCATCTTCTTTTCTTGAAGAAATAATAACATTAACGCCTGCTTCGCAAAGGCCCTGTGCAAGGCTCTGGCCGATACCGCCGGCGCCGCCTACTACAACTGCGTTTTTACCTTCAATATCAAAAAGTTTATGCATTTTAATGCCTCCTAAATATTATTTGCCTGTTTCAAATCTGAAGCTCTGGTCAGGGTCTGTGAAAGCAAGTACACGAACGCCCGAGCCTTCGCCGTTTTTGAATCTCCATGGGAATGCCGAGAAGAAACATCTCTTTCCTGTTACCTGGTCGAATGGTCCGTTTTCGCCTTCGTCATCGCCTACGTTTTCAACGCCAGGGATGCCGCCGGTTACCATAAGGAACTTGTGTGCCGGCTCCCAAAGTGGGAAGTCTACCTTAGGGTCATGGCCGTATTCTGCTGTGTATTCGTCGATAAGGTCAGGACGTGTAGGCCCCAAGCCAAGGTCAACGAGCTTAGTTGCGATAGGATGGTCGTTTGCCTGGCAGCCATAGCCTACCATTTTAACTTTCTTCTGAACGAACCATTCAGCTGCTTCCTTGTTTGCGCCGCAGCCATATGCGAAATAATCATCAGAATCGCTCCAGATGTGGTGCTGTGTTGTGTTGATAAGAACGATATCGCCTTCTTTGATTTCAGGTGTTGCCTTTTCAAGGTCTTCCGGTGTTATAACGCCCCATTTTCCCTTAGGGATGTTAAGGCATACGCCTGTGCCGAAGAATCTCCATAACGGATACTGTGTGATATCAGGTGTGCACTCTGTAACATGAAGAGGTGCGTCCATATGTGTGCCTCTGTGCATTATGCCTTCCCACTGAACGTTGTACATATTGTCGTTTGCGTGGAAACGGATAACTTCCATTTTAAGATTGCATCCTGAAGGCCACTGCGGCATAAAAGGCTCAAAAGTATGTGATAAATCAAAAATCTGAACTCCCATTTTATTCTCCTTTCTGCAATCTTAGTTACCGGCGTCGATTCTTACGTCGCCTGATGGGTCAAAAATAGCTACAAAACGAACCGGGCATGCATCGCCTCTGTGAATCTTCCAAGGGGTTGCAAGCATGGTTGCGCGCTTACCTGTGATGTCATCAACGTCGCCTGACATCTGTGCAACAACAGGAATGCCTGCAGCTGCAAGTGCCTTTGCAACAGGATAAAATCCAGGGTAATCCTCGAGGGCGTTTCTGCCTGTCTTTTCTTCATAAATAGGAACAAGACGTTTCATGAAAGGACCAGGCATACCCTTATGAGGTGTGAGGTTTGTTGCGCATGGGCAGTCGATATAAGGAGTGTCTATTGCAACGAATTTTGGATTCTTTGAGATAAGATATTCAGCTGCGTCGATTGTAAGGCCAGGTGCTTCGCCGAAATATTCCATGGAGTCGGAATATTTGTGATGCCAGCCCGTGTTGATGGCAACGATATCGCCGTCTTTGATTTCGCCTGCTGCCTTTAAGTCTTCGGCTGTGATCTTGTCCCAGTTAGACTTTGAAGTAAGATCTAAGATAATGCCGTTTCCGAAGAAGCGTGCAGGATCAAGCATCTCAAGGTCTTCTGATCTGGCTTTCATATGGATAGGAGCTATCATATGTGTGCCTGTGTGGAAATTAGTTCTTACTTTGAATGCCTGTACACCGAACTGTGCGTGTTTAACACCATGGTCGAATATAACATCGGCATCGCCCGGATATGAAGGAACGCCTGTGCCCCATTCATGGCTGAGCTCGTAGAATACGAGGCCTGAATAAGGGTCTGTAACAGGACCAACATGTGGATCCTCCATAGGGGTAGGATTCTTGAACTGTTCAAGAACGTCAAAAGGATTTGACATAATTTTACCTCCTCTGAAAAAAATATATTTTTAGTTACAATAACTTACGCTGATATTGTAACACCCTTATTGTCAAACAGGCCTTGTTTTTTTCTCACAATTTATATAAAATTCTTTGTGCAAATATAAACAACGCAAATTTGCCAATACGCAAATATACTGTAATTTTCAGCCTTATTGTGCTTTGTGCATTTTTAACCAAAATATTAGGAGACAGTACACATTATGAAGCTCAGCGCAAATAAAATTCTTGATATACAAAAAAATCTGCTTGAATGCCTTTCATCATCAGGTTCCCTGCAGGACCTTCTTGAAATTGTGCACCAGGAATTTAAACGTCCCATGTTTATAAAGGGTGACGGCAGCATAATATATGCCATTTCCAAGGGCTACAGCTCTACTGTGCACCCAAACTGGACAGCCTTCGAAAAGAGCCTTGAAAACCACACGGCGGATTTTGAATCAGTCCGTTCTGTAAGCGTGGACCCCGAGTTCAGCCGTGCCTTCACCAGAAGAGAACCGTCCGTGCTCCGCTCCCCTTTTTATGGAGGCATGGTGCTTCACACCAACATATGGTTTCAGAACCACCGCATTCTGGAAGTGGTTGTCCTTGAAAATAAAAAGCCCTTTATCCAGAGCGACATGGAGCTTATGCAGATATTTGCCCAATATGTAGAGCTTCACGTATCGCTGAATAAAGAACGCTACATAACAGGCTCGGATCTTTCTGCCACCTTCACTGCCCTCCTGGACAATAAATCCGTGGCGCCGTTTGAATTTATAAACATGAACAATTCCACCGGATGGAGCGCAGATGACGAGCTGGCCGTGCTTTTAACGGACACCTCCGCAAAAAATGATACGCCCCTTCTTGCCGTTTTCAGGGACAAGATAAAAAATGTATTCAGCGAAAGCTACACCTTTGTATATAAAAACCATGTGGTGTCCATCATCAACATAACAAAATCCGGCGGCTACAGAAGCGTAAGCAAAACGATAGGCAAAATGATTTCGGGCGAAGCCTTAAGGTGCGGCCTTTCTTATGAGTATACAGGTGCGGAGCGCACGCTGGAATTTTATAACCAGGCGACACTTGCCTGCATAATTGCCGACAAGCAGGACAAAAAATTTCTTGATATGTACGGGGCCGCAAATACAAGAATCACCGAACGAATGCATTCCGTATCAGACCTTCAGGCCTTTATTCACCCTGACCTTTTAAGGCTGGACAGCCTAGACCCGCAAAGGACTTCCCATTATCTTGAAACCCTTTATGCATATCTTTTGTGTGGCGGAAACTACACAGACACAGCCAACTATTTAGGGCTTCACAGAAACAGCCTTATATACAGGATGAACCGCATCCAGTCCATCATAAAAAGTGATTTGAACGATGTTCAGAACAAGCATCTTATGCTTATATCCTATCTGCTTATGGGCATAAGCTTTTAAAAAAGTTTTTGAAATTCAGCTAAATTATGCTGACAAAAAACGCAATAAAGATTACAATGCAAGAAAATTTATTTTTTTACGGGGAGGGAAATTATTATGTATGAGGATCGCGTAAGGATTCCATCACTTTTAGATAAGGTGATGACAGCCGAGGAAGCTGCCGACCTTATCCAGCCGGGCATGTTTATTGCCTGCTCTGGCTTCACAACCGCAGGCTTTCCAAAAGCAGTTCCTACCGCTATTGCCGCAAAGAAAAAAGCAACCGGCCTTACAATGGTAACGCCTGCATCCACCGGCATAGAGCTTGACGGCGCATTAGCCGAAGCCGGACTTATCAAAAAAAGATATTCATTCCAGTCTACACCATCATTAAGAAATGCCATCAACAGGGGCGAAATCGAATTTTCCGACATTCACTTAAGCCACATTCCAAAGATAATCAACAAAAAATTCTTAGGCCGCAATATTGATTATGCAATAATCGAATGCGCCATGATAATAGAAGACGGCGACATTGTTCCTATGGCTTCCCTTGGTGCATCAAATAACCTTATTGACGTGGCCGATAATGTAATCCTGGAGATCAACACAACCTGTCCTAAGGAAATTTATGGTATTCATGATGTTTATGAAGCACCGTTTGGGGCCGATGTGCCTGTCACAAGCCCAGGCTCAAGAATCGGCACAAAGACAATTCATTGCGACCCGGATAAAATCAAAGCTATTGTATTTACTGATAAAATCGGAAGCACGCCTAAATTTGCGGCACCTGATGAAACATCACAGAGGATTGCCGACAATATCGTGGGCTTCTTAAAGAACGAGGTTGCAGCGGGAAGGCTTCCTGAGAATTTAGCACCTCTTCAGTCGGGCGTGGGCGCCGTAGGAAATGCCGTATTTGCCGGTTTAAAATCCTCGGGCCTTAAAAACCTCGAAATGTACACAGAGGTTGTTCAGGATTCAGGTCTTCAGCTCATAAAAGAAGGCATCATCACCATGGCCTCCACCACTGCCCTTTCTCTTTCAGAGGAAGGCCTCAAGGAGCTTTATTCCAACCTTGATTATTACAAAAAGCACATAGTAATCCGTCCACAGGAGATAAGCAACCACCCTGGCCCAATCCGCCGCATGGGCGTTATTGCCATCAATACTGCCGCAGAAATGGATATCTATGGAAATATCAACTCCTCACATGCCACGGGTTCGAGCATTATCAACGGCATCGGAGGCAGCGCAGACTTTTCACGAAACGGTCGTCTTTCCATCTTTATGTGCCCGTCCACAGGAAAAGGAGGCAATCTTTCCCGTATTGTTCCTATGGTATCGCATGTTGACAACACAGAGCATGATGTAAACATAATCGTAACGGAATGGGGTGTTGCCGACATAAGAGGTTTAAGCCCTAAGGAAAGAGCCGAGCTTGTTATCGAAAACTGCTGCCATCCGGACTATCGCCCGATGCTGCGGGAATATTACGAACGCGCGAAGAAAGTGGCATCAGGTCTTCACACGCCTCATGATCTTTCCACATGCTTCGACTGGCATATCCGCTACATGAAGACAGGTTCCATGAAAGAACAATAAATTTGTGAAATCAATTTTCATCCCGGCAGGAAGTATAAACCTGCCGGGTTTTGTTTTATTAGAAATTTACAAAAACGC
>R07__coassemble_270_pt1 | contig 20321 bp, 16 predicted proteins | sample R07__metabat2_low_PE_052 | metagenome-assembled genome bin R07
AAAAATGGTAATTTTGAAAAATTTTTAGGGATTCAACCTATATTTCATGGGTATAACTGGTCAAATCCCAGAAAAAGTGGCAATTTTTAATTTTTTTTAGGGAGATTTTACGAAAACTCCCTACAAGCCAAACGGGCAGGCGTTTCGTAACCAAATTGTAATATTTAAAAAATTGTACAGAATTGAAAACTATCCCGAATAATGCTAAAATTTCCGCCAGATATCAAAAACGATATTAACAAATCTTAAGGAGGAGAAATTATGAAAAAATTCTTAGCACTTATTCTTGCTGCATGCCTTGCAGTCGGCATCTTCGGCGCAATGTCAGCATCCGCAGCAGAAACAATCAAAATCGGCTATGTTAACCCAACCACAGGTTCCCTTGCAGGCAACGGCGAAGGCGCACAGTGGGTTATCGACAAGATCACAGCATGGGTTGCTGAACAGGGCGGCATCGAAGTAGATGGCGAGAAAAAAGAAATCGAAGTCATCCTTTACGACTCAGAATCCGACTCATCAAGATGCGCAGAAATGGCTCAGAAGCTCGTTGAAGAAGACGAAGTAGACATCATGATCGCAATCCAGACACCAGAAACAGTTATTCCTGTTGCTTCAACAGCAGAACGCTATGGTGTTCCTTGCGTATCAATCCAGGCTCCTGTTAACCCGGTTGCAGCTAACGTTGCAGGCGGCACAGAATGCGAATGGGTATTCCATGCATTCTGGACAATCGAAGACGTTTACGAATGCCACAAGGCACTCTGGACAGCAGCAGGCTATGGCCCAGGACAGGGCTACAAAGTAGGCCTTGCATTCGCATCAGACGCCGACGGCACAGCATGGCATGACATCTTCTGCGAAAAGCTTCCGGAAGACGGCTATGTAGTAGTTGACCCTGGCCAGTATCCATCAGGCTCAAACGACTTCACATCATTAGCAAACACATTCAAATCAGAAGACATCGACATTCTTGCCGGCACAAACATCCCTCCTGATTTCCTGAACGTATACAAGGCTTGCCTCGCTGCAGGTGTAGAAGTTGGCTGCCTCACAATGGGCAAATGCTGCCTCCTTCCTGGCGACGTATCAGTTCTTGAAAACGACACCCAGGGCCTCGCACAGGGCATCATGACAGAAGTTTGGTGGACACCTAACTATCCATTCTCATCAGAGCTCACAGGCATCTCATCAGCAGAACTCGGCGCAGCTTATGAAGAAGACAACGGCGGCACAATGCCACAGCCTGCAGGCTATGCATATGCAGCCCTCGAAATCGCAGTTAACGCCCTTATCAACGCAGGTTCAACAGACCCTGAAGCTATCCGCGATGCACTCGCAGCTACAGAACTCGACACAATCGTTGGGCCTATCACATACGACGAAGAAATGATGGGTCTTCACTACGGCGACACCGTTATCGCAGGCGGCCAGTGGCAGCTTCAGGAAGACGGCACAGAAAAGCTCGTTGTTATCGACAACACAGTTTATGACATCATCGCGGTTGAAGGCGAATATGTTGAAGGAAACGCAACAAACAAATAATTAAAAACTTAATTTTAGCGGAGGGAGAAAATCCCTCCGCTTTTATTCTGTTTTAAGCAACAAATCAAAATGGGGACAATCCCCCAGTCACGCGTTCCGCGTGGCAGCCCCCGCATGCACGGGGGCCTTAGGTTAGTTTCACAATAACAAACAGAGGTTTAGTATGGGAAATATTTTAACATTTGAAAACGTCGATGCAGGATACGGACGCGTGAAGATTCTGCACGATTTGTCATTTCAGGTGCAGGAAGGCGAAGTCTATGGCGTAATCGGCCCTAACGGCTGCGGCAAAACCACCATGTTCAACGCCCTTATCGGTCTCATCATTCCTACCAAAGGAAAGATCACCTTTAACGGCCACGACATCACAAAGGTCAAGCCGGCCGACCGCTGCCACATGGGCATAGGAAGGACCTACCAGGTTCCGCGCCCATTCGAGGGCATGAGCGTTTACGAAAACGTGCTCGTTGCCGCAGTTCATGGCGCCGGACATTCCGAAGCCCAGGGAAAAGAAGTTGCCTTAAGCGCACTTAAGCTGACAGAATTATACGAAAAGCGGGAAATACCCGCAGGCGAGCTCACGCTTTTAGACAGAAAGCGTCTTGAAATCGCCAGGGCACTCGGCACGGAGCCAAAGCTCCTTCTTTTAGACGAAGTTGCAGCCGGCCTTACCGAAGCAGAAGTTAAGGACGTAATGAAAATGGTTGCCAGCTTAAAAGAAGCCGGCTACTCCATCATCTGGATTGAACACGTAATAGAAACCATGGTCAAATCCACCGACCACCTTATGTGCATGTCCGACGGCCACGAGCTTTTAATAGGCGACCCTGTTCCGGTAATGAACTCAAAAGAAGTAGAAGCCGTTTATCTCGGGGCTTCAGAAGAGGAGGACGAATAAATGAGCGATTCAATCTTAAAAATCGAAGGCGTCCAGGCAAAATACGGCGATTTCATCGCTGTCCACTCTGCATCCTTTGAAGTTCCTAAAGGAAAAATAATCTCCCTCATTGGCTCTAACGGCGCAGGCAAATCCACCCTGATGGACACGGTGGCCGGCCTTCACAAGCCAAGCGCAGGAAAAATATATTTTAAAGACACCGACATCACCGGCCTTACGGCCGATAAAATTGTATCAATGGGCTTAAGCCTGGTTCCGCAGGGCAGCCACTGCTTCGTCCGCATGACGGTAGAAGACAACCTCATCATGGGAAGCTACCCTAAAAAAGTGCGTGCCAAGGCAAAAGACTCTCTGGAAATGGTCTACAACCTCTTCCCTGTTTTAAAAGAAAAGCGTAACGACCTTTCCGGCTCCCTTTCAGGCGGCCAGCGTCAGATGGTGGCAGTAGGCCGCGCACTGATGACCGTTCCGGAGCTCATCCTTTTCGATGAAATTTCCCTAGGGCTTGCCCCTACGGTCATCAAAGACATCTACGCAACCATAAAAAAGATCAACCAGGAAACAGGCACCACAGTCCTTCTTGTCGAGCAGGACACACAGCGTGCCATGAAAACCAGCGAGATCTGCCATGTAATGCTTAAAGGCAAAGTTGTCCTTTCGGGAAACCCAAGAGAACTCGGTCCTGAAGACATCAAAAAAGCATATTTCGGAATCTAAAGGGGGAAATACATGATTATTCTACAATATCTTATAAACGGAATCATGCTTGGCGGCATCTATGCCCTCTTAGGTGTCGGCATGACAATGATCTTCGGCATAGTAAAACTCACAAACCTGGCCCACGGTGATTTTGTTATCATAGGCGCGTTTGCCTCCACCCTTATTTCTCAGGCACTCGGGGTGGACCCGCTCCTCACACTCATCGTCACTGTGCCATTCATGTTCCTTCTGGGCATGGGGCTTCAGTACGGCCTTATAAACCGCGTAATGCTTAAAGGCTCCGAGCCTGCACTGCTTGTCACCTTCGGCCTTTCCATCATAATAGAAGATGCGCTCCTTCTTCTCTTCACGGCCGATGCACGCCACGCAGGCGCAGCTTACAGCTCCACCATTTTCAAAATCGGTGAATTAAGCATATCGCTCCTGGACATTATCCTTCTTGTCATCAGTCTGCTCACCATCCTGGTGCTCACCATGTTCTTAAACAAGACCTACATGGGCCGCGCCATCAGAGCCACATCCGACGACATCCAGGCAGCCTCTTTGATGGGCGTAAACATCAAAAAATCCTATGCCATAGCAATGGGCATCGCCATGGCCACGGCAGCAATAGCCGGCCTCTGCATAGGCCTCAAATGGACCTTCTATGCATCCTCCGGCGGCAGCTATCTTCTTATAGCCTTTGGCGTTGTAGTTATAGGCGGTATGGGTTCCATACCTGGCACATTGGTAGCCGGCCTCGTATTCGGTCTGGCACAGGTAATCGGCGGCGCAAACTATGGCCTTCTCGTAAGCTATATCCTGCTGATCATCATGCTGGCCGTTCGTCCGCAGGGCCTGTTCAGTAAGTAGGAAGGAGGATGTTATGGAAGAAAACAAAACTTTAGCATCAGTCCGTAAGCCTATAAAAGTGCTGGACGGCATACCGATGCTCATAATATGCATTATAGTTGTGGCAGCTTTATATCTGCTCAGCATCACAGGGGTCTTCTCAAGCAACACCATGCGTTACCTCATGAAGATTTTCCTGTATATCACCCTGGGTGAAATGTGGAACCTCTTAGCAGGCTTCACCGGCATGACCAACTTAGGAAACCAGACCTTCATAGGCCTTGCAGGCTATTCGGTTGCAGTCATGACCTCCACATACACCATGTCAATCTGGGTTGGCCTTTTAGTAGGTGCAGGCATTGCAATCATCGTTTCGTTCCTGCTCTCCTTCGTGCTTTTCAGAATGCAGGGCATGTACTTTGCAATTGCCACCTGGGTTGTGGCCGAAGCCATCAACACATTTTTCTTAAGCTGGAAATATGTTAACCAGGGCGGCGGCATGTCTGTCAAGGCAAAGCCATATCCAAAAACACCTGAGATTTACCTCATGGCTTTAACGCTTATGGTTATCTCCCTGATTGTGGTTTACATCCTCTTAAGGACCAAGACAGGCCTTGGCCTCACGGCCATGCGTGACGACAAAGACGCGGCTTCATCAGTTGGTGTAAACATTTTCAAATCAAAGCTTTTGGTTTATGTTGTAGCTGCCCTCTTCACTGCACTTGCAGGCGGCATCTTCTTCATAAACAAAGGAACCATTTACCCTAACTCAGGCTTCGACATCAGCTGGACCGTCTCCATGGTATTCATAGTTATCATAGGCGGCGTAGGCACAGTTTCCGGTCCTATAGTGGGCGCCATCATCTACGTTCTTCTTGATGAATTCCTGGCCCACTTCCCTGGCTGGTCAAACATCATCCTTGGCGCCATAGCCATCCTGGTGATTTTGTTCCTGCCTGACGGCATCATGGGAACCCTCCAGAAAAAGCTTCACTTCGAGATCTTCTCCCAGAAGCGATTCTCCGAGGGCAAGCAGCCTAAGAAGCAAAACTAAAAAGCGAAGATCCCCCGCCTCCCTTGTGCTTGCGCGAGGTGGCCGCCCGAAGGGCGGCCGGAGGGATTCTCCTTTGATTATTTGCAATGCCCTAAAGTGGGCAGGCGCTTTTCCTAAATAGTGATACCATCTGAACTTTTTTAGAGATGATTTGCGTTGGGCTTAGAATGCCGTAGGTTTGTTACAAGATAACCGTCACTTTGTGACAACATAAAGAACAGCGAGGTAATTATGGAATTCAACGAAGCTTTAAAATCAAGAAGAAGCATAAGAAAATATGACGGGTCGAAGAAAGTCACCCGTAAGGACATGGAAAGCCTGATTGAAGCCGGGCTCCTTGCTCCATCATGGAAAAATTTCGAAACAGCAAGATATTATGTTGCCTTATCAGACGATGCAATCAAGGCAGTTCGTGATGCTCTCCCTGAATTCAACTACAACAACACAGGCGGGGCCGCATTCATCGCGGTAAGCTTTGTTCCGGACAGGTCGGGCACAGGCTTAAAAGGTGAGCCTGCAACCGAGCTCTGCCACAACGAATGGGGTGCATACGACCTCGGCCTTTCGACCGAAAACATGCTCCTTAAGGCAACAGAACTTGGCCTGGGGACCCTTATCATGGGCTTAAGCGACCGCGAAAAAATAAAAGAAATCTTTGCCATCCCGGAAAACGAAATTCTTATGTCTGTCATAGCAGTTGGCTATCCCGACATAAACCCGGAGATGCCAAGAAGAAAGAAAATCGAAGACGTCGCAAAATTTATCTAATATGTTGACAACCCCTTTATATAATAATCTTACTAAACATAAGGCAGGAATTTAAGTTGAGCAAACCCCGTTCCGCCAACTTCCTGGCGGAGCTGAAAAGCAAATTAAGAGCAAGCGAAAAAGGTAATGTCGTGGACATGACCAAAGGAAGCGTGTACAGACACATGCTTAGATTTGCTCTTCCGATTTTCTTAAGCCAGGTATTCCAGCAGCTCTACAACACCGCCGACACCCTCATCGTCGGCCGCTATTTAGGGACCGAGGCCTTAGCAGCCGTAAGCTCATCTTCCAACCTCATATTCCTGATCACCAGTTTTTTCATCGGCACATCAATGGGCGCGGGCGTCCTTATCTCCAGATTCTTCGGCGAAGGCAACAACGAAAACATAAGCAAAGCCATCCACACGGCAATCGCAGTCGGCCTCATAAGCGGCGTCATCATGACAGCAATCGGCGTTGGCCTTTCGCCTACCCTCCTTAGATGGATGAATGTGGACGAAGCAATCATGCCGTTGGCAATCGAATACTTCAAATACTATTTCTGGGGCGTCATCACAATCATCATGTACAATGTGATGACCGGCATAATGAACGCGCTTGGAGACTCCAGAAGGCCCCTTTACTATCTTATTTTCAGTTCGCTTTTTAATATCGGCCTCGACATCTTGTTTATCGGAGGCTTCGGCTTCAGCGTGTGGTCGGCAGCAGTCGCAACGGTCATCTCCCAGCTCATAAGCTGCATTTTCTGCATAATCCATCTGACCCAAAAAGGCCATGTGTACACAATCGAACTTAAAAAAATCAAAATTCACACAAAAATCCTGAAGGCAATGCTTAAATATGGCATGCCGTCCGGCGCGCAGAACTCTGTAATTTCGCTGGCCAATGTTATCCTTCAAAGCCAGATAAACACCTTCGGCATGGTCGCAACCGCGGGCTTCGGCACCCAGTCCAAGGTCCAGGGCTTTGTATTCCTGCCGATAACCAGCTTCAACATGGCCATCACCACCTTTGTAAGCCAAAACCTGGGCGCCAATCTTCAGGAGCGCACCAAAAAAGGCGCAACCTTCGGCATAATCGTGGCAGTGTGCCTGGCCCAGGCCTTAGGAATCCTGTGCTTTATATTCGCCCCAAATTTCATCGCGCTTTTCGACAGCAACCCTGACGTCATCGCCCTTGGCACCGAACAGGCACGCATCGAAGCCGCATTTTATTTTCTTCTCGCCTTCAGCCATTCCATCGCATCTGTATGCCGCGGCGCAGGCAAAGCCATGGTCCCAATGTTTGTTATGATCGGAACCTGGTGCGCCTTCCGTATCGCTTACATAATCGCAGTTATGCACATCTTCGGCGACATCGTCTACGTATACTGGGCCTACCCTATCACCTGGGCCTTAAGCTCCATAATATATCTAATCTACTACCTGAAATCCGACTGGGTGCATGGTTTCGAAAAAGAAAGGCAGAAAGAACTAATTTCCGGCTGAAAATGTAATGCAAATCCAACAAACCTCCAATTTTCCAACGAATTCACCTCAAATGCCTTATTGAAAATCTACATATTATTATGTATACTTATTCAATACATTGCAGCGCTTAATCTTTGCTGCAATTATTGAAAGTCACATGCTTAAAAACGCACACGGGCTTAGCACACCCTTATGTCGCTAAAGCTATGTGATTTTAAGCTATCTGTAAAAATCTACTTGGGGGTAGTTTATAATGAAATTCTCGCAAATGAAGTACGAGCGTCCGGACATGGACGCTGTTAAAGCACAAATCACTCAGCTCACAAAAGACCTTAAATCTGCCGGCGAAGCAGGCGACTATGCTGCCGCACGCGAAGCATTTTTAGAGGTTGACAAAATCTACCGCAACATCCGCACAATGGACGCACTCGTAAGCATCCGTCACAGCATCGACACCCGTGACGAATTCTACACAAACGAAGAAAAATTCTGGCAGATGTCGATCCCGGAGCTTCAGGAATACTTACAGAACTGGAAGCTTGCGCTCTTAAAAAGCCCATTAAAAGACCGGTTCGCGCAGGAATTCGGAAACATCATTTTCATAAATGGCGAAATAGAATTAAAAACCTTTTCGCCTGAAATCATCCCTGATCTTCAAAAAGAAAACGAACTCGTCCGCCAGTATGAAGACCTTCTTGCATCAGCCAAAATCCCGTTCAACGGCGGCACATACAACATCTCGCAGATGGGCACCTTCAAAGAATCGGCCGATGACAGCGAACGCCTTTCAGCATGGAAAGCCGAAGGACAGTGGTACAAAGACAACCAGGAAAAGCTTGACGACCTCTACGACCAGCTCGTTCATTTAAGGGATTCAATGGGAAAAAAGCTTGGCTATGAAGGCTACACAGAGCTAGGCTACTACCGCATGGGCCGCAACTGCTACACAAAAGAAGACATCGACGTCTTCAGAAACGCAGTCGTAAAATACCTGGTCCCGGTCGCATCCGACATCTTCAAAGAACAGGCAAAACGACTCGGAAAAGAATACCCAATGTCATTCGCAGACAATGCCCTTTCATTCCGTTCCGGCAATCCAAAGCCATGCAAGGACCTTCAGGGCATATTAGACCACGGCCAAAAGCTCTATGACGAGCTCTCGCCTGAAACCTCAGAATTCTTCCGCATGATGCTTGACAACGAACTTCTTGATGTGGCAGCAAAAGAAGGCAAGCAGGTTGGCGGCTACTGCGCGGACATTCCGGACTATGGCTGCCCGTTCATATTTGCCAATTTCAACGGCACCTCGGATGACGTGGAAACCGTCACCCACGAAGCTGGCCATGCCTTCGAAGGCTGGCTCAACAGAAAACGCATTCCGGTAGAAACCCAGTGGCCTACAATGGAAGCCTGCGAGGTACACAGCATGTCCATGGAATTTTTCGCATGGCCATGGGCCGAAGGCTTTTACGGCGCCGACACCAAAAAATTCTACTACTCTCACCTTTCTGCCGCCATCAAATTCATTCCATACGGCACCATGGTCGACCACTTCCAGCACATCGTGTTTGAAAAGCCTGACATGACCCCAAAGGAGCGCCACGGCGTATGGAAAGAGCTCCTCGGCATATACATGCCATGGATGAAGCTGGACGGCGACATTCCATTTTATTCAGAAGGCGAAGGATGGCAGAGGCAGCACCACATCTATTCCATGCCATTCTACTACATAGACTACTGCCTGGCCCAGACAGTTGCGCTTCAGTTCTGGGCAAAAATTCAGGACAACCCTAAGGACGCCTGGAAACACTACATGGCCTACACAAGCTTAGGAGGCAGCGACACATTCACAGGCATGCTTAAGGCCGCCGGCCTTGAAAGCCCGTTCGACGAGGCCACCTTAAAAGGTGTCTGCCAAAAGGCAAGCGACTGGCTCGGCAGCTATGATTTATCTGGAATTAAATAATTACGGCCACGCGCCTAATTATATATTTTGTACAAAATATTTTTTAAAAAGGAGGAAACAGCATGAAAAAATTTCTTGCAATCGCTCTGGCGGCGTTTATGATCTTAGGCCTTATCCCAACGCTCGCCATGGCAGCCGAAGCTGAAGGCTCCGACACATTAGTAGTCGGCTACTCAGCATTCTCAAACAAGTTCTCTCCGTTCTTCTCGGAGACAGCTTACGACCAGGACGCACAGGCTTTAACACAGCTCTCGCTCCTCAGCTCTGACCGTATGGGCTCTGTAATCACAAAAGGTATCGAAGGCGAAACAATCGCTTACAACGGCACAGATTACACATACTACAGCCCTGCAGACGTTGAAATCACAGAAAACGAAGACGGCACAGTTTACTACGACTTCACACTCCGTGATGACCTCGTTTTCTCAGACGGCGAGCCAATTACAATCGATGACGTAATCTTCTCTATGTATGTTCTCTGCGACCCTACATATGATGGCTCATCAACACTCTATGCAGTTCCTATCGAAGGCATGGAAGAATACCGTTCAGGTATGGACACACTCTTCAACCTCCTCGTTGCAGCAGGCCCTGAAAACGAAGACTTCTCACTCTGGACAGCAGAAGACCAGGAAGCATTCTGGGCAGACCTCAACCAGGCAGGCGCAGCATTCGCACAGGAAATCGTTGCATACTGCGCAGACGCAGGCTATGCAGAAAGCTATGACGATGTATTCAACGGTGCAGCAGCATGGGGCTTCGAAGTTCCGGAAGGCGCAACAGCAGCAGACTTCTTTGCAATTATGTGCGAAGCATACGAATGGGACCTCAAGTCACTTTCCGACACAGAAACAGCCGGTTCATCACTCTTCGACCTCATGGAAAACTATGACGCATACACATCAGGTGTTGCAACAGGCGATGCGGCAGCAAACATCTCCGGTATCCAGAAGCAGGATGACTACCACTTAAGAGTCGTTCTCACACAGATCGATGCTACAGCTATCTACCAGTTCACATTAGCAATCGCTCCTCTTCACTACTACGGCGACAAAGCCCTTTACGACTACGACAACAACATGTTCGGTTTCGTAAAAGGTGACCTCTCCTCAGTGCGTGAAAAAACAACCCAGCCTTTAGGCGCAGGTATGTATGTATTCCAGAAATTCGAAAACGGCGTAATCTACTACGAAGCTAACGAATATTACTACGACGGCGCTCCAAAGACAAAATACTTAAATCTTCAGGAATGCTTGGCTGATGATGACAAATTAAACGGCGTTATCACAGGCACAATCGACATCACAGACCCTACATTCTCAAACGACACAATCGCTGCTATCGAAGCTGCAAACGGCGGTGAATTATGCGGTGATGTTATCGAAACAAACACAGTTGACAATTTAGGCTATGGCTACATCGGCATGAACGCTGCAGTTCTCAACGTAGCAGGCGAAAAGGGTTCAGACGCTTCCAAGAACCTTCGTAAGGCATTCGGCACAATCTTCTCTGTATACCGTGATGTTTCAATCGACTCCTACTATGGCGACCGCGCATCCGTTATCAACTACCCTATCTCCAACACATCATGGGCAGCTCCACAGTCAACCGACGACGGCTACAGAATCGCATTCTCTACAGACGTTAACGGAAACGACATCTTCACATCAGACATGGATGCAGAAGCTAAATACGCAGCAGCCCTTGAAGCAGCTTTAGGCTTCTTCGAAGCAGCAGGCTACACAGTTGAAGACGGCCAGTTAGTTGCAGCTCCTGAAGGCGCATCACTTGAATACGAAGCCTGGATCCCTGGCGACGGCACAGGCGACCACCCTTCATTCATGATCCTCACAGAAGCTTCAAATGCACTTGCCACAATCGGCATGACATTAAGAGTAAAAGACCTTACAAACTCTGCAGAACTCTGGGATGCACTTGATGCACAGGAAGTTGCAATCTGGGCAGCAGCATGGGGCGCAACAGTAGACCCTGATATGTACCAGATCTACTACTCAGACGTTGAAAACGGCGGAGCAAACGCAGGCGGATCTAACTATGAATACGCTATCGCAGATGCAGAACTCGACCAGCTCATCCTTGAAGCCCGTATGTCTACAGACCAGACCTACAGAAAAGCAACCTACAAGGCTTGCCTCGACATCATCATCGACTGGGCAGTTGAAATCCCTGTATATCAGAGACAGAATGCTATTATCTTCAGTGCAGAACGTGTTGACCTTGACACAATCACACCTGACATCACAACCTTCTACGGATGGTTAAGCGAAGTTAATAACACAGTAATGAAATAATTCATTTCAAAACCGGGCGGGGGCCGGGCTGAAAGCCCCCGCCTTTTCAAATTTTCAGGAGGGGAAACCTTTGCGTAAATATATAATCAAAAGAATTATATTATCCCTGATAATTCTTTTCTTTGTGGCATTTATAATATACATTCTCATGCGATGCCTTCCAACGTCCTACATCGAATCCATCGCCAGGGCAAAATCACAGCAGCCGGGTTCCAAAACTTTCGAAGAGTGGATGGCCCAGCTTTCCGCAACCTACGGAATGGACAAAGGCATAATTGCCGGCTTCTTCGGATGGCTTGGCAACGCGCTCACACTTCAGTTCGGCGACAGCTGGTATTACACCGTGCCTGTCATCGAAAAATTCAACGACACCATCTGGCTCTCATTTATCATGGGCGCCATCACGCTTGTTCTTGAAGTTCTGATTGCCATCCCGCTGGGCATAATTTCCGCCACAAAGCAGTATTCCAAAACAGACTACACGATCTCAGTCCTGTCATTGATAGGATATTCTCTGCCTACCTTCTTCTTTGCTTCACTTCTAAAGCTTGTCTTTTCCGTGAAGCTTGGCTGGTTCGACCTCTTCGGTCTGGTGGGCAGAAACTACGAACGTCTTGACGGATGGCACCAATTTCTCGACAAGGCAGACCACCTTGTCCTGCCGATTGCGTGCCTCGTTATAGTAGGCTTTGGAGGACTGGTACGTTACACCCGCACAAACATGCTGGAGGTATTAAATGCGGATTACATCCGGACCGCCCGCGCAAAAGGCCTTCCGGAGAAAAAAGTAATCTATCACCACGCCTTCAGAAACACCCTCATCCCATTGGTAACAATAATCGGCGCCTCTTTGCCTGGGCTTTTCTCGGGTGCCCTCATCACCGAGACGCTCTTTTCAATCCCCGGCATCGGCTACGCCTCATACTATGCAATGATAGCAGGTGATATTCCATTCTCCATGTTCTATCTTGTGTTCATCGCAATACTCACACTTTTAGGCAACCTCATCGCAGACATCCTGTATGCAGTTGTTGACCCGAGAGTCAGAATAGGTTAAGGAAAGGAGGCAGCGTAAAATGAGCAAAAACAAAGACAATAACACAAAAACAAACACGCAGTACTCCCTTAACGACGACCGCCGCGTAAAGGTTCTTTCACCGGGCGCGCTGGTAGTGAAGCGCTTCGTCAGAAACCGCATCGCCATGGTAGGCCTCATTGTGCTGGTTGCCATGTTCCTCTTCTCCTTTGTGGGCGGCCTCATCACCCCATACGGTGAAGACCAGCTCTTCTACAAAACAGAGCTTTTAAGCAAGGAATATGCAGCCGCAATCGAAAATACCGAATTTAGATATGCCGCAAAAACCGACGAGTTTTCCAGCATAGTTCAGGCCAAGATGATTCTGGCCGTTCAGAAAGGCGAAGAAAAATTCTCTTACAATAACGTAGACTACACCCTTAAAGAACTGGGTCCTGATTTTTACGAAGTAAGCAAAAAAATAAACAAGCTTGCATACGATGTCATCGGCATTGCCTACAAGGACATCCCAAGCTCATCCACCGACACAGACCTTTCCTTCGAAATGAAGTGCGCCTCCCTCGAAGCCTACACCAACGGTGAAACCTCCTTCGAGCTCGACGGCGAAAAATATACAATCGATGACGGCGTCATCTCTTCAGCCGACGGCACGGAAATCGGATATATCTCCAGATACGTTGTGCAGGCCCTGATGAGCGATGTTTTCCTTACAAGGGAATTTAAAGAAGAGCTTCTGGAAGCAATCGGGGCTGGCGAAACCGAATTTAAATTCACCGGCGAAGACGGCGTTGAATCGGAATATGTTCTCGAATACAACCCTCGCACGCTGAAATATACCATCCTTCAGGAAACGGAATCCCGCGTCTATGACACCTACGCCTACCCGTCTGCCGAGCACTGGCTGGGCACCGACCGCAACGGCATGGACATGCTCACACGTCTTATGTACGGCGGCAGGGTTTCCCTTATAATCGGCTTTATCGTAGAAATTATCGCCACTGTTCTAGGCGTTATACTGGGCGGTCTTTCCGGCTACTTCGGCGGCTGGGTGGATGAGATTATCATGCGTATAGTTGATATATTCTACTGCATCCCATCCATGCCTATAATCATCATCCTGGGCGCGGCAATGGACGCCACCGGAGTCGAACCTAAGGTCAGGATGATCTACCTCATGCTGATTCTGGGCTTCCTTGGCTGGCCTTCAGTTGCAAGACTTGTAAGGGGCCAGATCCTTTCCTTAAGGGAGCAGGAATTCATGACTGCCACCGAGGCCACCGGTCTTTCGGTAAAGCGGCGTATATTCAAGCACCTTGTGCCTAATGTCATCCCGCAGCTTATCGTATCTGCCACCATGGGCTTAGGCGACACCATCATAACCGAGGCCACCCTCTCATTCTTAGGCCTGGGCGTAAAATTCCCGTTTGCCTCATGGGGCAACATAATAAACGACGTAAACAACACCTATGTGCTTACCACATACTGGTTCATATGGATACCTGCAGGCCTTCTGCTGCTTATCACAGTTCTGGCCTTCAACATCGTGGGCGATGGCCTGCGTGACGCGTTCGATCCAAGGATGAAACGGTAAGGAGAAAACATATTATGGCAAAAAAAGATACAAGCGGATATTTAAGCGCGGCCGAGTCCCGCAGGATATCCAGAAGCAATAAAAAAATAACAAACGCTCTTGAAAAGAAAAACAAGAGAAAAGCGCCGGAGTCGGAATACCTCACCACAATGAAGGATCCTTCAAATGTTCTGGAGATTGAAAACCTCCACACCCACTTCTTCTCGGATGTGGGCACGGTTAAGGCTGTAGACGGCATCAGCTTCGAAGTGCCTGTCGGCAAAACCGTAGGCGTAGTTGGCGAGTCCGGCTGCGGAAAAAGCGTTACTTCCCTTTCGATAATGCGCCTTCTTCAACGGCCGCAGGGGCAGGTGGTGGATGGCTCCATCAGAATCAACCTTGGGGACAAGGCATATGACATCACCAAAATGCCGGATTCGGCAATGATGCACCTGCGCGGAAACTTTGTCTCGATGATTTTCCAGGAGCCTATGACTTCATTAAATCCTGTTTTCAGGATTGGCGACCAGCTCGACGAAGTAATCGCTCTGCATTATGGCGACGACTTATCAAAGCTCACAGGCGGGGCAAGCGCAGATAACGCAGCACAGGATGGGCAGGCTGCGGCGCCCGGCAGTGAAAAAGTCTCGGATGAGGCAGAATTAAGCAGCAGGCCTACCAAAAAAGAAAAGGCTGCAATAATAAAGCAGCGCTCCATACAGCTGATTGAGATGGTTGGCATCGCCAACAGCGAGGGCGTCTACAAAATGTACCCTCACGAGCTCTCAGGCGGCATGAGACAGCGTATAATGATCGCCATGGCATTGGCATGCAATCCAAAGCTAATTATCGCTGACGAGCCAACCACGGCCCTTGACGTGACCATACAGGCGCAGGTGCTTGATCTCTTAAGGAATCTTAAAGACAAGATCAACTCCTCCATCATGTTCATCACCCACGACCTTGGCGTCATCGCCGAAATGGCAGACTATGTTGTGGTTATGTATGCCGGCAAAATCGTAGAAAAAGGCACGGCCGAAGAAATATTCGCCAGCCCTGCCCACCCATACACAATCGGCCTGATGGCTTCAAAACCGGTGGTCGGCAAAAAGATAGACAAGCTCTACTCCATCCCGGGCAAGGTGCCTAACCCTGTAAACATGCCCGATTACTGCTACTTCAGGGACCGCTGCGACGATAAACTTCCATGCTGCGACGGCGAATATCCGCACATGGTGCAGCTCTCACCTACCCACTTCGTAAGCTGCTATAAATATTATGAAAATAACAAGTAAAAATCAAAATTAAAACCAGGAAAGCATGGAATAAATCATGGAAAAAGGAACGAAAAGCTACATACCGGTAGAACCGGACGATCAGTACATTTTACAGGTCAATGCCCTGAAAAAGCACTTTCCGATAAGGGACGGCATGGTGTCCAAAATCACAGGTTATGTAAAAGCCGTAGACGGCGTAACCTTCAATTTAAAACGCGGCACCACCATGGGCCTCGTGGGAGAATCCGGCTGCGGAAAATCCACCACCGGAAGAGCCATCCTAAGGCTCTACCCAGACAAAACCGACGGACAGGTTCTCTTTAACGGCCGCGAGATTTACGACCTAAGCTCCAAAGAGCTGCGCGAATACCGCACCAAAATGCAGATTATTTTCCAGGACCCGTTCTCGTCACTATCGCCAAGAATGCCTGTCGGTGAAATAATCGGCGAGGCCGTGCGCGAGCACAACATAGTCTCCCGTTCCGAATACAACGATTATCTGGACCAGGTAATGGACAACTGCGGCCTGCAGCCATTCCACAAAGACCGCTACCCTCATGAATTCTCAGGCGGCCAGCGCCAGCGAATCTGTATCGCCCGTGCCCTTGCCTTAAAGCCCGAATTCATCGTCTGCGACGAGCCGGTATCCGCCCTCGACGTTTCAATCCAGGCCCAGATAATAAACCTTTTAAAAGAACTTCAGGACCAGTACAAATTCTCATATCTGTTCATTTCACACGACTTAAGCGTCGTGGAACACATTTCCGACACCGTAGGCGTTATGTACTTAGGAAATCTTGTAGAATACGGCGCAACCGATGACATCTTCAGAAATCCATTGCATCCGTACACCAAGGCGCTCTTCTCTGCCATACCTGTGCCGGACCCTAAGGCAAAAATGAACCGCATCGTCCTTGAAGGCAGCATCCCTTCACCGGCCAATCCGCCTTCAGGCTGCAAGTTCCACACCAGATGCAAAAACTGCACCGAACGCTGCAGGCTCGAAGAGCCTGTCCAGAAAGAAATCGAACCCGGCCACTACGTCGTCTGCCACATGTACGACTAGGGCTTTAGGCCCCCTTGTGTAAAGGGGGCTATCACGCGTAAGCGTGACTGGGGGATTGTCCTTTTCGGGATTGTCTCGCACATAAAATGGAGCCGCTCCACGCGGCTCCATTCATATTTTCATTTTACAATATAATATTATTTACGTCCCACAAGTGCATCATCAAGCGGCTTGCCTGCTGCCTGCCTGTACTTGTCATCATATGCCTTAACTCGTGAAGGTTTGAACAGGATAGCAAGGATAAGACCAACGATACCTGCAATACCGGTTACACCGAAAACTGCCTGTGTGCCAAGTGATGTTGCGATAAGGTTTGCAATAACCATAGGGCCAACTGCGTTGAGCAGGTTTGCGATAGGGTTGATAACCGAGAACACACTTGGGAAGTCTTCTATTCTCCAGTACTGAACAGCTGCTGAAACTGTGTAGTTTGAAGAAGCGCCCATGAACATACCAAGGATAACCAGTGATGCAACCAGAGTAGCCTGGCAGTTAGGAATAACGCCCAGGATACCGGATATGATCATGAATATCATGGAAACCGTAACTGCAAGCTTTGTGCCGCACTTTGTATCAAGAAGTCCAAAGCCGTAGCTGCCCACGATACCTGCTGCTGCGATAACAAGCATAAGAACCGAATAACCGTCTTCACCGAAAACAGGAGTGATGATAGCGCTTGTCTGTGTCATCATACCAACAGCAAACATAAGAAGCAGTCCCATAGGAATTGTGATTAACCAGTAGTCAGGGCATGCAAATGTGTGGCCTGTCTTCCAAACTGTGTTCTTTCTGTTTTCTTCTTCTGCCTTCATCATGGCATTTGCGATTTCAGGAGTCATGCTCTTGTCGTTGTCACGATATGCACCGCACTGTTCCGGGAAGTCCTTGATGAAGATGATACCGATGATAAGACCAACAACGATAGCAATAAGGAATGGAAGGAATGATGTGAAGGAAGCTGCCTGTGCATACTGTCCTGAAACGATGCCTGCTGCTGCGCCTTCTGCTGCTTCTGCTTCCATGCCGCTTGCGATAAGCTCAGGAATTAAAGCACCAATCTTTTCGCCGGCGTTTACTTCCATGTTCATGCCATACTGTGCATAAAATCCGCTTGCGAACTGGCCGATAAGGGCATTTCCGATTGGGAATGCAAATGTGATGATACCCATAACAGTTCCTTTTCTTCTTGGGAACCAAACGCCCGTAAGAACTGAAAGAGCCCATGTTCCATACATAACTGAAAGAACAACGCCAAGACCATAAACAACGATATAAAGCGTGCCCGGCTGAATGAACATAAGGCCTACAAGCGAAAGAACAGAAAGAATACCAAAAATCACACCCAGGTTCTTCCAGCTCTTAACCTTGCCTGCACCTGCTGAAAGGATCAGCTGAACAATAATACCAACTACAGATGCTGCAAAATAAACCAATGAAAGTGTCTGTGCGCCGCCGTAAAGGTCAGCCAGGATGTTCATTGGGTAGTTTCCGATTACTACGTATGCAAAGAATGCTGTAGCAACCCAGAGGATAAGCATCCATCCGCGGAAACCAAAGTTAATAGACTTTTTCTGCTGCATAAAATTTCCCCCTTTTAATGCAAAAAATATATTTGTGCTGTAAACACATTTGGATATATTATATTAAAATTTGCGTGTAAAATCTATTAACAGAGTATTAAGTTTTGGTTAAGGTATTGATTCTCAATCCCTATACCCTCGCGGGTTCTTCCTCTGCCAATTCCACGAATCCCTGCACATATCCTTAAGGCCCCTTTCAGCCTTCCATCCAAGAATCCGCTCTGCCTTCCCTGCGTCGGCCCAGCAGTCCGCCACATCGCCTTCCCGGCGGGCTCCGATTTTATAGTTCACCTTAACACCGTTCACCTCTTCAAAGGCCTTCACCATATCCAGAACCGAATACGGCACGCCGGTGCCCAGGTTAAATATTTCGCAGCCCTTGTGATGCACCGCATACTCAACCGCCTTCACATGCCCCTCTGCCAGGTCCATCACATGGATGTAATCTCTTCTGGCTGTGCCATCCGGCGTTGGGTAGTCATCTCCAAAAACAGTCAGGCATTCAAGCTCGCCTATGGCCACCTTCGAAACAAAAGGCATCAGGTTTGCCGGCACACCCTTAGGGTCCTCCCCGATAAGGCCCGACTCGTGCGCGCCCACCGGGTTAAAATACCTCAAAAGCACCACCGAAAGATCCGCGTCTGCCCTGGCCGCATCCTTAAAAACCTGCTCCATCATAAACTTGGTCCAGCCATAAGGGTTCGTGCAGCCGCCGCTCTTCATATCTTCCACAAATGGCGCCTCACCTTCCTCGCCATAAACCGTGGCCGACGAGCTGAATATCACATTCTTAACGCCGTTCTCCCTCATGCACTCCAGAAGTGTAAGCGTGGAGTCGATATTATTTCTGTAATATTTAAGCGGCTCCCTGACCGACTCGCCCACAGCCTTATGCGCCGCAAAATGCACGCAGGCATCGATTTTATTTTCCTTAAAAATCCTGTCCAGCGCCTTGTTGTCCGAAACATCAGCCACATAATATCTGATGACCCCGGCTTTAGCATCCAAAACTGAATCCGCATTTTCCACAGGCCGTCCGGTTATCTCGCCCACGCGCTCAATTGCCTTTAAAGAGCTGTTGGCAAAATTGTCCGCAATGACCACTTCATGGCCGTTTTTTATAAGTTCCACGGCGGTGTGGGACGCAATATATCCCGCGCCGCCGGTAAGAAGAATTCTCATTCAATTCACCCTTTAATTTTCTTTTTCAATCCCAAAGCTTTCAAGCACAGCGTTGGTTATCGTGCCGGTCACATCAATGCCGTTTGCCTCCTGGTAGCTTTCGATGGCAGCCTTTGTCATTTCGCCCAAAGATCCATCCACATCGCCGCAGTCAAAGCCTGCTTCGTTCAAAGCTTCCTGAACCTCGGCAACTGTCTCTGCATCCCAGTATTCCACAAACTGCTTGTTTTCAATAATGTCTTTTATTCTTTCGCCGGCCACAGCCAGGTCATAAACCCAAACCCATTCGCCTGTGCTTTCGCTTATGCCGCTGCCCACGTTTTCATCGATATTCGTATCCGGCACATGGTTGTTGATAATCTCATAATCCCAGAAAGGAATCTCCATCAGCACTTTGATGTCATCAGCATCCAGCGATGTATCTTCAACCAAATCAAGGAATGAAAGCATAAGTTCAAGATATCCTTCAGGCTCCATCTCGGAAACTATGCGAACGAATTCTTTAAGAACCTGTCTCTGTCTGTTGCTTCTTTCAACGTCTGAGTCAATTTTACGAATACGTGAATATTCCAGCGTTTCAATACCATTAAGATGTGTCTCGCCGGCTGTGTAATTTCCACCAAGGTCATTTATCAGATAGTTTGCCTCGGCCTCTGTAAGTGTGATATTCACTCCGCCAAGCTGGTCCACAATATTTGCGAACTGATTAAAATTAACAATAATATAATCCTCCAGCTCCAGGCCGAAGTTGTCATTTATTGTCTGCATCATAAGCTCAGGCCCGCCATATCTGTTGGCAGCATTAATCTTGTGATAGCCATAGCCCTCTATATAAGCCTGTGAGTCCCTCAAAATAGATGTGAACTTCAGCTGCTGAAACTCGTTGTCTACCGTAACCAGCAGCATGCTGTCTGTGCGGTTTGTGTCGTATTCGCTTTCGCCCGAAAGCCCCAGAAGAAGAATATTAATCCTGTCAGGAATCACAATCTCCTCTTCCTCATCCTCTGCACCTTCCACATCCTCTGCGCCTTCTGCCGCAACTGCTTCTTC
>R07__coassemble_290_pt1 | contig 19107 bp, 16 predicted proteins | sample R07__metabat2_low_PE_052 | metagenome-assembled genome bin R07
AGCGGCCGGCGCACATATGGCATGCGAGAAACAATCAGCGAATGCGTTTCGAGCGTGCCTATATGTGTGCCGGCCGCTGTATCAATTATTGTAAAAATGTAAAGGATTGTTTAAATATTGTTTTGCGGGCGTATACGAAGACCGCCCTATGAATTATATCTTTTTGATGAGTCAGCACAGCACGCTCTCTTCCCGCGGCGAAGTCCTTAGCCCGCAAAACAATATTTAAATCAATCCTGTATGATTTTATGACAAATACTCCACCTGCTTTTCACTCAGCCTGTCAATCGACTTTCCAAGATATCTTAATTTCTTTTCCGCAACTTCACGGTCGATTTCCTCAGGAACCTTTATAAGTATCTCGTTCATATTTTCCTTGTGCTCCACAAGATACTTAACCGACATAAACTGAATCGCAAAACTCATATCCATTATTTCAGCAGGATGCCCGTCGCCTGCCGCAAGATTCACAAGCCTTCCCTCGGCAAGCACATTCAGCCATCTTCCGTCGGGCATCTTATACCCAATAATATTCGCCCGCATAGGCCTCTTTTCGACGGCAATTTTCTTAAGTCCCGCAACATCCACTTCCACATCAAAATGGCCGGCGTTGCAAAGAATGGCTCCATCCTTCATCACTGCAAAATCCTTTTCAGTGATAACATCACAGCAGCCCGTCACGGTGATAAAAAGATCGCCCACTTTAGCGGCCTCGCTCATAGGCATAACATCAAAGCCATCCATAACAGCCTCGATTGCCCTGACAGGGTTAACCTCCGTAACAATGACGCGTCCGCCCATGCCTTTTGCCCGCATGCTCACGCCCTTGCCGCACCAGCCATAGCCTGAAACCACAACAACCTTTCCCGCAACGATCAGATTAGTCGTCCTGTTTATTCCGTCAAACACCGACTGGCCCGTTCCATACCTGTTGTCAAAAAAGTGCTTGCAGTCGGCATCGTTCACCATAACCATCGGGAACATAAGCTCACCGGCCTTTGCCATGGATTTAAGCCTGTATATGCCTGTAGTAGTCTCCTCGCATCCACCGATAACGAAAGGAATCTTATCACGCATCTCTGTGTGCAGCATATGCACAAGGTCGCCGCCATCATCCACAATTATATTGCAGTCGTGCCTTAAGACCTCTCTTATATTTTCAAAATATTCCTCTTCCGTGCAGTTATAATGGGCGAAAACCTCCATGCCCTCTTCGGCAAGGGCTGCCGCCACATCATCCTGCGTGGACAAAGGGTTTGACCCGGTCACATACATCTCTGCTCCTGCCGCAGCCAGGGTTTCGCAAAGAAAAGCTGTCTTTGCCTCCAGGTGCACTGACAGCGCAATTTTTATTCCTTCAAGGGGCTTCGTTTTCGAATACTCTTCCATAAAGCCCTTTAGAAGCGGGCAGTTTCTTCTAACCCACTCGATTTTTTGTCTGCCGCTCTCCGCCAAACTAATATCCTTAATCTTACTCATACAACTCTCCGTTCTGTCATCGCTTGTATATAAATTTTTGTTTTTTTCAAAAAACAATCCCTCCGGCCGCTTAATACACACACCAATCACCATTTGCCATAGTGCAGCTGCCCTTTAAGCTCCAGGTCAAGATAATCATTCTGCCTTAAAGCCTCATACAAAACCACCGCGACGGAATTAGAAAGATTCAGGCTCCTCTGCTCTTTTGCCATCGGAATCCTTATGCAGGTCTCGCGGCCATCAAGCAGTATTCCTTCCGGAATCCCTGCGCTTTCCTTACCAAACATGATATAGTCTCCATCCTTAAAATCAGCCATATCATGTGTCTTAAGCGCTTTTGTGCTGGCAAACCATATATTGCTCTTTTTATTCCCCGCTTCCACCGTATTATCCATATATAAACTTTTTTCGCAGGGCTGCTTAAAAACCATATCTTCCGGCCGCCTCCCGAACCTTTCCAGAATTCCCTCCGGGAAATTCACGGCATCAGCATTTTTCTGCACAAAATCCCTTAAGCTGTCATAAATGGTCACGTCCAGGTCCTGCCAGTAATCCATGCCCGCCCGCTTTAAATTTTTATCATTAATAATAAAGCCCATCGGCTCTATAAGATGAAGGCGGCTTCCAGTTACCAGGCAGGTCCTTCCTATATTTCCCGTATTTGCCGGTATCTCCGGCTCAAGCAAAACTATATTAAACATTACCTAAGCTCCTCCATACGAAGCTCCCTGAAAATCCTCAGGATAATCTTTCAGGCAAAACTATATTAAAATCACCCAAGCCCCTCCATACGAAGCTCCCTGGAAATCCTCAGGATAATCTTTCGGGCAAAACTATATTAAAATCACTTAAGCTCCGCATATGTAACACCGGCATCCCCGTCTCCGTACTCCGCCTGGTACATTTTTTTCACACGTTTATCGCGCCTCAATGCATGCGTCACCGCATCCCTTAATGCGCCCGTGCCCTTGCCGTGAACAATCCTCACCTTTTCAAGATGCGCCATGCAGGCATCATCCAGATATTTATCCAGCTCAAGCAGAGCATCGTCAACCGTAAGCCCTAAGAGCTTAAGCTCCATGGACACTCCCAAAGCCTTTGAATACTGTATATTCCCTGCGCCGCTTCCGCTTTTCTTTGGCTGGGCAAATTTGCTGTTAAGGCTTTTTCCGAAAACCGCTTCTTTAACCGCACTCTCATCTTCTGTAAGCAGCTCTAAATTATCCAAAGACACTGTCATATTCATGCTTCCTAACTGCACATTCACCTTGCCTCTGGAATTTGGCCTTCCCGTTGCCACACCGTCCATACCCATGGAAACCACACGCACATTTGTGCCCTTGTTTATATCTTCCACCGTAAGCTTTTTCTTCACAGCCTTTTTCTTCTGGGCCATATCGCCCACGCCCTCAAGGGCATCCTTTGCCATGCGTCCGACTTCCGTGCGTGTGCGCTCCAAAGCCGAAAGGTTCACATCCTTCGAAACCCTTCGTATATCTTTTATGGTTATATCCGCATAATCCTTCGCTTCTTTTAAAATCTCATAGGCCTTTGTTTTTGCGTCCCTTAAAATATCGCCCTTCTTTTTTTCAAGGTCATCTTTCTCTTTCTCAAGCTCTTTTCTCAGCCTGTCTGCTTCCTTTAAAGCCGCATCAGCATTTGTCCTTTCAAGCTCGGCCGTCTTTTTATTTATTTCTATGTCTGCAAGCACATCTTCAAAGGCAACACTTCCCTCGTCGATTCTTGTCCTTGCATCATCAATTATACGCTTATCAAGCCCAAGCTTTTCAGAAATCGCAAAGGCATTGCTTTTTCCCGGCAATCCTATAAGAAGCTTGTATGTAGGCCTTAAGGTTTCCACGTCAAACTCGCAGGCAGCATTTCTCACGCCCTCTTTCGACATGGCAAAAATCTTGAGTTCCGAATAATGCGTCGTTGCCATGCAGCGCGCGCCATAATTATAAAGCCTTGTAAGTATGGCCTGGGCAAGGGCCGCCCCTTCGGTAGGGTCTGTGCCCGAACAAAGCTCATCTAAAAGCACCAGCGAATCCCTATCAGCCTTATCCAGTATTTCCACTATATTTTTCATATGCGATGAAAATGTTGAAAGGCTCTGCTCTATGCTCTGCTCATCCCCGATATCCGCATATATTTCCTCGAATATGCAAAGGCTCGAGCCCGAATAAGCCGGTATGTGAAGGCCTGCCTGGCCCATAAGGGAAAGAAGGCCCACCGTCTTTAAAGACACCGTTTTTCCGCCAGTGTTTGGGCCCGTCACAATGAGCATGGAAAAATCCTTTCCCAGGTTCACATTCACAGGCACTGCCTTTTTTATGTCAAGCAAAGGATGCCTTGCCTGCTTAAGGTCCAGAAATCCCTGGTCATTAAAATCAGGCGCATTTCCTTTTATGTGCTCCGAATAATTTGCCTTTGCCAATATAAAATCCAGTTGCGCAAGCAGGCTGTAATTGGTTTTTAATTCATTTATATTTATTCTGGCGCTGTTTGAAAGGCCGGATAAAATCACCTGGATTTCCTCTGCCTCTTTAAGCATGAGGTCCTTTAAATCATTATTCAGCTTCACCACAGCCATAGGCTCCACAAAAACAGTGGAACCCGAGCCCGACTGGTCGTGAATCATGCCCGGCACATGGCTTTTGTGTTCCTGCTTTACCGGAATGCAGTAGCGCCCGTTTCTTATTGTCACAACGCTGTCCTGCAGATATGTCTTCATGGAAGACGATGTCACAAGGCTGTTAAGCGTCCGCTGGATCGACTGCTTTGTGAAATTCTGCTGCCTTCTTATGTCCTTTAATTTAGGCGACGCGTCGTCCGCAATTTCGTCTATTCCCAGTATGCACCTTTTTATCTCGTTATTTAAATGGTCGCATGGGTCTATGGCCTGATAGAAGGCACTTAAAGAATCCGGTTCCTCATCTTCCATTTCAGGGCGCAGGAACCTTTTTGAAGCCCCGGCCACATCAAGCACCGAGGAAATCATGAGAAGGTCCTCGCAATCTAAAATGGCGTCTATCTCAAGACGCATTATTGCAGGCTGTATTTCCTTCAGCTGTGAAAAGCCCGGCGCGTGCTTTTTTCTTATGCGGCGCACCGCGTCCGTGGTCTGAAGCTGGGCTGTTTTTATATTTTCAAGGTCGGTCATCGGAAGCAGGTCCTTACACAGCCTTTCGCCTGCCACAGAGCCCGCTTCCTTTGAAAGCCTTTCTATTATTTTGTCGTATTCCAGAGTATGTAATACTTTTTTATTCATTTTGTAGGCCTTATATTGCTGTCAAAAATCTTGTTGAAGCCAAGCCATTCGTCCTGCTTTTCGGCAGGATTTATGCCATCTAAAATTTCCGTGAAGCATTCCATTTTTGCGTCAAGGTTGTCAGCAAAATTAAGGGCAACCGCCTCCATTATGGCCGGCTTCTTAGGGGATCCGAATTCGAACTCGCCATGATGGGAAATAATGCAGTGCTTAAGCTCGTTTGCTTTCACCTCAGGAAATCCCTTTATCTCGGAAAGCTTTTCATCTACCATTTCCACACCCATAACAATATGCCCGAGGAGCTGGCCGCAGTCCGTGTATGAATTCTGCGGGAAATCCGATATTTCCTTCACCTTTCCTATGTCGTGGCACATTGCCGCTGTTATCAGAAGGTCGTGGTTCAGCTTTGGATAGACCTTTGCATAATATTCGCAAAGCCTGCACACAAAAAGCGTGTGCTGCAGAAGACCGCCCATAAAGCCGTGATGCACCGACTTAGCCGCCGAATGTTTTTTGAAGGCCTCTATAAATTCCGTGTCATCAACAAAAAACTTTTCAAGCAGAAGCTTAAAATAAGGCGTCTGTATTCCGTCTATGCAGCCAAGCAGGCTCTTGTACATATCTTCTATTCCATATTGGGAAACCGGCACATAATCAGCCGGGTCAAAAGAACCCTCCGATGCCTTAAATGCCCTGTCTACGCTCAGCTGCAAAGCGCCGTTGAACAAAGAAACCCTGCCGTGGATTTCTATATAATCATTCGCTTCAAAATCGCCTATGCCCATTCCGTTAGGCTCCCAGATTTTGCTGTTTATAGAGCCGGTCTTATCGGACAGAATCAGATTTTCATAGTCCTTGCCGTTTTTAGTCTGGGCCAGGTTTTTCTGTTTGCAGAGGTAAACCCCCGTAATATTATCCCCTTCTCTGAAGTCGCTTATAAATTTCATATTTCAGAACCTTTCCGTTTTTACTTTAATGTACTTAAAAAATGCTTTATTCTTCCGAAGGCCTCTTTAAGTTCTGAGAGCGAATAAGCATATGAAATTCTCACAAAGCCTTCTCCGCAGGCGCCAAAGGCCGTACCCGGAACCACAGCCAGCTTCTCGCTTTCCAGAAGCTTCGTGGCAAATTCGTCGGATGTCATGTTAAGGCCGGCTATGGATGGGAAAACATAAAATGCCCCGAACGGTTCAAAGCAGTGAAGGCCCATGTCGTTTAATTCTTTAACGCAGTACCTTCTTCTCTGGTTATAAGATTCCTTCATCGTCTTCACATCATCATCGCCGTATTTCAAAGCCTCAAGCCCCGCGTACTGCGATGTGGTAGGCGCGCACATAATTGCAAACTGATGAAGCTTTACCATCTGTGAAATTATTTCCTTAGGGCCGGCTGCAAAACCAAGCCTCCAGCCGGTCATGGCATATGCCTTTGAAAAGCCGTTTATTATCACAGTCCTTTCCTGCATTCCCGGAAGCTCTGCTATTGTCACATGCTTTCCGGAATATGTAAGTTCTCCATATATTTCATCCGATATCACTATAAGGTCATGCTCTATCGCAAGCTTTGCTATAGGCTCAAGGTCCTCCCTTGTCATAACGGCGCCCGTCGGGTTGTTTGGAAAAGCCAGCATAAGGACCTTTGTCTTATCCGTAATTTTTTCTTCAAGTTCAGGGGCCGTAAGCTTAAATTCATTTTCTTCTTTTAAGGAAATAGTAACCGGCACCCCGCCCGCAAGATATGTACACGGAACATATGAAACATAACATGGCTCCGGAATTATCACCTCGTCTCCCGGGTTTATCAAAGCGCGCAGTGCCATATCTATGGCTTCGCTTCCGCCCACTGTTATAAAGCATTCCGTCTTTGAATCATAATTTAGGCCGTGCTTTCTTTTGTAATAATTTGAAACCTCCGCCTTTAAGGCAGGAAGGCCTGCATTGGATGTATAAAAGGTGCGGCCCTGTTCTAAGGAATAAATTCCGGCCTCCCTTATATGCCATGGTGTGTCAAAGTCAGGCTCGCCCACGCCAAGCGAAATGGCATCCGGCATCTCTGCCACAACATCAAAAAACTTTCTTATGCCCGAGGGCTGGATTGCCCTTGCTGTCTTTGAAATGGGATCTCTCATAATGACATTTTCTCCCGTTCATCTTTTTTTGCTCCGCTTAGGATTGTTCCGTAATCCTTGTAGCGCTTCATAATGAAATGTGTGGCCGTACCGGTGACAAATTCAATAGGGCTTAATTTGCTGGAAACAAAATTTGCCACCTGCCGCATGGTTTTTCCTTCAAGAAGTACAAGATAATCATACCTTCCTGAAATAAGATAGCAGGACTTAACCTCAGCAAACTTATAAATTCTTTCAGCTATGGAATCAAAGCCCGTATCTCTTGAAGTGTTCACATTTACTTCAATCAGGGCATCCACTCTTTCCTCGTCTGTGTTGTCCCAGTTTATCAGTGTGTAATAGCCGCATATGGTGCCGTCTTTTTCAAGCTCGGCTATTTCATTGGCAACAATTGCCGGGTCAGTCCCTAACATTGTTGCTATGTCTGCTATATCAATCCTGCTGTTGTTCTGTAATAATCTTAAAAGTTCTTCTCTCATTTTATTTCCTCTTTCTATCTTCTATGTCCTTTTTCTGGCGCGCCGGAGGCGTCAGGAATCTTTCATTTCCATTAAACACAACCACGCGTTTTGGGGCACTGGTTGTGTGTCCTATATAAATGGCGGAGCATTTTTCACCTTGCCCGCCGCTTCCCGCGACAGCCGGGTATACATTGTCCGGACGCAAAACAAGATAAGCCCCCAAAGAGCTGCACTCGTATGGATTTTCTCCGAACAGTTCTAAAATTTCCACGATTTCCTGCCTTATAAAAATTTTATCAAGCTCTATTTCGCAGCCCATCTTTAAGGCTTCACAGGCTTTCCAGATTGCCGCGAAAAGACCTCCCTCTTCTATACTGTAAGCATAAACTTCATTTTCCGGAAGTGCGAAGCCCACGCCTTCATCCTTCTGCCATTTAACACTTTCCTTACCTTCCGGCATTTTGATCATATCATCCCTTATCGAAAGAAAATCTTCAACAAAAAAACCGGGAAATCTTAAGTCCGCTTTTTCTTTATTTTCCATATACAGTTTTTCGGCTGTTTCGAACCCCAAGGGGCCTTCTAAATAAAATTTCATTTTGTCTTTCCCGGGCAAAGGTCTGCCAGAAAGCATTCAGCGCATTTAGGCGAACGCGCCGTGCAGATGCTCCTTCCATGCGCGATTATCTGTATATTCCACATAATCCAGTATTCTTTAGGAAGCACCTTTTCAAGGTCATGTTCCACTTTTTCCGGGTCTTCATTTTTTGTAAGGCCCAGCTTTCTTGATATCCTCCCCACATGGGTATCCACAACTATGGACGGAATGTCGAAAATATTGCCTCTTATAACATTGGCTGTTTTTCTTCCCACACCCGGAAGGCTCGTAAGTTCTTCTATTTCCGGCGGCACCTCTCCTTTGTATTTTTCTGTCAGGATTTTTGCCGCTCCAATAATGTTCTTCGCCTTGCTGTGATAAAAGCCCGTGGAATGGATGTCTTCTTCAAGTTCCTTTAAATCCGCCTCCGCAAAGTCCTTAAGGCTTTTATATTTTTTAAAAAGTTCTTCGGTTACTATATTCACCCGCGCGTCCGTGCACTGGGCCGAAAGCATTGTGGCAACAAGAAGTTCTCCTGCATTTTTATAATTAAGCCAGCATTTTTTATTGTCGCCGTAATGCTCATTTAAAAGACTTATTATGCTTTGGATACGTTCCTTTTTCGTCATTTAATGATTATGCCCCCTAAAAGGATTGTATCATCCTCGTAAAGCACCATGCTCTGCCCAGGTGTTGCGGCACGCACCGGCTCGTCAAATTTCACCTTAAGTATGCCATCCCTGATTTCGGCCTTTCCCTTTGCCTCGTTTTGTGAATATCTTATCTTTGCAGCCACCGGCATACCGTCTGTCACATGATCTGCTGCCACAAAATTTATATTTTCTGCCCACACCTCGTCCGTAAACAATTCTTCTTTTCTGCACAGCACAACTTCATTTTCAGCCTGCCTCTTTTCCTTTACGTACATAGGCTCTGCAAGGGAAAGCCCCAGGCCCTTTCTCTGGCCTATTGTATAATACAAAAGCCCTTCGTGGCGGCCAAGGACATTTCCTTTTGTGTCCACAAAATTGCCCGGCTCCGGGACATGCCCGGTCTTTTCTACTATAAATTTGCCATAGTCGCCATCAGGGATGAAACAGATATCCTGGCTGTCCACTGCATTATAATTTTTGAAGCCAAGTTCCTTTGCTTTTTTTCTTATATCTAATTTAGCGTATTGGCCAAGAGGCAGAACAACCCTTGAAAGCTGTTCCTGCGTCAGCTGGTAAAGCATATAGCTCTGGTCATTTGTTTCGTCGGCGGCCTTTTTTATAATGTACCTTTTTCTGCTGCTGTCATATTCAGCTTTTGCATAATGGCCTGTTGCCACTTTTTCTATGCCCTTTTCATCGGCCACCCTTAAAATTTCGGCGAACTTAAAATGCCTGTTGCAGAAAATGCATGGGTTTGGCGTGATATTGTTTTCGTATGCCTCTACAAAATTTTTCACCACAAGCTCATCAAAACGCCCTCTCACATCTTCAACGGAAAAGTTTATGTGAAGCTTTCTTGAAATGTCCCTGGCCATTTTGATTGCAGGCGAAAGCTTTCCGTTCACAATGTCCGCCTTCGAAAGCCCCGCATCATGCATTCTTAATATCATACCTTCGACATCATAGCCTTCCTTCTGCAATAAAGCGGCACATACAGATGAATCAACCCCGCCGCTTAATGCTGCCAAGATTTTCTCGCCCATGTCTTTCAAGTCCTTTCTTAATAACTTAATTATCTTCTTTGCTGCCTTTATCTATTATAGCCCCTAATGTACCAAAAAATCCAATCAAAGTGTCTTTTATTTCCAAAAGATTTCGCGGCACCTTTAGCGGGCTGAAAACGAAATAAGGTTCTTTATCCGCAACAAACCTGAGCTCTTCTTCATGTTCCTTTAAAAATCCATGAATCTTGAAAGGATCTATAGGAGCTCTTGCAAACATGGAGATTTTAAAAGCCTTTCTTTCGGCTGTTTTCTTCACGCCCGCATTTAAAGCCTCATATTTACCCTGCATTTTATCTTTGAAATTTGCCTGGACTATGGTTATTTCGGTAATATAATAATTATGCGCCTTTGCCTTTATAAGGGCCACATAAAGCAGATTCTCCGTCACCTTAGGAATTTCGCCGAATCTGTCGGTAAGCTCGTTTTTTATGTCTTCAAGATCTTCCATGTTTTCGATGGCTGAAATCCTTTTGTACATGTTAAGCTTTTCAAATTCGTTTGTTATATAGCTTGCCGGGATATATCCGTCTATGTTTATATCCACAGTTGTTTCGAATTCCTCTGAAACGCTTTCGCCCTTCAGAAGTGCCACTGCCTCATTCAGCATTTTGCAGTAAAGCTCGTACCCCACTGCTTCCATATGGCCGCTCTGTTCTGCCCCCAGAATATTTCCAGCGCCCCTTATCTCAAGGTCCCTCATGGCAATTTTTATGCCGCTTCCAAGCTCCGAAAATTCCCTGATGGCCTTTAATCTTTTCTCGGCAACCTCTTTTATGAGCTTATCCTTTTTATACATAAGAAAGGCATATGCCATTCTGCTCGACCGGCCCACTCTGCCCCTCAGCTGATATAGCTGCGACAGGCCGAAGTTGTCCGCATCATGTATTATTATCGTATTTACATTAGGAATATCAAGACCCGTTTCCACAATTGTGGTGGATACAAGCACATCAATATCGCCGTTTGTAAAATCAAACATTATCTGTTCAAGCTCTCTGTTGGCCATTTTCCCGTGCGCAAAGGCCACGTTCAGATGGGGCAGCATCCTTTGTATTTTATCGGCAACCATGTCTATATTGTTTGTGCGGTTATAGACATAATAAACCTGGCCGCCCCTGTTTGTTTCGCGGACAATAGCCTCCTTAACGGCATCATCCGAATATTCCATCACATAGGTCTGTATAGGCACCCTGTCCACCGGTGGCTCCGTAAGAAGGCTCATGTCCCTTATTCCCGTAAGGCTCATCTGCAAAGTCCTTGGAATAGGCGTTGCCGACATGGTGATAACATCCACGCTTTTCCTTAGCTGTTTTATTTTCTCTTTGTGGGTAACACCGAAGCGTTGTTCTTCATCTATTATAAGAAGGCCTAAGTCCTTGAATTTCACGTCCTTTGAAAGCAGCCTGTGCGTGCCCACCACAATATCTGCGCTGCCTTTTTTTAATTCCTCTATTACCTTGTTCTGTTCTCCATTTGTCTGAAAACGACTTAAGGCCCTCACGGTCACAGGATAATTTTTCACGCGGGACTCTATTGTATTAAAATGCTGCTGCGCAAGAATGGTGGTTGGTGTTAAAAAGGCAACCTGCTTTCCATCCTGCACCGCCTTAAAAGCCGCGCGTATGGCAACCTCGGTTTTCCCAAAGCCCACATCCCCACATATAAGCCTGTCCATGATCCTGCTGCTCTCCATGTCGGCCTTTACAGCTTCTATGGCATGGAGCTGGTCTTCGGTTTCTTCATATTCAAAGGCCGCTTCGAACTCGCTCTGCCACACGGTGTCCTCCGTAAAGCAGAATCCATTTTCAGTCTGTCTTGCCGCATAAAGCTTTACAAGGTCTGCTGCAATGTCCTTCACAGCCGCCCTCACCTTTTCCTTGGTGGCCGTCCACTCACTGCCCCCTAAGCGGTTAAGCTTCGGCTTTATGCCGTCTGCGCCGCCGTATTTCTGAATGCGGTCGAACTGGGTGGCAAGCACATAAAGGCTTGCATTTTTGGCATAGCCGATTTTCATATAATCCTTTTCTATGCCTTCCACCTTTATTCTTTCTATTCCCTCATACACGCCCACACCATGCTGCTCGTGAACAACGTAATCGCCCACATTAAGGTCCGTAAAATCCCTGATTGGATCTCCCTTATAGCGTTTTTTCCTTTTTCTGGTAAGGCGGTTTCCGAAAATATCCACCTCGGAAATAAGGCTGTATTTAACAGAAGGAAATTCAAAGCCAATCTTAATCGTTCCTGCCGAAACCTGTATGTCGCTTGCTTTTATTTTATTTTTAGGGTCGGCCTCTTTTTTTCCGACCGTTATTTCATTTTCAGCCAGGTTTTTTATAAGGTTTGCTGCCCGCACATCACCGGCGGCAATCAAATCCACCCTGAAGCCCTCTTTTCTATATTTTTTCAGATCCTCAACCAATTCCAAAAAGCGTCCGTTATAGCTTGCTATGCTTTTTGAATTTATTGAATGCGTTTTATTTATCCTCACGCATCCCGCATTATTCCCAAGCTCGGAAAAAACAACCGACGGCCGCTTTGATATCTCTTCAAAAAGAAGCTCGGTGCGTTTTGTGCTTTCGGGAGTAATATTCTCAGCCGGCTCCGAATCGTCCGCCTCTGAATCCTTAAGCACAGGGTTAAACCCCAGGCTTTCTTTTAAAATTTTTGCCGGTTCATCAATAACAAAAAGCGTTTTTTTATTGTCAAAATAATTTAAAAAGCCATACTTAGGAAGCTTTCCTTCTTCAGCTTCCGCAAAGTTTTTTTCTTCCGTATCCCCTCCCGGAAATATTCTTATTTCGCTCACGGCCGATACCGACCTCTGACTTTCTGTATCAAAGGTTTTTATGGATTCTATATCATCTCCAAACAAATCAAGCCTGTAAGGGACATTAGATGCGTAAGGGAAAATGTCCACAATATTTCCTCTGATTGAAAATTCGCCATGGGCAGTCACCTGCGTTTCATTTTCATATCCAAGGTCCACAAGCTTCTCACCAAGCCCGATAACATTTATGCTTCCGCCCTTTTTCAGAACGATTTCGCTTTTCTTTATGTCAGATGCGGGTGTAAGCTCGTCAAAGAAACCGTCCGGTGTGGTTATTATCACTGTGCCCGCATTTTCCAGAATTCTTTTTACTACTGTGCTTCGCTGCTCCGATAAATAGCTGCCCCTTATGTCTGCCTTAAAAAACATAGGGTCCTTAGCCGGGTAGACATATACCTCTTTATCAAATGCCATATAATTATTAAGGATACCGGAGGCTCTTGTCTCGTCCATGGTCACCACCACACAAAAGTCAAAGCCCTCTTTAAGGCCCTTAAGCACGCATTCCATCGCAGAAGGCACAAGCCCGTTAACGCACACGCAAAGGCCTTCATTTAATTCTGTTTTTATATTCCTGTATTCCGGTATCTCTTCCAGAGGTATTCTCATTCAGCTGTTCCCTTTAGTTTAATTATATTTATTCATCGCATGGTCTACGCCGTTTTCTATTATGTCGACAACTGCGTCCGCGGCATCTGAGAAAGCTTTTTCCATAAGCTTTCTGTCCTCTCCTGTTTCGCTTCCGAGCACAAAATCAACCATATCCATTTCCGAAGGGCGCTTTCCTATTCCCACACGCACCCTGATAAATTCCTCGCTTCCTGTTGCGCGGATAATATCCTTCATTCCGTTGTGGCCGCCCGCCGAACCGTTTTTTCTGATCCTTAGCTTTCCTACATCAAGGTCGGTGTCGTCATAAATCACAATCAGGTTTGAAACATCAGCCTTGTAATATTTAAGAAGCGCTTCCACCGACTGGCCGCTTAAGTTCATGAAAGTCTGTGGTTTTGCCAGAACCACCTTTTCCTTTCCGATTACCCCTTTTCCGGTCAAGGCCCTGCACCATGCCCTGTTCACTTTTATCCCAAGCTTTTTTGAAAGGCAGTCTATCGTTTCAAAGCCTGCGTTGTGACGTGTTTTTTCATATTTTTTTGTTGGATTTCCAAGCCCCGTTATAAGATACATAAAGCCCTCCTATATTTAATATTTTATTATATATATTTATTTCCTCATTCGCAATAACTTAAACTTACATATCCGTAAAAATTACCATCAAATGCCTATTTTTCAACACTTAATGGGTTGTACCCCCCCCGAAAAGTATGCTAAAATTATGCTTTAAAATTTAATAATTTTATGCTATAATGCGTTCACAAAAAATATCGTGTCTTTTTTCTTAACATACGGACTCCATCGAACGGCACAAAAGGAGTTAATATGAACGTAACAGATATTATTGTCAGGCTTGTAGGCAAAGAAGGTAAGATGAAAGCAGTTGCTTCGATAACGATAGATAATGTATTCGTTATCCACGACATCAAAATCATCGAAGGCGACAAGGGCTTGTTTATTGCGATGCCAAGCCGCAAAACACAGGACGGCGAATACAGGGACATAGCACACCCAATCAACCAGGAAACCCGCGCCAACCTCCAGAGCCTCATCCTGTCCAAATACATGGAAGAGGTTGTCAATCCACATGAATCAGATTAATAATTTCGCTGAAAACCAGAAAATACATTTCATAGGAATAGGCGGCATAAGCATGAGCTCTTTGGCTCATGTTTTGTTGTCACGCCAAATAAAGGTTTCAGGCTCCGATTCCAAAGAATCGGGTCTCACAAAAGAGCTTAGGGAAAAGGGCGCCGAAATAAGCATAGGCCAAAGCGCCGATAACATCACAGACGATGTCACCCTTGTGGTCTACACTGCCGCAATTTCAGATGAAAATCCCGAATTAAAGGCAGCCCGCGAAAAAGGCATCCGCTGCATGACCCGCGCAGAGTTTTTAGGCCTCCTTATGAAAGGCTACAAAACATCCATATGCGTATCCGGCACCCACGGAAAAACCACCACCACATCGCTTATCTCGCAGGTGCTTCTTGACGCAGAAGCAGACCCTACCATAATGGTTGGCGGCATACTTCCTTCCATAAATGGAAACACCCGCATCGGGGGGTCGGATATGTTTCTTACGGAAGCCTGCGAATACACCAACAGCTTCCTGTCGTTCTTCCCTACGGTTGCCGTCATTTTAAATGTTCGCGAAGACCACCTGGATTTTTTCAAGGACTTAGACGACATCAGGAAAAGCTTCCGCAGCTTTGCGCACCTTCTTCCGGATGATGGCGCTCTGGTGATAAACGGCGAAATCGAAAACCTTTCTTATTTTACAGACGGCCTTGAAGCTAAGGTTATCACCTTCGGCCTTGAAGGGAATTTCGATTTTACGGCCGGAAACATTTCCTACAATAAATATGCGTGCCCTGAATTCGACATTATGCACTCAGGCAAAAAAGCTGCCCATGTTTCTCTTAAGATTCCGGGTCAGCACAACATCTACAACGCACTTGCTGCATTTGCCGTTTCCCACACACTTGGGCTTGATGCCGAAAAATCCGCATCATCCTTAGGAAGTTTTTCAGGAGTCGACAGACGCTTTCAGATAAAGGGCCAGGTAGGAGGAGTCACCATAGTAGACGACTATGCCCATCACCCAGACGAAATAGGCGCTACGCTTTCGGCAGCATTAAACATGCCGCACAAAAAGCTCTGGGTTGTTTTTCAGCCTCACACCTACACCCGCACAAAAGCCTTTTTAGACGACTTTGCAGACAAGCTTTCCCTGGCAGACTGCGTCGTGCTTGCCGATATATATGCAGCCCGCGAAGTAAATACAATAGGTGTTTCTTCGGCGGACATCCTTAAAAGGCTTGAAGAAAAGCATGTGGAAAGCTACTTTTTCCCTACTTTCGACGAAATAGAAAATTTTCTGCTGGAAAATTGCGAAAAAGATGATTTGTTGATAACCATGGGTGCGGGAGATGTTGTATTAATAGGGGATTTCCTGCTTGGTCTGTAGTTATCCACATTATCCACAAAATTTTCTGCTTTTTTCAAATTCAGATTATGTATAAAAACAAAACCACAAAAACGCTTGACTCATTAAAAAACCGCCACCTTCCCAAGGCAGGCGGTTTTCACTTTCTGTCAAGGACTTTTTTTATCCACATTTTCCACAGTTTTAACATATCAACGTTTATCGGACTTCGCGATTTTCGGGCACTTTTCAATATATTTTTGTTGTGCTATATTACATCTGCTTAAGGCGTATTCTGTAATACATATACAAAAGCAGGAATTTTTAATGAGCAACTTTATACTTAAACAAAACGGATTTACTTCATACACAGCCTTGCCGAATTGCTTTATAGAGCACTTCATGATTAAGGCTGCCGGTGAATTCGTAAAAATATATATATACCTTTTAAAATGCGTTTCAGAGAACCGCCAGGAGCTTTCTATTTCCAGAATCGCCGACACCTTCAACGATACAGAAAAAGACGTTGTCCGTGCGCTCAAATACTGGGCAAAGCAGGGTCTTATAGCCCTCACATTTGATGATGAAGGCGCGGTTTCTTCTTTATGTATGCGTCCTTTTTCTGCCCCTTCTGAAGGGCAGCTTCCAGCTGATGATGCATCGGCCGAAAGCCACACCCTTAATGTAACAGACGCTCCTGTTCCGGGCACACCGGCCCCTAAGCGCGTCAAAAACGCCATCCAGCCACACCTGGAGGAGTTTTCCGACGATGGTGACGTGAAGCTTATGCTCCATGCGGTTGCCACATATATGGGCCGTCCTCTTTCCTCGCAGGAAACGGACATCATTCTTTTCATCCACAAGGAACTTGGTTTTTCCTTTGATCTTGTGGACTATCTCGTTGAATACTGTGTATCAATGGGCAGCAAGGGCAAAAATATCAACTACATCAAATCAGTTGCTCTTGCCTGGAGCGAAAAAGGCATCAAAACTGTTGAGGCAGCAAAGCTTATGGAACATATATATTCCGAAAACTGCCGTCCTGTTTTAAAGGCCTTCGGAATCACCGGCCGCGAGCCTGCCCGCGATGAAGAAAAATATATTTCCACCTGGACTCTTTCTTATGGCTTCAGCCTGGAAATCATCCTGAATGCCGTTGACCGCACCATGATGAAGGCAAAAAACCCTTCCTTCGAATATACAGACAAAATCCTCAAAGACTGGTACACCAAGGGTGTAAAATCCATGGCCGACATAAAAGCCCTTGACGAACAGTTCGATGAAAACAAAAAGAAGCAAGGCAGTACAAAGCCTTCGGGCAGCGCAAAGCCTTCTCCTAAGAAAACCACCTTCAGCAATTTTAAACAACGAAGCTACGATATGCAGGAGCTTGAGCAGGCATTAGTAAACAAATAATATGTCCATTCCGAAAAACGTTCTTAACGAAATACTTAGAGAATACGAGGAAAAGCGCACAAAGGCCGTGCTCTTGTCCCGTGAAAAGGTTTCCGCAATAGAACAGGAAATCCCGGAAATTTCCCATATAAACAGAGAAATCTCTTCTCTTTCCATATCAACTGCCATATCCCGCCTTTCTAATGGCGGAAGCATTTCAGAATCCGGCGAAAAAATCCGCAGCCTTGCATCGCGCAAAGAAATCCTTCTGAAAATGCATGGCTACAAAAAAGATGACCTTCTTCCTAAGTATGAATGCAGTCTCTGCGGCGACACCGGCTTTTTGGAAAACGGACAGAACTGCCCATGCCTTAACGCGCGTATCTCAGACTATCTGTACAACCAGTCAGGCATCAAAAGTATTCTCGAAAAAGAAAACTTTTCTGCCTTTTCTTTTAAATATTACAGCGATGAGCCATTAAACGAAGGCTCAACGGAAACGCCCCTTTCAGTGGCCCAAAAAGCCTTCGAATCGGCCCGCAGCTTTATCCATGGTTTTTCGGGCAGCACCGAAAGCCTCCTTATAATGGGCGAAGCCGGCGTTGGAAAAACCTTTCTTTCCAACTGCATCGCAAAAGAGATTATTGACGAAGGCTTCCTTGTGCTTTATTTTTCATCGGCCCGGCTTTTCAATGCCCTTGCCGATCTCACATTCAGTTCAGAACATCAAAAGAGCTTTTCAGGGCCTGCCACGCCATATACTGCCGACCTCCTCATAATCGACGATTTAGGCACGGAATTCATGAATAATTTTGTCCAGTCTTCGCTCTTCACGCTTCTGAACGAACGTCTGCTGAACGGAAAGCATACCATTATTTCCACAAACCTTTCCATGCAGGAGCTTAAAGACAATTACACAGAGCGCATTTTTTCGCGCATAGCGAATAATTATAAAATCATCAAACTATTCGGAGATGACATCCGGATAAAAAAGAAACTGGAGGATAAAAATGCTTAGAGAAGACATTCAGATCAACACAATTCCCGTGGGAGACCTTGGGATAATCCCACTGGTAAGCAGCAAGGAAATGGGCAACCGGGTAGATAATTACTTGAGCTCATGGCGTCATCACAGGAAAAACGAGCACATAAACAGCATCGCTTTTGCCGGCTACATCAAGGATTCCTACATCATAAACGCCGCAACGCCGCGTTTTGGTTCCGGCGAAGCCAAAGGCATCATCTACGACTCCGTTCGCGGCAAGGACATTTACATCCTTGTGGACGTATGCAATTATTCCGTTGAATATTCTCTTTGCGGCAAGCCAAACCGCATGTCCCCGGACGATCACTTCCAGGATCTTAAAAGAATTGTTGCCGCCATCGGCGGAAAAGCAAAACGCATCACGGTCATCATGCCTTTCCTCTATGAAAGCCGCCAGCACAAACGCACAGCCCGCGAATCATTGGACTGCTCGATCGGCCTTACAGAGCTTTACAACATGGGTATAGATAATATCATCACCTTCGATGCACACGACCCTCGTGTTATAAACGCAGAGCCTTTAAAGGGCTTCGAAAACATCCGTCCATCCTACCAGTTTTTAAAAGCGCTCTGCCGCGAGGTAAAAGATATCACCTTCGACGAAGAGCACCTTATGATGGTCTCACCTGACGAAGGTGCCATCGAACGTTCTGTATTCTTTGCCAGCGTGCTCGGCATCAACATGGGCATGTTCTACAAACGCCGCGACTACTCCACTGTTATAAACGGCATGAACCCAATAGTTGCCCACGAATACTTAGGCGACGACCTCACCGGAAAGGATGCCATCGTTGTAGATGACATGATTTCTTCCGGCGGCAGCATGATAGACACCGCCCGCGACCTTAAGGCACGCGGCGCTAAGCGTGTATTTATTTTCTCCACGTTCGGTCTTTTCACAAATGGTTTCGAAAAATTTGACAAAGCCTACGAGGAAGGCCTTTTCGATAAGGTCCTGACCACAAACCTCACCTACCAGTGCCCTGAGCTTTTAAAGCGTGAATATTACATCAGCGTTGATATGTCAAAATATATTTCCTACATCATAGACACGCTCAACCACGATGCCTCTATTTCCGACCTCTTAGACCCGACAAGCAAAATAAATACGCTTATAGAAAACTACAACGCCGAGAAATAACA
>R07__coassemble_293_pt1 | contig 18987 bp, 14 predicted proteins | sample R07__metabat2_low_PE_052 | metagenome-assembled genome bin R07
TTCCTACGGGCACGCCAATTCACTTTTTTTGGAGGTGTTTGCCGCATAAAATGCCATCTAAAGTTTCCGGAACAACCATGAAAATCCAAAGGCATATTTATTTAAAAATTTAAAATGTACGTCTACAGGAGTTTTCACACGTGACCGCATCAGAAAAATTACCTTTCTGAGAGCGAATATGGAGCATCTTGCAGCACGGATACCGGGAGCTTGCGGCAAAAAAATTAATATTTTTTTGAAAGATTTCCGCCGCAAGCGTGTAGACGTGCTGCAAGTGCGGAATCTGAGCTCGAGGAAAGGTTATAATTTTTCTGTGCGGCAGTGTGAAAACGGGTAGACGTACTATAATGATTAAATTATTATACTATACCTTTTTCAGCTAAAATTTCCGTCATTCGCAAAAGCATGCTGTCCTGCGAATCAAAATCCCCGTAGTCAAGCCAGGAAACGTCCCTCTCCCTCCGAAACCACGTAAGCTGCCTTTTAGCAAAATGCCTAGTATTAAGCTTCAAAAGCCTTATAGCCTCGTCAAGTGTAATTTTCCCTTCAAGATAAGTCACAATATCCTTATAATCAAGCCCCTGCATGGCAAGGCATTCCTTTGGTACTCCTGAATCAAGAAGTCCCTTAACCTCCGAAACAAGCCCCTCAGAAATCATCTTATCCACCCTTTTATCAATTCTTGAATAAACCTCGTCCCTTGACCGGTTCAAAACAAAATACGCAAAATTATATGGCGACATTCTGGCGCGTTCCCTTTCATTATGTTCAGAAATCCGCTCGCCGGTTTCATGATAATACTCAAGTGCCCTTATAACCCTTTTAATATTATTAGGGTGAATCGCCTTTGCACTTTCCGGGTCTGCTTCAGAAAGCAAATTGTGGAGATATTCCGTGCCAAAACATTCTGCCTTTTCCTGCAGAATCCTTCTATATTCAGTGTCTGTCTCTTCCTCTGTGAAATCAATATCATAAAGAACCGACTGGATATAAAAGCCGGTTCCTCCAACAATTATAGGCAGCTTGTTTTCCGAAAGAATTTCCTCAACATATTTTTTGGCACGTGTCTTAAATTCATAAACGCTGAATTCCTCGGTTGGCTCCAGCTCGTCGATAAGATAATGCTTTATGCCGTCCATTTCGTGAGGCATGGTCTTTGCGGTACCTATGTCAAAGCCCTTATAAACCTGCATCGAGTCCGCACTTATTATGCTGCCATTAACCATTTTAGCCAGCTTAACAGAAATTTCTGTTTTTCCGACCCCCGTAGGGCCTGAAATAATTACCAAAGGTTTTTTTGTCATATGATACGCTTAAAGCTCTTCTCCAGTTCCTGTTTTGTCATTGTAATAATCGTAGGTCTTCCATGCGGGCAGTTATATGGATTTTCAAGGGTAAGCAGCTCTCCTATCAATGCATCTGCCTCACAAAGTGAAATACGGTTGCCGCCCTTGACAGCTGCCTTGCAGGCTGCTGTTGCAATCCTGTTTTTTAATGTTTCGGGGTTGGAAGAACCAGCATGCTCACATAATTCATTAATGATATCAAGAAAGAGTGATTTTTCATTTAATGAAAAAAGGTCAGACGGCACAGCCTTGATTGAATATTCAGATCCTCCGAAATGTTCTATCTCAAAGCCAAGCTCCTCAAACTGCCCCATATATTTATTCAGTGTTTCTTCTTCTAAAGGCGAAAGCGAAATAAGTATGGAAGGCGAAACATATTGTGAAAAATGACGCCCATGCTTTATTGCCTTCATGAATTTCTCATAAAGAACCTTTTCATGTGCCGCATGCTGGTCGATAATAAAAAGAGAATTATTATATTCAACCAGCCAGTACGTATCAAAAACTTCTCCTACTATCCTGTGCTTTTGCTTTGCCTGCTCTGAAATAAAATTTTCCTGGAAAAATGTCTCCTGCTTATAATCCGGCTGTTTATATTCGGATTCTTTAAGTTCGGGCTGCTTAGGCACTTCCCGCACAATTTCAGATGTTTTAATAAAAGGCTCTGTGCTATCGGTATTATATTCCGATTCCTCGTTTAAAATCTGAAATCTTTTATTTTCAAAAGGCTCCGGAAGTTTTTCTTTTTTTTCGAAATCAGGCTCTTTTATCTCATTTTTATCTAATTTGATTTCCGGAATACTTTCCCTTAAAGACAGCCTGTCATGGACAAATTTATATATAGAATCATAGACTGCCTCTGAATTAAAAAATCTCACTTCCATCTTAGACGGGTGCACATTAACATCAACAAGCTCAGGCTCGATATGGATATTAAGAACCGCAAAAGGAAATGTACCTTTCATCTGATAACCTGCATAAGCATTTTCAAGAGCAGATGAAATAATTTTATCTTTTACAAACCTTCCATTGATAAAATACAATTCAAAATTTCTGTTGCTCCTTGCTATTTCCGGTTTTCCGATAAAGCCATCCATCATCAATATTTCATCAAATGCATTAATATCCAGAAGGTTTGCAGTAATATCACGGCCGAATATGGAATATACAGTGTCCTTCAGCGACCCGTTTCCGGGCGTGTTTATTTTCAGCATTCCATTTACAACATATTTAATGGCAACAGATGGATTTGATAAAGCAATATGCTGTATTACATCTGTTATATATCCTGCTTCTGTCTGGGCTGTCTTTAAAAATTTAAGCCTTGCCGGCGTATTATAAAAAAGATCATTTACAATAATCGTTGTTCCCTCAGGAAGCCCTGCGTCCTTAAAGCAGATTTCTTCCCCACCGTAAATTTTATAAATCGTTCCGGTTAATTCATCTTTTGTTTTTGTGCATAATTCCAGCTTTGAAACAGCGGCAATCGAAGAAAGTGCTTCTCCGCGGAAGCCCAATGTAGTTATAAAAGATAAATCCTCGGCCGTTTTTATTTTGCTTGTGGAATGCCTTAAGAACGCTGTTTTGATCTGGCTTTTTTCAATGCCTGTTCCGTTGTCCGAAATTCTTATCATGGAAATTCCGCCGTTTTTTATTTCGACAGAAATGCGTGTTGCTCCCGCATCGATTGAATTTTCGCACAATTCTTTGCATATTGATGCCGGCCTGTCTACAACCTCACCGGCAGCGATTTTATCTATTGTATCTTTATCAAGAAGTTTTATTTCATTCATTACAATAATTGCTTAAGCTCGTATAATTTATTTATTGCTTCGATAGGAGTGAGCTTGTCTATATCCAGGTCCTTCAATTTGCGGTGAACAATATCATCGGCTGTGGTAAGAACAAACTGTCCTGTTTTATCCTGCATCGCTGGCATATATGAAAATTCAGATTTGATTTCAGTGCTTATCTTTTTAACATCTGTTATATCTGCCTTGATAAGCTTGTTCAAGATGGCCTTTGCCCTTATTATTATATCCTCAGGCACGCCCGAAAGCTTTGCCACCTGTATGCCATAGCTTTTATCAGCGCCGCCGCGCTCGATTTTTCTTAGGAAAATTATGTCATCTCCCTGCTCTTTGACAGTTATACAGTAATTTTTTACACCGTCAACAATTCCCTCCAGCTCGGTTAACTCATGATAATGGGTAGAGAAAAATGTTTTTGCACCGCATTTTGCCCTGTCGGCCATATACTCAACAACTGCCCAGGCGATGCTTAAGCCATCATAGGTGCTTGTGCCCCTCCCGATTTCATCCAGTATTACAAGCGACGATGCTGTTGCATTATGCAGTATGTTGGAAACTTCCGTCATTTCAACCATAAATGTGCTCTGACCGCTGGCAAGATCGTCTGATGCACCCACACGGGTGAAAATACGGTCGCACACAGAAATATTTGCCTCCTTTGCCGGCACAAAGCTGCCAATTCCTGCCATAAGAACTATCAGGGCGAGCTGGCGCATATAGGTGGATTTTCCGGCCATATTAGGGCCCGTTATGATACTCAGGCGGTTTTCACCGTTGTCGGCAAAGGTATCATTTGGGATAAACTGACCGGGCTCCATCATAATCTCAACCACAGGATGCCGTCCTTCCCTTATATCTATAATGCCCCTGGTGTTGATATTCGGTCTTACATATCCGTTGTGTTCGGCAACATACGCAAGCGAACAAAATGCATCAAGCCTCGAAATTGCATTGGCGGTTTTTTGTATTCTTGTTACCTCGTTTGATATTTTTCCCCGGATTTCGGAAAATATATCATATTCCAGTGAAAACAGCTTATCCTCGGCCCCTAAAATAATCTCTTCAAGGTTTTTAAGCTCGTCTGTAATAAAGCGCTCGCCATTCACAAGCGTCTGTTTCCTTACATATCGTTCAGGCACCATATCCTTGAAGGAATTTGTCACCTCAATGTAATAGCCAAATACTTTATTGAATCTGATTTTTAAGCTTTTTATTCCTGTAAGCTCTCTTTCCTTTTCTTCTAAGTCGGAAAGCCAGGTCTTTCCTTCGATTTTGCTGTTTCTGTATTTGTCTACAGCTTCTGAATATCCTGTTTTTATGATGCCGCCCTCTTTTATTGTAAGCGGCGCACTTTCATTTATTGATGAATCAATAAGCTCATATATATCCTCAAGTGGATCAAGGTCATCATATACATTTTTAAGAACAACCGATTCGTAATTTTTAATTATATTTTTTATGTACGGGATCATTTCTATAGAGCTTTTGAATGCAAGAAGGTCCCTTGGACTTGCACTTTTATATGAAATTCTTGCAAGCAGTCTTTCCAGGTCATAAATAGGATTTAAATATTCCCTAATCTCGTCTCTGTCAATCAATGTGGCATTAAGCTCTTCAATTGCATCAAGCCTCTCTTCTATTTTTTTAATATCGATTAAAGGCTGTTCAATAAAGCTTCTGAGCATGCGCGCGCCCATTGCTGTTTTTGTTTTATCCAAAACCCACAAAAGCGACCCTTTTTTATTTTTATCACGCATGGTTTCTACAAGCTCAAGGTTTCGCCTGGTGGAATAATCCAGGCACATATATTTACCTGATGAATAAAGGCTTATTTTATTTAAAAAAGAAAGCGAGGTTTTCTGGGTGTCATAAAGATATGACAGAAGCGCACCAACGCATGGAATGCAGCAGGAAAAATCGCTGAATCCGAGTCCTTTAAGGTCGGATACCTTAAAATGATTTTTTATCATGTCAGTGCAGGCCTTCATTTCGAAATCAGAATCAGAAAGTGTATAAACCGTAATACCTAACTTGTCTTTTATGAAATCAAAATCCACCGGTGACATTAAAAAAGCATGGTTTGAAACAATTTCAGCCACTGGGTATTTGTTAATTTCATCCAAAAAAGCATTTTCAGAATTAACAAAGGTTGAAAGGAAATCCCCAGTTGTTATATCTACAAATGCAAGAGAATAAGAATCTGATGAATAATAAACGCATAAAAGAAAATTGTTTTTTGTTTCATCCAGCGCAAGGTTGTTTGTATTTGTTCCAGGTGTTACCACCCGGATAACTTCCCTTTTTACAATTCCCTTTGCAAGCTTAGGGTCTTCCATCTGCTCTGCAATCGCAACCTTATAGCCCCTTGAAACAAGGCGGTTCAAATAGCTGTCTACAGCGTGAAAAGGAACACCGCACATAGGTGCTCTTTCCTCAAGCCCACAGTCCTTACCAGTAAGTGTGATTTCAAGTTCGCGGGACGCAGTTAATGCATCATCAAAAAACATTTCGTAGAAATCACCCAGACGATAAAATAAAATGCAATCCTTATATTGTTCCTTTGTCTCAAGATATTGAGACATCATCGGCGATAGTGCCATAATAATAAAAACCCTTTGCTTCTTCTAATTTTACATTAACTATTTTTCCGACAAGGCATTCAGGGCCCGGGAAATGAACCAGACTGTTGTTGGAAAGTCTTCCGCTTAAAAGTGAACCGTCTTTTTCATTTACTTCTTCGACAAGAACTGGCAGTGTTTTTCCTTCATAAACCATAGTCTGCTCGCAGGAAATATCTGTTACAAGGTTAAGCAGCCTGTTAAATCGTTCGTCCACAATTTCCTTTGGAACCTGATCAGGCATAGATGCTGCCTTTGTGCCTGTCCGCTTTGAATAAATGAAGGTGAATGCGCTTTCAAATTGAACGCGCCTGACCACATCCAGCGTTTCTTCAAAATCCTCTTCTGTTTCCCCTGGAAATCCCACAATTATATCTGTTGTTATTGAAACACCTGGTATTTCCCTTCTGATTTTTTCGGCAAGTTCAAGATATCCTTCTTTTGTATAATGCCTGTTCATAAGCTTAAGAAGCCTTGTGCTTCCCGACTGCAGCGGGAGATGAATATGCCTGCATATTTTCTCATTATTTTTTATAACATTTATAAGATCATCTGATAAATCCTTAGGATGCGATGTCATAAATCGCACTCTTTTAAGGCCTTCTATTTTTGTTATTTCATCTAAAAGCTCCGGAAATGAAATGCCTCCATTGTAAGAGTTGACATTCTGTCCCAGGAGCATTACCTCAACCACACCACCTGAAACAAGTTCTTTAACCTCTGAAATTATATCCTCCGGGTTTCGGCTTCTTTCCCTGCCCCTTACATATGGAACAATGCAATATGTACAGAAATTGTTGCATCCATACATTATATTTACTCCGGATTTAAATCCGAATTTTCTCTTTGCAGGAAGGTTTTCCACAATGAGATCTGTATTATCAAGTATTTCTATCTGATTTTTTCCTTTTACAAGATAAAGGAATAAGAGCTCAGACAGCTTGTATATATTATGGGTTCCGAAGATAATATTTACATGTCTGTAGGATTTGCTTATTTTTTCAACCACCAGCTTTTCCTGCATCATGCACCCGCACAGGGCAATTATCATATCAGGATTTTTTTTCTTTTTTGTTTTTAAAACGCCAATTCTTCCGTAAACCCTTGTATTTGCATTTTCCCGTACGGTGCAGGTATTATAAAGCACAAAATCAGCATCTTCGCTTTCTGCCTCCTGATAACCGATTTCTTCTAAAATGCCGGCAAGCTTTTCAGAATCCTTTGCATTCATCTGGCAGCCAAAGGTGCTTATATTAAAGGTTAGCGGCCTTTTTTTTTCGGCACTTATTTCTGATATGATTTTTTTGCATTCAGAAATAAAGTAATACTGCCTTGAAGGCTCCATTGAAGGAGCGTTTTCAATTATTTTATTTATGGTTTCAAGTGTATATTCAATCATATGTATACATAGTAGCGGTCATCGATACAGACAACCTTATCAACATTCATTTTACCTTCATATTCAAGTTTCAGCTTAGGATAAGAATAAATCCTTGTTTTCTTAGGAGACGACTTTGGCTTTAAAAAAAACAATTTGTTTTTATGGTACACAAAAACCTCATCAAAAAATGAAAAACTCACCTCAGCTGTCTTCAGGTTTATGAAATTAACAACATCGTTTTTTGAGATTCTGACATATGGAACATTATCAATAACACATGTTATATTTTTGTCCTCATCATCAATATCGTCTGTTTCATATTCAAGCTGTTCTCCCGTATTAAAATTATAAAAATAGCTGCGCTCAGACCCATTTTTTGCGTCCACAACGGAAAAATGTATGTAATCCCCGTCAATCTTAGGTGTTGTAATATGTTTTGTGTAATATGTGGATATCAAAAGGTCCAGTATGTTTGAGCCTGTTTTTTGCTGAAGCTCTGAAACGAAAAGCGAAGTTGTGGTAATATAAACGCTTTCAATCAGTGCCTCGCTCTCCTCGTCCTTTTCCGAACGGTTATCATCCAGGTAGGAATAACCTGTTTTAATCATTATTTTGCTGTCATTACACGGAATGATAGAATTTATGCCATTATTTTTGAAATCCGTAAATTCTATGACACTGTCTTCGTATTTTTCAGCATTATAAAGCTTCAGGGAAAATTCGATATTTCCCATAAGTTCATTTGTTTTTTCCCTGTTAAGCTTTTCGTACTGCACAAGCGCGTGTGAATTGCTTAAAATAAAGACCTTAAGCCTGCCTTCAGGGTCTGAAATGTCGAAATTATCAAAAATTGATATAAAAATTTCATCTTTCTCTTCTGAAACATTATATTTGTGAATCTGAATTATACCCGGGTCAATTTCAAAATATGATGCGTAATAAATATCCCTGGAGTTCCATATTGCATTATATATTTTCACCTGGGAAAGTATTATCTGGTCTTCAAGGATAGGCTTTAATGTTTTATTTTCATCACTGAAAATAAAAGCATTCATGTAAAAATCATCGTCAGAATCCCGATAACCTTCAAAAATATCGTTTCCTTTTACAATCAGATTATTTAATTTTGCTTTTTCTTTTATGATATTGATTTCCATAACCTGTTTATATTAGCATAAAAAATATTTTAATAAAAGAAACTAAAACGGAATATATCGTCTGTAAATTTCTTCAAAAATTTTTATTCCGTCTACTGCTGCGCTTGTTATGCCGCCCGCATAGCCGGCACCCTCACCGCAGGGAAAAACGCCCTTAATTGCAGATTCGAATTTTTCATCGCGTAATATTCGTAATGGTGACGAAGTCCTTGCTTCAATGGCAGATATGACAGCATCAGGTGCATTAAAGCCCTTAAGGCGCATTGAAAAACTGTTTACTGCCTCACATATTTCACTGCAGATTTTTTTTCCAAGTATATTATTTATATTTCCAAAACCGGTAAGCCCCTTATGTGAAGGCGTAATTGAAGCAAAATCCTTTGACAGCCTGTTTTGCTCAAAATCGCTGAAAAGCTGTGAAACTATCCTGCCTCCACATTCATTATATGCAGTTTCTTCAAGCCTTCTCTGGTATAAAATATTTAAATAAGGTGAATCAGATGGATTAACAGCCATAACTATTGCCGAATTGGAAGTGGCAGAATCACGGCCATAATTACTCATGCCATTGATGCAGAGCCTCTTCTCTTCCGAGGAAGAATTTACCACAAATCCTCCGGGGCACATACAGAAAGAATAAATATCATTTCCCTGTCTTGTTTTGTAAGTTAGCTTGTAATCAGCAGCTCTGTATAAATTGCTGTCAGAGATTTCTGGGAATTTCAAAAGATAATCTTCTCCATACTGGCTTCTGTTTATCATTTCCCTGTCATGCTCTATACGCACGCCAACAGCAAAGGGCTTTGAAGTGATATTTAATGGTGTTTTATTTATCAGATATTCAAAAGTATCTCTTGCGGAGTGACCTATAGCCAGCACAAGAATATCTGTGTTAATTGTAAATTCAGTTCCGCCGCACTCAGCTTTTATGCCCTTTAATACATCACCCTCGATGATAAATTTCTTAAAAGCTGTATTAAATAATACTGTACCACCGTTTTTAATAATTGTTTCGCGCATGGAAGCAATTATTTTTTTTAAATTATCAGTTCCCAAATGAGGCTTATTGCAATAAGCAATTTCAGGCGGGGCACCATGTTCTATAAATATTTTTTTTACAAGATCAACCCGCCCGCTTTTGTCATTTATGCCTGTATTAAGCTTTCCATCAGAAAAGGTCCCTGCGCCACCCTCACCAAACTGAACATTAGATTCGGGCTTAAGTCTTCCGGTTTCCCAGAAGTCTTTTATTGTTTTATCTCTATTTTCAACGTCTTCTCCGCGTTCGAGTAAAACAGGCTTGTAGCCATATTCTGAAAGGAGATATGCACAGAAAAGCCCTGCAGGGCCGCTTCCTGCAACCAAAGGTCTTCCTTTACAAAAAACATGCGTTTCGTGTTCCGGAAGAATGTATCTTTTTTCAGGAGACAAGGATATATCGCTGGATTTAAGCAGCGAAGGTTTGATATCTTTGATATTTGTTTCTACATCTACTGAGTAGGTATAGTAAATATTATTTTTATCGCGTGCGTCTAAAGATTGCTTCACAATGGTCAATCCGGAAATTTTTTCCTTATCGATGTGAAGCTTTTTTGAGGCTGCGCACAAAAGATCGTTATTTGTATGGGAAAGTTTGAGCTTTATATTTGAAATTCGAATCATGACCATTGATTAAAAATTTCCGTTTCATTTTTTAAGTGCGTTTCCGCAGATATGTCCGGTTGTCCAGGCCCATTGAAGATTATAGCCTCCGCATATACCATTAACATCAATTACCTCGCCGGCAAAATATAGATTATCCACAAGCTTTGACTGCATAGTCTTTGGGTCTATTTCTTTGGTGTAGACGCCTCCGGCTGTAGTCTGCGCATTTGAGAATGGCATGGTTTCAACCGGGTGGGCAACAAACATTTTCATTATTTTGGCAAGGCTAAGACACATCGCCTGTTCATCCACCGGCTTGTTTATGCTAAGTTTTTGTATATATTCCCTTAATATCACCGGAATAATATTTTTGTTTAAAAGCCCAAGAAGGAGCCTTGAATCCGGGTGAAGGATATTCTTGTCTTTTATAAGATTTTCGTAGTTTTTAAGCAATATGGCCGTTAAATCATAAATCGAAAAATCCGGTACAAAATCGATCATAATTTCAGGGTGTTCACCATTTGCAAGCATATATCCTATAATGGATGAAACCTGGAAAGCAGGGATACCTGAAATGCCATATTCTGTAAACTGAAGATTTCCGCAAATGCTGATTTCTTTTGAGCCTGAGGTAAATGTAAGCCTTCCGTCTACCCTGGTTCCCTTAAGGGATTTAAAATATGTATCGCTGCATTTGATGCCGCATAGCGCTGGAACAGTCTTAACTATAGTATGCCCAAAACTTTCGGCATATTTATAGCCGCTTCCGTCGTTTCCGGTATTGTTGCCCGATAACCCGCCCGTGGCAATCACAAGCTTTTCGCAGCTGTATTTAAAATCAATATGGAAAAGCCCGTTTCCCTTATTAAGCTCATTTATATGGTAATCAGTAACGATATCTATTCCAAGGTCTTCACATCTGAAGCGTAAAATATCCAGCACGGTGCTTGCCTGCATTGAATTAGGATATATATAGCCATTGCTGTTTGTGCAGATAAGCCCCGCCTCTGCAAAAAAGTTTATGGTTTCTTCCATGCCGAAGCTGGAAATGCAGTCAAACGCAAAAGAAGGATCCCCTGAGGTCATATATGGATAAAGACCTTCAGGAGTGTATTCGAGCATATTTGCGCATGCATAGGAATTTGTAAGGTTGCAGTGACCATTACCGGTAGACAAAATTTTTTTCCCTACCCTGTCATTGTGTTCCAGCACCAGAACGCTGTTTTTATCTGTTTTTGCGTTAATGGCGGTGCACAAACCAGATGCACCGCCACCAATTATGATTATATCGTATTTCATTAATTATTCTTCGTCGTTTGTATGACGAGCTTCTACTTCCTTCTGCTGAACATCTGCAGGAGCCTGTTCATAACGTGAGAATTCGTATTCGAAATCACCGAAACCACCTGTCATGGAACGAAGGATTGTTCCATATCCGAAAAGCTCTGACATAGGGATATCAGCCTCTATGCATGTGCCTTCTTTTGTGGAGTTAGAGCCTAAAACTCTGCCGCGGCGTTTGTTAAGGTCGCCCATAACGTCACCGGTGAATTTGTCAGGAACAGTAACCTTGAGTGATGCAATAGGCTCTAAAAGAACCGGACCTGCTTCCATGAAGCCTTTCTTGAAGGCAAGGATTGTTGCCATCTTGAAGGACATTTCGTTAGAGTCTACAGGGTGATATGAGCCATCATAAAGTGTAGCCTTTACACCAACAACAGGATAGTTTGCAAGAGGACCCCTCTGAACGCAGTCCTGAAGACCTTTTTCTACTGCTGGGAAGAAGTTCTTAGGAACAGAACCGCCAACAACCTCTTCACAGAATTCGTATGTCTTTGATGTGTCGCCTGATGGCTCGAAACGCATTCTGACATCACCATACTGTCCATGGCCGCCGGACTGTTTTTTGTGCTTGCCCTGAACATCAGACATCTTTCTGATGGTTTCTCTGAAAGCGAAGGCCGGCTTTTCAAGCTGGATCTCGACCTTATATTTTTCTTTCATCTTGGAAACGATAACATCGAGCTGCTGATCGCCTATACCATAGATAAGGCTCTGCTTGTTTTCTTCATCGTTGACTGCCTTTAAGGTCTGGTCTTCTGCACATAATTTCTGAAGTGCCTGTGAGATCTTGTCTTCTTCGCCTTTGTTGACAGCTGAGTATTTCATGTATGTATAAGGCTTTGACATCTTGAACTTGTCAAGAACGATAGGAGCATCTTTTCTTGAAAGAGTGTCTGATGTCTTTGCAAGGTTCAGCTTGCCGATTGCGCCTATATCACCAGGCTGGAGCTCTGAAATTTCTTCGAAGTTTTTGCCGCGCATGATGTAAAGCTTTGAAATCTTTTCGCTTTCATCTGTTTCACCGTTGAAAAGTGTTTCATCGGACTTAAGCACACCTGAATAAACCTTAACAAGTGAATATTTACCAATGAACGGGTCCATGATTGTTTTGAATACATATGCAGCCAAAGGAGCGTCTGCCTTGTATTCGCACTTGAAATCCTCATCGGTTTTTACATTCTTTCCAAGCTTTTCAACAGGAGAATTCTGTGGGTCCGGGAAGAACACGCTGATGGCTTCCAAAAGGACCTTTGTGCCAAGGTTCTTTGATGATGAACCGATAAATACAGGCACAATTTCACCCTCAGCAACTGCATTTTTAATTGCTGAATTGATTTCTTCGAGAGTGAATTCCTCGCCGCCGAAATATTTTTCCATTAATTCTTCGGAGGTTTCTGCTACGGATTCCATGATAGAATCATGATATTCAGAAACCTTGTCTTCCAATGCTGCAGGGATTGCTGCCTTTTCGGAAGAGCCATCTGCCTTGAAAGCAAAGCCTTCATGGTGGATAACATCTACATAGCCCTTTAAGTCAGCTCCTTCCTTAACAGGAAGCTGGAAGCCTGCGATCTTGTTTCCGAACTGTTCTTTAAGCTGTGCCATGATTCCGTCGTAATCGGCGTTGGCATCGTCCATGCCTGAAAGGTAAATAATGCGTGGAATGTTATATTTTTCGCAATATGACCATGCTTTAACAGCACCAACCTCGATGCCTGATTTTGCGTTCATAACGATAACAGCCGAGTCACATACGCTTAAAGCTTCCTGTGCTGCGCCGACAAAATCGAAGTATCCAGGTGTATCTAAGATGTTGATTTTTAATTTGTTGAATTCAATCGGAATAACCGTTGAGCTTATTGAAAATTTTCTTTTGATTTCTTCTTTATCAAAGTCGGATATTGTGTTTCCGTCTGTGATATTTCCCATTCTGCTGATGATTCCGGTTGAAAAAGCCATTGCCTCTGCCAATGTGCTCTTGCCGGAACCGCCGTGCCCAAGTAAAGCAACGTTTCTTATGCTGTCTGTTTTATACACGTTCATAAATAAACCTCCAATGAAATTTTAACATACCAAGCTATAATACAAGATAATTCCCTATATTTCAAGAAAAATGTATTATTTAAGTTCACCCAATGTCAAGATCATCCGGATTTTCTTCTGCAAGGCCCGGTATGTATTCGTCTGTGAAACCCATCTCTTCCACGGAAGGCTGAATATTCACAGAGGAAAGCTCCTCTTCTGAAGAAGGTTGGGAATTGAAGCCCATCTTGTCGCGCACCTGGGCATCCACACGGGCAAAAAATTCAGGGTTGGATTTTAAGTATGCCTTGACATTTTCCCTGCCCTGGCCGATTTTTTCGCCATTATATGAGAACCATGCGCCTGACTTGTTGATAATTCCAAATTCAACAGCCTGATCCAGAATATCTCCTATTGCGGAGATTCCCTCACCGAATATGATGTCAAATTCTGCCTCCCTGAAAGGAGGTGCGACTTTATTTTTAACGACCTTGGCTTTTACCCGGTTGCCGATAACCTCACCGGCCTGTTTTAATGATTCTATTCTTCTGATGTCTATGCGGACAGAAGCATAAAACTTAAGTGCACGACCGCCTGTTGTGGTTTCTGAAGGGCCGTAAAATACGCCGATCTTTTCACGGAGCTGGTTGATAAAAATGATTGAGCAGCCGGTTTTTGATGTGATCGCGGTGAGTTTCCTTAAGGCCTGGCTCATAAGGCGTGCCTGTGCTCCGACAGTTGCGTCCCCCATTTCGCCTTCGATTTCGTGTTTTGGAACAAGTGCCGCAACAGAGTCAACAACAATAATGTCTATTGCGCCCGAGCGGACCATGGTTTCGCATATTTCAAGCCCCTGCTCGCCATAATCCGGCTGTGATATGTAGAGGTTGTCGACATCCACACCTATGCTTCTTGCATATTTAGGATCCAGTGCATGCTCTGCATCTATGAAGCCGGCTATGCCCCCTGCTTTCTGAACTTCGGAAACTATGTGAAGCGCAAGTGTGGTTTTGCCGCTGGCTTCCGGACCATAAATTTCGATGATACGTCCCTTTGGGATGCCGCCGACGCCAAGTGCTTTGTCAAGGCTTATGGAACCTGTTGGTATCGTATCCACATTCATGGCTGTTTTGTCGCCAAGCTTCATGATAGAACCCTTGCCATAGTCTTTTTCAATTTTTGTTATGGCTGCCTCTAATGCTTTTTTCTTTTCGTTTTTTTCCATTTTAATCTCCTTTTTGAAAGCACGAACTTTTGTTCGCTTGTATGATATTATATAAAAAACGGTTTGTCAACCGTAAAATGGAAATCAATAGAATGTCCGGAGAATAATTTTGATGATGACAGAAGCTATAGTACCACATGGCCTCATTTAATTCAAACATTAAATCAGTTTTTTATATCGAAAAAGCCTTTATTTTTAACAAAATAATCAATAAGCGAAACAACAGTAAGCGCTATGACAATATACATCAAAATGCTACATATGATTTCTATTGTATGTGAAAGGCCATTGATTCCTGATAAATAATATGGCAGATTAAGAGATGTGAAAATAACAAATATCATCTGGAAAACAGTCTTTACCTTTCCCCACATTGATGCTGCCAGAACATGGCCATTGCTTGAAAGCACAAGCCTGAAGCCTGAAATCGCAAGCTCCCTGGCGACTATTATTATACATGCCCAAGCTGGCATAAAGCCTTTTTCGACAAAACAGATAAGCGCGGAAATAACAAGAAGTTTATCTGCCAGGGGATCGGCAAATTTTCCAAAATCAGTTACCAGTTTCCTTTTTCTCGCAATTTTACCGTCAAGAAGATCGGTAATCGATGCAATAATAAAAATACCTGTGGCGATAAGATAATGGTAGTCTGTAATTTCTACCAGGAAAAACACCACATAAACCGGTACAAGCAATATTCTTAAAATAGTTAATTTGTTCGGTAGGTTCATTTTATTCTATAATTTCGCCGTAAATATCATAATCACTGACATTATTCGCTGTACATTTAACAAAATCGCCGGAGTAAAGCTCTCTTTCCGAGCGAAAGAAAAAGGCGCCATCCACATCAGGGGCATCCATATACGTGCGCCCCACATATACATCCTCATCAGGGAGATATCCGTCTACAATAACTTCAAAAACTTCTCCTATGTGAGCGGCTAAGTTCTCATAAGATACAAGCTCCTGAGCGGACATAAGGCTGTCTCTTCGTTTATTTTTTATTTCATCAGGTATCTGCCCTTCAAAATCTGCGGCTTTTGTGCCCTCTTCCTGGGAATAAGTAAACACGCCAAGCCTTTCAAAACGCATCTCCTTCACAAAATTAAGGAGCTCTTCGTGATGTTCATCTGTTTCCCCCGGAAAGCCCGTTATAAGTGAAGTCCTTAAGACAACACCTGGTACTATTTCTCTTGCGCGTTTTATCACATCTACAATACTTTCTTTATTGGTTTTCCGTCCCATTCTGGACAGTATTTCCGAATTGCAGTGCTGAATAGGCATATCTATATATTTGCATATTTTATCTTCAGAAGCCATCAGTTCAAGGAAATCATCCGTGATATCCTCCGGGTAGCAATAAAGGACCCGGATCCAGTTAAGGCCGTCTATTTCGCAGAGCTTCTTCAAAAGCTTTGTAAGTGAAACCTCGCCATAAAGATCTTTTCCATATATGCTTGTTTCCTGGGCAACAACAATAAGCTCTTTCACGCCCATGCCTGCCAGTTTTTTTGCTTCTGAAACAAGTTTTTCCATATCAAAGCTTTTATATCTTCCGCGGATATAAGGAATTATGCAATAAGAGCAGAACTTATTGCAGCCCTCTGCAATTTTTAAAAATTCATAGTGGCCCGGTGTCGTAACAACCCTTTCGAAATCCATTTCGTCTGCTTCGTTATTTTCTGATGCAAGGCTGTCTGAATCGTAGTCATCCTCAATAATGCCTTTTATAAGTTCGGGGAGCTTTTCAATTTCGCCTACACCTATATAGCCGTCAATTTCGGGAAGCTCTTTAAAAATTTCTTCGCTGTAGCGGGCCGAAAGACAGCCTGCGGCAATCAGGGCCTTGCAGTTTCCGTTAACCTTGCAGTCGGCCAGCTCTAATATTGTTTCAATTGATTCCTCTTTTGCGGAATCTATAAAGGCGCAGGTATTGATTATAATAATATCTGCTTCGTACTCATCATCAGAAAAAGAAAAGCCGGCGGCCTTTAAACACCCCAGCATTCTTTCTGAATCCACCCTGTTCTTATCGCAGCCAAGGGAAATAAGGAAAACTTTCATTCTGCGTCTTCCTGCTCTTCCGGCTCTTCCTGCTCTTCAGGATCTTTTTTTTCAGGGTTAACTATTGTAACCTTCTGATTGTATATTTCTTCGACAGCAGTGGACAATGGTTTTGATTTAGGGCTTTCGATAAGCGGTTCTGCCCCGTCGACAAGCTGGCGGGCACGCTTTGAAGCTGCCATTACTATTGAATAACGGCTCTGAACTATAGGCTGTTCATCGTCCTTTGATTCGCTGTTTACTGCATCCATTAAATCCGTATATGATGGGTGTAACATTTTGTATCTCCTTGATGAAAAAATAATTATTTAGACTGAACTATATTATGCAACAGTTCCACCGATTTTTCAACATCATCATTTGTAATGATATATTCATATCCTTCGGCAAGCTTAAGTTCTTCTACAGCCCTTGAAAGCCTTTTTTTAATCTGTTCGCTGCTTTCGGTTCCTCTCTTTTCAAGGCGCCTAACGAGCTCATCCGCATCAGGAGGAATGATAAATATGAGAATGGAATTTTCCATCAGCCTGCTGACCTGAAAACCGCCTTCTATGTCAATTTCCAAAACAACATTCACACCTGATTTCAGTTTTTCCTCCACCCAGGTCTTTGGTGTGCCATAGTAATTTCCTACATAGTTTGTATATTCAAGAAGCTCATTCCTGGAAATCATTTCTTCAAAATCTTTTTTTGTTTTAAAGAAATATTCTACCCCATCCTGTTCGTTTCCCCTTGGTTTTCTTGATGTTGCCGAGATAGAAAGGGCAAACTCATCCGGGTATTTTTCTATAAGCCTGCTGCATATCGTGCCTTTTCCTGCGCCCGATAAACCGCTTACAATAAGCAAATAAGATTTGTTACTCAATGTTCTGCACCTGCTCTCTTATTTTTTCTATGCATGTTTTAAGTTCGATTCCACAGTTCTTGACTTCAATATCGCCTGACTTGGAAAGGATTGTGTTGGCCTCCCTGTTCATTTCCTGCGCAAGGAAATCTAAGTTTCTGCCCACATCGCCGCCTTTGGTTAAAATATCCTTCATGCTTTTTATATGTGTCTTAAGACGCACAAGCTCTTCATCAACCGCGATTTTATCAGCATACATCGTAACTTCTGCAGCAATTCTGTTTTCATCAATCAAGGCCGGGTCTAGAAGTTCGTTTATTTTTTCCGTTATTTTTGCTTTGAATTCAGAAATTATAAGCGGAAGCTTTTCCTCGATAAAATCCACATAACCGCTCATTTCACCAAGCTTTAAAAATATATTTTCTTTAAGCGATTCACCTTCAATTTCCCTGGATTCTCTAAATCTTGAAAAAGCTTCATTAAGCACCGGCAGGAGGAGTTCCCATAATTCATCCTCATCCACTTCTGATTCTTCCAAAGTAAGTACATCAGGCATTCTGGCTATTGTAGAGGAACGTATGTCGTCCTGAAGGCAAAATTCATTTTGGATTTTAAGCATTGCATCAAAATATTCTTTAGCAAGCTGTGAATTATAATTCAGGCTTTCACCTGAGTCATTCATGTCTTTGTACAGAATAAAAATGTCGATCTTACCGCGCACAGCATATTCATTTAAAGTTTTTCTTATTTTTGCTTCAAAAGCATTAAACTTTCTTGGCATTTTTATGTTCAGGTCAAGATACTTGTGATTTACAGATTTAAGCTCAACGCTTAGTTTTCTGTTTCCGTCATTAAATTCGCTGCGGCCAAAGCCTGTCATACTTGAAATCATAAACAAAAATCCTTTATAAAAATATTTTTAAAAAATTTATTTTAAACTGACCATTTTTAAACTTTAAGCGCCTGCATCTGCAAAATAAAAATCAAAAATTTCGCCGGCAATATTTGCGGCGCGCAGCCCTGCGCTTTCAGCATTTTCTATAATAACACAAACGGCAAGTTTTTGTTCATTAATTTCTGCCCATCCGGAAAACCAAGAATGGTCGAAGTCGCCATAATCCTCTGAATATGTCTCCGCTGTTCCTGTTTTTCCGTAAGCAGTATATTTATCCGAAATAAGATTCGAAGCAGTTCCGTTTAAAACAACACTTTGTAAAAAGTTCTTTAAAATTTCAGCTTCATCTTTTGTGAATAATTCAGCATACTCTTCTATTTGGAATTTTTTTATAACATCACCTGACGGAGAAAAAACAGATTTTACAAGGTGAGGCTTCATGCATATGCCTTCGTTGGCTATGGCTCCCATCACCATGCATAAGTGAAGAGGAGTCATAAGCGTACTGCCCTGCCCAAAGGCTGTTTCCATGATATCAAACTCCGAATCATTAATATCAAGATTCAGTATACTCTCATAAGATGCTATATCAACATCAATTTCCTTGTTGAATAAAAGCTTTTCACAGGTTTCAGT
>R07__coassemble_304_pt1 | contig 18422 bp, 15 predicted proteins | sample R07__metabat2_low_PE_052 | metagenome-assembled genome bin R07
CGGGCGTTGGATAATTAAAGACGGCAGTAAGAAACAGGAAATTTTGAGTTTATGTCATATTTAGCGTTGTACCGAAAATTCAGACCGCAGACATTTGACCAGGTGAAGGGCCAGGATCATGTTGTGCGCACCTTGAAAAACCAGGTCAAAAATGAACGTATCGGGCATGCATATCTTTTCACGGGGACAAGAGGAACCGGAAAAACCAGTATTGCAAAGATTTTTGCAAAGGCACTGAACTGCGTTTCCCCAAGGGATGGCGAACCATGCGGCGAGTGCGAAAACTGCAGAGCAATCAGCGCAGGAAATTTCGTGGATGTTGTGGAAGTTGACGCGGCATCCAATAATGGTGTGGATGACATCAGAAGGATAATAGATGAAATCCAGTACACACCGGTTAAGGGAAAATACAAGGTTTTTATTATAGACGAAGCGCATATGATCACCGGGCCGGCTTTCAACGCGTTTTTAAAAACTCTTGAAGAGCCGCCTGCTTACGCGGTGTTTATATTGGCCACCACAGAGCCTCATAAGCTCCCGATTACTATTTTGTCCAGGTGCCAGCGCTATGATTTCCGCAGGATAACTGTGGATGATATATCAGGATATTTAAAAAGCATAACTGAAAAAGAGGGCGTGGATGCAGAGGAAAAGGCGCTTCGCTATATTGCCGCGGTGGGCGACGGCAGCATGCGCGATTCCATCAGCCTGCTTGATAAATGCATAGCCTTTAACCTTGGCGAAAAGCTTACTTATGAAAACGTGCTTTCAACGCTGGGCGTGATGGACACGGAGGTTTTTTCGAGGGTATATCGCCTGGTAAGTAAAGGGGATGCAGCCGGCATGCTTTCGGAAATAGAAAATGTTGTGGACGAGGGAAAAGACCTCACACAGTTTGCGGCGGATTTTGTGGGTTATATAAGAAACCTGCTTCTTTTGTCGGCGGCGCCGGAAAGAAGCGCAGAGATGCTTGGAATTTCGGAAGCAAATCTTGCGCGCATGAAGGAAGACAGCACGCTGGCAAATGCAAATACATACATCAGGTATATCAGAATACTTTCGGAGCTTATAAACAGGATGCGTTTTTCAACCACAAAGCAGATTCTTCTGGAGACTGAGTTTATAAAGCTTTCAAAGCCTGAAATGGAAGAAGATGTGCAGAGCCTGGCAGATAAAATAAGACAGCTTGAGGCGAAAATAAACGAGCGCCCTGTGATTTATGTGGGTGGTGAAAGTGCAGGAGCTGCATCCTCTGTTGTGAATGCAGGATACGATGAAAATGCGGGGAGTGCATCTTTTGCAGGAGCGGATGATTTTGCAGAGGAAGATGAGTTTGAGGCAGGCAGCGCGCAGATAGTTTATGAACCGGAAGGAATGCAACAGTGTGGAGAACAGCCGGGCGAAGTGCAGTTGAATGAAATGCAGCAAAGCGAAGCACCGCAAAGTGAAGTGCAGCCGGGCGCCGGCTTTGTGAATAGAGAAAGTAAAGAGACGGCCAAAAAATCAGCGGTGCTTGATTCCTGGGATGAAATAATAAAATCAACGGGAGCGGTTCTAAAACATTCCCTTATGCAGTCGAGGGTTTCGGGAGACGATGAAACAATCACGCTCACTGCAAAGACAAAGGCACTGGCAAACTTTTTAAATGATGAATCAAAGCTGTCGGAGCTTAAGGCCGTGATAAAGGGTGTTGCGGGAAAAGAACCTGCCATCCTGATAGTTTCGCAAGGGTCTGAGGGGCCGGGAAAAACTGCGGCTGCAAGGCATGATGACTTCGGAGAGCCCACAGCAGTAAGTCGGGATGAGCCAGGATGGACACCAGCAGCAAGCAAAGGTGAGCCCGGCATGAATGACCCGGTACCAAATACAGAAAGAATAGATGAGTTATTAAAAAACATAAATTTTGAAATCGGAATGGAGGAAAATTAAGTGGGTAAAGGAAGAGGCGGATATGCAGGCGGAATGCCGGGAAGCATGAACAATATCATAAAGCAGGCGCAGAGAATGCAGCGCCAGATGGAAGAGGCGCAGGCAAGCCTTGAAACAGAAGAAGTTACTGCAAATGCAGGCGGCGGAGCCGTGAGCGTGACAGTGTCGGGAAAAAAAGAAGTTACGAAGGTGACTATCGACAAAGACGCAGTGGACCCTGAAGATGTTGAAATGCTTGAGGACCTTATCATGGCGGCTACAAACGAGGCATTAAGGCAGATGAATGAAATGACAGAAAAGAAGATGAGCTCTATCAGCGGCAATCTTGGCGGCTTTGCAGGAGGTCTGTTCTGATTGAACTATTTCAGCGAGCACATTTCAAAACTGATTGAAGAGCTTTCGAATCTTCCGGGCATAGGCAGCAAAACAGCGGCGCGCCTGGCGTTTCATATAATCGACATGCCGGAGGCGGATGTTGATGCGCTGTCGGACGCAATAAAAAATGCAAAGAAAAACATAAAGCTTTGCAAAGAATGCTGCACCATAACAGACGAGGAAATATGCCCTATATGCAAAAGCGAGAAAAGAGACCACAGCGTTATCATGGTGGTTGAAAACACAAGGGACCTGGCCGCATACGAAAAAACCGGAAAATATAACGGGGTTTACCATGTGCTGCACGGTGCCATTTCGCCTATGCTTGGGGTGGGGCCTTCCGACATAAAGCTTAAGGAGCTTGTGGAAAGGCTGAATAAAGATGTGAACGAGGTAATAGTGGCCACAAACTCAAGCTTAGAGGGCGAGACCACGGCCATGTACATAAGCAAGCTTTTAAAGCCTGCAGGAATTAAGGTTACACGCATTGCCAGCGGCGTGCCTGTGGGAGGGGACCTTGAATGTATCGACGAGGTAACACTTTTAAGGGCACTTGAAGGCAGAGTGGAGTTGTAAAATGGACAAACAGGAATACAGGGAAATAATAAAAGGCATAAAAAGCAGATATCAGGACAACGACTACGAAAGCATGATAAGCGAAAGCAGCCAGCTGGATCCTGAAAAAATAAAGGATGCCGGAACACTTGAAATGGTGGCAAAGGCCTATGATGCAGTGGGGCGTTACGACCTGGCGCTTAAGATGCTTCAGCTGGCTTTTAAAAGGGCGCCTGGCAGCAAGTATATTGCATACAACCTTGCCAAGACCTGCCTTAAGCTGGAAAAAATAGAGGAAGCGGTTAAGCATTACGAGGACTTCATTCATATCGCGCCTAAGGATAACAAGCGATACATCCTTAAATACGAAATCGGCCGTGCGGGCGGAGTGCCTTTGAAGGAGCTTATACGCGTGCTTGAAACCTACACATCCAAGGAAATGGATGACAGGTGGGAATATGAGCTGGCAAGGCTGTATCACGAGAACGGTGATGAGAAAAACTGCGTGGCTGCATGCGACAGGATTTTTGTTTATTATGCAAACGGCCCGTACGAGAAAAAAGCGCTCGAATTAAAAAACCAGCATAAATCTCTTTCAAGAGAACAGCAGGCCAGATATGATGAAATAATGCATGAATTCCTTGTGGACGGTCCTTTGAGATTTACAAGAGACGATGACCTCTACGAGGAAAAAGATGATGATGTAAAAATAGACGTTACCGTGACGGACCCTGAGCTTGAAGCTGAGTACTATGAAGACACAGAGGAATACGAAAAAACTGTGGGCGAGGTTACGGAGCCGGAGCTGCCGCTGCTTGACCGCGAGGATGTGACAGAGGTTGTGGATGACGGTGGACAGGATTATGGGAAGCGTGCGCCTGAATTCGAATTTGAAAAAGTGAAGGCTGCAAAAGAAAACGCTGTGATGGAGGAAAAGGAAATTAACGAAAAAGACGAAATCGAGGAAATTTTAAGGACTGACAGGCCAAAGCCGGAAAGAAGCGCCAGGGAAATATCAATGATGCTTCAGGAAGATGGCGGTAAAAGAGAAAAAACAGAGGATGCCACCCAGACAATCCCTATCGATAAGATTGCCGTGGCCGCAAGGAAGCTGAAAGAAGAAAAGAAATATCAGTTCGAGGAAGACGAGGATGTGCCGGTGGCCCATGTTGTGGTGAAGGGGACAAGCCCTAAGGTTGTGTCGGAAACCCAGTTCTATTCGGAAATAGATCCGGGAAGTTCGGCAGGCATTGTGGCAGTGGGGTCTAAGCAGGATGAGCCTGAATATACAGAGCTTTCCCCTGAGGAAGAGGCAGCTATTAATGACATGACGGACGAGGCCATAGATATGGCCGGGGAAGGAAAGACAGAGGCTGAGATAGAGATTGAAGCCGAAGCAGAGGCAGAGGCTGAGACAGAAGCGGGAACTGAAGAAGAGGCAAAATCAAGTGTTGAATCCGTGACGGTGGCTGAAACCGAAGCCGAAGCAGAGGCAGAGACAGAGACAGATGCGGAAATTGAAATACAGGAAGTAATTGAGACCGAAACTGAAGCAGCAGAAATTATTATGGATAAAACAGAAAATCCTGCAGAGGAAATAATAGAAAAAGAAGCAGAAGAAATTCCGGAGGAAAAACCATTGGACATAGAGCTTACAACAAATCTGAACGAAATACTTTTGGCAGACAAAAAACTGAAAGAGGAGACAACAAAGTTTTGTCTTGAAGAACTTATGAAGGCAAATCCTTCACTCAAAGAAGAAACCGCAAAATTCAGCCTGGAGGAGCTGATGGCTCTGATAGGCGCAGAGGACGATGAGAAAGAGGATGCAGCCGACGAGACAGAAGAAGACGATGGGGAAATCGAAGTTTTGGATATTGAAACAGATGAAGATGGTGAAGCAGAAAAAGAAACAGAAGCAGTTTCTGAAAGTTTCCTGGACGAAGAAGAGCTGGAAGCCATCTTTGAAGATACTGATGTAATCAAAGCTCCGGAAACAAACGAAGCGGCAGCAGGGCTTTTTGCCGATGAAGAGCTTGAAAATCTTATAGAAGAGACAGGCACAATAAAGGGACTTGAGCAGGAAGAAACAGAAGAGTCGGAAGAGCTTGAAGATTTCTTCGACGAAGAAACTCTGGAAGATATTATAGAGAAAAAGCAAACCAATGAGGCGGCAGCGGGCATCTTTGCGGAAGATGAACGCGAGGATATCATAGGGGAAAAGAAAACCAATGAAGCAGCCGCAAGCATTTTTGCCGAAGATGCGCTTGAAGAACTTATAGACAAAACAGGTATTCCTGAAAAAGCCGCACCGGATTTCGGCGTGTGCGAAAATACAGAAGAGGACATTCCTAAGCAGTATACCTTCAGTGATTTCTTCAGCGCCGAGGCAAAGAAAGAAGAACCGGAAAAAGCCCAGACGAAAGAAAAGCAGGAACCAAAGAAAAACCTGTTTGAAAGAAAATACCGCTTAAGCGAAGACATCCGCGAGGAAATAGCGGAATACCTTCTGGTTGAAGGAATGGAAGAGGATATTTGCGAAACAATCTGCAGCATAGTTGCAAATAAAAAAGCCGGTGATAAAACAGGCGGCAATCTGATAGTTACAGGCGACCCTAAGACCGGAAAGACATATCTTACGATTGCCATATTAAAGGCTGTAAACCAGGAAATGGGACGGGGGAACGGCCGTGTGGCAAAGGTTCAGGCAGATGCCCTGAACGGCAAAAATGTGAAGAAAATCCTTGAAAAGGTAAAGGGCTCTGACCTTATAATCGAAAACATGGGCGCGCTTACGGACGATACGATTGCGGACATAATTGAGGCCGTGAAGGAAAATCAGTCATCGACGCTGGTTGTTATGGAAGGCAACCTCATGGCAGCAGAAAGCCTGCTCAATAATTTCCCGGAGGCAGACGAGCTGTTTAAAACCAGACTCAACATTGCAGAGCTTACGCTTGCGGAGTGGTCGGACATTGCAGCAGAGTATGCAAGGGATTTAGGCTACACCATGGACAGCTTAGCGCTTCTTGCGCTTCATGCAAAAATCGACGCAAGCAACACGCCGGAGGTAAGACTCGGCTTTGATGAAGTACGCGCCATCATTGATGACGCAATTGCAAAGGCAGAGAAAAGAGGCAACGGCGGACTTTTTTCAGCCTTCTCAAAGAAGGATGCAAGGAAAAATGCAATGGAGCTTACGGAAGCAGATTTTATGTAATAAAAAAAGCAGCGGATTTTTAAAGCCCCGCTGCTTTTAAAATAGAAGGGAATAAACATGGATACAAAAAAACTTGAGGAGATTGCAAAAGAAATAAGGAAGGATATTGTGACAGAGGTTCACGCGGCCAAATCAGGTCACCCGGGAGGGTCGCTTTCATCGGCAGATATCCTTACATACCTTTATTTCGAGGAAATGAAAAACATAGATCCAAAGGATCCGAAAAATCCCGACAGGGACAGATTTGTTCTTTCAAAGGGTCATGCAGCGCCGGTGCTTTATGCCGCGCTTGCTGAAAGAGGCTTTATACCAAAAGAAGACCTGATTACTTTAAGAAAAACAGATTCTTATCTGCAGGGACATCCTGATATGAATACAACTCCGGGCGTGGATATGTCCACAGGTTCTTTGGGGCAGGGCTTTTCAGTTTCTGTTGGGATGGCGCTTGCGGGAAAACTGGATGAGAAGGACTACCGCGTTTACGCGCTTTTAGGTGACGGCGAAATCCAGGAGGGCCAGGTGTGGGAGGCATGCATGTTTGCGGGTGCCCACAAGCTCGACAATCTCTGCGCAATATTAGACAGCAACAATCTGCAGATAGACGGAGACGTGCGTGAAGTGTGCAATCCGTATCCATTAGATAAAAAATTCGAAGCCTTTAATTTTCATGTTATTGTAGCCGATGCCCACGACTTTGAATCGCTTAAGGCTGCCTTTACGGAGGCACGTGAAACAAAAGGAGCGCCTAGCATAATTATTGCAAAAAGCATAAAGGGTAAAGGGGTTTCCTTTATGGAAAACAATGCCGGATGGCACGGCAAGGCGCCTGATGATGAACAGTATGAACAGGCTATGAAGGAACTGGAGGCTTAAAAAAATGAAGATAAATTTAAATTCCGAAACAAAAATTGCAACCCGCGACAGCTACGGAAACGCTCTTGCTGAACTTGGAAAGGAGCATCCGGAGCTGGTGGTTCTTGATGCTGATCTTGCAGGCGCCACAAAGACGGGGACCTTTAAAAAAGTATTTCCGGAAAGACATATAGACTGCGGCATAGCAGAGGCCGACATGATGGGAATAGCAGCCGGGCTGGCTTCATGCGGGAAAGTTCCTTTTGCATCTTCTTTTGCGATGTTTGCAACAGGAAGGGCTTTCGAGCAGGTAAGAAATTCTATTGCGCATGCAGGCCTTAATGTAAAAATTGCTGCAACCCATGCAGGCATAAGCGTGGGCGAAGATGGAGCAACGCACCAGTGCCTTGAAGATATTTCGCTTATGCGCACCATCCCTGATATGGTTGTGCTTAACCCTGCAGATGATGTTGAAGCAAAGGCCTGCATAAAGGCGGCATTTGAGTATAAGGGGCCTGTGTACATACGCTTAGGGCGCCTGGCTGTGCCTGTTATCTTTGACGCAGAAGATTACGAGTTTGAAATCGGCAAAGGCCATGTGCTTAAGGAAGGCTCTGACCTTACAATTTTTGCAACCGGCCTTACGGTTTATGAAAGCCTTAAGGCAGCAGAAAAGCTGGCAGCAGATGGAATAGATGCGGAAGTTATCGACATTCACACAATAAAGCCTATAGATGCCGACCTGATAGTGAAAAGCGTTTCAAAAACCGGCAGGGCAGTGACTGTGGAAGAACATTCTGTTATAGGCGGCCTTTACAGCGCTGTGTGTGAGGTGACCGCAGGCAAAAAACCTGTGCCGGTGCACCCTGTAGCTGTGATGGATAAATTCGGGCATTCGGGCCCTGCAAAAGAGCTTCTGCACGAGTTCGGCCTTGATGCGGAAGGCATATATAACAGTATTAAGAAATTTGTAGGATAAATATTGCTTTAGATATTTTTGTCTGACTGGTCTGATGAGACTGAATCCAAAGGAGAGATATTAGTTTTTAATATCTCTTTTTGTTCGTTTAAAAGTTCTACCCAGAGCTTAAAGTAGGAGCGCATGTAAACAAAGAAGGCCATAAGCATGAAGGCGGCCGCAAAGCCGATAAGGATGTCGGCGGCGCTTAATGAGATTTTTGGAACGGCCACAAAGATAATCATGACAAGCGCCAGCACAACCGTGCAGAGCTTTCCCGCCCACATGGCGCCGGATATATGTTTTCCGCGCGTGAACAAAAAAGAGGACGCAAGAAAAGAGACCACCTCTTTAACTGCATAAATTATTATCAGGAGCAACACGAGAGGGTATCTTAAATACACGCATATCATAAGTGAAAACTGGAAGATTTTGTCGGCAATGGGGTCGATTATTTTGCCAATGTCCGAGCCCTGGTTATAATGGCGGGCTATGAAACCGTCGGCGATATCGGTGGCAGATATAAGAGCCACAAGAACTGCCGACCAGATATGTTCTTCAAGGGAAACCGCGTTTGTGTATACAACAATGAAAACCGGCACAAGAGCAATTCTTACATAAGTAAGAATATTGGGAATGAGCCAGAGATCACTTTTTTTGAAATGGAAATCATTTTTTTTGAAAAACATTAAAACGCCTGCCCTTTAAAATTTAAATTTATCGTAGTGTACTTTACTGTTTGTAAATTGTCAAATCTGAAAGGGGAAGCAAAATGTTACAAACCCTTTAAAATAAAGGAATTTTCGTTGACAAACGGCCGATGTAAAGTATAATTTATGTGTTGGTTTGCGATTCACTCATGGGCGAACCTGAAAAGACTTTCACAAGAGGAGGACAAAAAATGAACAAAGTTGAATTAGTTGAAGCTATGGCTAAAAGCGCAGACATCAGCAAAAAGGATGCAGAGGCTGCTTTAAAGGCTTTTACAGAAGCAGTTCAGAAAGCACTTAAAAAGGGTGATAAGGTACAGTTAGTTGGTTTTGGAACATTCGAAGTTTCCAAGAGATCTGCAAGAAAAGGCCGCAACCCACAGACAGGCGAAGAAATGAAGATCAAAGCTTCAAAGGCTCCTAAGTTCAAACCTGGAAAAGCATTCAAGGATTATCTCAACTAATCTAAAAATCAAAAAACAAAAGATGCCCGCGGAATTTCCGCGGGCGTTTTTTAAAAAAACTAAAATTTTTTCATTTTTTCTTTTTCATCTCGTTGATTTATAAATTAAGTTAAAGTAGAATGATTTCATGCGGATAGATAAATATTTAAAAGTTTCCAGACTTATAAAAAGGCGCACGGTGGCCAATGAAGCCTGCGATGCAGGCCGTATTTTTGTTAACGGAAAGCCTGTTAAGGCTTCTTATGATGTGAAAACAGGGGATATTCTGGAGATTGCTTTCGGAACGAAAACTGTAAAGGTGGAAATTACAGATATTGCGGAAAGCACAAAAAAAGACGCGGCAGGCGAAATGTATAAAATCCTTTGATTAAAGGCTCTAAGAAAGGCTGCATAAGAGATGCATGCCGCAAAAAAGGAAACCAAAAGAGCCCACCTAAGGACAAGTTCATGGAGAAACTTGTGAACAGCACAAAAAAGAAAATCAGGAGAAACAGAATATTGATGGCGGTCCTGGTTCCGGTTTTTATCGGTGCCATAGTTTTCCTAAGCTTTCAGATAACGAAATATAACAGGGAAAACGAAGAGCTGGAAACAAAAAAGGCTGCGTTGGAAGAAAAACTGGAAGAGCAGCTTGAAAGAAAAGATGAACTTGAAAATGAAAAGGAACTGATCCGCACCAAGCAGTACATTGAAGAAAAGGCCAGGGCCATCGGATATATCTATCCGGACGAGATTGTTTTTAAAGAAAAAGAATAAGGGAAATTCTGATGTTGGACTTATACCGCGATTTTGAAAATTATGTCGGGGTGCATCATTTATTTAATAAAGGCGATAAGGTAATAGTGGGAGTGAGCGGCGGCGCTGACTCCATGTGCCTTTTGATTCTATTATGTGAATATGCAAAAAAAGCCGATCTTAAGCTTACATGCGTGCATGTGAACCATATGATAAGGGGCGAAGAGGCAGATGCGGACGAGGAGTTTGTGAAAGCCTACTGCAAGGCCCTTAATGTTCCCTGTGTCGGCGTTAAGGCGGATGTTCCTGCCTACGCGGAGGCAAAAGGAATAAGCCTCGAAGAGGCGGGACGCACAGCCAGGTACAGGACCTTTCTTAAGGTTGCCAGGATGCGTGCGGATAATGATGGCTCCCTTGACAGTGTCAAGGTGGCGGTTGCGCATCATATGGACGACAACGCCGAGACAATAGTGTTGAATCTTTTAAGGGGAAGCGGCCTTAAAGGTCTTTCAGGAATACAGCCGGTTTCCGAGATGTTCGGTATGACTGTGGTGCGGCCGCTTTTGTGCATGACCCGCGATTCAATCGAGGGCTTTCTTTCTGAAAACAACGTCCAGTACAGGACGGATTCCACAAATCTTGCAGATGATTATTCCAGAAACAAAATACGCCTTAATGTGATGCCTTTGTTAAAAGAGCTTAATCCAAAGGCTGTTCAGCATATAAACGAGGCAGCCTCGGATATACGGGATGCGGATGAATTCATAAATTCCGAAACAGACAAAACCTGCCGCGTTATAGTGGATAAACGTTCGGAAGGATATTATCTGAACCTTGAAAGGCTTAAATACTTAAGCAATATTATACAGGGGCAGGTGGTGCGCAAGATAATAGGCAGGCTTGCGGGAAGCCTCAAAGACATAAGCCGCGTGCACGTGGCGGACGTGCTTTCGCTTATGAACAAACAGACAGGAAAATATGTGGAGCTTCCTTATGAAATCGTTGCTTTAAGAAGCTACAGCAATATTATCTTAAGAAAGGCAACGGATGCCGATAAAAAAGCCCTTAACATGGCAGGCCATGCAAACATGGCAGGACCTGCCTTCGACATGAAAAAAGAAGTGGAAAAGGGCGGGGAAGAAGAAAAGAAAAAATACAGAATAGATATAAACCTTTCGGAGGTGACGGATCTTTTATCCACCTATGAGCTTTGGGATGACATAACCGTGGATGTGCAGAAGGTGGAAGTGAATGTGCTTTCAAGGGAATTCCTCACCGAGAAAAACAAGTATACAAAAACCTTTGATTGCGATAAAATTAAAGGTAATTTGGTCGTTCGCCGGCCTGCACCTGATGACGAGATAAAATTTTTCGGCGGAACAAAAACCGTCAAGAAGTTTTTTGTCGACCAGAAGGTGCCTCAGGAGGAACGCCGCAAGGCGCTTGTGCTGGTTGATGACGAAACAGTATTATGGATCATCGGCTACAGAATCAGCGAGGACTACAAACTTACCGACTCCACCACGAATGGTCTTAAAATCAGCATAAGCGGGGGCATCTATGAAGGAAATTGAAATTGGATATTCGAATGAAGAGGTAAAAGCGCGCATCAAAGAGGTGGCAGAGGAAATAAGCCGCGACTACGCAGGTGAAGATATAATGCTTGTGGGAGTCCTTACGGGGTCATTATATTTCCTCACGGAGCTGTCGCAGAACATAACGCTTCCGCAGGAAATCGACACCATGAAAACAAGCAGCTATGTGGGCACGGAATCCACCGGAAGAATCCTGGTTACAAAGGATGTGGACAGACCTATCAGGGGCAGAAATGTCATCGTGGTGGAAGACATTGTGGATACCGGCCAGACGCTTCATATGGTCTGTGCTATGCTTAAAAAAGAAGGGCCGAAAAGCCTTAGGGTGGCTTCGCTGCTTGACAAACCTTCAAGAAGGGTGGTGGATTTCAAGGCGGATTATGTTGGCTTTGAAATACCGGATAAGTTTGTTGTGGGCTGGGGCCTCGATTATAATCAAAAATACAGAGAACTGCCATATATTGGCTTTATAAAGGAAACAGAGGAATGAAAAAAAGTTACAGAGGAATAATTATTTACATCATAATTGTGATTGCAGTTTTTGCTCTCGTTTTTATGATGACAAACTCGAACAAGGAAACAGACAATTACACTTACACAGAATTCGAAAAGGACCTTGAAGCCAAAAGCATAAGCGAAATAGGCATAAAGCAGAATTCCGAAATCCCTACAGGTGTGGTTGTTGTCAAGTTCAAAGATGCAACCACGCGTCAGCTTTATGTTGAAGACGTAGGAACAATCACCGAAGAATTAAAAGAAAAAGGCATCACATATTCTCTTTATGATGTGACGAGGGAAAGCTTTTTCGTGAGCACGATGCTCCCGATGGTTATTATGCTTATCATAATGGTGGTTTTCTTCTCGATAATCTCACGCAATGCCGGCGGCGCGGGCGGCGGTGTGATGACCTTCGGAAAGAGCAGGGCAAAATCTTTAATGGCCCAGGACAACAAGACAACCTTTGCCGATGTTGCCGGTCTTGACGAGGAAAAAGCAGAGCTTGAAGAAGTGGTGGATTTCTTAAAGAACCCTGACAAATACACAAAAGTAGGCGCGCGTATTCCTAAGGGCATGATTTTAGTGGGCCCTCCGGGAACAGGAAAGACATTGCTTGCAAGGGCAGTGGCCGGCGAGGCAGGCGTTCCATTCTTCCACATTTCCGGTTCTGATTTCGTGGAAATGTTTGTGGGCGTGGGTGCATCCCGTGTGCGCGACCTTTTTGGCGAAGCAAAGAAAAACACACCTTGTATTATCTTTATAGATGAAATCGATGCCGTGGCAAGGCGCAGGGGCTCGGGCCTTGGCGGAGGCCATGACGAGCGCGAGCAGACCTTAAACCAGATCCTTGTGGAAATGGACGGCTTCGGCGTGAACGAGGGCATAATAGTGATGGCTGCCACAAACCGTGTGGATATACTGGACCCTGCCATCTTAAGGCCGGGCCGTTTCGACAGGAAGATTTATGTAGGAAAGCCTGATGTTGCGGGCCGCGAGGCAATCCTTAAGGTTCATGCAAAGAACAAGCCTTTGGCAGAGGATGTTAACCTTGAAACAGTTGCAAGGACAACCGCAGGCTTTGCGGGCGCCGACCTTGAAAACCTTCTTAACGAAGCAGCTATCAATGCAGCATCCAAAAACCGCGGCTATATAAAGCAGAGCGACATAGAGCAGGCCTTCATAAAAATAGGCATAGGCGAAGAAAAGAAGAGCAGAGTTATCTCGGACAAAGAAAAAAGAATCACAGCAGTCCACGAAAGCGGACATGCCATTTTGTTCCATCTGCTTCCTGAGGTGGGACCTGTGCATATGGTTTCCATTATTCCTACAGGCATGGCCGGCGGCTACACAATGCCTTTGCCTGAGAAGGACGAAATGTATATCACAAAAGAAAAAATGCTTGAAAATATCATGGTGTCCTTAGGCGGCCGCATCGCAGAGGAATTAAGGTTCGACGATGTGACCATGGGCGCATCGCAGGATATAAAGCAGGCCACCGGAACGGCCAGAGCAATGGTAACCCAGTATGGCATGAGCGACACGCTTGGCCTGGTGGATTATGCGGGCTCTGATGCGGACGAAGTTTTCATAGGCCGCGACTGGGGACAGGCAAAGAGCTATTCCGAAAGCACAGCTTCGGTAATCGATTCTGAAATCAAAAAGATAATCGACAGCTGCTATGCTAAAGCAAAGGAATTGATCGTAAGCCATATAGACGTGCTTGATGAATGCGCAAAGCTTTTAATCCAGAAAGAAAAAATTACCAGGGAGGAATTCGAGGCACTGTTTGATACCAAGCCTGTACTTGAGGCTGAACCTGAAGTTTAAACGGCCCATCAGCTTGTAAATTATACAAACTGCACAAAAAAACTTTTAAATTTTGGAAAAGTTTGTTAACACTGATTTGGAATCCGATGGTATCATACATATCGTAAAACCCCCAATACATATAGTTTTACTACACCCCATAAAAATGAAATACCTTCTCCTTAAAAATCCGGCCGATGGCCGGATTTTTACTTGCGGATGAATTTTATTGTATATTTTTTGGATAGAATAAAAACATGAAATTGTAATGCGTTGTCAATTTTGATAGAATAGACGAGCATTCGTACAAAGACTGGGAAGAAGTTCACAGACAGGCTTCCGGACATACGGAGACGAAAGAAATCCTTAGGGCCGGCGTTATCGTACATAATTTGGGCGTTATGGCCTTCCGGGTGGTAAACGGAGATAAAATGAAAAAATCAAAAATCAAAATAAAAAAACATATATTCATCCTGCTTGTAGCGCTTGTGGCCTTTTCGGCGGTGATGTGCTTATGCTCCTGCGAAAAAAACAGCGAAACCTTTATAGCGGATTCGCTGGATGATTTTTCGGGAAGGCCGATTGGTTTTCTTCAGGGAAGCGTTTACGACACGCTGGCTTTTGAGTCGGAATATTTCACCGACAACGAGGATGCATATTATTTTAACACAGATGTGGATTCGTTTGCCGCCCTGGAAAATGGCAAGGTGGATTGCTGCATTATAGGAAATGGCGCGGTAGGCGATCTGATTACCTCAAATGAAAACCTTTATGTTTTCGAGGACTGGGTGGCTTCGATTGATTATGCCTTTGCCTTTGCCAAGGACAGCCCTTACACGGAGCCGTTTAACGAGGCGGTTGACCAGCTGAGGGAAAGCGGTGAATTCGCAGAGCTTTACGAAAAATGGTATGGGGCCGAGGATTCCACAAAAGTAGAGGGGATTGTGCAGGACTGGCCTGGTGAAAACGGAACACTTAATTACTGGGTGAATACGGGCTCCCCGCCACTGGCTTTTATCGGTTCTGATGGCACACCTACGGGCTTCAGTGTGGACCTTGTAAAAAGCGCAGCCAAAATCATGGGCTACAGGGTGGAAATAAAAGAAGTGGATTTCAACGGTCTGATAGCAGCTGTCCAGACAGGGCGCGCGGATATAGGCGGTCGGTCGGTTGTTGTCACCGAAGAGAGAAAAGAAATGGTGGATTTTTCCGACCCGTTTATGACGGACGGTGTGGTTCTGGTGGCAAGAAGGGAAAATGTTGCACCGTCACTTCTTGGAGAGGGCACTGCTGCATCCGGTGAAACCGGGATATTCGAAAGCATAGCAGACAGCTTTTACAAAACATTTATTGAAGAGGACAGATGGAAGCTTTTGGCCGAGGGCCTTCTTGTGACCCTTTGCATAGCTGTCCTTTCGGCACTGTTTGGTACTGCCGCAGGCTTTGGCGTTTATATGCTGATGAGGAAAAGAAAAAAGATTCCGAAGCTTATTCTGGGTAAAATAAATGGTTTCATATCAGGCATACCTGCGGTTGTTGTGCTGATGTGTTTCTACTATATCGTTTTCCAAAAGTCGTCTCTTTCGGGCACGGCCATATCGATAGTGTCATTTTCAATCACATTTGCGATTTCGGTATATAACATGCTTATCCTGGGGGCGGATGCAGTGAGCAAAGGGCAGATTGAAGCTGCCTATGCCCTGGGTGTGAGCGACATGCAGATGTTTTTCTCCGTGATATTGCCGCAGGCAGCAAGGCATGTCACCAGCTTATACAAAAAAGAATTCGTCGAACTTGTAAAGGGCACGGCCATCGTGGGATATATAGCGGTGATGGACCTTACGAAAATAACCGACCTTATCAGAAGCCGTACCTTTGATGCATTTTTCCCGCTTATAGCCGCGGCAATTATTTACTATATTGTGGGACGGCTTTTTGCCGCCCTGATAGGAAAAATACTCACGGTGTTTGAATGGGATAAACGAAAAGAAAAAAATATTCTTAAGGGGGTAGAGAGATGATCAAAATAGAAAATCTTGAGAAAATTTACCCTAATGGCGGAAGAGTCCTTCACGATGTAAACACAGAGATAAGGGATGGGGATGTCATTTCTGTTATCGGCCCTTCGGGCTGCGGAAAATCCACCTTTATAAGATGCCTGAATCAATTGGAAAAGATAACCGGGGGCCATGTGTGGCTGGACGGCGAAGAGATAACCGGAAAGGCTACAGACCTTCAAAAGCTGCGCCTTAAGGTTGGTATGGTGTTTCAGGAATTCAATCTGTTTGCCAACATGACGGTGGTGGAAAATGTTATGTTCCCTCAGATAAAAGTCCTTAAGAAAAGCCGCCAGGATGCCTATGATAAGGCAATGGAACTGCTAAGGTCGGTGGGAATGGCAGAAAAAGCGCTTTCTTACCCTGCCCAGCTCTCCGGCGGACAGAAGCAGCGTGTAGCCATAGCAAGGGCCCTGGCCACAGACCCTGAAGTCGTGCTTTTCGACGAACCTACAAGCGCTCTGGATCCTTTTATGGTGGATGAGGTTGAGATGGTTTTAAAAAACCTTGCCAAAACAGGCACAACCATGGTGATTGTTACACACAGCATGGAGCTGGCAAAGAGTATAAGCAGCCGGGTTTTTTATCTGGACGAGGGAACCTTGTACGAGGAGGGCACGGCCCATGAAATATTTGAGAATCCTAAAAAGCCTAAAACCAGAGAGTTTATAAACAGGGCAAAGATTTTAGAATTAGACTTTGCCTCAAAGGATTTTGACTTCGTGTCGATTCTTACCGAAGCAATGCAGTTTGCGGATAAGAACGAAATTCCTTTGGCACTTAAAAAATCCATGCGCGCTGTGATGGAAGAATTTTTAATTATGTCAGCCAGATGGCTTGGCCGCGAAAACATAAGAGTCCACACGAAACTTTCGTATCAGCCAAAGGAAGAAAAGCTCAGCCTGATAATTGGATATACCGGAAAGCCTATGGATGCGAGAAAGGATCTGGAAAGTACGGACGAAGATGATAAAAACATTTCAAAAGCAATCATCAGATTAAATGTACTTGGGTTTGACTATACGTATACAAAGGACGAGGAATTCCCAAATCGCCTGACATTTTTGATTGGAAAAAATAAAGGGAAAAAGTAAAGGCACCGCAGGATTTGCTTTGCGACAAAATTATTACTTAATTGTTACAGAATCACAAAAAATACACACAAAAAAAATTGTTTTGTGCTAAACTAATACACAAACTCTTTAGAGGAGGAAATGCTCATGAAACGAAGAATACTTGGCATTCTGACAGCGGTTATGGCGCTCACTCTTATTGTTCCGGGCAGCGTATTTGCTGAAGGCGCAGATGAAGAGGAAAACGGCCACAACCACGTAGAAGGCTATTGCCCTGTGTGCGGCGAAACAGATGAGGGATATGAGAATATATCAGAAGATGAATTATTTTCTGACTACGCAGAGGATCCATACGCTGAAGGCGGTGAAGAATTTTACGGCGAGGAGCCGGACGGGGCTTTATTGACAAATGAAGCTTTTGAGGCTGAAGCTTCGATAAATGATACCCAGTATGAAACCCTTCAGGAAGCTATAAGCGCTGCCAACGAAGGGGACACTGTAAAGGTGGAAAAAGAAATCACCCTTGGCGGAAAAATCATAGTAAATGGTAAGAAGCTCACTCTTACGGGAAGCAAGATAACAAGAGGCTTTTCAGGCGATGCCATGTTTGAACTTTCAGACGGCGCAGAGCTTTCGCTTGAAAACATAACCCTGGACGGAGCCTCGGATACTTATTCGGGATATAGCATAATTAATGTTCTTTCCGGGTCCACTTTAAATCTTGGCGAAAATGCAATCCTTCAAAACAGCAAAGCTTCTTATGGCGGCGGTGTTTTTGTAGGCGAAGACGGAAAGCTTGCAATTAACCCGCAAAGCAATATCGCATCATGCGAAGCCACATTCTCGGGCGGTGCTGTATACAACCTTGGCACTGTTGATTTTGAAAACGGAACCATAGCAGGCTGCTCTGCACAGTGGGGCGGAGCCGTGAAAAATAACGGCACGATGAATTTTGGCAGCGGTTCGATTTCAGGATGCTATGCAAGCAAGGGCGGTGCTGTCCGCACGGAAGGCGAGCTTAATCTTACTGGCGGCGACATTGCAAACAACAGCGCGTCAGAAAACGGCGGCGGTGTCAGCGCAGTCGGCGGAAAAGTGAATTTAAGCGGATCGATTGCTGTGGGCGCAAACACAGTAAACGGCACAGCAAATAATATATATACCGAATCAGCAGAAATATTAAATCTGGCAGGCGAGCTTTCGGAAACTGTGGGCGTTTACAGCCAGGAGCCTTACGGCGGAGAACAGATAGGAACAAGTGATGGCGATTATTCGGGAGCTGAAAAGATTATTTCCGATATCGACAGCACACTTACCGCTGCCGCAGCAGGAGGCATTCTTGCCTGGGCATCTTCAGAGCCGGTTGTAACATATTACACGGTTTCTTTCAGCACAAATGATTATGGCTGGGATTCCTTCGAACCACAGACGGTGGAGGCAGGATACTGTGCACAGGACCCGGGCGTGCCTACATGCGATGGATACGAATTCCTTGGATGGTATTCAGAGGCAGAGTGCGTATATCTTTATGATTTCAGCACACCTGTAAACTACGACATGACTCTTTTCGCAGGCTGGAAGGCAGCCGAGCCTGA
>R07__coassemble_312_pt1 | contig 18216 bp, 16 predicted proteins | sample R07__metabat2_low_PE_052 | metagenome-assembled genome bin R07
ATCATAAACAATCGAAAAATCATTCTGATCGATAAACTCGTATATAAGTTCCGGGTTTCTGTGAGGCGATAATATAAGCTCCTTAGCTGCCATCACGGTTTCAAGGCCGGCATCAAGGATTTTCCGCATCAGAATGCCGCCCATTCCTGCTATAATTATGCAGTCTGCCTCACCAGGGTTTACGTCTGAAAGTCCATCTGAAAGCCTGAATTCTATAATATCCGACTTTGCAAAAACAGGTTTTTTAAAAGTTCCTTTATCCAAAGGCTCTTCTGCCAGATGAAAAAATATGGCGTTCTCCTCTGCCTTTCTTAACGCACCCTGGCTTAAGTCAACCGCAATGGCCCTTTTAATTTTATTTTCCCTTAAAAGATATATAGGCACATACCCATGGTCTGTGCCCACATCACAAACAGAGCTTCCTTCTGCCACAAGATCTGCAATTTTTTTTAATCTGTCCGAAATTCTCATAGTTAACACGAACCACGCTTTTTTAATTAATCCTGAAAAATATCAAGTCTCAAAAGTGCCTCCTGCTCTTTTTTTATTTCAAGCAGAAGTCCTATATCTGTTTCGCTGTTCAATTTATTTTCCAAAGACTGCTTTTTTATATTTCTCACACAGTCATTAATAAGCTTTTTAAAATCCGCCTCTGCGTCGTCATTATCATATTTATAGTTAAGCGCATCTGTCGCTTTTTCCTGTTCATCAGCCTCTTCGAAAATGGATATGGCCGACATAAGATTTACATTATTATTTTTAAGCTGATTAAAAAGCTCGGCCGCAAGAGGCCTTAAAACCGGCTCTGAAAAATCCTCCGGTGAAAGATGGCCTTCAATATTTTTATATAAGCCCGGATCGGATGCCAATGATGACAGGATTATTTTTTGTGCCTTTAAAAGTGCCGACGGTTTTTCTTTATTTTTATTTCTGTCTGCCCTTTCCAAAGCAGGCGCATAACGCACAGTATGGTCTCTATTTAACGCAAGCTTTTTAACCTTATCTTTAAGCAGTTCCAAGTCAAGGCCAAATTCCGCTGCACATGCCCTTACATAATTTTCGCGTTCAACCTCGTCCGAAAGGTAACTTATTTTATCGCATATATTATTAAAATATTTTGTGTATGAGTCAGGGTCGCTTAAATCATAGCCTTCTTTCATGCAGTCAATTTCGAAGAACAAAGAATTCCTTGCATTTTTAATTCGGTTCCGATACTCCTCGGCACCCATATTTTTTATCAGTTCATCAGGGTCCTTGAACGGGGAAAGATTTATAACCTTCACGGAAAGCCCTGCATTTTTGAGCATAGGTATGGCTCTTAATGCCGCTTTTCTTCCTGCCCCGTCAGAGTCGTATGAAAGGAACACTCTTGGCGTGTAGCGTTTCAGAAGCCAGGTATGCGATTCAGTAAGTGCAGTTCCAAGCGTGGCAACTGCATTTGTAAAGCCGGCCTGATGAAGAGCTATAACGTCCATATAGCCCTCGCATAAAATAAAATCACCGTCTTTATGTTTTTTTGCCACATTAAGGCCGTAAAGATTTTTGCTTTTTTCAAAAATCACAGTCTCCGGCGAATTCAGATATTTTGGTTCCGCATCGCCCATCACACGGCCGCCGAAGGCAATCACCCTGCCCCTGGCATCCATTATAGGATACATCACACGGTTCCAGAACCAGTCGTGGATATCATTTTCTTTTATTACAAAGAGGCCGGTCTGCTTAAGCACTTCATCTGTATATCCCTTGGATTTGATATATTTATATAAATCATCCCTGTATTTATCAGAATATCCCAGACCATAGCTTTTTATTGTTTCAGGTGAAAGCCCTCTGTTTGTAAGATACGAAAGGCCAGTTTTTCCTCGTTCTGATTTTAAAAGCTTATAAAAATAAATCGCTGCCTCTTTGTTTATTTCGTAAACCTGGTTTTTAAGCTTCTGTTTTTCTGCCTCGATTTTATTGTATTCAGGCTTTGGAAGAGAAATTCCTGCACGGGCGGCCAGGGTCTGCACGGCTTCGGTATAGGAAATGTTGTCGTACTTCATCAAAAATGTAAGCGCACTTCCGCCGCTGTGGCAGCCATAGCAATAATACATCTGGCGTCCGTTTTTATCTGTTACAGAAAAAGAAGGGGTTTTTTCGTTATGAAAAGGACATAGTCCAAAATAAGTGGACCCTTTTTTTGTAAGGTTCACATGTTCGGAAACTACATCCACAATATTATTGGCATCCAGAACCCGTTCTACAACATCCTGATTATAGTACATTATTTCCCCCAGAATTCCGGCACAAACAGCTCTTTGTATGTTGCCACAGAATAATAATCAGTCATGCAGGACACGTAATCGCAGACCGTCCTTTCACGCGTCTGGTTATATTTTTCCATCATATATCCGTACTCATCCGGCATCTTCTCAGGGTGCTCCATAAAATAATCAAAAAGCTGCACGAGCATGGTTTTTGCCTTTACTTCTTCTGATTTGCATATCGGATTAAAATAAAGATTTTCAAACATAAAATCCCGTAATTCAAGCATCGCATTATAAGCGTCTTCCGACATTTTTATGTCGCTGCAGCCATAAGAATTATTTATTATGTCCTTAATCAAAAAATCCAGCCTGTCTTTTCTGGTTTCGCCGATTCTGTGCCTTATGTCTGCGGGAATGTCCGAATCCACAAGAATGCCTGCTCTTTTTGCATCGTCAAAATCGTGGTTTATATATGCTATCTTATCCGAAAGCCTTACGATACGGCCTTCTAAGGTGGCTGCCATGCCATGCATTCCGTGGTTTTCTATGCCATCTCTTACTTCCCAGCAAAGGTTAAGCCCCTCGCCATCGTTTTCCAGCACTTCCACCACGCGCTTGCTCTGTTCATTGTGCTTGAAGTAACATCTTGTATTTAATGCCCTCTCACCTGCGTGACCGAATGGTGTGTGCCCAAGGTCGTGGCCCAAAGCTATAGCTTCTGTAAGGTCCTCATTTAACCTGAGCGCTCTGGCGATTGTGCGCGCGATCTGTGAAACTTCCAGTGTGTGCGTAAGCCTTGTCCTGTAGTGGTCTCCCGACGGTGCAAGAAAGACCTGGGTTTTATGTTTAAGACGTCTGAAAGCCTTGCTGTGGATAATCCTGTCTCTATCCCTCTGGTAGCATGGCCTTATAGGGCATGGTTCTTCTTCCCGTTCACGCCCCCTGGAGTTTTTAGACAAAGCCGCATATTCACTTAATGTTTTTTCTTCAAAATCTTCCCGTTCTTCTCTTATGGTCATATAAACACCTCAGGCTGATTCGTATATTTTTTTTAGCAAAAACCTTCCTAAAATTGCCGCGATCAAAAATTTCTTTTTGCTTAAAGCTTATCCGTCAGAGCTGTCATACAGATTCAGTTTTCATAAGCCCTGTTTATTATAAGCGTCATTTTATCATAATTGGCTTTAAGAAGAGAATCCGCATTAAAAGCCTCCTCCAGCCTTTCATTTACTTCCTCAATTTTTTCGCGTACAGGCGAAACCGAAAGAGCCATCTTCATATATGTTGACCTGTTGTAGTCTTTCCGCATTTCCGAATATAAAAGATACACGCCAGACGCATTATCCTTTTTTAGATAGAATGTGTCATAGCATACTGCCTTTTCGGTTGTTTCTTCAAAGCAGGCATTATAAATCACCACAGCTGCAAGCTCATCCGATAAAAGTCCTCTGGTAACATAAATTTCCTCCACCTCCATGGCGCTCACAAAACCATCAAGCGACATTGGCAGGTCGGAAAGGTCAGGGCTATTAAAGAGGTCTAAAATTGTATCCGTATCACCTTCCGGAAGGGCTGTATAATACCTTTCAAACAAATTAGAAATAGCGGTATCGTTGTTTAATGCGATACCGTTATTTTCAATTTTTTCCATATATTGCTGTTCAAGGGTTAATTCGGCATTTGCTGCTTCGTTTATTTTTACAGCAGATACAATAAGGGCAGCAATCAGCAAAAGGATAAGAATGCCAAGAATACACACAAGAATCTTTACAGTATTTTCTCTGTAAAAATTTTTAATTCTGTCTGCCAGATATTTAATGCCTTTATATGAACTGTAATCGCTCTGCTTCATCAGTCAGTGCCAAACAGCCTGTCTCCCGCATCTCCAAGGCCCGGAACTATATAGCCTTTTTCGTTGAGATGATCATCAAGAGCAGCAAGTGTGATATCAACATCCGGATGTTCTCTCTGAATTCTTTCAACGCCCTCAGGCACACCTACAAGGCATACAAGCAGGATTTTCTTTGCGCCGCGTTTTTTAATATTTGTGATTGCTGCGGATGCGCTGCCGCCTGTTGCAAGCATAGGGTCTGTAACTATAACCAGAGACTCCGGCATGCATTTCGGGAACCTTGCATAATACTCAATCGGCTCTAAGGTTTCTTCGTTTCTGTACATTCCGATATGGCCGATTTTAGCCGTAGGGATGATGTCACGGAAGCCATCAACAAGCCCTATGCCTGCTCTTAAAATAGGTACAAGCACTATAGGCTGGTCAATCTCATATCCGACAGTATCGCAAATAGGGGTCTCAATAGGGCGTTCCTTGATAGGAACCTCTCTGGTAACCTCATAAGCCATAAGCTTTGCTATTTCATCCAGATTCTGTTTGAAAATGTATGTGGATGTGTCCTTTTCACGCATAATGCTGAGTTTGTGTTTGATAAGTGAATGATTAAGAACTGTAAGCATATCTCCTCCTATACTTAAAAAACAATTTTTAAAAGTTTAGCACTTGCAATACCCTTTTGCAATATGCCAAGTGAATTTAGGGTATGCACAAAACCGGACAGTCAGTTACCCGGTATGTGCATACTGCATTTATTTTATATTATGTACTTCAGTCTCATTTGTTTTTTTTCATCACCTCCACTTCTTCTAATAGTTTTTTATAATCTTCCTCGATTTGGGAGATTAATAACCTTTTAATAAGATTGCTTACCGTTTCTTTGTTGTAGCTGGCATATCTTTTTATCAAAGCCCCATCCACATCATCAACCCTGACTGTTATTATCATCCTATCGCAGCCTCCTTTTCGGCATTGTTCTAATGTTCTTAAGATTTCTCACCGACGCTGTGCAATATACTACATAATCTGTATTTCATGTTTTATTCGGGGTTAAACTGTCGTTCCACGGGGTTAAATGGTAAAACAGCCCCCGGACGGTTTAGGTCCGGGGGCTGAAAGGAATTTTAATTATTCAGTTGAACAATTTCAGATTATTCCATAACGTCGTTGCCGTAAGCAGCTGCTGCTAAATCAGCAGAAAGCTTCATCCAGCCTTCAGCCTTGATCATGTTAACGTTTGGAGTATCGTTCTGATATTCATCTCCCCAGCCTTCATAATCAGATGTTACATTGTAACCAACCATCATAGCTGTTGCGCCTGCAAAATCTTCTGTTCCATCAACAATAAGGATGAATACAGCTTCCTGTGTTCCGCCCATTGAAAGAGCGCTTGTTTCATCGAGGATGCATCCATAAGAGAATACATAGCCGTAAAGTTCGCCAGCAACATCATCGTTATCGATATTGAATGTAACGAATTCTGGCTCGCCATAAGCTGCAAGGAAGTTGTCGTTTACATAATCAGATACGTTGTAAAGAGCTTCTGCTTCGCCGCCATATGTAATTGTAAGAGCATTTGAGTTGAATGGAAGGAATGTTCCTACAGCTGCCTGCTCGATATCCATTTCAAGACCGCCTGCCTGTGCGCGGAGTGTAAGAGGAACCATTACATAGTTAGAATTGATAACTTCAAGTGCAGAATGGTCTTCTGATAATTCCTGAGTTACTTCATAGAGTGATAATGTTTCGCATTCATCAGGAACTACGATGTAGCCGTTCATGAATTTGAACAGAGCCTGTGGAAGTGTCATGCCATCTCTTGTGTCATAGATACCGCCGCCTGATGTTGAACCAATAAGGATACCATAAGCGCCCTTGAAGAGACCTGAACCACCGCATACGATGTTGATAAGAGCATCTGTACGTGTAGGAATTGAGCCGTTAACTTCTTCTACTGTGTAGTATGGCTCATTGCCTTCTGTCATGTAGTTTGAAAGGTCACGTGCGTTTGCGCCGTAGATGCCGTCCCAAGCATAGATGTCACCAGCGTTTGTGTGGTAGATGCAGAAAAGGCTGCAGCCATAGTTAGCATCCATCCAGTCTGAAACGTAGATAGCTTCAGGAACTTCAAGTGATTCCGGATACATAATGCCTGCATAGTAGTAGCCTTCACCAAATGGATCCATATAGCCAACGCCTGCGTGGATTGTCATAACGCCGCCGCCAGGATATGCGCCATATTCCTGATAGCCGGCCTGCATTGTCATTGTTACATCATATACTGTGTAGTCTTCGCCGTTTTCATATGATGAATAAGTAATGCCGAGGTCTTCGTATTCAGGAGCTTCGAAAGCTGCTGATTCGCCTTCAGATTCGCCTTCAGCTGATTCGCCTTCTTCAGCGGCTTCTTCTTCAGCTGATTCGCCTTCTTCGGATTCACCTTCTGCAGATTCGCCTGCGTCTTCAGATCCTCCTCCCATTGTTTCGCCGGCTGGAACACCTGCTTCTTTAACGATGCCCTGCTGGAACTCTTCCCATGTTGAAAGACCGATTGTTGTGAACATCTGATCCCATGGTGATACACTCTGATCAAGTTCTTCCCAGCTGTTGATAGCTGTTACCTGATCGATAAACTCCTGGAGGTCCGGTGCGTTTGATCCTGCTGTATCGATAAGATACTGCTGATAATCTGACCATGTAGCGCCTTCCGGAGCTGCAAATGCTGTTACTGCAAGTGAGCAAACCATAGCTGCTGCAATAACAAATGCTACAAATTTTTTCATGATTAACTCCTCCTAAATTTTTTCTGTAATTCCCCTCATGATCGGGAACTACATTTGTGATAATAACACACAGCTCCATCTATTTCCAACTCAAAATCATGAAATTTGCATTATTTGCATTATTAAATTTCAAAAATGAATACAGATTATTGCCCGAAGGGGCAATTTATAGATTGTTCTCAGCCAAACGAGAGCAATCACAAAAATTTCATTTGCAAAAAAGAATAGCAAGTGCTTATATATAAATGTTTCTTGAGATATTTATATTTAAATACCTGCGTTTTCTGAATACTCGTATTCAAATATATGTTTTTCCTGAATACACATATTTATTGAAAGAAGGATAAGGCCTTGAAAAAAATTATCAGTATCTTTTTAATTTTCACATTAACAATTTCCGCTTCTGCTTTTTGTTCTTTTGCAGCAAGTGCTTCTGAGACCAACGCTTCTGCAGCTGAAGACGCTTTAACAGATGCTTCAGCAGATGGCGCAGCAGCAGGTACTTCTGATGCAAGTGTTTCTGATTCCGAAGAAACCGAAGCCGAAGTTTTCGAAACAAAATCCGGAAAGCTTACTCTTGAAGACTATTCCCGGCTTGAGATTGAAAAAGAAAGCTATGAAGTAACAGAAGATGAAGCAAAAGAATATGCAGATTCCGTATTAAAGTCATATTTCGGCGGCGACGATGAATTTACTCCTACGGACGAAATGGCAAAACAATATGCCGAAGAAAATCTTGATAACGGAATAAACAATCTGGATGAATTCTATGAATTCACCCACAACTACCTCGAAACAAATGCTCTTCAGAATGCTCTTTTTGAAAAGCTTCTGGAAAAATCGGAAATCATCGAATACAACACAGAAATTTATGAAAATGTCGAGGATTATTACTATGACAACCTGACTTACTATGCAGTAAGAAGTTCTTCTTTCGACCCTGACACCTTTGCAAAAGCAAATGGCTACGAAAGCGCCGATGCGTATAAAAAGGAAGCCACTGAAAATGTCATGAGCAAAATAATGGTTCTTGAAAAAGTGGCAGACGACCTCGGCATAGAAATAACCGAAGAAGATGAAAACGAAATCGTTACCGAATATTTAGTATCGATTGGATACGAAGAAGTTTACACACCTGAAGAATTTATTCAGCAGTGCGGCGAAGGCTGGCTCTATATTCTTACAGGACTTAACCTTCTCTATGAAAGAGTCATGACAGCCCTCGAACCTTATGCCGTGGTTGAATAATAATTGTCAGGGGACTTGTTCATAAAATGCAATGCCTCCCTTGTGCAAAGGGAGGCATTTTGTTGTTCTTATCTATTAAAGCTTCAGCCCCTGGTTAATTCTCTCAATCTGATTATGAATCTCGTCATAAACGCCAGGGAATGAGCTGTTCGGGGTGCCGGCTGTCTGGCATGGAATAAAGCTGTGCATGCCGCACTTGTTTACTGCTCTTTCAACCTCTGCCTTAATAGCATCTGCGCTCACACCCGGAAGGTCGATAACCCTTGACTCGATTTCGCCCATAAATGTTATCTGACCGCCGTACTTTTCGATAAGCTCAGGAATATTATTTGCCGGCAGAACGCCCTGCCATATATCAATTCCCATTTCAATCATCGAAGGCACAAGGTTTGCGGCATAGCCATCATTGTGATGCACAACCAGAACGCCATGCTCTTTATAGTATCCATAAATTTTCTTATATGCAGGTGTAATAAACTCATCAAACATTGCCGGTGAAAGGAATGACGCTGTCCCGCTTCCCCAGTCATCATGATGAAGAATAGCTTCGATTCCCACACGCTCTATCATAACCTTTGCAAAATCCAGCTCCGTCTCTGTTATAAAATCAATAAGCGCATGCATTTCTTCAGGCTCTTCGTAGAAATTTGCCATTGCATCTTCCATGCCCATCAAAGCGTGGAGCCTTTCAAAAACGCCCTGTGCGTAAAGAGCGCAGACATACTGATTTTCCCTGTCGGTGCCTGCAGCTATTCCATTAAGCATGCCCCAATAGCCCGGGTCTTCAGGAATAAACGGCTTGTGAAGAAGCTCACGCCATTTTGTTATGTCCTTTAAAACCCTGTGCGCATCATCATGAACAGGAAAAGCGCCCATGTGTCCCTCCGGGAAAACCCAGTAAACGCCAAACTGGTCGTACCCTTCCTTGCCCGGCATGATTGGGTAATCCCCCATATAATAGGTATCCGGGTAAATGCAGTTTAAGAAGTCAAACTGGTTTACAAAGCGTTCAGGCTTTCCGTCCTTTTTCATGACCTCTCTTAAATTCTCTTTTCCATTCATAATGTATAAACCTCCAATTTTATTTTTTATAATTCACTATATCTTCAGATCAATAACACACAATCCTGTTCTAAACTTCAATTACAGCAATTCAAGGTTCAATGCTGCATATTATTATTTTAACATTTTTTATTTTATTAAATCACTTCTGTCAAAATAAACAGTATGCAGATATTTCTTTGACACATCGCTCAAAGGCTCGCCTAAAAACTCCTCATAAATCTTTTTAATAGCAGGATTTTCGTGTGACTGTCTTATAGGAAGGTCTTTGTCGACCTCATAAATCGCACGTTTTCTTTCAAGAAGACCGGCCTTTGTTTTCTGTGGCGTTCCGCCGCCGCCTATACAGCCTCCAGGGCATGCCATAACCTCGATAAAGTGGTAATCCGCCTCGCCGTTTCTTATCTTTTCGATAATCTTATTTGCATTTTTTATGCCGTGTGCCACACAGATTTTAATTTCATTTTCTCCGATTGTTACAACAGCTTCCTTTATGCCCTCCAGGCCGCGCACCGGAACATATTCGATATTTTCCATTTCTTTTCCTGTAAGGACAAAATGAACTGTTCTTAATGCAGCCTCCATCACACCGCCTGTCGCACCGAATATAGCGCCCGCACCCGAGCCAAGTCCAAACGGGTCATCAAAAGGAGTTTCAGGGATTTTGTGAAAATCAATGCCGGCGGTTTTTATCATGCCTACAAGTTCCATAACACTTAATGAAAGGTCCACATCCCTGAAGCCCGAGCTGTTCATTTCTTTACGCTTAACCTCGAATTTTTTCGCAGTGCAAGGCATGAAAGAAACACTATAAATATCCTCAGGCGCAATGCCGCTTTTTTCTGCAAAATATGTTTTTATCAGAGCGCCGAACATCTGCTGCGGAGATTTTGCCGTGGAAAGATGACCGGTAAGCTCCGGAGCCATTGTTTCAATATGCTTCACCCATGCAGGGCAGCATGATGTTATCATAGGGAGAACACCGCCATTCTTTATGCGGTGGATAAGCTCAGAGCCTTCTTCCATAATAGTTAAATCCGCTGTGAAATCCGAGTCGAAGACCTTGTCAAAACCAAGCATCTTAAGGGCGGTAACCAGCCTTCCGGTACTTACCGTGCCAGGGTCTTCACCTAGCCCTTCGGCCAGGGTAACACGCACCGATGGTGCCACCTGTGCGACCATTATTTTTCCAATGCTCTGGTTAAAATAAAAATCGTCAGAGTCATTATGGATGAATATGGCTCCTGTCGGGCAAACCTGCACGCACTGGCCGCAGTTTATGCATTTAGTATCCACAAGCTTTTCACCATATGCAGGAAGCACGCATGTGCCATAGCCACGGTTTTCCTTTGCAAGAACATTTATATCCTGGACATCATTGCACACCTCAAGGCATCTTCCGCAGAGAATGCATTTGTCCGGATTTCTTGAAATAGACGGTGATGAATAGTCATCCGGGATTCCCCTTGTCCGCGACTCATAAGGAATATCAAGGTGCATGTTCACCTGCGCCGCCGCCTGTTGCAGCTCGCATATTCCATTTTTTTGGCAGATAAGGCAGTTCTGCGGATGCCTTGCAAAAATCATTTCCAGAATGTTTCTTCTTGCCTTTAAAACCTTAGGAGATGCCGTATGCACAACCATTCCTTCAGAAACAGGCGTATTGCAGGCCGTAGGAAGCCCGGCCATGCCTTCCACTTCCACGCAGCAGATACGGCAAACTGCTTTTATCCTCTGGTCCGGATGGTAGCAAAGAGTCTGGATATTTATATTCGCCTGTCTGGCAGCCTCTAAGATTGTGGTGCCTTCTAAGACTTCTACTTTTCTAGTATCAATAGTAAGGCTGATCATTATTTTTCACCTCCTATTCTTGAGCACACCGGGCAGAATTCCCCGTCAATATGCTTCATATAAGGCACACGGAAATTATCTATGCTTGTAACCACCGGCACGGTTGTCGACCTTCCAAGGCCGCACAGCGCCGTGTTTGACATGGTACTTGCAAGCTCTTTGATTTTCTTTATATCCTTCGGAGCTCCCTGTCCTTTGGCTATTGTGTCTATAAGAGAATAAAGGATTTCACCGCCTTCCCTGCATGGCGTACACTGGCCGCAGGATTCATCCCTGAAGAAATCCAGGTTATTTCTTACTATGTCTACTATGCAGTTGCTGTCGTCAATAACAAGAATTGTTCCGCACCCAAGGCGGCCGCCTGATTCAGACACAGCATCAATTTCAAGCGGCATGTCTATCTGGTCTGCATTTATAATTGCGCCGGATGTTCCGCCCGTCTGCACTGCTAAGAGCTTTTTCCCATCTGCAATGCCGCCGCACACGTCATAAATAAGTTCTTTTAAATTGATTCCCATAGGAAATTCAAACACACCGCGTTTTTTCACATTGCCGCATACGGTAAAGAGTTTTGTGCCCGTGCTCTTTTCAGTGCCAACTTTTCTATAATTATCAGCACCCTCCCTGAAAACCACTGGAAGGTTTGCAAGAGTTTCCACATTATTAAGCATTGTAGGCTTTCCGTAAAGCCCCTGAATGCTTGGGAAAGGCGGGCGGTATCTCGGCTCACCGCGCCTGCCTTCGATAGATTCAAACAGGGCCGTTTCCTCGCCGCATACATAGGCTCCGCCGCCTCCGTAAAAATGAATATGGAAATCGAATCCGCTTCCCATTATATTATCGCCAAGATAATTATTTTCCTCGCTGCTCTTTAATGCTGCTTCTAATATAGGGAACAGGTACACATATTCCGCACGCAGATACACAAAACCCTCATGCGCATCCACAGCCTTTGCCGCAATTGCCATACCCTCAAAAACAGAACAAGGGTCGGTCGACAAAAGAATCCTGTCCTTGTTTGTACCCGGCTCGCCTTCGTCGGCATTGCAGACAATATATCTTGTCTTTTCCTCGCACCCCGATGTGAAAAGCATTTTTCTGAACACCGGAAAGCCTGCGCCTCCGCGTCCACGGAGCCCGGATTTTTCGGTTTCTTTTATTATTTCTTCAGAAGTCATGGAAAGCGCACGGCGAAGCCCTTCATAGCCCCCGGTTGCAGCATACTCTTCTGCGCTTTCAGGGTTGATTTTTCCGCGGTTTCTAAGCAGTATATGTAATTCTTCCATCATATAATCTCCCCTCTTCTGTATTGTCTTATTATGTCTTTTGTGGTTTCAGGCGTAAGGTTTGAATATGCCCTGTCATTTATCATGATTGCAGGAGACGTTTCGCAAAGCCCAAGGCACGGGCAGAATTCCAGAGTAAAAAGGCCGTCATCCGTGGTTTCACCGGCCTTTATACCAAGCATATTTTCAAGCGTATCCACTATTTCCTGCGCGCCTCTTACATGGCACGGCGCGCTCTTGCACATGCGGATAATATAACGGCCCCTCGGTTTTACCGAGAACATCGCATAAAATGTGATAAAGCCATAAACCTTGTTTAAAGGAATATTCATTTCCCTGGATATAACATTTGCCACTGCCTTGGAAAGTGCAGGCAAAAGAAGCTGGCATTGAATTACAACATGCATCAGTTTGTCCGGCTGGTCGCGATATTTTCTTGCAATCGCTGCCACCTCAACCAGGTCAGATGCAGGTGTCTGATATACATATCTACCCTTTTCCATGAGCTATCTCCCATTTCAAAATATTTCTTATGATTATAGCAAAATCAAATAGATATTGTATACATTAAAGAACAAAAAAAACCTGATTTATATAAATATTTTTAGTTGAACGCAATCCCCCGGCAGTTTAGCCCAGCGCAAACCACCTCTAAAAAAAGTTCAGACGGCTAACACCTTTCAAAAAACGCCTGCACGTTTTCATGCTATGGCAGTACACATATTCAACCTTCTCTCGGGCTCAGATTCCGGACTTGCTTGATGTCTGCACGCTTGCAGCGTTCAATTTTGTGGAAAATCCTAGTATGAATAATGCTGCAAGCTCCCGGCAGCCATCTTCGCAAGCTCCTTCATATTCGCCCTCGAGAAGGTAATATGTGTACCGCCATGACGCACGAAAACTCCCACAGGCGTTTTTTTAAGGTGTTTGCCGCATAAAATGCCTTAGGCAGTTAATTTCGTGGGACAATTACTATGGAAGTATCCAAAGGTATTTTAAAAATTTTGCCTCCCTTGTGTAAAGGGAGGTGGCCGACGTTTAGTCGGCCGGAGGGATTGTTTCACAATCTTCCGGATAAAAAACCAATATTATTTTTTTTAAAAAAAGGTGCCATAAACATGGCACCTTTTTCATAATATTAAAATTTGTCTGAAAATTATTCAGCCGGCATAACCATTTCTTTGATTTCGCCTTCAACGATGATAGGAGCAGCTGTTGCAGCCTTGATATCGTCAACTGAAACTCCAGGAGCAAGCTCTTTAAGTTCGAAGCCGCGCTCTGTGATTTCGATAACGCCCATTTCTGTAACGATCATGTCAACTGCCTTAAGTGCTGTTGCAGGAAGAGAAATCTTTTCGAAAAGCTTTGGAGCACCCTTCTGTGTGTGCTGCATAGCAACGATAACCTTCTTTGCGCCAACAACTAAGTCCATAGCGCCGCCCATGCCAGGAGCCATCTTTCCAGGGATGATATGGGAAGCAATATTGCCTTCCTGGTCAACCTGAAGAGCGCCTAAAACTGTCATGTCCACATGGCCGCCACGGATGATGCCGAATGATACAGCTGAATCAAAAAATGCTGCGCCTGTATAAACGTCAACATTAACGCCGCCTGAGTTAACAACGTTTTTGTCGATATGGTCAGGAGCTGAAACACCTGCCATGCCGATAATACCATTTTCTGACTGAAGTGAAATGTCAATTCCTTCAGGAACATAGTTTGCTACTAATGTAGGAAGACCGATACCTAAGTTAACAACATATCCGTCTTTTAATTCCTGTGCTACACGGTGAGCAATAATCTGTTTTACATCTGCCATTATTTTTCACCTCCTGCAACGATATAGTCAACAAAGATATATGGAGTCATAACATAGTCAGGATCAAGCTCGCCTACTTCAACGATTTTTTCAGCTTCAACTATAACAACGTCTGCTGCTGTAGCCATAACCTGCTGGAAATTCTTTGTTGTGCCCTTGAAGAAAACATTGCCCTTTTTATCAACGATGTTTCCGCCAAGAATAGCAACGTCAGCATGAAGAGGAGCCATAAGGAGGTAATCCTTGCCCTGGATGTTCATCTGCTGTAATGTGAATTCGCCTTCTGCGATTTCTGTACCAACACCTGTAGGTGTGATAACGCCGCCAAGACCTGCTCCGCCTGCACGGATCATTTCAGCCATAGAGCCCTGTGGAACAAGAGTAACTTCCATCTCACCTGCGTTCATCTGCTGTGCAACCTGCTTATTAAGGCCGATATGTGTAGCAATGAGCTTTTTGATGCTGTGGTTCTTAACAAGCTTTCCTGTGCCTGTAGGTGCCTTAATTTCGTTGCCTTCTTCATCGAAAGCCGGGCCGAAGCCGCCGTCGTTGCACATAACCGTGAGGTCCTTTGCGCCGCGTTCAACTAAAGCATCGATAATGCCTTCAGGAGAGCCGTTAGCCATGAAGCCGCCTACCATAACTGTAGAACCGTCTTTGATCAGTTCTGCAGCCTGTGCAGCTGTGATAACTTTATCTCTCATGATAAATAAGTTCCTTTCATTTCAGATAGTAAAACGCGCGGGAGCCTTAAAATTTCTCCCGCGCATTGCTTTTTTAATAATTAGTCTCTCTTAACGATGAGGGCCTGTCCCATACCACCGCCGATGCAAAGTGTTGCAAGACCTGTCTTGGAATCTCTTCTTGCCATTTCGTAAAGAAGGGTTACAAGGATACGGGCGCCTGATGCTCCAACCGGATGGCCAAGTGCGATAGCGCCGCCGTTTACGTTAACCTTTTCCATATCGAACTCGAGGTCATGAGCTACTGCCAGTGACTGAGCTGCGAATGCTTCGTTAGCTTCAACAAGGTCGATATCGTTGATTGTTAAGCCTGCTTTTTCAAGAGCCATTCTTGTTGCAGGGATAGGGCCTGTTCCCATGATAGATGGGTCAACGCCGCCTGTAGCATAAGATACGATTGTAGCAAGAGGCTTGATTCCGAGTTCATCAGCTTTTTCCTTGCTCATGATAACTAATGCTGCTGCGCCATCATTGATACCTGATGCGTTTGCTGCTGTAACTGTGCCTTCCTTCTTGAAAGCCGGTTTAAGCTTAGCAACCTTTTCCATCGTGTTGCCGCGTGAAAGGTGTTCATCTCTCTTGAATTCGATAGGATCGCCCTTTCTCTGAGGAATGATAACAGGAACGATTTCTTCGTCGAATACGCCGCCGTCTACAGCTGCTTCAGCTCTGTTCTGTGAACGAACTGCGAATTCATCCTGCATTTCTCTTGTGAGGTTCCACTGTTCAGCAACGTTTTCAGCTGTGATGCCCATGTGGTAGTTGTTGAAAGCATCCCAAAGGCCATCGTTAACTGTGCAGTCGATCATCTGTGTTGCGTTCATTCTTGCGCCCCAACGTGTGCCAAATGATGCATATGGAGCTGCGCTCATGTTTTCCATACCGCCTGCAACAACGATATCAGCTTCGCCTGCCTTGATCTGGTTAGCTGCAAGAGCAACTGCCTTAAGACCTGAACCGCAAACGATGTTGATTGTCATAGCTGTGCATTCTACAGGAAGACCAGCCTTGATAGAAGCCTGACGTGCAGGGTTCTGGCCTAAACCAGCTGTGATAACGTTACCGAAGATAACTTCGTTAACCTGCTCTGGCTTAAGGCCTGCTTTTTCAACTGCAGCTTTGATAACTGTTGCACCAAGCTCTACTGCCGGTACGTCTTTAAGTGTGCCGCCGAATTTGCCGATAGCTGTACGGCAAGCGCTGGCGATTACGATTTCTTTTGCCATTTTATTTCTCCTTTTAAATTACCAAACTCTCTGTGGGTATGGGCTGTTTAAGAAAATGTCTCTATCCTGGCAGCCTGTGCCTGTGTACATATATGTTCTGTCTGGAACATCGTTAAGTTCGTCTTCATCAATATAAGCAACGCAACGAGCCATAGAGCCGTCGCCCATGTACCAACGAAGTGGGAAGCAGTAGAACTGGAATTTCTTGTTTGAAACCTTATCAAGGTCGCCGCCTAAGTTTTCAACACCAACGATGCCGTGGCCTAACATTTCCTTGTGGCATGGCTCCCATGTTCCCCAGATACCGATCTCTTCGAGTTCGCCGAACTTCTCATCATAAGCTTCCTGTCCGTGGATACGGATATATTCGAATTTATCGAATTCAGCATAAGCTTCTTCGCCGAATTTCTCTTTGAATTCTTCTGTGATTGGACGGCCTGATGCGCCAAGAAGGTTCATTCTTGTCATGCCGTTGTTGCCCATAGCTGTGTGAAGTGGGTGGTCAAGTGCCTGGCTGTCCATAGCTACGCATTTAACTTTCTTCTTAACGAACCACTTGCCGGCATCGATACCAGTACCGCATGAGTAGTGATAATATTCCTTTGTGTCATCGAATAAACGATGCATACCTGTGTTAAGGCAGATAACCATGCCTTCAAGTTCACCTGAATCAGGATCGATTCCTGCACGACGGCAAGCGTCTTCAAGATGTTCAGGAAGGATAAGCTGCCATTTGTCAACATGGATTTCTAAGCATACAGCTGGGCCTGTGTAAGCATCGATAGGCATTTCATGTGTATAACGGGCACGCTTGCCATCGAATTCTTTTTCCATAACGTGACGAGGAGCGTCGCAGTGTGTGCCTGTGTGCATTGTGCATCCAACATACTGTGTAAGAACGCCGCCCTTTGCCATTGAGTGCTTTCCTTCGATGAATGGCTTATCGAAATAAGGCCAACGCGGAATTTCTGCACTGAAAGGATGTGTTAAGTCAACATAAACCATTTTTCCCATTTTAAGTTTCCTCCAAATAAATAAATTCTTAAAAATATAACGTTATATTTTAATAAAAGGCTTCCTGCTTTGGGATAAGCAGGGAAGCCTTATATTAACATTATTTTCCGTATACCATCTTGATGAGGTATTCGTTAAGATCCTTCTTGCAGTCTGCAATTGATTCGTCTGTCCAGCTTAAGAAGCCTTCTTTTGTGGAGAATCCCATTTTGCCTTCGTCGATCATCTGCTGTAACAGAGGTGATGGCTCGTGGTTGTCTGCAAGATATTTAAGCACGTATGAATGGATATTGTATGTAAGCTGTGTTCCTACCATGTCTGAGTTTTCGATAGGGGCAAGCTGTGGAAGACGGAGACCAAAGCTGTATTTAACAGCGTCGTCAACTGTCTTAGGATCTGCAATACCCTGCTCTACGATGGAGATAGCTTCTCTCCAGAGAGCGTGCTGCATTCTGTTTGCTACAAAACCAGGAACGTCCTTCTTGCAGTAGATAGGCTTCTTTCCTGCCTTTGTTAATGCTTCGATTGTCATCTGCATGTTTTCTTCTGTTGTATCGGCTGTCTTAACAACCTCTACCAGAGGAATAAGGTGGCCCGGATTCCAGAAATGTGTTCCAAGTACACGCTCTTTGTGAACGCACTTAGAAGCGATTTCAGTAGGGCTCATAACAGATGTGTTTGTTGCGAAGATGCAGTCCTCGCGGCAGATTCCTTCAAGCTCTGCAAAAAGGTTCTGCTTTGTTTCCATTTCTTCTGCAACGCATTCGATGATAAGATCAGCTTCTTCGAATTCTTTTCCCTTGTCTGGGAAAACGAAAGAGATTCTTGATAATCTTTCTTCGATTTCTTTGTCTTCTATGATGCCTTTGTCCCTGAGCTGTTCAAGATTGGCCTTGATAACTTCCTTGCAAGGTTTTTCTCTTCTGTTCCATACAGTGATATTGAAATCAGGACAGCTTGAGAAAACAAGGGCTATCATGTTGCCCATCATGCCTGCTCCGCAGACAACAACATTTTTAATTTCTTTCATAGCCTTAAGACTCCTTAAAAATAATATATTTATCGTTTGCTGACGGGTCGCTCCGC
>R07__coassemble_314_pt1 | contig 18117 bp, 16 predicted proteins | sample R07__metabat2_low_PE_052 | metagenome-assembled genome bin R07
GGGGCGTTATAAAGCACCGCAAGCAGGTACTGCTTTATGTTCCTTATCTCGCCGGTGTTTTCGTCCAGCCGTTCAAGTGCATACTCTATGTGGCTGCGCCTAAGCTTCATCATCTGTGCCATGACAAGACCCTTGGGGATTTTCCTGTCCCCGATTCTTATCTCGTCTGCCATGATGAAAAATGAATCCTGCATGACTTCAATCATCTCGTCGATACGCTCCCTGTCAAGGGGTCTGTCAAAAACAAGCGTTTCATAATCAATGTTTTCCTTAATGACCTTTTTTCTTGCCAGGCGGTATCTCTCTTTTTCGGACATCTGTGCCCCGACATCTTTCTCTTCATTTTGTCTTTCGTGTGCTTCATCCGTCCTATCAGTCCCGATTGATTGATTAGTAGAAAAATTACTTAAAATATCTTTATTATCTAAGTCAATTGATTCATTAGTATTTAATAGTGTGGGATTTCCCTGCGCTGGGTTTGCCTGTACAGGATTTGCCTGCGTTGGAAAATCCCGCACAGGCTTCTCGTGTACCGTATACTCCGTATCCTTCACCTGGCCCAGCTCATTTCGGAGTCTCTTCCTCGTCACAAAGCCTGACCTTTCAAGCTCCTTAAGGCCGCTCCTTACCGCATCCACGCCGTCGCTGTTAAGTGCGGCCAGCCCCTTCACCGAAAACTTCCAGTCATCGGGAAGGGAAAGAATCAGCGACAGAAGTCCCTTCGCCTTTAAGGAGAGCCTCTTGTCCTTGAAATGGTAGTTGGCCATCGTTGTATAATCCCTGGTCTTTTCAACCCTGAATACTGCCATGCTTTTCTTTCCTTTTTGCAGGCCCGCCGCATTCCACTGTCCTCGGTGCCGGGTGGGGCAGCACGAAATATTCCGCACCTGTGAAACGCCCGCATTCATCCCTGGTCATTTTTCTCTTTATGTAACCCAGATGCTGGAGCTCCTTAAGTGCGGAATATATCATGCCAGAAGAATCAGATGTGATGGTTGCCAGATCCTTCGGTGAAATCTCTGACTCGTTGTTAAGCATGTAGAGGATGCTTAAAATCCCCTTTGCCCTGAAAGACATGTAATTGTCGAAAAGATGGTCATACGGTATCGGTCTCTTGCTTATGTTGTTTTTATCTGCCATTTTAAAATTTATCACTGTTTTTTCCTCCCTTTATTATCACTGTGCCTGTTTCATGAATGCATCATAAATTTCATTAAAATCCGGTTCAGCTGCCTCAGTCTCAGCTTCGGTTCTCTGGTTCAGGATGTCTATCTGCAGCTGAAATGCCACATTCATCAGTTCAGACTTGAGCCTTCTGATAATGTAATCAGGGTCCTCAAGCTGGAGAGGTGTCTCCACAAGTATCCCCTTTGGAAATTGTCTGAGCTGGGTGTACTTTATCCATATCGGCATGTTCCTTACCCTTATGCTGTCATCGACCTTTCTTCCATATACCTTTGCATAAACGATCTCGCCCATCTCATCCCTTGTGAAGGCAAAGAATACATGTGTGTCATTCATAAACTGTTCATGGTACATCTCCTGCTTGGACCAGCAAAGCCCTTCCAGCCTGTCGCTGTTCGGCACATAAAAAAGCTTTCCTATTTCCGGGTCAAGCCTGAATCTTATATAATCAAGTAAATTCATATTCTTTTATCTCCCGTCTGCCGCATTAAAATGCGGCTGCATATTTTATTTTTATGTTTTTATTTTTTATTTTTTCATGCAAAAGGACCGCCCATCCGGACGGTCCTTCCACCTTATATATGCGGCTGTCAGTATTTAATTTTCTTTCTTAATGGATTTTTCCATGCTCTCGACTATTGCGTCAGTCATGGAGATCCCAAGCTTTTCAGAGTAAGCCTTGAAACGGTTGTACTGTTCCTCACTCATCCTCAGGCTCACTGTCTTGTTCTTTGTGACATCCTGTTTTGGTCTTCCAACCTTTGCCATGTCCTTCATCCATCCTTTCCTGTAATACGGAAATTATAATTAATGTATTACATAAAGTCAATCCATTTCTGACAGCCGTTGTTGTCATCTGAATCTCATGAATCATATTTGTACCCTCACCCCTGATTCAATGGGGACCATTCAGCCTGCATCCGGATGATGCATCATGGGACTTTCACCCCCGCCGGGATCTCCGGTGGCTGCCCTCATTGCGTGCGGCGGATTTTGACCGCTCGGGCTGTGACTGGACAGAAGTATCATTGTCCCCCTTGAAGATCATCGCAATCGGAAGGTTCCGCCCTTCCTCATATGTCACATGTTAACCGCATGCGCATGTACATAGGTCGCTTCCTCCAAAGGGAATGTGGCTGGTGGCCGCATATTCAGTTGTCAAGGTTCGCCGGGGATTAACCCCTCTACCTTGCTATGGGTGACAAAAAGCGAAAAAATGACGAGAAAAATTTGTATTTTTTTTGTACAAAAATTTCTCGTCATTTTTAGAAATTATTTCACCCATAGGGAATCAGAAAGGTTAAAGGAGGGTTCCCTGTATAATGAAAAAAACTGAAAAAGCTGAAACCATGGAGAAGCTGATGCAATTACAGAAAGAAATAGAATTCTTTTCATCTGCAGCAAAATGTGATATTTTAGATTCGTCCTGTACCGCGGAGTATGTACAGATGATAAAAAAGAAAAAAGAACAATATGTAAAGGAGATACATAAAAGAGAAATCAAATGCCAGACCCGGACTAGGGCAAATGGGACAACCTTTGATTTGTGGGTATCCAAGCCAAACGGAATGAAGAATTACATTTCTTCAAGTACATATGAAGGACTTATAGATAAACTATATGAATTCTATGTTGGTGGCGGTGGCTCCCTAAAAACTAAGGATATCTTCAAAAATGCTCTTCGCTGGAAAGCTGAGACCACAAATATTTCCGGAAAATCCCTTAAGGAATATAAACGGCTTTGGGATACCTATTATAATGGCAGCGCAGTTGCTGACAGAAATATCCATGAAATAACCGGAAAGGAATGGAAGCAGTTTTTCATAAAGAAATGTAGGGAACATTCCCTGACAAGAAAGGGGTTTTCTCAGATAAGAATCGTCACTAATCTGATGATGGCGTACTGCGTGGAAGAAGGAATTCTTTCCTACAATGTCATCAGGGATATCGATTTTGAAAACCTGCCTTTTAAGGACGAAGCGGCTTACAACAGCATTAAGGCTAAACCTTTTACCGACTCACAGCTTCAGGACATTATGGAATGGTGTAAAAAGATGGCAGAAGATCCAAAAAGAAAGCCTTTATACTATCTTGCAATACAGTTTAATGTATGGATGGGATTAAGATATGCCGAGTTGTGTGGTCTGATGTGGAAACATGTGGATTTTGACGAGGATATCATATGTGTAAGTGGACAGGTTCTTTCAAAAATAACAATGAATGAAGATCTGACATTTAAGAACCAGGGGAAAAACCGGGTAGAACATATGAAATCCCACGAAAAGTCGAGAGTCATACCTCTTCCGGCACAAGCCAAAGATGTACTTACAAAAATCAAGATGCTCGGATTATCTGACACTTATGTATTTCCAACTGAAGGGAACTTCAGGTATCACACCTACAACAGTAAAATTAAGGAAGCTGCCGAGGCCGTAGGACTCGATCCGACAGCTTTCCACACCCATTGTTTAAGAGCCACTGCAGCAACTAACATTTACAAAAAGAGCCATGACATTAGGCAGGTTCAGTATGTTCTCGGACACACTACCCCGGAAATGAGCCAGAAATATGTTGACGACTGGTGGACGTTAGAAGCTGTAAGAAAAACCATGGCAGCAAATGATTAGGGTTGAAAAATGGTTTTAAAGGTTGTTGACCATCTTGCTGACCACTGCTGACCACCTTGCTCACCCCCTTTTGAAAACATAAAAAACCCCGTAAAACCTTGATTTTACGGGGAATTCTGAAGAGGCGACAACCAGATTTGAACTGGTGATCACGGTGTTGCAGACCGACGCCTTACCACTTGGCTATGTCGCCTTTTTAACCGCTTTAAGTTCAGCACTCCATGAGAGCCGTTCTCAAACGCGCTTGAGTATTATATCAACATAGCTGCACTTAAGTCAAGCATAATTTGCCTTTACGCTAGCAAAAATTCATTCCTATACTGTGGTAAAAATTTTATCTTTGAAGAGTCCTATGATTAAGGCTACAATTTCCGTCAAATAATTATGACCGTAGATGAATGTCAAAAATGAACTGTCCGATATAACCTGCTGGCAGGTTATGCCAAGCTCAGTGCCGGCAAGAAGCGCTATCACGAAGCCTATCACCCAGAGGAAAAGGACGCCCTCAAACAAGCCCACAATCGCGCCCAAAAACCGGTTTATGCCGCCAAGTATCGGGATGTGATTCAGGAAATTTGACGCACGCATAATTATCCGGAGAATCAAATAAATCAGAATAATCAAAAGCACATAACTGGCGGCTTTTATTACGATGCTTGTCAGGTTCACAGCCACATATTCCGAAAAATCCGACACGCCCTCATCAGCATATTCTGCAAGCGTGTTGTTTTCTATCAAACTGCTCTTCCAGGAATCAGGAAGAGGCAGTGATGATATAAAAGAATCCTGCTTTGTTTTTACGGTGGATACGGTATCCGAAAGTTTTCCATCCACGAATTCCTGAATGCTTGTCTGAACCTTAGGCCCTATGGATGTGTTATTTTCTATGAAATTTGACACAGGCTTGGAAAGCAGGCTTGCAAGCACCAGCGTGATAACAAGGGAAAAAGTGGTAAGGAGTACCCTTAAAAAACCCTTTCTTAAACCATTTAAGAAGAAGACTATCAAAAACAATATAACTATTATACTGACAATAACTGATGTACTCATTTATTAATACGCTTATTTTAATGATGCCTATTTCTGTCGTCGCATTTACTTTAATGTTATAAATTCAGTTTCCGGCCCAAGGCCCACGGCAAAGCTCGTTCCGTTTGCCGACTTCATGGCTTCTATATGTTCATCAAGCATGTATGAAATTCTTAAATTTCCATCCAGCCCATACAAAGCAAAATCCTGATAGGAATACAGCAAAACATTATTACCCGCAAAGTCTGCTGCGGAATATTGAAAATCCGTGGATATGTCTTCCCCGCACTCGCCGTTTTTATCATAAACCTTTATTTTGTAATATCCCGTATCGTCATCGGATGAAATAATCAGGCCAACATGGCTTGTGTCTGAAAACACAGACTGGATTTCCCATTCGGTGTTAAGTTCCTCTGAAACAAGCTTCGGTGATGACGAAAATTCATAAAAGCTAAGCCCATTATCAGCCACTACAGCCACATTATTATTTCCCAGAAATGCCACATAAACAGCAATGCTGTCGGTGTACTGGTTGAAGGTGCCTTTAAGCACCTCGCCATCTCCTTTGCCGGAACTGAAATCATAAAATTTCACCTGGGAATTAAGAGATTTTCCATCTACGCGTGCATAGGCCGCCGCAAGCTTGGTGCCGTCTGGCGAAAGCGCGATGTCCATCAGGTAACCGGTGCTTGAAAAAATGCTTTTTATGGTAGCAATCTCGCTGCCGGTTTTGTCTTTTAGCATGATAAAATCAGAATCCCCGTCACTGCAGGCTGCGGCCATCACGCCCTGGTTTGAAACAGAAATATCCGTAATAGCTCCGCCAAAGCTTATACGCCCCACAAGGCCATTTTCATCATACAAATAAACATCCTGCTGTTTTTTGTCGGCCACAGCAATATATTTCCCGCTTATGTCAATAATGGGCTGCGAAAGCGAAAAGCTCTCCGTGCGGGTTATGCCTGTGCTGCTGAAAAACGTAAGCCCGTTTTCTGTGCATTTCACAAAGCTGCCGTTGTAGTTATAAAACTTTGCATTTTCACCGGAATTTCCCATCTCAATTATCGAGTTAACGCTTATCCCGGTAAAGGTTCTTTTGTTTTGAAAAATAACAATCCCTACCACGGCCAAAACAATTATAGCCATTATTACAATGGCTATAACGATTTTTTGTTTTTTATTTGATTTTTTGGATTTACTTTCCTGCCGCATCATTCTTCAGGAGTTTCTGATGATCCTGGGATATCCTCACCACCGGCCTCGTTTAGTGGTTCGTCAGCCTCGGTTTCATTAATTCCGTTGTCAGCTTCTTCAGCCACCGGTTCATTGTCAGGTTCTGTATTTTCAGGCTCCTCTTTCTTTCCGCCTGCTAAGGCTTCGGATACATTGGATGCTTTTCCTTCCTGAATCAGCGCAATGAGGCCATCAATTTTTTCAATGGTCATGTTCTTTGACCCGAGCTGGCTGCTGTACTGGTCAACCAAATCCTTGTATTCCTGATATTCCTCAAGTTTTCTGCGGTTGTTTTCTTCAAGCGCCTGCACCTTCGAGCGAAGGTTGTCTATACGGCTTGCGTATTCTATCTCGATGTCGCCTTCGATCTGCTGGGATGTGCTTCTGTCAAAGAGGTCTATTTCCTCATCCCTCTTTTTAAGCCTTGCTTCATGCTCTGTGTTGGCGTCGTCTATCGCGTTGTCATACGCGCCAAGGTTGTACTGTTCCTGGTTCTTGTCCGACTTGATGCTGCGGGTGATTTCCGTAATTTTTTTGCGGTTTTCGAAGCTCTTCATAACCTCCGGCTTTGCTTTTTCCACCACGGCAGCATTTTCAGGTTTTCTTTTGAGGAAAAGAAGCCCTGCATAGGCCAATATAACAAGTACCGCAATGATTAGCCACACAACAATTTTCAGAACATCGGATTCTATAAACCGGGTTACAACAAATGGAATAACAAACAGGCCCACTATTGCAATAACTGCAATCGCAACAAAGTCCAATGCCTTAGACGGTTCTGTTATTTCGTATACCCATGAGCGTCCAAGGATTCTTGGAACCTTGTGCTGTTTGAACAATGCTGCGACATCCGCTTTTATCCTGCGGTTCTCGTCCTCCAATGAAGCCGTAGAAGAACGGACATTTTCATCCACTGCTGCCTTTACGGCATCCTTTTTGTTCTGCTCTGCTTCCTTCACGCTTTTGGCGGAAACAGCCAGTCTTTCTTCATGTTCCTTTACAAGTTCATTTCTTTTTTGCTTAACTGTCTTTTCAACCTTGTCATCTTTTTCTTTTATAAGGCTCTCAAGAACTTTCTGCTGGGATTTCAGATCTTTTTCAGCCTCGCGTGATTCCTGCTTTTTCTCTGTCTCACCCAGCAAAGCTGCCTTCACTTCCTCAAGTTCTGCAATCCCGCCATATAATAATTCACTCATGGACTAATACTCCTTTCTATAGTTGTGATAAAACCTCACCTATTTTTTCATGTATTATCAAATCTGCGATGTTGTCTCTTGGTGTGCTGTCTTTATTTATCAGCACAAGCCGGCTGCCTTTGTAGTAATCTATAAGGCCTGCTGCCGGATACACGGTAAGGCTTGTTCCGCCCACAATAAGCATATCGGCATTTGCAATTGCGCTCACTGCGCCGCCTATACAGTCCTGATCCAACGGCTCTTCATAAAGTACCACATCCGGCTTTACAATTCCACCACATTTATCACATCTTGGAACATCTCCGGAATCCTTTATATATAAAGGGCCGAAAAACTTTCCGCACTTCATGCAATAGTTTCTGTGTATGGAGCCGTGCAGTTCGAATACCCTTTCACTTCCCGCTGCCTGGTGAAGGCCGTCGATATTCTGCGTAATAACAGCCTTCAGCTTGCCCGCAGTTTCCAGCTCTGAAAGCTTTATATGCGCGGCATTCGGCTTCACATCCAGAACCAGCATTTTATTTTTATAAAACCTGTAAAACTCCGCTGTATTCCTCATAAAAAACGAATGGCTTAAAATAGTTTCCGGAGGGAAATCATACTGCTGGTTGTACAGCCCGTCCACGCTTCTGAAATCCGGAATCCCGCTTTCCGTGGAAACACCCGCGCCGCCAAAGAAAACTATATTGCTGCTTTCACTAACCCACTTCTTAAGTTTTTCTATTTCATCACACATTTTGCTGCCCCGCCCCGTAATTTTCGGGTCTTTTTTTATAATAAGCTTCATGCTATAATCCAAGGCATGTTCAGGCTGTGGGGAAAACTAATTAAAGACAATCATCTCATAAACGATTCGACCGTCTGCGATGGCTCGGACGACACACGCACCCACAAAGTTTTTCATGCCATAACGTCACTTTCAAAGGAATTTGACCTCCCTGAGCCAATCTGGCTCAAATCCAACATATCTGAATTCAAGCGCCTGTCCCGCACCCGCTTTACACAGGATTCATTTATGGAAAAGGTTCCCTTCGATTATCTTGAAATCCAGATAATCGAAGAAGACTGACATTCCCACATTATTTTTTATATTTTGCCAGAAGCTCTTTTATTGATTTTTTGTATGCTTCCACGCCCGGCTGGTTGAACGGATTCACGCCTTCTATGTAAGCCGAGATGGCACAGCTGTACTCAAAGAAATAGAAAAGCTGTCCAAGCATATATGCGCTTCTTTCAGGAACGCCTATATAAATCTGCGGAACATCGCCATTTATATGAGCAGCTGCCACGCCTTCCACTGCTGTCTGGTTTAAAAGGCTTACCGGCTTTCCTTCAAGATATTTAAAACCGTCAAAGTCCTCTTCGAAGGCCGGAATCAGAACATCTGCCGGCTCTTTTTCTATATTAATTACGGTTTCGAAAATCGTGCGTTCGCCTTCCTGAATCATCTGGCCCATAGAATGAAGGTCGGATGTAAAATTAAGCGATGCCGGGAAAATGCCGAATTCCTCTTTGCCCTCTGATTCACCGAAGAGCTGTTTAAGCCATTCAGCAAAGAGCCTTAAATCAGGGTCGTAATTAACAAAAATTTCTATCAGCTTATCCCAGTCATAAATCTGCTGCCTTGTGGCTGCATAAGCAAGGGCATCGTCAATTTCGTCATCATCATGAAGGAGTTCTTCACGCATGTCTGATGCACCCTTCATAAGCTCGTCAATGTCGCCGCCTGCTGCCGCAATCGGAAGGAGCCCAACTGCCGTAAGCACAGAATAGCGGCCGCCTATATCGTCAGGCACAACAAATTCCTCGTAGCCCTCTTCATCCGACAGCTTTTTAAGCGCGCCCTTTGCCTTGTCAGTTGTTGCATAAATTCTTTTTGCAGCTTCTTCTTTTCCATATTTATCTTCGAGCGCTTTTTTGAAAATGCGGAAGGAAATAGAAGTTTCCATGGTGGTGCCTGATTTTGAAATGACATTAACGGAAAAGTCCTTATCCTTCACAAGCTCCAGAATGTCACAGATATATGCAGGTGACATATTGTTTCCGGCGAAATAAATTTCAGGCCCGTTTTTTAAGCCGCTCTTTATTTTCAGATTGGCCATGGCTCCGTTCAGAAAGTCTATTGCCGCAGCCGCGCCCAGATAAGACCCTCCGATTCCGCAAACAATAAGCACATCAGAGTCGCTGCGGATTTTTTCTGCAGCGCGCTTCACCCGTGCAAATTCCTCTCTGTCATAATTTACAGGCAGATCCACCCAGCCTGTAAACTCTGCTCCCGGTCCTTTTTTCTGAAGAAGTATCTGCTTTGCGAGGAGAGCTTCCTCGTTAAACTGATCTATTTCGTCATCGATAAGCCAGTCAAGACCGTCAAATTTGATATTAAGATTTTTCATACCCTTATCGCCTCCTGTATAAAATTTACGAAAGCATATTCAGCCTGTCGGCTATACGCTCGCATTGTTCATAAACCTCGTCCACATCAATAGTAAGGATGCGTCCGTTTTCCATAAGGATTTCTCCTCCCACCATCACTGTTTCAACCTCCGAGCCCGTTGCAGAATAAACAAGGCCGCTTATAATATTGCAGCTTGGGAAAAACTGCGGTCTGTAAAGGTCGATGATTATAAGGTCCGCTAAAGCGCCTTCTTTGATGATGCCAAGCTTTCCCTCAAGCCCAAGGGCCTTTGCCCCGTTTTCTGTTGCGAAACGGATCACATCCTCTGCATCCACACATTTTGCCTTCTGCTCTTTTCCCTTATAAACAAGGGCGGCTGTGTTCATTTCCTGAAACATGTTCAGGCTGTTGTTGCTGCCTGCGCCGTCCGTTCCCAGGCACACATTCACGCCTGCCTCCAAAAACTTATCTGCCGGTGCAAAACCGTTTCCCAGCTTCATGTTGCTTTTTGGATTTATGGCCACGCTCACATTTTTTTCTTTTAGTATTTTTATGTCGTCATCCGTGGCCTTCACACAGTGGGCAGCTATCGTCGGGACATCAAACACGCCTAATGAATCCACATAAGAAATAGGTGTGTGGCCATCGTGGTCCTTCGCCATATTTTGAATTTCCGCATCACTTTCCGAAAGATGGATTGTCTGCATAAGGCCTTTTTCCTTGCAGAAATCCACAATCATTTTAAGGTTGCTTGCCATGCAGCTGTATGGCGCATGCGGCCCCATAAGATAGTTCACCTTTGGATTTTCTTTGTGAATTTCCATCTCGGATGTGAAGCCATTCATCAAAACCTTTGTATATTCATCTTCCACCTCGCCCACAAAACCACGGCTAAGATAAGCTCTTATGCCGCTGTCTGCCACAGCCGCGCCCACACAGCCTTCAGGGCCAGTGGCTTTGCCATTCTTCGCGTTTCTGATATTCATGTCCACAAAGCAGGTGGTGCCGGTTTTCAGCATCTCTATTATGGCAAGGAGCGTGCCCCAGTAAAGGTCCTCTTCCGTCATAAAATCTTCTACCGACTGCACATTGTTAAGCCAGTCAAAAAATTCCTGGTCGTCCGCATAGTTTCTGAACAGGGTCATGTATGCATGGGTGTGCGCATTTATAAGCCCCGGCATAACAAGCTTTCCTTCGGCATTTATTTCTTTGTCGAAGTCCTGTTCTCCTTCTTCCCCACATTCACATATTTTCGAAATATGGTCGCCATCCACAACTATGTCCAGTTTTTTTAACTTGAATTTTTTGTCTTCATCCATAAGGACAAGACCGTTTTTTATCAGTGTTTTCATGATTTAAATATACCCCTAAGAATTGTTTTATTTGCCATTTTTTAAAAACCACATATTCCGGCCGCAAAGAAATGCGCCTGTTTTTGCGTTTTATTGTATATCAAAATTTCTTCTTTTTCTACTGTTAAATAGCATTTACAGAGAGTATAATCTCATTCGGAAAATAAGGTGAAACTTAAAAATGCGCATGGATTTTTTAAAGAATCCGCACGCAGACATTTTAAAACGATCGAAAGGACATCATGAAAAAAATACTTCTCACAGGCGGCGGCACCGCCGGCCATGTCACACCAAACATAGCGCTTATCCCTTACCTCAAAGAAGCGGGGTTTGAAATAGAATACATGGGTTCCTACGAAGGAATCGAAAAAAGTCTTATAGAAAAAGAAGGTATTCCATATTACGGCATATCCTCCGGAAAATTAAGAAGGTACATAGACCGTAAAAATCTTTCCGACCCTGCCAGGGTCATAAAAGGCCTTCACGAAGCCCGCAGATACATGCACAACAACAAGCCGGACGTTATCTTTTCAAAAGGCGGATTTGTTTCCGTTCCGGTGATAATAGCCGCATCGGAATTCCGCATCCCGATAGTAATCCACGAATCAGACCTTTCTCCGGGCCTTGCCAACAAGCTTTCAATTCCGCGCGCCACAAAGGTATGCTACAACTTTCCGGAAACCGAAAAATATCTAAAAGGAAAAAAATCAACTCAGACAGGCCTTCCTGTAAGGCGCGAGCTTAAATCCGGCAGCAAAGAAGAAGGCCTCAAATTCTGCGGTTTTTCAGATGAAAAGCCCGTTTTGATGGTAATAGGCGGAAGCTTGGGAAGCCTTAATGTGAACAATGCTGTCCGCTCTGCTCTTCCTGAGCTTTTAAAGGATTTTAACATTGCCCACATCTGCGGCAGCGGAAAAACAGATTCATCCCTTGAAGGCACAAAAGGCTACAGGCAGTTTGAATACGTAAACGAAGAGCTGCCGGGCATTTTTGCGGCAGCCGACATCATAATATCCCGCGCAGGTGCAAATGTTATTTACGAAATAGCCGCCCTTAAAAAGCCTTCCATTCTCATTCCTCTTGGCACGGATGCCAGCAGGGGCGACCAGCTTTTAAATGCCGAATCCTTCAAAAAGCGGGGCTTTTCCGATGTCCTCACCGAAGATATCCTAAGCAAAGAAACACTTCTCGAACATGTTTATGATGTATACAAAAACCGTATGCAATACATAGATGCCCTTAATGCCGCCGAGCAGGAAGATGCCGCAAGGAAGGTTACCGAAATTATCATATCTGTTCTTAAGAAAAAAAAGAAAGCTCACGAATAATATAAGAAAGGCCGGCACACATATGGTGTACGAGAAACAATCAGCGAACGCGTTTCGAGTGCACCTATATGTGCGCCGGCCTTTTAAGAATAATCCAAAACATTCAAAAAGCCGGCTTACATATGGTGTACGAGAAACAATCAGCGAATGCGTTTCGAGTGCACCATATGTAAGCCGGCTTTATAAACAATCTACTTATTCTATAGAATCCGGCACTGCTGCTAGATTCTTCGACACCCTATATTCATTATATGCCGAGCTAAGCCTTCCAAGCGTCCTGTTATAAGACCCGATTGCCGAATCCGGATACCATGTATTCCATTCGCTCGTATCTTTTGAGGTGTCAAGGGCAATTATTTCGTATGTATCTTCTTCCACCCATGTAGGTATGATTGAAACTCCGCCAATCTTAACCTTGCCGTTGTTAAACTTTTCTATGCTGAGCTGGATTATAAGGCCGTCTTCTGTATAGCCTCTGGCGTCATCCTCGGCTTCCATGTAATAGCGGCGCTGGTTGGAAAGCTCGTTGCCCATGGAATACAGGCAAATCATCTGGTGGCCCGTGCTGCTTTCATAGGTGTCGAATTCCTGCACCACATGAGGGTGCCCGCCTATGATAACGTCCACGCCAAGCTCGCAAAGCTTTTCGGCAATCTGCGTCTGGATGTCGTTAGGGTAATCCTCATATTCATTGCCCCAGTGAAGGAAGAAAATGTTGGCCTCGCAGCCGAGCATCCGCATATAATAAAGCTGCTGCTCCACATCTTCATAAAATTCGTCAAGTGCGCTGTAATTAAAGGTATTCACCTTATCGCGCGCATCTTCTGAAAGGTATCCGCCATTTAACGATTTAACCCATTCAGTCTCGTCACGGGTGTCATAGGTATAGCAGATCATGCCAAGCTTGATACCGTTCACTATGCCTGTCCAGATGTAATGCTCATCCGTGGTTTCCCTTGTGCCCAGATGGTCGATTCCATAGTCATCAAGCACGGAAAGTGTACGCATCATTCCGTAATATCCCGTATCATTTGAATGGTTGTTTGCCGTGAGGCAAAGGTCCACTCCTGCATCTTTAAGTGCAGACACAATGCTGTCGGGACTGTTGAACACAGGATAGCCTGTAAATGCTCCGGATTCCTCGCCGCCCAAGGTCACTTCCAGGTTTGCAATCATCAAGTCGACTGATGAATAATATTCCTTTACACCCGCAAAAATATTTGTAAAATCATATCCATCACCTGTGCCGGTGTAGCATGCGTTAAGCACAGGTCCATGCAGAAGAATATCTCCCGTTGCGCCGACAGTTGCTGTTTTCGAAACCGACGGATACTCTGGCAGCGGCTTTTCAACTACAGCCTCTTCCTGCTTATTAAACATTCCGGTCTTCCAGGCAACAAAAGCAGCCCCGGCAATCGCTATGATTATTATTATCATGGCAATAAGCCCGGCATGGCTTTTTTTCTTTTTTCTGCGGCGTTTCTTTCCGGCGCCGGCATTTACAGAAGCGCGCGAATAATTCGCACTTCTCTTTGCGCTTTGCCTTTCGCCTTCATATTCATATCTTCTTCCCGAATTTTTCTGACCCATAATTATTTTTTGCTGTTTTTAAAAACCCACTTACGCTGGATGCTGTAGCTTAAGAAAAACAGGCACCCGTCTACAACACATTTTATTATCACGTTCAAAGCACCGGTCACATGGAAAACCTCGTTTGTAAGGAAGTCCACCAAAAGGAAGGAAATGAAAAGCTGGCACAGCGCAAGCACAAAATATTTTCCTGCTGTCTTTCCCACACTGCCCCGGTTTTTGAAAACAATTTTTTTGTTTATAATAAAATTCACAATCGATGAAACGACCCTCGATGCTATAGTCGCGATAAGCACTGATGAAATATGAAGGTCCCAGGTCTGGTTAATAAGCGCATTCACAAGCGATATGGAATCGCAGGCGCTTTCCTTCAGGTTCCACACGCTGCAGCAGATGGCAATGACAATTGCGTATATCGCCATATCAATGCCCCAGCACAAAATGGAGCTTCCCATAAACTTGAAGAAATGCCCCAGCACAAGGCTGTATATCCTGGCCGAATCCTTCACGGTGTTAAAGTGCGACGATTCGTTTCCGTCTATATATATAGTCTCTATCGAGACTTCTTTGTATGGAATATTCTTCTGCTTCACAGCTATGATCATGTTTGTCTCATATTCATAGCGATCGCCCGTAAGCTCCGAAAATTCCCCGAAGCATTCCTTCGGAACAACGCGAAGGCCCGTCTGCGTGTCAACCAGCTTAATGCCGATAAAAAGGCGGTATACAACACTGGAAATTTTGTTTCCCAGAAAGCTTCTGATTGGAACATTCTGCTTTGAAAAATCCCGTCCGCCGAATATCACAGAGCCGGGAGCGTCTTCGTAGGCATCCGCGCATTTTTTCAGCGAAACAACATCATGCTGCCCGTCTGCATCAGCAGTGATGGCGGCGTCTATGTCCGGCCTGTTTTCGAGCAGGTATTTAAATGCCGTCTTTAGGCCCGCGCCCTTTCCTTTGTTTACCTCATGGGTAAGGACCACAACCTCCGGATGCTCTTTTGCAAGCTCAAAATATTTTACAGTTTCCGCACTGCTTCCGTCATTCACAAGAACTATGTCCTTATATCCGGCGGCTACAAGTGTGTCCACAAAATCCGTCATTTTTTTGTCAGGATTTAATGTGGGAATTACTATTGCAAATTTCATTTATAAACCTTATTTCTTTCCTAATTTGGTTTTGGCCGTTTCCATTTCGGCATTACGTCTCTGGATGGTAATGCTGGTGGTGCTTCCAAACGGGTCATCATCAGCGTCGCCCATCTTTGCACGGCTCTTTGCCCTCTGCTGAAGGAGCTGTGCCGATGCGCGCCTTGCGGCCTGCTGCCTCTTAAGCCTCTGCAGTCTCTTTCTTTCTGCCTCCTTGGCTGCCTTCCTTGCAGAAATGAAAACAATTATCATGATTACAAGAACAATAAGTGCAGCTGCTACCAGGGCGATTATCAAAATCTTTCTGCCTGTTACCTTAGCCTCTGCTGCCTTTGCTGCAGCTGCCTCGGCCTCGGCCTCGGCTGCCGCGATGGATTCCTCCTCTGCAAGGCGTGCTGCCGCTTCTGCTTCGGCTGCCGCGCGAAGTTCTGCCTCCTGCTCTGCATAAGTAGTCACATTCTCAAGCATGTCATTGCCTGTGTCGGCGCCTACAAGGGATCTGTACAGACCAAATTTTGTGCAGCTGTATTCATACCCGTCAGGGTTTCCTTCATCATCATATCCATCTGACACGTAAAACCAGCACCACTGCTGTGAGTCGTGTTCAAGATAAGCTTCCTTTGCTATTTCAAGGGCTGTCTTTCCGCCAAAGCTTTCAAGAGGCACTCTTGCGTCAAGCTCTATTGCGCCCTCGTTGTAAAGATGCAGATATGTCTTAGGCACATCCCATGTGCCATATGCGCTTGCGGATGCCTGATACTGCCCAGAATCTGCCGCGCTTTCAATGGCCTTTGTAATAAGCATTGCAGTCCACATGTGCGCACCGTGGCCGTATTCGCCATTAATAATATCCTGACCGATCAAAACCTGAGGCTTATATTTTCTGATGATTTCCACAACAAAATCGAGCGACTCATCATAGTTGAACTGGGATTCTGCTTCTTCGTAGGTTTCTGAATAATAATCATAAAACCTGCCAAGCTCCGGATAATGCGTAACGCCCATAACCCAGAGTCCGTTCAAAATTTCATGGTTTCTGTATGGCTCGTTCTGGTCCTGGTCGGTAAAATATGCCACCTGAACCCTCACGTCTTCTTTGTCTGTATATGTTGCAATGGTGGTGCCGAAGAACAGTGCCTCGTCGTCTGCGTGGGTCGAAAGGAAAAGCATGTCCGCTTCTTCATAAGGTGGCTCCCACTGCTGAACATAATCCGGAAGTTCTCCTTCAGAAAAAACATAAACAGAAGCAAAGTTCAGATTATGGTCGCCCACAACAAATGTGACCTCTGTCGCGCCTTTTTCAGCCTCCGGAATCTGCACGAACTCATGCAGGAAATTATTCTGACCGAATGTATAATTATTTCCGTTTATTCTTAATGTCCATTCGCCCGGTTCATCCTCCCACATGATGTACAGCGAATCGATCGCCGTTTCGGATGAGATAGTAACCTCTGTTCCCGGTTCAAAAAATTCTGTTGTGTAATAATTATCGTCCCACAGGCTATAGCAGTCGCTTCCGTCCGTGCTGTAATAATACGGGTCAAGCAAGTCTGCCCTTGCCTCTTTCATGCCCAGCCCCAGAATCATGGCTGCTGCCAAAACAAAAAGTCCCGCAAAAATCGAAATTGTTGTCTTTTTCATTGAGTCGTCCCCTGTTTGTTTTTTGTTGTTTTTGTTGCGTTTTTTAATTTTTTAGTTTTCCACTGTATTTTTTTTGTATTATAACCATAAAGCTTAAGTAATACATAATTAATGATAGCTTTGTGCGTTTAGCCCCTTTACACATCTAACATGCCAAAATCGGCAATATTATCGAAGTGTTTTTAAGTCTTCCTTTGTGTTATAGTTTTTGAAAGCTGCATCAAAGTCCACTTTTCCAAGCGAAGGCTGAATCCTTACAAGCCTTGCCGGTGAAAGAAGCCCCATGTTTTCTCCAAGAGCCTTAAAAAGACTGTACTGCCCCTTTTCCATGGATTCCTTCAAAATATCATAACCGGCCTTGGTGTATATACCAGCGCTTGGTATTGCCTTTCCCTCGGAATCGGCCAGCACAACAGCAGGTTTGGTAAGTGAAGCGTGCGTCACTTCATCTTCCGAGTTTTCCACGGAATTATACAAAAGTGAAAGCACCTTTAAATCTGCCATTGGCATGTCCACCGACACAAGCGCAAACTTATCCGGCTTTGCCTGCTCAAAAACAGACAGCACACCGCCCATAGGCCCTATACTGTCATAATTATCCGCATAAATTTCCGGTGTGAGCACCGAGCAGGTTTTATTGTTTGCTTTTAAATAATTATAAATTTCTTCAGAATGTTCCTTAGAACCTCCGGAAATAATAACCCTCCCGAAAAGCCCCTGGGCATTATCCAGAAGTGTTTCAAGAAATGTTTTTCCTTTATATTTAATAAAGGTTTTATCCTCTCCCATGCGGCTGCTTTTGCCGCCCGCTAAAATAACCAAAGTTTTCATATCTATCTCCATTCAGCCGGTCCCGGCTTTTTTTACCTCACTTATGTGCCACCTGGCATTGTCTTTTCTACTTCACTCAACCCAATCCCACTTCTCGTTATCTTTAGATTAAAGCATTTTGTGTGGCAAAGAATCTCTTGTCCCTCAGGCGACTGTCCTAAGCTTCAATTACCATGGGCTCGCAGTTCCCACTTTTACGGTAAGCAACTCTCTGACAGGCTCTCAGACAACAATCTGTGTCATTATATAACATAATTGTAAAAATATCGATATATTTTTGTAAAAAAATATTATTAAGAACCCGAAGACTTTTATTGTAAAAAACAATCCCTCCGGCCGCTAAAGCGGCCACCTCCCTTTACACAAGGGAGGCTTGGGTCTCTCGCTGCTCCTTTGTATTGGCAAGCCCCAGCCTATTAGGCCCCATTATGTAAAGGGAGGCTATGCACTTAGGCCCCCTTGTGCAAAGGGCTGCATATCTTGTCATCCCACATAACGATGGCAATGATTAGGCCCCCTTGTGCAAAGGGGGCTGTCACGCGGAACGCGTGACTGGGGGATT
>R07__coassemble_333_pt1 | contig 17361 bp, 11 predicted proteins | sample R07__metabat2_low_PE_052 | metagenome-assembled genome bin R07
AAAAAAATATACGGTTGATGTAATTTCTCAGTGATTGATCTTTTGTCACATCATTATGGCATATCTCTAAGCTATTCAATCCGAACAAAAACTTACACTGTCTATATAGAAGGTCTTAATTGCAAACGAACATAGTAATGTATTATAATCATAAAAAAGTAATCCTTGGGAGTGTAAAAATATGCAACCGCAGCTGTAGCCAGTGCCATCGCTATAGAAGTAATCCCAGGCATGTAAAAACATATAGTTATTGTAAATATCAAGGAGAGAACTGACGAGTATGTGCCTTAATGACAAATTAATAAATCCGATGAAAAGAAATAAAATAAACAACGCTGTAGAGTATTTAAGTCAAAATAATAGCAAAGGTGTAATCAAAAAAGTAATATTATTCGGAAGTTGTATAACTGATATGTGCACTGACGAAAGCGATATAGATGTTTGCTTTGTTTCATCTTATAATAGTTCTGATATTGATTTTTTTAAGATATATGGCGGATTCTCTATTGCGGCAAATGATTTATGCGATATCGTTGTTTATAATAGAATAGACGGAAAATTGAAAGAAGAAATAGATAACAAGGGGGTAATAATTTATGAATATACAGCGAATTAAAGCTGATATATCCACAGCCAGGAACAATCTTTCTCCGGAGGGAAATCCGACAAATGACGAATATCTATATGATATTGCAGCTTATCATGCACAACAGGCTGTAGAGAAAATTCTAAAATACATATTGCATAATAAATATGGTTTAGATGACACTACAAGGCAGTTTAAAACACACAATATATCCACATTATTGATAATGGTAAACGCACATGAAGCGGATTTTATTAGCAAACATCAGAAACTGGTCGATTTATCCGATGAAATAACCAGCTGGGAAGCATCTACCAGATATGGTGAAAATTTAGTCGCTGCAAAAGATACCATAATCGATGTCTTAGATTATTGCGATCATGTTCTTATAAATGAAATGTTACCATATACAGCTGATTTTAAGTACGACAAATAAAGTGGAACGGAAATAGAGGTATGTGTTCGAATATGTGTTATTGTATAATCTGTTTGGTAATTATCTCATCGGGAATGACAGCAGTACGTGATTAATAAAGAAAGAGGGGAGAAAAGATGAAAAAAGTTATTGGCGTTTTTATTGCAGTCTGCATGGCATTGTCTTTGATGTCTGTGGCAGTGTTGGCAGGAGAAGGTATGGGAGCTTCTGAGGGCGGAGCCGCTCTGGAAGAAGCAGGCGACTCCGCAGCAGAGGAAACAGGCGAATCTAAAGCTGAAGAAGCTGGTGGAGAATCCGCGGCTGAAGAAGCTGGCGGCGAATCCGCAGGTGAGAGCGCCGGAGGCGGCGGAGGCGGCGGAGACAGTGCTGGAGGCTCCGGAGGCGGAAGCGCAGATTATGAAAACAGACCTGTTTTTGAAAGCGGCGTTTACGAAATGGAGAGCGCAGAAGCTAAAGAAGCATTCTTCACTGTTTATGGATATTACAGCACAACCGACCCTACAGCAGAGGATGCTTATACTGTTTTGGAATTTGCAGAAAATACAGATGCTGCAATTTATACCGACTCTTCTGCAGAGACTTTATCTGAAGGCGTAGAGGCTTCGCTTGACGGCAGCGTTTTAACGCTCACATTTGAAGAAGCCCCATCAGAAGAATTTTACGGATATGTGTTATTCGATGACGGCGAGACAGAGTTTACTGCAGTCCCTGTATATGTTATAAGCTTTGGCTCTAAGGATTATCTTAATGCGGAAACAGACTATAACGGGTACACATTAAGATACGATGAAAACAGCTATACACCTGGTGCCGTTTATTATCACGAAGGCATTGCAGATGCCATAGTAGGCGGAGCCATCGACCTGTTCGGCGCAGAGGATTTCGAAGATGAGATAAAAAAAGCCGCTGAAGAGACAGGCTATGATTATGATTCTTTATATGCCGCTGTTGATTTCTATCTGAACAACGGTTCAACCACAGGCGGAGATAACTGGGAAGAATTCCTTACTGACAGGCTGGTGAATGTTAATCCTACGGATGAGACGGAGGCCCAGGAAGTGGGAGATGGATTTTTAAGAGTAGAGGCCTGCTATTATCTTTTCAGATATTACTGGATGAACAATACCACCTATGAGGTGACCGCGGGTGATGATGTAACAGGCATATTTGCAGATAATATGAATAAGCTCTACGAGAATTTTGACGATTTCTTCTGGGGACATTATTACTGCACATGGTTCCAGGCTTTAAACCCGGCATTAAGATCGGGCGGCCTGTTTAAGTATGACAGCGTGGTAGACCCTGACGGCACTAATACTGATGAAACAGGTATGTATAAATACCGCGCGGATTTAGGCGTAGAAGGACAGCTTGATTATAAGATTGACGAGGCCATTAATTCCGGCGATTTCCTTAATATGATTTATAATGCCATCACGGGTGGCCAGTCTGCATTGAGCGAGGAAGGCGAAGCGGTAGCTGCAGCTCTCAAAAAAATGGGAGGAGGCGGCAGAGCAGAAAATGCCCAGGCTGTTGCAGATTATTTTGAGCTGGATATTGACCTTGATACCTACATAGATGAACCTGTAAGAAAATGGGATGCTGTCCTTATCTTTTACTGTCTTAAAGGAACATCAGATGCTGCCAAGGAACTTCCGGATGATAATACGGAAGATGTATACCTTTACAATACTACAAAATGGGGCGAGCTGGCTAAGGACACATACCTTGACACCGTAACATATTACGAGCGCAAGGGTATCAGCGATTACACAGCCGAGACAAACCACTACGGAACAACCACCATGGCGGCCATTACCATAAGCGATGCCGCAACAGTGGATGAAAACGAGTGGGCAGGCTGCACTTTCTACTATGTTGGGGATTATGTTATCGTCGTAGATAATACAGCTATAATTGAAGAAGCCGAAACAGACGGGACATCCGGAACTTTATATTACAAAGCCGGATATACAGCATCTGAATATGAAGGTGAAAAGGAATATGTAGATCTGGCATTTGCATGGGAGCTTTCAGATGACGGAACCCTCATTCTTAAGGGAGTGGACGGATATTATTCATTTGCATCGGGCACAACCTGGGATCTGGCAGATGTAGGTTCATTTTATTGTTCGGGGCTCTGGATCCGCGACGGTGTGAAGGCAGACCTTACGAATACCACTGTTCTGGCTCAGGCTTCAGGAACCGGTGATGATATTAATGACGACTCACACAGGTTCTTCGGCGGCGGCAACGGCATTCAGGTTACTGATAAGGATACTGTGGTAAATGTATCCAACAGTGATGGACAGATATTCCTTATCGGAACAGGTGGTACGGCTGCCGGCTCTATATATGCAGGCTGCGGTTCCACAACAATTATTTCAAATACAACTTTAAGAAACGCCAGCGGACATCCATACAGCATTTTCTATAATGGTCTGTTTGTATTAGACGGATGCACAACGATGAACAGCGGAAGAATATTTAACTCTGATGCAAGTTCGGGAACAGTTATCTTTAACGATACCATTGCTGTGGAAAACAGCGGAGCCGCTGTTGAAGATGAAACATGTTCGGCCTATTTTGTAAATACATTCTGCTCCAAGCTGGGCGGCTGGGAAGTGAATGGCAATGCACAGGCAGTGTTTACCAATTCTACAGTTGAAAATGGCGGAAGCTGGACATTCTCCAACAAGACTTCCATGTCATCTGATATCGGCGAAGTGGTGCTGGTTAACACAAGCCTCTTAAATGCCAGCGGTTCTGTTATAACAGCTACAAGAGGCGGCAGGGGATATTTCCATGTTGTTGACTCTTATATTAACTGGAGCGGCGATAAGGACACAACGCTTTTCTCGGTAGGCGGGCCTAACACCTGGACAGGAGCTTCCCTGTATGTTGATGTTGACGAACTTTCGGTGTTCCCGACAGAATTTAAGGTTGCTGTAGCAGGGGACTGCTATGAATCTGTAAGAGGCTGGAACGATGACGTGCTTTCATACGAATCCAATTCCACGTTGTATCTGGATATAGACCAGAAGGTAAATGTTTCAATGGACTGCACCGATACGGTTACCTGCAGCTTCTCGATGGTAGGCGTGACGGACAAATTCAGCGCAACGGGAAATATTATTTTCGTGGAAGACGGCGAGTATATCTATACAGGACTTGACGAAAACGATGAACTGTATAATGCAGACCTGGCTTCGGTTACGGAAAACGGTGATGGCACGGCAGATGTTGTTTATACAATGGCTGATGGCAGCACAATGACATATTATTCAATGCCATGGACAAAATAATTTTGTGACAGGTGTTAACAGTTAAGAGCGGGCCTTTCGGCCCGCTCTTAAATTCGGAATATGAAACGAATTTCAAATTAAAGTCTAATAAATTATGGTTGATTTATAAGAAAAACAGCTGATATTTTTATAGGACTATGTCTATACGGTGATTCTGGTTATTAAGGATGTCATCCGAAATAACAAGGTATCTTTCACCGTATAAATCAGCCGGCTTTCCGTCGATGAAGGCTTCTTTTATGCCACACTGCGCATGGCCTGAATTTTTTACGCATATATCCAGATTGCAGCCGCGGTATTTTCTTGTTATGTCGAAACCGTCCCATTCTGAAGGAATTACAGGGTCGATTATAAGCCCTTTGATGGAAGGACGTATTCCAAGAATAAATTGCGATATTGCGGAAAATGTCCAGGCGGATGTGCCTGTAAGCCAGCTGTTTTTAGCTTCTCCAAATGTAGGGGCGTCTTTTCCTGCAACCATCTGGCTGTAAACATATGGCTCGGTTTTGTGTATTTCGCTTATATTTTCTATAAAAGCAGGGCAGGTTTTTTTGTAAATTTCAAAGGCGCGGTCTCCGTGGCCCAAAACTGTTTCTGCACATACGACCCATGGGTTGTTGTGACAGAAAATGCCGGCATTTTCCTTGTATCCAGGAGGGTAGCTGGAAATTTCGCCAAGGTTAAGCCTGTATTTAGTATATGCTGGCTGATGAAGGACTATGCCGTATTTTGTATCCAGATGCTTTTCGACACTTTCAAGTGCTTTCGCCGCTTCGCCGGTTTCAACACCAACCTCGGCCATTACGCACATTCCCTGAGGCTCGATAAATATTTTTCCTTCCTCACAGATTTTGCTTCCCACCGGCTTTCCGAAAGCGTCATAGGCTCTCAGGAACCATTCACCGTCCCAGCCTTTATCTAAAATAGTATTTTCCATTTTATGTACTTCGGACAGTATTTTATCGGCTTCCTTTTCAAGAGCTTCAGCCGTGTAGAAAGAGGAAACTGTATTTTCTTTTTCGCTGTTGTTTATAAAGCCAGCCAGCCCTTTGCAGATTTCGGCATACAGCTTTCCGTATTTTACAAACATGCCGGCAATAAACACGCTTTCTGCAACAGGACCTTCGGATGGACCTGTAGTCTGGAAGCTTTCACCAGGCTCAGAAGAAAAGCAGTTAAGGTTCAGGCAGTCGTTCCAGTCGGCCCTGCCAATAAGCGGAAGACCGTTAGGACCTTTGTGGTCTATTGTGTAATTTATGCTTCTTCTTAAATGCTCCATAAGAGGCTGCGCAAGGGAAGGGTCATTATCGAAATCGACCTGTTCGCTAAGAATTCCATAGTCGCCAGTTTCGGCAATATAGCTTCCGGTGCAGGCAATAAGCCATAACGGGTCATCATTAAAGCCGGAACCCACGGCAAGATTTCCTTTTTTAGTAAGTGGCTGGTACTGATGATATGCGCTTCCATCTGGAAACTGAGTTGCGGCGATATCCAGGATACGTTCTCTTGCACGTTCCGGAATCATATGTACGAAGCCAAGAATGTCCTGGCAGGAATCGCGAAAGCCCATGCCGCGTCCAAGGCCGCTTTCAAAATAGCTTGCGGAACGGCTCATGTTGAAGGTCACCATGCACTGATACTGGTTCCAAATATTAACCATTCTGTTTAGCTTTTCGTCTGTTTCGGAATCATTAGTGTGGGCTGAAAGCTGAAAGCCCGAGAGAAGAGAATTCCAGTATTCCTTTAAGCTTTCAAGGCATGTGTCAAAAGCTTTAGGGTCGTTGTACAGGCTTATCAGCTGATGTGCTTTTTCTTTATTAATCACATTATCAGCTTCCCATTTTTCTTCGGGTGGATTTTCAATATACCCCAGCCCAAAAAGCATATCTTTGGTTTCACCCGGAGCAAGTGAAATATGATAATGCATTGCACTTACAGGCGACCATCCATGGGCTATTGAGCCCTTGAGACGTCCACACTTTACGGCATCAGGTGATTCTGTTCCGTGGTGGATACCGCAGAAAGCGGTGCGGTCGGTTTCGAAGCTTTCGAATGGCAGCGATGCCCAGTTAACTGCATAATGATTACGCCTCTCGCGGTATTCTGTTTTGTGGTAAATAGCAGCAGGTTCAACCTCAATTTCGCCGCAGGAATAATTACGTTGGAAATTGCTGCTGTCATCCACTGCATCCCAGAGACAGAATTCAATATATGTATAAAGATCAATTTCTTTCGCTTTTTTTGAATTATTTTCGAGCGTTAACTTCATCAAGAGGCAATTGTCATTTTTCGGAACAAGAAATTCCTGCCTTGCAAGGAGGCCGCCTTTGCTGCCGCTGACTGATGAATAGCCAAGCCCATGGCGGCATTCGTATTGATCAAGCTGAGTACACATAGGCATAAAGCCCGGATTCCAGATTTGATTTTCATCATGTATATAAACACGGAAACCATCCACATCCAGTGGGTTGTTGTTGTATCTGTATCTTGTGAGCCTGCGGAGCCTTGCATCCTTATAAAAAGAATATCCGCCGCAGGTGTTGGAAAGAAGTGTGAAGAAGGAATTGGTTCCAAGATAATTTATCCACGGAAGCGGGGTGTCGGGGGAAGTTATAACGTACTCTTTATTGCTATCATCAAAATATCCGTATTTCATTTTGTGCCTCTCTGTATTTTTTTGTAAAATTTCTCTGGTGGCTGGAATTTTAATACAATTTCATGTCTGCCTTAAGATAATTTCTTATCAATAGGGCATTTCTTTAAGCTGCCAGATAATTTTAACTTATATTTTATGCAAATTCAATCAGTGTATCTGTTGAACAGCAACAATCAAAGCATATGCAGTTGGAAATTTGCTTCCTTACATGATGTATAACTTTGTGCAGCTTGTATTAAAAAAAAAATCTGTTTTATTTTTGTCAAAGTTGTACTATTATAGAGATATCTGATGGGGTGTGAGCCGGCCACATGGATTTAAGGCTTTATTTTCCGGCTCGCGGCTCATTAAATTGTTGTATTGGCCCTGCAAAGGGGCCGGATTTTAAAGGAGGTATATTTACATGAAGAAGGTTTTAGCAATTATTTTTGCAGCTGCTTTGGTTTTAACAGCATTTGCTGTTCCTGCTATGGCAGAGGAAGCTACTGCAGAAGGAATCATCATGCATGAAGGCGTTACAGCTGAAGGCGAAGGCACAGTTTTCAACATTTATGCATGGAATGAAGAGTTCAAGGGATTCTTCGAGAAGTATTATCAGGTACCTGAAGGCGTTACAGTTAACTGGATCATAGTTCCATCAACTGAAGGTGCTTATCAGAACGCACTGGACGAAGCACTTCTTAATCAGGAGAATGCTTCAGCAGATGAAAGAGTTGATATGTTCCTGGCAGAAGCTGACTACATCATTAAATATGTTAACAGCGAATTCACACAGGATGTTTCGGCTTTAGGCGTAACAGACGTTTCTAACACATACGAATACACAGTTCAGGCTGCATCAGATGAAAACGGCGTTATGAAGGGTGTTTCCTTCCAGTGCTGCCCATCAGCTCTTATTTATCGTCGTTCTATAGCCAAGGACGTTCTCGGAACAGATGATCCTGCAGAAGTTCAGGAACTTTTAAGCGACTGGGATAAATTCGCAGCAGTTGCTGACCAGGCAAAAGAAAAAGGCTATTACATGACAGCTTCTTTCGCATCAACATATCGTCCATTCTCCAACAATGCAACAACTCCTTGGGTTGTTGACGGACAGCTTCAGATTCCTGCAGAAGTTGAGACATGGATGGAACTTACAAAGTCAATGATGGAAAAAGAAGAAACTCTTACAGCTGGTATCTGGGAAGACGAAGCAACAGCTCAGATGTTTGCTGACGGCAAGACAATGTGCTACTTTGGACCAGCTTGGTACTTCAACTTCTCTATGGGCAATGCTCAGGATGAAGAAAAAGGCTGCTACGGTGACTGGGCAATCTGCGAAGGACCTATGGCTCATTTCTGGGGCGGCACATGGATTCTTGCAGCTACAGGTTCAGACAACCAGACAATGCTTGCTGACATCATGAACACATTCATCAATGATGAAGCAGTTTGCGATCAGTTAGTAGTAAACGAAGCACAGTTCTCCAACAACCAGGCTATTAATGCTAAATACGCTGAAGATCCTGAATTCGGCAATGCTTTCTTAGGCGGCCAGAACGACACAGCACTTTTTGCAGAGCTTGCAAAGAACATCAAGTTTGAAAACAACACAATCTATGATCAGATCTGCAACGAAGGTCTCCAGAGCAATCTTCAGGATTTCTACAGAGGCGGCTGCACAGAAGAAGAAGCTATCCAGAACTTCTACAAGCTGATTAACGAAACATATCCGGAAGTAGTTACTCCGTAACTCGTTTTACCTAAGGGCAGAGCAGAAATGTTCTGCCCTGTTTCTATTTGTGGGGGATATTTTATGAAAGAGGAAAAAACCAAAAGGCATGTCAGCTATGCCAAATGGGGTGTCATTTTTATTGCACCTTTCTTTATCGCTTATCTGATTTTTCACCTGGCACCTCAGTTAATCACTATATATAATGCATTTTTCGAAAATTACCGTTCCGGGCTGACAACAGTGGGTCCTAATTATGTTGGCCTTAAAAACTTTATTTCACTGTTCACTCCGGATGCGAACGGAACAATTGATATATTAAAATACGCACTGAACACAATTGTCATGTGGATTGAAGGAGCTGTGCCGCAGATTGTTATTGCACTTCTGCTGGCGCTTTTCTTCACAAGCTACAGACTTAAAATAAAAGGACAGGGGTTTTTTAAGGCAGTTATTTATATGCCGAACATGATAATGGCTTCGGCGTTTTCAATGCTGTTCTTCACCTTGTTTTCAAATGTCGGACCTATCAATCAATTAATCCAGGCCATGGGTTGGGCGGATGCAACCTTCGACTTTTTCTCGATGACAGTTACTGTACGCGGAATGATAGCCCTTATGAACTTCCTTATGTGGTTCGGAAATACCACGATTCTTCTTATGGCAGGAATCATGGGCATAGACCAGAGCATGTTTGAGGCAGCAAATATAGATGGGGCCAACAGCTTTCAGACATTTACCAGGGTCACACTGCCTCTTTTAAAGCCGATTTTGGTTTATACGATTATCACGGCGCTTATAGGCGGTCTGCAGATGTTTGATGTGCCGCAGGTTCTCACCCAAGGCACCGGTATTCCAAACAGGACTACCATGACTTTGGTTATGTATCTGAATAACTACCTGTCGGGCAAGAACTATGGTATGTCGGGTGCTGTTTCGGTCGTAATATTTATTATTACTGCTATTTTAAGCCTCTTTGTTTTCAGAAGTCTTAAGAATCAGTCAAAGGAGGTGGCATAAATGAATAACAGTGTAAGCAGCAAAAAAGCAATTGCAAAGCTGAATATCCTCAGGGCTATCGTATACGTAATCCTAGGCATTCTGACCATACTTTGCCTGTTCTCGTTCTACATGCTTATTATCAACTCCACAAGATCGAATGGTGAACTCCAGGGCGGGTTTACATTGATACCGAGCACACACTTTTTTGAGAACCTGGTTAATGCCTGGAATGATGCTTCCATAAACATACCGCGAGGCATGCTGAACAGCTTTATAATTGCTGCGTCAAGTGCAATATGCGCAACTTATTTTTCAGCATTGGCTGCATATGGTGTCCATGCATATAATTTCAAGGGAAAGAAATTTGCGTATTGGTTTATTCTTGCAGTCATGGTTATACCTCAGCAGGTATCGGCAGCGGGCTTCGTGCAGCTATGCTACAAGTTCGGTCTTACGAATAATTATCTCATGCTGATTCTTCCGGGTATCGCTTCACCTGTGGTTTTCTTCTATATGAAGCAGTATATGGAGGCAACACTTCCGATGGAAGTTGTGGAGTCGGCAAGAGTAGATGGAAGCAACGAATTTATGACCTTTAACAGGATAATTCTTCCGATGATGAAGCCTGCTTTGGCAGTGCAGCTTATTTTCTCATTTGTGGCATCGTGGAACAATTATTTCCTTCCGTCGCTCCTTCTTACAAAATCGGAACTCAAGACTGTTCCTATTATGATTGCTCAGTTAAGGTCGGCAGACTACTCTAAGTTTGATATGGGCAAGGTTTATTTGTTTATCCTGCTTGCAATTTTACCTGTTGTTATAGTATATCTGATATTGAATCGTTCAATTATCAAGGGCGTTACATCCGGCTCTGTTAAGGGCTGATAAAAGAAAGGCGGTTTTTTATGGCTAAAGTAGAACTTAAAAATATTAAAAAGATTTATCCTGTATCATCTGATCAGAAGAAAAAAAGAAATAAAGGCGAAAAAACAGAACATAGGATTGCCAATCTTCAGCTTACAGACAAGGGCGTTGTGGCAGTACAGGAATTCAGCCTGGATATTGCCGATAAGGAATTTATTGTTCTTGTTGGGCCTTCAGGCTGCGGCAAATCCACAACCTTAAGAATGGTGGCCGGCTTAGAGGATATATCCGAGGGAGAGCTTTATATCGACGATTGTCTGATGAATGGCGTTGCCCCTAAGGACAGGGATATTGCAATGGTATTTCAGAATTATGCTCTTTATCCGCATATGTCAGTATATGATAACATGGCTTTTTCTCTCAAACTTAAGCATGTGGATAAGGCAGAAATAGACAAAAAGGTAAGGGAAGCCGCAGAGATATTAGGAATCACGGAATATCTTGACAGAAAACCAAAGGCTCTTTCGGGCGGACAGCGTCAGCGTGTGGCCATCGGCCGCGCTATCGTAAGAAACCCAAAGGTATTTTTAATGGACGAGCCTCTTTCAAACCTTGATGCCAAGCTTCGTAACCAGATGCGTGCAGAGATAATAAAGCTGCGCCAGAAGATTGACACCACGTTTATTTATGTAACACATGATCAGACAGAGGCCATGACATTGGGCGACCGTATCGTTATCATGAAGGACGGATATATCCAGCAGATTGGTACGCCGCAGCAGGTTTTTGATCATCCTGCAAATATGTTTGTGGCTGGTTTTATTGGCACACCTCAGATGAACATTTTCGATGCAAAGCTTTTATGCAAAGATGGAAAGTACAGCGTGAAGATAGGAGATACAGAGGTTGTGCTTTCACCTGAAAAACAGGCCGCGCTTTCTGCAAATGATATTAAGGAGCAGGATGTGTATGCAGGAGTAAGACCAGAGCATCTTGTAATCGGTGAAAGCGGCATCAAGGGAACTATGGATGTTTCGGAGCTTATGGGTTCATCTGCGCATCTGCATATCACAGGGGAAGACGGTCACGAGATCGTGGCTGTTGTATCCAACAAGGTGGCAGTGGCTGACTTTCCGTTAGGAAAGACAGTATATTTGGGCTTCGATGGCGACACTGTACATATCTTCAGTAAGGAAACAGAAAAAAATCTTGAAGATAAATAAAACTTTGCACAGAAGGCCTATAAGTGTTTAAAAGGTCCTGTAAGCAGACTTAAGGAAAACAATAATGACTAACGATTTATCGCAAAAGCTGACTGCCGCCTCTGGCGGCAGTCATTTGAATTTTGAAACTGGTGAATTATCAAGAGAAGCTGCAGCTGAGGGATGCGTGCTGCTTATTAACGATGGCACCTTGCCTTTGAAAAAAGATGATGTAATTTCCGCTTTTGGCAGGTGTCAGTTGGACTGGTTTTATGCGGGCTATGGAAGCGGCGGAGATGTTAATGCACCATATTATGTTAATCTCATAGACGGAATTTCAAATGCAGGCGGCAGGATTAATGCTGAGGTTTTGTCTGCTTACCGGGAATGGACCTTGAGACCGGAAAATAAGACGGAAAAGTGTGAATGGGGACAATGGAAGGAAAGCTATCCGGAAATGCCGTTGGATAAAGAACTTGTGCGGCGCTCTTCAGCAGAGTCTTCTGTCGCGATGGTGGTTATCGGCAGGTGCTGCGGTGAAGATAAGGATTTTTCCTTAAAAAATGGCAGCTATTATCTTAATAATGAAGAGCTGGATATGCTTGACAAGGTTACGGCTGTATTTGATAAAACGATTGTTGTTTTAAATTTCAGCAGTCTTATAGATATGTCCTGGGTGGAAAAATACAAAGGAAAAATATCGGCCCTTCTTCTGGCATTTTGTGGTGGCATGGAAAGTGGAAATGCCGTGGCGGATGTGCTTTACGGGGATGTGAACCCATCAGGACGGCTTTCGGATACAATACCGAGAAACTTTGAAGATTATCCGTTTAATAATAAGCCGGTATGTGCTGCAGGTGTTTTCGAAGATAATAATAAAGATTGTTATAAAGCGGAAAAGTCTAATTTGCCATTGAATAGAACTTATGAAGATGACCTTAATATTAAATATCATGAAGGCATTTTCGTTGGATACAGATATTTCGAAAAATTTGCCGCGGACAAAATTTTGTTTTCGTTTGGATTTGGGCTTTCCTACACAAAATTTAAAACAGAAAAGGTTTCATTTGCCTATAATGCAGGGACTGAAGAAAAAGACGGCGTTGTAAAAATGTCTGTTTCTGTTATTAACAGCGGAAGTTGTGCAGGCAAAAAAGCTGTCGGCATTTTCTGCCGGCAGGGTGGGAAGCGATTGTTAAAGCCGGAAAGAGTGCTGGCTGCATTTTCAAAGACAAAACTGCTTGCGCCAGGTGAAAGAGAGATGCTTGATTTTTCTGTGCCGCTTGAAATGATCGCATCTTTTGATGAAAAAATATGTAGTTTTGTTATAGAAAAAGGAAAATATGTCTTCGAGGCGGATGAAACATATCTGGGTGAAATTGAATTTTCACAGGATATCGTTGTAAAAAAATGTATTCATGCCTGCATGCCGGATGTAGACCTTAAAAATAGAATATTGGAAAATCTGCCAAAGGATGAAGCGATTTCTGGCGGGGAAGTTAAAAGTTTTGGTGAAGTTATAAATAACCCATCGCTTCTTCATAACTTTGTGGCCGGCCTTTCTGACAATGAGCTCGAGGCCATTACACGTGGTCAGGGAATGATGGATTCTTGTTATGGAGAGAGCGGAAATGCCGGGGCTTTCGGCGGAATCACAGACAGCCTTAGGAAAAAGGGCATACCGGCAGTAATTACAAGTGACGGTCCATCCGGTTTGAGGCTGAACCGTTATGCGTCGCTGATACCCGAAGGGAATCTTCTTGCGTGTACATGGAATATTTTGCTTACCGAAAAATTGTACAGCCGGATAGCCACAGAGATGAAACATTACAAAATAGATGTCCTGTTAGGGCCGGGCCTTAATATCCACCGGAACCCTTTATGTGGTCGGAATTTTGAATATTATTCAGAGGATCCGCTTCTTTCAGGCCTTATGGCTGCGGCTGCGGTGAGGGGTATCCAGTCTTTGGGCGCTTCTGCATGCCCTAAACATATGATATGCAACAATCTGGAAAAAAACAGAAATTTATACAACGCCAATGTGGGTGAGCGAGCCCTTCGGGAAATATATTTAAAGAACTTTGAAATATGCATCCGGGAGGGAAAACCGAAGGTTCTTATGTCCTCATACAACAAAGTGAACGGTCTGTACAGTCACTATAATTATGACCTTTTCACGACTATCCTTAGAAAAGAATGGGGATATGACGGCCTTGTGATAACAGATTGGTGGATGAAGAGCGCATACAGCCCTGAGTTTCCTTTGATGCGTGACAACGCCTACAGGGTAAGGGCCCAGGTGGATGTGCTCATGCCTGGCGGCACATCATATGATACGGATTTTGAAGGATCTGATGGAACGCTTCTTGAAGGCATAGACGAAGAAGGCCATATCACCCGCGCCGAAATAAGGCGGTCTGCATACAATGTGCTTAAATTTATTATGGGGAGTTTCAAAGAGAACCGTCTCACTTGACAACGTTTTGCCTATTGTAAATAGCAATTGTAGTGTTAAATATAAAGAAAAAAGTAAGCTGATGGAAAGGAATTTTATGAAATACGATTTTGAAAACATACTGGAGAGACATGGAAATGATGCGCTCGCAATTGATGCGGTTGGAATTGAAGGCCCAAACGGTTTTCTTCCGGGAGCACCGGAGCCTGGATATTCAATCCTTCCAATGTGGGTTGCAGATATGAATTTTAAAACCGCACCCTGCATAATCGAAGCAATCCAAAAACGGGCCGCGCATGCATCTTTTGGCTATTTTTTTCCGCGTGATGAATATTTCACATCCATAATAAACTGGCACAAAATCCGTTATGGCACTACCGCTGAAAAAGAATACATAGGTTATGAAAACGGAGTCTTAGGCGCTCTTTCTTCCGTGCTCAGTGCATTCACAAAAGAAGGCGACTCTGTCCTTATAAACAGCCCAACCTACATAGGCTTCCTCCATACCCTTGAAGACATGGAAAGAAAGCCTTCAGCATCTCCTCTTTACAGGGACGAGAATGGCATCTGGCGCATGGATTTTTGTGATATGGAGAAACGCATAATTGAAGAAAAAATAAAAGTCGCTGTTTTTTGTTCTCCATACAATCCTATAGGCAGGGTATGGGAACGAAGCGAGATAGAAGAATTTGTAAGCCTTTGCAAGAAGCACGATGTTATTATTTTTTCAGACGAAATCTGGTGCGACCTCACGCTTGGAGGCAAAAAACATATCCCAACATATTCTGTTAATGATGACGCGAAAGAACGCGTAATCTGTGCCTATGCGCCAAGCAAGACATTCAGCCTGGCCGGTCTTGTGGGCTCTTATCACGTTATTCCAAACGAAAACATAAGAAGTGCAGTAGTGAAAGCCGGAGATAAAACTCATTACAACAGCATGAATGTTTTAAGCCAGCATGCCCTGATAGGCGCGTATTCAGATGAAGGTGCCTGCTGGGTGGACGAACTTTTAACTGTTCTTAAGGGAAATGTTGATTATGCCTGCAGCCATATAGAAAGCCGCTATAAGGGCGTGAGCTTTGCCCGCCCCGAGGGCACCTATATGCTCTACCTCGACTGGACAGAATATATGAAAGAACATAACGAAACGGATTTTGACAAAATCCTTAAAAAAGGCTGGGATAAAGGCGTTATATGGCAGGATGGCCGGCCTTTCGGCATGGAAAACACCATCCGCATAAATCTGGCGCTTCCTCTGTGGCAGGTAAAGGAGGCCTTCAGACGCCTGGACGATTGTTCCATTTTCCAATAGTGTCGTATTCTTTTTTTGCGAGGTTACATCGCAAGAAAGGATTCAACAATAAATCAATGGTGCCAGAATAGACACCGCCATAGAAAGGACAGGTATTTAACAATGAAAAAAATTATCAGTTGGTTATTATGTCTGACATTGATTGCGGCATTAGCTATGACAACATTTGCCGCAGACGGACAGGGTGAATCTGCAGGAGAACAAGGTGAGTCTGCTGGAGAGCAAGGTGAATCTGCTGGAGAGCAGGGTGAATCCGCGGGTGATCAAGGCGGACCTCAAGGCGGTGAAAGCGGCATGGATGGAAACCAGGTTTCCACAGCAGCCGCACCTGAAGGTGCTGTTCATATTTCATCCGGCGAGAAGATTCTCGACGGTGAAGTAATATCAGTCTGGGAAGGCTCAGCTGTACAGAATTCAGGCACATCTGTCATTGTAGCACGCAACTGCGAGATCACAGGTGATACTGTTGCAGAGACTACCCCTGTAACAGGAAATCCGGGAAATCTGCTGATAGCAGGAAGCATACGTACAACTATCGCTCTTGGACAGGGTCAGAGTTTTTATATCAACTCGAAAATAACAACAAAGAACTGGGCTGCCCTGGCTACCGATGGAGCTGAACCGGCTCTTTCAGATGATGAAAAGGAATTAAGTCTTTATGCATATGGAACAGAAGCCATAGCTTTAGAGGGCGGATATGGTGCTTATTCTGACCTTTTCTGCAATTTCTATTCTTATGCAAGCAATCTTCAGTCAGCAGAGATTGGTATTATCTCGGGTACATATGGCAGCATCACTATTGGAACCGCAGCTGAAGGTGAGGCCAACGAAGAACTTGCTGCACATCTGATCGAAGAAGATATGGCAGCTCACGAAGATAAAGAAGAAGGCTCTGTTATAACCGCCGGAAGAAATGCCATAATGATCCATAGCGTTAACCTGCCTCCTTACTGGGAGTATGAAGGATATTCAGAGGAAGAGCTTCCGCTGTATTCAACCCCTGTCTATGCCCATGCTTCTACGCTCAAGACAGATCTTTCACTTAATAAGGGAATAGAATATGAAGCTCAGAAACAGGCATTTATAGACCATAGCGCAGGCAGCGTAATACTTATCAAATCCACGAATACGGATATTGTCCTGGATGCATGCGAATTAATAGCAGATGAAGCCGGCACAGGCAATATTATCCAGACTGTTTATAATAATGATACAATGTTTATGAACGCTGTTCCTGACGGAGAGGAATATCCGGGTGTTAATGTTACCATGAAGGATATGGAAGTCGAAGGAAACGTTGTTCATGAAGATTATCAGCGCAAACTGGTACTGACTTTACAGAATAGCATTTTAAGCGGCGCTGTTAATGAATATGACTGTGCACATTGGAATGAAGTTTCGGCAGCAGAAGGCTTCACAGATTTCTGCCTTGATGCTTCCTACGAAACACACCATGGTGCCTTCCTTGTGTTAACAGAAGGCTCTGTATGGAATGTAACAGCAGAAAGCAGCTTAACTGGACTTACTATCGAAGAAGGCTGCATCGTTAACGGAAGCATAACTGTAGACGGCGAAGTTGTGGAAGGTCCTGGCACTTATGAGGGCAGCATCATGGTAACACCATAATTTGAAATTCGTGTCATATTCCGAGCTGCAATTCTGCTGAATGGATTGTCTTACATCTTAGGCCCCCGGTGCATGCGGGGGCTGTCTGCGTCAGCAGACTGGGGGATTGTATGATAACCTGCAGATTGATTTAAAAATAAACATTTCTCGGGCTAAGGACTTCGCCGCGGGAAGAGAGCGTGCTGTGCTGACTCATCAAAAAG
>R07__coassemble_357_pt1 | contig 16397 bp, 8 predicted proteins | sample R07__metabat2_low_PE_052 | metagenome-assembled genome bin R07
GCAGACTCACCCATCAGGATATCGGGCAGATGCAGATGTATGTAAACTATTACACTCGTGAGCTTATGAACGAAGGAGACAATCCTCCGATAGGCATTGTGCTCTGTGCCGAAAAAAGCGATACGATCGTAGAGTACACTCTTCCAGAGGATAACAAGCAGATCTTTGCCGCTAAGTATCTGCCTTACATGCCGACAAAAGAAGAACTGCGGCGGGAATTAAACCTTGAAGAATTTGAAAAACTGGATGAGAGATAAATTTTAATTCAGGATGGTATATTTTATGAAAAAGCATTTAGCGAATATTTTATCGGCAGGCAGAATTATCATTGCATCCGTACTGCTGTGGTATAGCGATATAACCGCTCATCTGTCTGATTTTTGTTGTGCTTGCGTTTGAATCATTGATCATTCAATTAAAATCAACAACACCGAACCCGGATACCAAAAGCATATTTTCAATTAAGTAATATTGATTGAAGTTTGTCTGTATAACAAAAACACCCCCGAATAATGAGGTGACCCCGCCTCATTTTTCAAAATAAACTGTCTGCTATTTTATTTGCAAGCCTAACTGAATAAGTACTAATATATTTTTTTGTTAAATCTGCGAATGTCTGGATAGACGCAGATCTTCACACGAATTTTAGCAATATAATATTACCTACAACGAATTTTTAAGAAAATCATTAACATATGTGCACAAAAGAACCATCCCCGTGAGCCTGTCGCCTTACTGTCGAGAGTTTCGAATTAATGCAGGTGCCAGGGGTTCGTATCAATAAAATTCGCACTTCGATTGCGGAAAGAATGCAATAGCGATATATTATTGATTGTAGTATTACAAATGAGGCTGAAAATATGGCTTTATCAACAATCACAAGCCGTGCGGACGCAACTGATAAGGCTGCATTTGACATGTTTTGCCATGAAACCGGAATGAATGCGTCAACAGCAACAATAAAACAGGGAGACAGAACCATGGAACGTTTTACTGATTATGACAGTTACCTTTTCCATGATGGAACAAATTACGAATCATATCTTAAGCTTGGCGCGCACATAATGAAAGACGATAACGGCGTCCCGGGCACGCTTTTTTCCGTTTGGGCGCCTAATGCATCTTTGGTATCTGTGATCACGGAGGAAAACGGCTGGGATGAACAGCTGGGAATGATGAAAAAATCAGACACCGGTATCTGGGAAGCTTTCGTTCCGGGAACAAAAGCGGGAGATACATACCGCTATGCGGTAACGGGCGCCGACGGAGTGAAACGCTACAAATCAGACCCGTATGCTTTTTATGCGGAAAAGCGCCCTGCTAATGCTTCCAGAGTGTACCCTCTGAAAGGATATGAATGGCAGGACGGGGAGTATATGGAAAATGCTGCAAAGAGCACGCCCGAAGAGGCAGTCTCATCGCCTATGAGCATTTACGAGGTGCACTTGGGATCCTGGAAAAAGGACTGGGAGCATGACCCGGAAGATGGCTTTCTTAATTACAGAGAGTTAGGCGAGCAGCTTGCGGAATATGTTGAGTATATGGGATACACCCATGTAGAGCTTGTTGGAATAAGCGAGCATCCTTTTGACGGTTCATGGGGCTATCAGGTTACGGGCTTTTTTGCTCCAACAAGCAGATATGGCACGCCGGACGATTTCAGATATTTTGTTGATGTTCTTCACAGGCATAATATCGGCGTGATTTTAGACTGGGTGCCGGCACATTTTCCAAAAGACAGCTTTGGCCTTGAGTGCTTTGACGGCACGGCACTTTACGAGCCTTCGGATCCTCTGTTGGCCGAGTACCCTGAATGGGGAACCAAAGCCTTCGACCACAGCAAGCCAGAGGTGAGAAGCTTCCTTATTTCCAGCGCGTTCTGCTGGATTCGGGAATTTCATATAGATGCGCTCCGTGTGGATGCGGTGGCCGCAATGCTTTACACATCTTTTAGCCGGGCACAGTGGAGGCCAAATATCTACGGCGGCACAGAAAACTTAGACAGCATTGCCTTTTTAAAGCAGCTTAACTATGCTGTAAAACGCCTTGCGGGTTCATACCTCATAGCCGAGGATTCCTCGATTTTAGGCGGCCTTACAGAGGACGAACAGAAGGGCGGAATCGGCTTTATGTTCAAGTGGAACATGGGCTGGATGAATGACACACTCAGGTATGTGGCTGTGGACCCGGTATTCAGGTCGTACCATCATTCAGAGCTTACCCACACAGCGGACTTTGCTTTCACCGAGAACTGGGTGCTTGTGCTATCGCACGATGAAGTGGTACATCTCAAGCACTCCATGCTCGAAAAATTCCCGGGTTCAGAGGAGGATAAATTCGGTGGGCTTAAGACGCTGTATACCTTCCAGTATGCAATGCCCGGAAAGAAGCTGCTCTTTATGGGCCAGGAATTTGCCGAGGACAGGGAATGGGACGAAAACCGTTCTATAAACTGGGATTTTGCCTCAAGCTTTGGCCACCGGGATGTTATGCAGTGCATAAGAAATCTCAACGCAATATATAAAGCTTATCCAACTCTATATTCGGATTCAAAAAATCCAGCTGTCTTTGAGTGGATAAACGGAAACGACCGTGACAGAAATATAATCTCCTTCATCCGCAGGAACCCATGGAATTATGATTCAGCCCTTCTTATAGTGTGCAATTTTTCGCCGGTGGGATATACGGACTATACCTGCGGCACACCGGTTGAGGGGATGTACAGGCGCATTTTCAGCACATATGATTCTCTGCCGGGCGGCGGAAGCCCCGGGGAAGTCGAAGGCGGCATTCCGCCTATTGTGACAAGCGCGCATGATTGTGATGGACACAAAAATATGATAACTTATTCGCTCAGACCTTATGAGTCAATTATCCTGGAATTTCCGGTTTAACCCATGAAACCGTACTGGCGTTGTCAAAGGTCCTGAAATGTGATCCGGAAAAGCTGATTGGATAAAAGAGTGGGGGAAGATATGAGTTTTTATTTATTCAGAAAATTGATAAGAAAGCTTCCGGGCATTGTTATCAAAGCGGTGCCTTTGCCTGAACCGGAAATTATCGAGGGCTTTGAAAGCCGCAAAAGTGCAGGGGCACTTTGCAAAAAACTTGGCTGCAAGTCGGCACTTCTGGTGACTGACAAGACTTTGATTTCGCTTGGATTTCATGAAAGCATAATAAAATCTCTTGAAGAGGCGGGAATAAAAACGAAAATTTTCAGCAATATTTCATCCGAGCCATCTGTGGAGATAGTAAGTGAAGGTGGAAAGGCCGCAGCAGATTTTAAGGCGGAATGCATTGTGGCTTTAGGTGGTGGCTCGGTTCTTGATGCAGGCAAAATCATTGCGGCTTATGCTGCCCATCCTAAAAGGGGGATAGGCTATTTCCTTCAGAAGTTCACATTTGCAAAAACTCTTCCAATGATATCCATTCCGAGCACTGCGGGAACAGGTGCCGAAGAAACGGTTGGTGCCATAATTAAAAATAAAAAAGGCGCAAAAAAATCCACGGTAATTACAGGGCTTAACATTCCTTATGTAATCCTCGACAGCGGGCTTACCGTTAATGCCCCGGAAAAGGTAACCTTATCATGCGGAATAGACGCGCTGTCGCATGGGCTTGAAGGCTGCCTGGCAGATGTAAGGGTAAGCAGTGAAGACCAGAGAAAAAGCCGCGAGTGCGTAAGGCTTGTGCTTGAAAATCTCCCTGAGCTTATTGAAAACCCAAAGGACATCGGGCGCAGGCAAAGGCTTTGCCTTGCTGCAAATTATGGCGGCAATGCTATCAATAAACAGCTTGCAGGATATATCCACGCTTTTGCCCACACTTTAGGTGCCTATTATCATATCTCCCATGGCGAGGCCATTGCATACTGCCTGCTTCCTATTACAGAGTATTACAAGGAAATTTGCAGAGATAAGCTGGCGGCGCTTTCAGTTTACTGTGGGTTTGCAAGTGATGATGACGATGCGGGAGAGGCAGCAGATAAGCTGCTTTATGAATTAAAAAAACTTCTGATAACATGCGGTTTTGCAGGTGGGCTTGATAAAATTTCAGAAGGGGATTACCCAAAGCTTGTAAAGGGAATCAATTCGGATTCGATAAATTATTCACCTGCAAAAACACTGACAGACAAGGAAATAGTGTACTTGCTTGACAGGATTCGTGAAAGTGGTGACCTAAAAAACAATCCCCCAGCCGCCTAGCGGCGACAGCCCCCCTTTTGCACAAGGGGGCCTATGCCTGAACAACGGAGAGAATGCTGGCAAGACACAGAATAACCTTTGCAGAGGAGTAAACATGATTTACACACAGGAACAGATTTCAAAAATTGTAGAAAATCAAAGAGAATTTTTTAAAACGGGAAAAACCCTGGATGTCAGCTACAGAATCGACGCATTAAAGAAGCTTCGCAAGGCTATTATCGATAATGAGAAAATGCTGGAAGAAGCGCTTTTTGAAGACCTTGGCCGGAGCAGGACCGAAGCCTATCTTTGCGACCTTGGCCCGGCCGTTGCAGAGATTAACGAGACCATAAAAGGGCTTAAAAAATGGGCAAGGCCTGAAAAACATTTCAGCGGCCTCATGTGTTTTCCGAGCGTTATCACAACTGTTTATAAAATGCCCTATGGTGTGTCGCTTGTGATAAGCCCGTTTAATTTCCCGGTTTTGCTGACGCTTGGCGTGCTTACTGCCAGCATTGCCGGCGGAAACACGACGGTGATTAAAACCAGCTCTAAATCCCCGGAGTGCACCAAGGCCATAAAGACACTTATTGCCAAAACCTTTCAAGAAGAATATGTCACTGTGATTGACGGCGGGCACGACGTTGCGGATATGTGTCTTAGCGAGCGATTCGATAAAATTTTTTACACGGGGTCTCCTAAGGTGGCAAAGCATATTATGGCGGAGGCATCAAAAAATCTGACTTCTGTTGCTTTGGAACTTGGCGGCGAAACCGGAAACTGGTGCATTGTCAGAAAGGATGCCAATATCAAAGACGCGGCAAGAAAAATTGCATTTTTTAAACTTCTGAATGCCGGGCAAATCTGCATTAATATAAACCAGATTGCTGTCGCAGAGGAAATCGCAGATGAATTTAATGATGCGCTTATAAGTGAAATCGTTCGCCAGATTGGCAAAAATCCTGAAAATAATGAAGAATATCCAAAGCTTATTTCCGCATCGGTTTATGATAAATGCGAAAGAATTTCTAAAGAATACGAAGGAAAAATTTTGTTTGGCGGAAGCGGGTGCAAGGATAAGCTTAAGTTTGCGCCAACGTTAATTTATCCGGTGAATGCTGATGATGACGTGGTTTTGCACGAATTGTTCTGTCCTGTTCTTCCGATCGTTCCATACAAGGACAGCGAAATCGACAGTCTGCTGGAAACAATCGCGCAAAGAGAGCACCCTCTGGCCCTGTACCTTTTCACGGCGGATGTTAAGTGGGCAAAAAAGGTGATGGCATCCCAGCAGTATGGCGGCGGGTGCATCAACGAGGTCTGCCTTCACATGATGGTGAAGGGCGTGCCGTTTGGCGGAACCGGGCATTCTGGAATGGGAGCCTACCATGGCGAATGGGGCTTCAGGGAATTTTCCCACCCGTCCACAGTAATGACCGGAAAGACTTTCTTAAACCTTCCTTTAAGAGAACACCCATATACAGGAAAAGCCGGCGAAATAAAAATGAAGCTTTTGAAAATGTTTGAAAAATAAAAGACGTCTCAGAAAAGACAATCCCCCAAGCGGCCGGAGGGATTGTTTTCTTTAGACTGGTGAGAAATTATCAGGAAACGGAAAGTGGTAGTTTACAATCCCCCAGTCGCCCTTGCGGGCGCCAGCCCCCTTTACACAAGGGGGCCTTGGGCGCAAGACTGCTTTGACTTCGTTCCCCATTCCTGGAAATGAAGCCTTTGCTCCCCATTCCTGGAAATGAAGTTGAAGCAGGGGCACTTTTGATTTACAAAAAAAATTTTGCATAGTATAACATCGGAATAGAATTGTCAGTTTGAGTATTCGAAAATGCTTGCATTTGAGTATTCGAAAATGCTTGCATTTGAGTATTCGAAAGTGTTTGACATTTGAGTATTCGAAAGTGCTTGCAGGCTATCGAAAAGCGAAGGGAAGCATCAATAGGAGCAGGGTATGAAATTCGTGCACATTTCGGATCTTCATCTGGGAAAGAGGCTGAGGGAAATTTCCCTGATAGAAGACCAGGCATTTATTCTTGATGAAATATTGAATATTATCGAAAAGGAAAAGCCGGAAGCGGTGATCATAGCGGGGGACGTTTATGATAAGTCTGTCCCTTCTGCTGATGCTGTCCGGCTTTTCGATGATTTTATTTCCAGGCTTGCGGATGGAAGCAGGAATATTTTTATTATCAGCGGAAATCATGATTCGGCCGAGAGGCTGGCCTTCGGAAGCAGATTGTTTGATAAAAGCGGCGTGCATATTTCACCAGTTTATGACGGGAACGTAACGCCGGTTACTTTGGAGGACGAATATGGCCCGGTCGATATTTTTATGCTTCCTTTTGTTAAGCCGGTAAATGTTAAGGCCTGCTTTCCGGAGGAGGAAATATCTTCATATACCGATGCGGTGGGCTGCGCGATTTCCCATATGCCGATTGATAGGTCGCGCAGGAATGTTCTGGTTACACATCAGTTTGTTACAGGATCGGCCCGCTCGGACTCCGAAACGATAAGCGTGGGGGGAACGGATAATGTGGATGCAAAGGCTTTCCGGGATTTTGACTATGTGGCGCTGGGCCATCTTCACAGGCCGCAGCAGTGCGGCAGAGAGAATATAAGATATTGCGGCACGCCTCTTAAATATTCATTTTCTGAAGCTGATGATGAAAAATCCGTCACAATCGTGAGTTTGTTCGGGAAAGGAGAGGCGGCAGCCTGTCCGAAAGCTCAATTACCGCAGTCCTCGGATGGGCTAACGCTGCATGCAGGGGCTGTCACCCGTAGGACGACTGGTGGATTGTCGATTGTTAGAAAACAATCCCTCCGGCCGCTTCGCGGCCACCTCCCTTTGCACAAGGGAGGCTTGGGTTCGTGCAATTTTGTGTGTACAAAAAGGTTTAAGGGCTATGTTAGTCATCTGGTATCAGCCGTCGATATAAAAACCGCGGCCCTTGTGCCGCTTCATGATATGGTGAACATCCGCGGTTCTTATGACGAAATTACGAGCCGGTCTTTTTATGAAAAAACCACGTGGCAAAGTGATTTTGTAAGGATAACCCTTACCGATGAGGAGGAAATCCCCGGGGTGGGGGATAAGCTTAGAACAATTTATAAAAACTGGCTTCAGATTGTTTATGACAACAAGCGCACAAGAAACAATAATGAAATAATCAGTATTGATTCGGAGGTGCAGGAAAGCCCGTTTGATCTTTTTGCAAGATTTTATGAGCTGCAAAACAACAGCCCGCTGAGCGAGGAGCAGGCAGATTATATGCTTAAAATTATTTCACGCGAGAGCCTGTCCTAAACTAGCTTGCCGAAAAAGTGGGAACCGTGAATCAACGGTAATTGAAGTTTAGAACAGGCTTGCGGGGTGGTGTTAAGCAGCCTATGAAGAATTGACCAAATAAAAGAGGCTCAGAAGAACCTTCCGGGAGGAATTACAATGAGACCGATAAAGTTAAAAATGGCCGGTTTTGGCCCATATGCGAAATGCACGGAGCTGGATTTTGAAAAGCTTGGCACAAACGGCCTGTACCTTATCACAGGTGATACGGGCGCGGGAAAGACCACTATTTTTGATGCCATCACCTTTGCGCTTTATGGAAAAACCAGCAGCTCTGACAGAGAGCCAAACATGATGCGCTCGAAATATTCGGCGGAAACGGACCCGTGCGAGGTAGAGCTTAGCTTCAGATATCGTGGCAAAGAATATAACATCAAAAGAAATCTTTTATACAAACGAAATAAAGAGCGGGGCGAGGGCATGACAGATGTGAAACCGGGCGCTGTGCTTTTCATGCCGGACGGAAAGCTGCTCACAAAGCCAAAGGAAGTGGACGCTGCCGTCTGTGAAATAATGGGAATCGATTACAGCCAGTTTGTGCAGATTTCGATGATAGCCCAGGGCGATTTCTTAAGGCTCCTTTACGCAAAGACGGACGAGCGCATGAAAATTTTCAGGCATATTTTTAACACAAGGCCTTATTACGATATTCAGGAAAAACTGAAGGCAGATGTGCGCAAACTGAACGATGAATGGGCTTTAACATATGCAGGCATATCGCAGCACATTATGAGCATGTCCTGCGCTTTGGAAAGCCCACTCCTTTCAAGGCTTGAGCTGGCAAAAAAAGGCGAGCTTCCGATATCCGAAATAACAGGCCTTGCGGGTGAGGTCGCAAGGGAAGATACTGCAATGTTTGAAGACAGCGCATGGGAACTTAAGAAAATAGAAAAAAATCTTGAGGCTGTGTCGGAAATGATAGCCCAGGCCGAGGCACACGAAAAAGCCCGGAAAGACCTGGCCGAATGCCGGAATAAAAAGGAAGAGGAGCTTTCCTTACTTGAAAAGCTTTCGGAGGAATATGAGTCGGCAAAATTGAACCTTCCGGCCATAGAAGAAGAAAAAAATAAAATCCAGCAGCTTAAGAATGAAATAGTAATTTATGATGAATTGGACGCCAGGGAAAAGACTTTGGAAAAATACAAAAGCCGTCTGGATAAGGCGCTTATAAGGCATGATGATTTAAATAAAAAGCACGATGCCCTTTCTGAAAAGAAAAATAAAGCGCAGAATGCCGCGGAAAAGATAGGGAGCCTTAAAGCGGAGAACGCGATATTTGAAAATCTTAATAATTCTTTAAATGATTTTAAATATGAAATAAAAAGAGCCTTAAGAAGAAAAGTAGAAGCGGAAAGCCTTAAGGCTAAAATGCTTGAAGCGCAGGATGACTACAGGAAATTATCGTCCGAGGTGGAAAAAGCAAATGCATATTATCTGAACATTAATAAGCTGTATCTTGATGCGCAGGCAGGAGTGCTTGCCGAAGGGCTTGAGGACGGCAAACCATGTCCTGTGTGTGGCTCGACCCTTCACCCGGCTAAAGCGCTTATGCCTGAAAAGGCGCCGCGCCAGGATGATGTGGACAGGGCAAAGAAAAATGCTGATGAAATGCAGATCAGACTTTCGGACCTTAGCCTTCGCTCCGGCGATGCAAGGGGAAAATACCAGGCAACGGCTAAACAGCTCGAGGTGGATATAAAAAATGTGAGGGATAGATTTTCTCATATAATTTCGGAATATCAAAAGAATGGCATTATTCCAGACGAACCGGGGGACTGCACCCTGACCCAAATGGAAGAAAACTGCGCAGGCCTTGAAGAGCCAGTGCTTGCGCGCCTTTCAAAAATAAAAAAAGAGACAGAAGCCCTTAACCGGGAGATAAAGGAATTTTCGGAAACAGAGGAAGAGTTAAAAGCCTGCGATTTAGAGCTTAAGGCAACATCCGAGGAAACGGTGGAGCTTAAAACCTCGATTAAAGAAACGGAAAAACAGATAAAGGCCCTGAAAGAAAAACTGAATTTTCCGGATAAGAAAGCTGCGGCTGAAAAGCTTTATAGCTGCGAAAAGGCCGCGGCGGAAATGGCGCGCCGGGTTGATGTGTCAGAAAAGGCATATGCAGATGCAAAAAATAAGCTGGCCTTTTTGGATGCGAAAATTTCGCAGGCGCAGGAAATGCTTGAGGGGACAAAGGAGATAGACATTGACGAGCTGCGCGAGGAAAAGGCTGCGCTTTTTGAAAAGAAAAAAGCTGCGGATGAAGTTAACCGGAATATCTATGCCAGAATGAAAATTAACGAACAGTCTAAGGCGGAAATTGAAAGGAAAGCAGGTGCGCTTACAGAGCTTGAAGAGAAGCTGAAGTGGATGAAAGCCCTGTCTTTGACGGCCAGCGGGGACATCCCGGGCAAGGAAAAAATCATGCTTGAAACTTATGTGCAGATGGCTTATTTTGACCGTATAGTTACGCACGCGAACGTGCGCCTTATGGTGATGAGCAGTGCGCAATACGAATTAAAGCGCAAGGCGTCGGCCGACGATTACAGAAGCCAGTCGGGCCTGGAGCTTAATGTGGTTGACCATTATAACGGAACGGAGCGCGATGTGAAAACCTTGTCTGGTGGGGAGTCGTTTATGGCATCTTTGGCACTGGCTTTGGGGCTGTCGGATGTGATCCAGGCCTCGTCGGGCGGCATCAAACTGGATTCCATGTTTATTGACGAGGGCTTTGGATCTTTGGACGAAGAAACACTGAACATGGCTATGAAGGCCCTCACCACCATTTCAGAGGGCAGCAAGCTGATAGGAATAATTTCACATGTGTCCGCCCTTAAAGAGCGCATAGACAAGCAGATAATTGTGACGAAAATGCCTTCGGGCGGCAGCAGGATCGAATATGCTGAGTGATTAAAAAAAATCGGGCGGACGTATGGTTATAAAATGGAATATGTGCTACACTACACAGATTGTATTTACAGTGTCAAAAGGTTTATAAAAAACGCTTGTAAAATAAAACTCAAAAAGAATCTTTGTGGGAGAAAAAAGAAATGGCAGAAAAGAAAAACGAATTAAAAGAAAAACTTTTTTACAATCCTGGAAACGGCTATGACAAATTAAGCGCGTCAGAAGAGAAAAAAATGAATGCCTACTGCGAAGCTTATAAGGATTTCCTGGATCATGGAAAAACCGAAAGACTGTGCGTGGACTATTGCATAGAGCTGGCTGAAAAAAAGGGCTTCAGGGAATATGAAGCAGGCATGAAATTAAAAGCCGGCGACAAGGTTTATTTTAACAACCGTGGCAAAGCCATCATGCTGGCTGTTATCGGAACAGAGCCTCTTTCAAAGGGCATCAACTTGACGGCGGCTCATACAGATGCGCCTCGTCTGGATTTAAAACCGAGCCCACTTTATGAAGATTCCGACCTTGCATATTTCAAAACACATCATTATGGCGGCATAAGAAAATACCAGTGGCTGAACATCCCTCTGGAGGTTCATGGCGTGCTTATCAATGCTGAAGGCAAGTCCATCAACGTGAATATTGGCGGCGACGATAAAGACCCTGTCCTTATTATCAACGACCTTCTTCCGCATTTAAACAAGGCCTCCGACAAAGAGCCTATCGACAAGGCAGTTCCGTCGGAAACCTTAAATGTGCTTTTAGGCAGCAAGCCGGTCGGAGGTAAGGAAGAGACCGAGCGCGTTAAGATGGGCATTATGCAGCTGTTAAATGAAAAATATGGCATAGTCGAAGAAGATTTTATCTCAGGCGAGCTTGAAATAGTTCCTGCCATGAAGGCACGCGACGCAGGTCTTGACAGAAGTCTTATCGCAGCCTACGGACACGACGACAGAGTGTGCGCCTATGCTGAAATGGCAGGCCTCTTTGACGCAAAGAAGGTTAAAAAGACAGGCGTTTGCATTTTCGCAGACAAAGAAGAAATCGGTTCTGTCGGCGTGACCGGCATGATTTCCCAGGCATTTGAATGGTTTATCGGAGACCTTTGCAAGGGCCAGAATGTTTGCTTAAGAGATTGCTTTGCAAATTCATTTTGCGTGAGCGCAGACGTTACCGCTGCATTTGATCCTAACTACGCAGAGTGCTTTGAAGTGCGTAATGATTCAAAAATCAATCATGGCGTGGCATTCTGCAAATACACAGGACACGGCGGAAAGTCGGGCGCATCTGATGCATCCGCAGAGGTTGTGGGCAAGTTAAGAAAGCTTATGAACGACGCAGGAGTTATCTGGCAGATGACCCAGATGGGAAAGAACGATAATGGCGGCGGCGGCACAGTGGCCCTTGACCTTGCAAACAGAAATATAGATACAATAGACGCAGGCGTTCCGGTGCTTGCAATGCATTCACCATACGAGGTGGTTTCAAAGCTTGACTGCTACATGACATACAAATGCATGCGCACAGTTTTTGAAAATGCATAAAGGAGTTAGCTTTTTATGAAAATCAAACAGGAAAACACAAGAAATATAGCAATTATCGCACACGTAGACCACGGAAAAACCACTCTTGTTGATGCCATGCTGGCACAGTCGGGCATCTTCAGGGAAAACCAGGAAGTTGCAGAACGCGTAATGGACAGCAACGACCTTGAAAGGGAACGCGGCATCACCATCCTTTCAAAAAACACAGCCATCGATTATAAGGGCGTGAAGATAAATATCATCGACACCCCGGGCCACGCTGATTTCGGCGGCGAGGTGGAACGTGTACTTAAGATGGTGAACGGTGTGATACTTCTTGTGGATGCCTTTGAAGGCACAATGCCGCAGACAAAATTCGTTCTGAAAAAAGCACTTGAGCTTGACTTAAGCGTTATCGTCTGCATAAACAAGATAGACCGCCCGGAAGCCCGTCCTGTGAAGGTTATTGATGAAGTCTTAGAGCTTATGATGGACCTTGACGCATCCGACAAGCAGCTTGATGCCCCTATTATTTTTGCATCCGCAAAGCAGGGCTATGCCGTTAAGAATCTCGAGGATGAAAAGTTGGATCTTAAGCCTTTGTTCGACTGCATACTGGAAAACATTCCGGCACCTGAAGGCGACCCGGAAGCTCCTACCCAGATTCTTATTTCCACGATTGATTATAATGAATATGTGGGGCGTATCGGCGTGGGCAAGGTGGAAAACGGTGTAATAAGTGTGGGCCAGGAACTTATGCGGCTGAATGCACACGACCCATCCACGCACGAAAAAGTAAAAATAACAAAGCTGTACGAGTTTAAGGGTCTTGATAAGGTGAATGTGGACAGCGCAGAAATGGGGCATATTGTTGCGCTTTCCGGTATAGCCGACCTTCAGATAGGCGACACCATATGCGTGGCCGGCAGCGAGGCAATACCGTTCCAGAAAATTTCCGAGCCTACAATATCCATGAACTTTATCGTTAACGATTCGCCTTTGGCGGGCAAGGAAGGCAAGTGGTGCACATCACGCCAGATAAGGGAAAGGCTTTACAGGGAACTGAACACTGACGTGTCGCTCCGTGTGGAAGATACAGAAAACACAGACACCTTCAAGGTTTCGGGAAGAGGCGAGCTTCACCTTTCCGTGCTGATTGAGAACATGCGCAGGGAAGGATACGAATTTGCGGTTTCCAAGGCAGAGGTTATTTATAAATACGATGAAAACGGCAAAAAATTAGAGCCGGTTGAGCAGGCGATAGTTGATGTGGGAGAGGAATTCGCCGGCACAATTATAAGCATGCTTTCCGAGAGAAAGGGCAATCTCCTTAACATGTCCACGCTTTCTGACGGAAGCTCGAGGCTTGAATTTTCGATTCCGGCCAGAGGCCTTATAGGATTTCACGGCAGGTTCCTGACATCCACAAAGGGAACCGGAATTTTAAATACAATCTTCGATGGGTACGAACCATACAAAGGCGACATTGCCTACAGAAGCCAGGGCTCTTTGATAGCCTTCGAAGCGGGCACGGCAGTGCCTTATGGCCTTTTTGCAGCTCAGGAAAGGGGCTCGCTGTTTATAGGGCCGGGCGAGCAGGTTTACGCCGGTATGGTAATAGGCGAGAATGGAAAAACCGAAGACGTGGAAGTGAACGTGTGCAAGACAAAGCACCTTACCAACACTCGTGCTTCAGGCTCGGACGAGGCCTTAAAGCTTACGCCGCCTAGAAACCTTTCGCTTGAACAGTGTCTGGAATTTATTGATACGGACGAGCTTTTGGAGGTCACCCCAAAGACCCTCCGCATCAGAAAGAAAATTTTGGATTCGCGCCTTAGAAAACGCGCCGGGTTTAATTGAGATTCTGAAAAGCCGCCTGAAAAAAGGCGGCTTTTTTGTGAAAAAAATCTGTTAATTGCGGGCGGTTTCTGTTAAAATCGGCATATAAATTTTATACGAGGAGGTTCATTCATGAAAAAAGTTCTTAGTTTCTTATTAGTCCTTTGCATGGTTGTTGGCTTATGCGCAACGATGTGCTTTGCAAACCCGGCTGAAGGCGGCGACTCTGCAGCGGGCGAACAGGCAGCAGGCTCTGAAGGCGGAGCAGGCGGTGCACAGGACCCTGGCGCAGGCGGAGCAGGTGGCGGCGATGGAAAGGGAGGCAGCAGCAAATCAGTTGCAGCTCTCACAGCAGATGAAGTTAAGATCATCGATGTTGAAATAGAAAACATCCCGGCTAACCGCACTTTAGACGGCCTTTACACAGGCGAAGACGCAGGCGAAAGCCTTGGCGACAAGACTGTTAAGGCAGGCGAGACATGGTTCGTGGAAGACAACTGTGTTGTAGACGCTCTCGAAATCGAAGACGGCGCAACAGTTGAAGCAGATTTCCCTGTAATCGTTTTCTTCACAGAAAGCTCTACAGTTGAAAACGGCGAAATCATCGGAAACGTTCAGTTCGTAAATGATTATGACGAAGTTGTAGCCATCATCCACACAAATGACACTCACGGCTTCATCGAAACAGAACCATACGTAGCAGGCCTTAAAAACCAGCTCATCGACAGCGGCAATTACTCGCTCGTTCTTTCTGTTAACGCAGGCGACCAGTATGCAGGCGGCTTTGCAGTGGCACATGTATATGAAGGCGAATTCATCCCTTACGTTATGAACAGCGCAAAGTATGACTTCATGACATGGGGCAACAACGATGCAGGCCTCACAGACAAAGGTATCGAAACATATCTTCTTGCAGCAATCGGCGATGCAACAGGCGTAAAGACACTCCTTGCAAACCAGCGCGCATCAGAAGATATCGACATGGTTGCTTACACAGATTCATACGAATCAGCAGTTGGCGCAGATGTTCTCGTGGAAATGTATCCGGAAGCTCTTTCTCTTAATGAAGATGGAACAGTGGACTTCTCGGGAATCAACCCTGAAAGCTACAATGCAGCAGCAGGCGACAACGTTCTTGCAGACGGCGCCATCGTTGAAACAGCCCTTGGCACAAAGATCGGCCTTATAGGCGAATCCACACAGGGCGGCTCTATGACAGATGCATACTTCTCGGGCGGCATGAGCACAATAAGCTCTGCACAGACAGTTACAGATGTGCTTCTTGAACAGGGTGCTCAGGCAGTTGTTCTTGTAGGCCACATCGGCTGGTTCGACGAAGAATCCACAGAAACATCATCAAACGACACAAACTCTGCACTGGTTGCAAAGAATACAACAGGCATCGACGCAATCATCGACGGCCATACACATTCTGTAATCAATAACGGCGAAGGCAGCCTTTTCGCAGGCTATGGCAACAACCCAATCGTTAACCAGGCAAGCTGCAAGGGCGGCGCTGTTGGCGTGCTCTACCTTTACTTTAAAGACGGCCAGGTTATCGCAAAGGATTCAGAAAACTTTGTTCCTGAAGAAGACGGCTCACTTGCAGGTGTAGAAGCAGACGCTGATGCACAGGCAGCAGTTGACAAGGCATTAGGACGCCTTGCAGAAGACGGCTACACAACAGTTTGGGCAACAACACCATACTTCCTTAATGCTGAACGTACAGCAGCAGAAGATGTGGGCGGCGGTGTTCGTGCAAACGAGACAAACCTTGGCGACCTTGTTGCAGACGCTATCCTTTACACAGCAAAGAAGCTCTGGACAGAAAATGAAATTTCTATCGCCCTTTACCCTGGCTACTGGGTACGTTCTTCAATTGCTGAAGGCGACATCACATTAGTAGACGCATTAAGCGTATTTGCTAACTCACTTAAGATCTACTACGCTGAATACACAGCAGCAGAGCTTGTAAGCAAGATGAACACAAGCTGCGCAAAGATCGGCGAAGAAAACAACAACATGTTCCAGGTATCAGGCCTCACATGCAAGTATGATCCTGAAACAAAGGAAGTTGTTTACCTGGCAGTAGGCGATGAAGTTATCTACGAAAACGGCGAATACCTTGTAGGTGACGACTGGACAGTTGGCTGTGCAGCAGAAGCAGGCGGCGGCGACATCGACAACGCACCGGCAGAAACAACATTTGTTAACTCCAACAGAGAAATGGCACAGTATTTCTGCGAATTCCTTGCAGAAGCAGAATACGAAATCCTTCCTGACGATGTATGCCCGGGCGCACGTGTAATCCCTGCTGAATAATTAAGCGCTAGGCAACTTTTGATAAACGGATATTTGAAAGATTCCGGGCTTTGAAGGTGGAAACACTCCCGTAATCGGGTAAATCCCGGAAAATATGATAATACCTAAAATTACTTGGGCACATTCTTCGGAATGTGCCCAAAAATTTTCCGCAAATGATAATAACGTTATGCCTTTTTTCGCTGCGCCTTTTTTCTGTCAAGCATCCACTCCGTATTATGTTTCCTTTTTAGACATAGGAAATCCCCCTAAAATAGATTTAGTTAGATACCT
>R07__coassemble_412_pt1 | contig 15026 bp, 7 predicted proteins | sample R07__metabat2_low_PE_052 | metagenome-assembled genome bin R07
CCTGGTCTTCATCACCAAAATCTAAGTCTTCGTCACCACCCTGGTTTTCACCTATAAAACCTGCTATGCTTCCAAGACTCTGGTTTTCACCCATGAGGCTCACTGTACCTCCAAGGCTTTGGTTTTCGGCAAAGTTCTCACCCTCTTCATCACCCTGGTTTTCATCATCGGTATTCTCGCCATCCTCGCTGCCTTCGCCACCCTGTTCAACAACGTTTCCTGCTGCTTCCCCAAGGCCATCCGCGGCCGCCCATGATGCAGTTGTCATCATGGCTATCGAAAGACACATCGAAAGCAATACCACCAATAATTTCTTCATAATAATTCCTCCTGTAAAGACTCTTTATGCCGTTAACCCAAGGCCCCAGTGCATGCGGGGGCTGTCGTCAAACATTCCATCAGGAAACCGTCACGCTCTGGCTGACTTTTTCCATAAGAAAATCATACTCTAAATCATCAATTTTTAAAACATATTTTTTCCCTAGGCAAAGCTCCTCGCAGCTGAACACAAACGAGTCGGCCGTTTTTAAAACCTTGTGGCTGCAAAGCACATTCCCCGCGCTGTCAAGGACCTCCACCACGCTGCCCGCATACACGCATCTTGTCACAATAAACTGCACCGAACATTGGGATGACTCACCCGTAAACTGCCCGGCCATATTTGCATTTCCCGCCGCAAAAACAAATCCCCCGTCAATCAGAATCGTGCCGCCATATTCCCCGCCATAATCAAGGGCCGCATCCCACTGGGTCTCCGACCCGTCTATCACCAGCGTGCCGCCCGACACATAAAGATCCCCATTTGAATCTATGCCGTCACCGTCCTCCACTGAAATATAAATATCCCCTCCAGAAATATGCACCCACGGAAGGTCTTCCCGGTCGATGGCGCCCCCGGTGTTAAGCCCGTCGTCCGACGCCATGATATTAAACATGCCTCCCGAGATATCAATGGTGTGGCCTTCTATTCCCTCATAGCACCCGGATATATTTATCGTGCCGCCCGAGATTCTGATGTTTTCATCCGCATGCACCGCATCGTCACCGGATTTTATGGAGAAAATGCCGCCCGTTATTTCCACATCCGCGTCCGCATTTATTCCGTCGTCCAGGCATTTTGCAATGATAGTGCCGCCTTCCACATGCACATTGCCTTTGCTTTTTATGCCTTTCCTTGCCGTGTCCAGATAAATCGTCCCCGATTCGATCACCACGTCGCCCCCGGCATGAATTCCGTTTTTTATATATCCGTTCACGTTCAGGCGTCCGTCGCCCGTGATCACTATATCCCCTTCAGCAGAAATCACGCCTTTTTTAAGTTCCTCGTTCTGGCTGTTCAGTTCCTTATCGTTCTCGTTTCCGCTGGTGACTGTGTTCACAGTATTTTCCGGAAGCACAATCACAAGCGTGCCCCCGCCGTAAGCCTCTATACATGGGCCATCCTCGCAGGAAATTTCGGTCCCCGAAAGCACAAGCGTTACCTCCTCGCCCTCCGGAATTTCAAAGCTCAGCTTCTCGTCCGTCATTATTCCCTCTTTATAAAAAACTGTATCATCCTGCAATTTATCTGCAAAAGATGACATCACAAAAAGCAGCGAAAGCGCTGCAGCAACCAGTAGACTTGTGATTTTTTTGATTTTATTTTTCATATATCCGATTCACTTTCCAAAATCATGGGACCCAAGGCCCCCTTGTGTAAAGGGAGGCTAGGGGTTTTGGCTGTTTTTTAAATGCCAAATCTTTCTTTCATATCTTTCAGCACCTGCCCGCGGCTTTCAAACAAAATCACATTAAAACCAAGTTCCCTCGCCGCGTCTATATTTTTCTGGCTGTCATCTATAAAAAGACATTCCTCCGCCTTAAGAGAATATTTTTCCAGCAGGCATTCGTAAATTTTTCTTTCCGGCTTCACCGCGTGGGCATAGCAGGAATAAACACCGCCATCCATATACTTTGTAAATTCCACCGAATCCGGCCCGTCGATAAGATTTTTCCTGGTATAGTTTGAAAGATAATAAACATTATAGCCGCGCGCCTTTAACTCCTTCACCCACGGGATGGCATAGTCGCGCATAACGCAGATGTTTCGAAAGTTTGAAAATCCAAGGCGGATTTCCTTTTCGATTTCCGGGTCATTTTTAACAAGGCCGTCCAAAAGCTCTTCATCAGAAAGCACGCCTCTGTCAAGCTCCGGCCAGAAGGCCGATTTTGTCGTGGCCTTCGCCACCCGTTCCAAAAGTTCCCCGTCAATCCCCTTGTCCCTGAGGAAATCTCTCCACCTGTAATCACACAGCACATCGCCTATATCAAAAATAATATTTTTTATCATTTGCTCACCTCACAAAAGCCTTGTTCAAAGCCCAATCAATTTTCTCTTATATTCACTAGTACATTGTAACATCTGAAAAATGTACAATAACTCCTGCCCCAAATATTTTTATCAAACATCATTGTAGCATCTTTTTTTATCCAGACCACCCGTTTTTACACTTTCAGTAAAAATTCCATCTTCTTAATCAGGCCCTGTTTATTTCAAATCTTCTTAATCAAACCCAGTTTATATAAAATTTCGTGGTTTAGAAGTTTCCAAATATAACCCACATAATTTAGAAGCTTCCAAACGCCCCGTGCAATTTCAGCACATTTCTCCGGAAATCTACAAGGATGGAAGGCCAGCTCCTGCATGCAACAAGGGGCCGGTAACCCGGCCCCCTGTCTCTTTTCATAAACTTAATTCCACTAAATATTATGGTGTAACTGTGATTGTGCCATCGGCATTTTCTGTAATCGTGCCGTTAACCGTGCCATCATTTATTGTCAGGCCGGTAAGTGTGGATTCTTCTGTCACATTCCATACTGCGCCGTTGTCGAGCGTGAGCTCCACACCCCAGATTGTCTCATAGGAATCATTCAGAATATAGCTGCCTTCAAACTCTGCATTGCATAATTCGTTCCAGTCCTCGCAGGTGTTGGAATAAATTGCGCCGGTAAGCGTTGTGCCATCAAGCGTAAGCCTTAAAGCTCTCTGGTAGTCGTCGTTGATTACATCGCCTTCCACTTCCATATCCTTAAGCACATAATCGCTTCCCACTGCAACATCGCCGTCTGCAATATTATTAACATTTGAATCGGAATTTATCACGCTGTGGATAAGCACTTTGTTGTAGCTGTCCATAACTGTGCCTTCAAGAAGCACATTTGCCTGTGTGGATTTTGTAACAAGAAGCGCGCCGTTGTAATGCTGCACATACGCAGAAATATTATCTCCTAAGAGCTCTTCATTTGTGGAAAGCTCGCCGCCCTGCATATAAAGCGTTGCCTTCTTTGTGTTCTTTGCGCCAGATTGCTGCTGGTCAGGCATATGGAACTGAACTGCCACACCGCCGCCGGTAATAACGCTTCCTACCGAATCTGCCTTAAGGTCAATTCCTTCTGCATAGTCTGTCGGTGAAACATCAACAGAAGCCTTCTTTCCCATAATCTCCCTGAGGTCTGTGCTTGTCAGGTCGCTGTCGGAATTTACCGCATAAATTTCGCCGTCATTTGATGCTGTGATGCCGTCTGATGAGCCTGCAATCTTCGTGCCGTAAAGATAAAGGTGGCAGCTTGTGTCGGCATAAGCGCCATAGCCGTTATTGGAATATCCAAGGCTCTTATATGAAACCAGATCCAGGTTCTGCCGTGCAGAGTCGGTTGAATATGCGCCCCAGGTGCGGCTTACGATTGCTGAATTGTAAAGATATGTTGCGGATTTGCCCTGTGGCTGAATGCCTCTGGCCCTGCCTGCAGAATTTCCGAAAGAGATTGCTCCTTCAACATCTGATGCAGTGCCGCCCGTTGTTTCAATGAGGGAATTTTTAATAACCACGACTGGAGTTTCGCTGTGCTGGTTTCCGCCGGATCCAGGGCCTGCAACAGTAACGCCGCCCACAACGTCTGAATACATTGCCGAGCGCGCAGTGCCCTCCACATACATCAAAAGCCCGTTCATGTTAAGATAGGTCCAGCCTTTAGCGCTGATAACCGGCTCTGCCGAATCTTCCGAGCCTGAATCCTTAAGGATGATTCCCGAGTCATAGGCTGCCACATTTGCAACCCCGGTCATCCATTCAAGAGCAGCCGGTGTGAAAAGCTCCGAATAGCTGTCTGATGCGCTGATATTTTCAGCCTCGCCGCCGATTGTATAAAATTCTTTTGTATCCTCTTCGAGCTCCGAAAAATAAAGATTTACCGATGGATCCTCTGATGTGAATAAAAATCCTGAAAGTCCGGATTCTGTCTTTTCTCCGCCATCAAAGAATGTAAGCTCGAAGCCTTCTGTCATTTCACGGTCTGTTAATTCGCCCTCATCTCCATAAGAAATGACTGCGTCAACGCCGTCGTCTTCAACTGCGGTGGTTTCCTCTGCACTGCCACCGGATTCGCCTTCACCGGACCCTCCGCCCATGTCACCATCAGGCTTGTCAGGCGGTGCTTCGGTTCCCATTCCAGGGTCAGATGCGCCGTCTGCAGCGCCCGCAAATGCTGTTATGCCAAGGCTTAACACCAGGCACAAAGAAAGAAAAATCGCCAGTAATTTCTTCATAAAAAACCTCCATTCCGCCGCCTTTAACTTGCGGCACAAACATTGATGGAAAACCTTCCACACTACTCCCTACTATAAAATTTGATACCCACATAATAGTCTCGCGGAATTCTTCCGTCAATATTTATTGAAAATACTCTTAAAAAAAGCGTCGGGGGGACAGCCCCGGCGCTTCATGATTTCTTCGTCTGAAACGGATTTTTATTTTATTATCAGTCAGCTGCGAGGTTCGGGTCGAATGCAGGGATTTCATAAACTCCGCCTGCTGCCACGAACTCTTCGTATGTCATTGCTGCGTATCCCCACCACTGTGCGTCAAACATCATGTCTGCCGGCATTGTGGTGTAATCTGATGCATCGATAAGAGCTGCGAACTCTTCGAACTGTTCATCTGATACTGCAGGAACTGCCTGAACATACTCTTTAAGGTATGCATGGTAAGCTTCTTCTGATGTGTCGCCGCCTTCTGCAGGAGCTTCTTCTGCTGCAGATTCGCCGCCTTCAGAATCGCCGCCTTCTTCGCCTGCTGATTCGCCGCCTGCTTCTTCGCCTGCTGATTCTCCGCCGCCTTCGCCGCCTTCAGAATCTCCGCCTTCGCCGCCGCCTGAGCCGCCCATAGCGTTGCCCATGCCTGAGCTTGCAGATACATTAGCTTCTACTGCTGTGCCGTATTCGCCTGCTGCAACTTCTGCATCAGCCGGTTTAACAGTAAGGCTTCCATCTTCGTTTTCAACAACTTCGCCCTTAACTGTACCCTGTACATTGAGGTAGTTGATGATGCCTTCTTCTGTTACTGTCCAAACAGCACCTTCTTCAACTGTTACGTTAACGCCTGAATAACCATTGTTGTATACATGGTTAGCCATTTCGCAAAGCATGAAGTACTGATTGATTGTGAACTGTGTAGCCTGGATCCAAGCTGCGTTTGCTGCGTCTTCTGTTACCTGGAAGTCAGCATCTAAGAATACATACTGAACATCTTCGCCATAGCTGTCTAATGCAGCAACAGCTTCTTCTGAATATGGATAGCCGTGGAATGTTTCTGTAAGAGATACAGCACCTTCAACTTCTGCGCCCTCGCCGAATGTGAGGTTGAGAACGTCGCCAGCCTGGCCATAATAGCCTGTGCCATTGTAGAAGTTACCTGCGTACTGGCCGTTTGTGAGGGTCATTGTAACTTCTTCGTTGCTTGCTGATTCGCCTGTTTCATTTCCGTTCTGGCTTGGCATGCCTGCTGCTTCAACTAATGTTGTGTTGAAGCCCATTGTGTTCATGTCGCCCATACCAACTGTGCTGTCGTCATCGTCGATCATCTGAAGGATGATGCCGTTGCCAGGGTTAAGAACTGCTTCGTCTGCTACGAATGTAGCATGGCCTGTTGAACGGTAAAGGATTGTTGCCATTTCAGAATTAACGATTGTACCATCTAAGTATTCGATAGTAACGTCTTCTGATGAATGTGTCATAGCGCCGAAAACTGCATTGATTTCAGAAACCTTGCCTGCACCTTCAACTGTGCCGAGGTCTTCGCCCATACCTGAAACAACTGCGATTTCGCCGTTTGATGACTGGTAGCTTACATAGCCTTCACGGCAGATAGCACCGAATGTTGCGCCATTGATTGTAACGCCGTAGTTGTCTTCGTCTACCATACCGATGATGTATGCGCCGTAGCCTGAGCCGTAGCTCTCTGCGTCAAAGCCTAAAAGTTCGCCGCCTGATGCCATGCCGCCTTCTGATTCAGGAAGGATATCCAGTTCAGAATCGATAACATAGATAACAGGATCTGTGCAGCCGTCTGTAGAGATAACGCCCCAGCCGCCGCTTCTTAATGTGCTGTTAACAACTACTAATGTAGCATTGTTGTCGAGAACGTTCATTGTGCGGATGCCGCCCTGGATACCAAGTACCCATGGAGGAGAGATCATCTTGCTTGTTGTTGCGCTGTTTACATAGCCATCATAGCTTTCTGTAAGAGGGTTTGCGCCAAGTGTTGTGATGTCGCAGTTTTCAACCCATGCAATTGCCTCATTGTCCAGGCAAACTGCTGCACGAACGAAACCATCTGTAAAGATTGTTGCGTCTGTGATGTAAGCTGTTGCGCCGTTAGCAATCGAGAAAACAGAGCCAACGCCAGAGAAGTCTGATGCGTGCTGGCCGTCTGTGTCGTCGGTCATAACGATAGTACCTGTTACATTAACAAGTGAATCGCCCTCTGCGTGAACTGCAGTAAATGCTGCGCCTGTAACTTCGTTATCTAAAACGATAGCTTCAGGGTCGCCTTCCCAGTTAGAGTTTTCTGTAAGCTCGCCATCGATAACGTCATAGCCTACATAAACAAAACCTGAATCATCTCTTCTGAAATTATTCAGTGTGCCGTATTCCGAAACATTAAGTTCGGAAACATCCTGTGCTGTTGAAGCTGCCGGTTCAGCAGCAAATGATGTTGCGGCCATTGCAAAAACCATTGCAAGGGCAACAATCAAAGTAATAATTTTGTTTCCTTTTTTCATATGAAACCCCTTTCTGTAAAATTTGGTCTTTTGATAATAACCCCATTAAAAGCATACGTCAATGTATAAACAAAAAAACAATGCCACTTTTTGCGTAAGGGGCATTGTTTCATAATCATTTCGCGTAGCTCTCGACATTATATCGTCTGGAACTTGATATTTTTGTACTTTTCCATGGCTTCTTTTACAGCCGGGTCTGCGCCCATCTTCTGCATGAAGTCGATTCGGGTTGCAACGATTTCGTCCAGATGATAGCCTCTTGCCTCGTCAACATTTCTGTCTCTTGAAAGGCCATTTTCCACCAGGACAAACTTGCCATCCTTAAGCTCTAAGCCTGCGCCGCACACTGCGCATTCGTATGGGAACTGAATACCGTCCCAATGCACATCGCCCTTGAACACAAGGCCGCCATGGCAGTTAGGACAAAGGCCTAAGTCAGGGTCTCCAAGCCACTTGCGCTCTTCAACAGGAGTATTAATAGCTTCCACAATGTTTTCGCCCAGCTTATGGCATCTTTCCAGATGGTCATTTCTGATGACGATATTTCCAGGGCGCCCTACGCGGGTGACCATATATTCATCAACAACCTTAACAGAATTTGTGAACATGGTTGCTGCCAGAACTTCAAGGCCAAAGCCCTGCCAGTCGTGGCATGAACCGCCCACAGAAATAAGGCCGCCTACCATGTTAGGATTTTCCTTAACAGCGCCTATCTTAAGCCTGAATGCCAGCTCGTAGGCCAGGAACCTCTGGGCAAACTTAAGATACAGAGATGACGGCGTGAGGTCGTATGTAGGGCATCCTACGATAAGGCCGTTGCAGGTCTGGAAAACATCCATGATCTTGTCCATGTCGTCTTTATCCTTAAGCACGCAGCCCGGGTAATCCTGTCTCTTTCCCATTGCCACATCGCCCATCATCATCGTGCAGGATTCACAGCCCGTGCACGGCAGGATATTATAATCAAAAAGATTGATAAAAATACATTCCGCGCCCTTCTCCTGGCAGGCCAGCAAAGCTTCCTTTACTGCCATATCTGAATTTCCGTTATGCCTTCCGGCACTGATTCCTAATACCTTCATTTAGAATTACCCCCTAGTAATATTTTTGATGCCGCGCGAAACCGGCCTTTAAGCCACCGACGTTTTTTATATGTTTCGATTTTAGCACAACCATGCCCGTTCTGTCTATTTATAGAAAGCAAAATCCAGGAGAACACACGGTGACGGTTCTTTAGCGTTTTATCACCAACCCAAGGCATTTTATGCGGCAAACACCTTTTGAAAAACACCTGCGGGAGTTTTCATGCGTTATGACAAAGCACATATTTCCTTCTCGAGGGCGAATACGAAGGAGCTTGTGAGATGGCTACCGGGAGCTTGCGGCAATAAAGACAAATCTCTTTTTCAATCCATTTGCCGCAAGCGTGTAGACATCGAACAAGTCCGGAGTCTGAGCCCGAGAGAAGGTTGAATATGTGCGTTGTCATAGCATGAAAACGGGCAGGCGTTTTTCGAAATGGTGTGGCCGCCGTCTGAACTTTTTTTAGAGGTTGTTTGCGCTGGGCTAAAATGCCGGGGTTCATCGGAACACAAAAGAACCGTCCCCGTGTGTGACGGTCATTTCATCACGACCAGATTATCATCAATCCAGCCCGAGGCAAAGCCGTCCCCGCAGGCACTTTCCGCCAGGTTCGTTCCATAGTAAATATAATACCTGCTATCCTCATGGGCGGTAGCATAAACACACGAATCAAAAGACAAATATATCTGATCCTTTGAATAGTCCGCGTCTGAATAAAAATATATCTCGATAATCTCGGCTGCCAGCTTATCACCAGCCTCAGCCTCTGAACCTAAAATATTCTCCGCTCCGCCTTCGGTCCCCACAGCTTCATTTTCTGCCGACTGCACAAGAGCGCCCTCAACATCAGCGCCGAGCACCAGATAATCCGTCACAAATTCCCAGTCCCTTACCCAGCCGTCCTGGCCGTCCAAGGTGACCACATGCACAAAACCATCCTCTTCGCCAACCTTAGTAAGGACCGTTCCATTATAAACCGTGCCTATGCCCGCGCCGTTCGCCCGGTTATAAAGCCGTCCCTTATCATCCGAAAGGTAAATTCCCTTTTCACCCGTATCTTCATATTCATACCAGATTGCACTAAAAGAAGCATCCACAGTCAGGGTGTACTCCGCATTGCGAAGGCCCCTATCACCCTCGGCCGATATAATTTCTGCTATCTGCCCCGTGGTATCCTTCCATCCCGCAAACACAAAGCCGTCCCGCTTTGGCACAGGAAGCGAAGATGTATTCAGCTTCCCGCCGGTATCCGTGAGCATATAGGCCACGTCAAGATATCCCTCTCCCGCATCAAAATAAACATAAAATCTGCTGCCGGCTGTGGCTTTAACCTCTGATTCCCCGGCGTTTCCGGTATCACCTGTGGCATCCCCGGACACAGTTGTATAAAGAACACCGCCCGCGCCGGTAAGGCCGGACGCTGCTTCTATTTCTTCTGCCTTTGCCTCCCGGCACACATCATCAATTATCCAGGCCTCTTCTCCGTCAAAAATTATTTTATAAAAACCGTCCTTCCGGCCGTATGTAGGGACTACCGTGCCGGCGCTCAGGCTTCCTATTCTGTCACTTTTTTTGGACGGCCCGCTGCGCACATTTACAGCTTCTTTCACATAATAATAGGTGATATTTTCCGGAATCTCCGCCTGGCTGAAAGAATTTTTCAAATATGCCTTCTTATATATGCGCTCCTCATTTGCATCCGCACTGTCCGCATACACAAAATTTATGCAGGCCCTTCGCGAAATCTGCCTGTCCCCTGAAACCGCAGCTATCATCATAGAATAGACGCCGGCTTCATCCTTTTTTATATCTTCCGAAAGCATATAATTGCTTCCCGTTATTTTTTTTGAAAAAATCTCAACAGCCTCACCGCCGATTACTTTATATAACGAAGCTTTATAACATTCCGCGCCATCAACTTCATCCCAGAAAACCATATTGGCCGAAAGGCTGTAGCCCAGCCCCTCGATCATCTCCAGCTCTTCATCTTCAGTGATTCCATCAAAACTTTCTTCTGCTAAAGCCTCGCCATCATTTTCATCCCCGGCAGCATCTTCATCCCCGCCAGTATCTTCCGTCTCCTGCACTATTCCGCCTGCAACATGGGTCCTTGCCCCTTTTGAAACCGCAAAATCACCTGCTCCCGAAAGCCTTGCCGAAAGCACCGGACTTACGCTCGGCGAATACCCGCAGCATTTGCAGGTGTGAGAAGAGTTGAAAACCTTGCACTCCTCATCCTCTGAATAAACAGCCACCCTGCTTTCCCCTTCAAATCCGAAGGCCGCGCTGTATTCTGCAATACTGAAGCTGATGCCGGAAATTTCTATACTTTTCTTGTGCATGCCGTTTTTATACGACTCGTATCCCACGCCGTAAACCAGCGATGCCTCCATGCCGCTGTCCCAGGTTTTAAAAACCACAGGCTCGCCTGAATTAACATCTTCCGTCTGAAGGCCTGCGCTCCATTCTGCCGTGCCATCCATACCGGCCTCATATTCCTCTGTCAGCAATCTGTCTATGCTATCCCATTCCCGGTCAAAAAGCCTTAAGACAAGCGACACTATCATCTCGTCCGTGGCCACTCCGTTTTCTTCGAGGCCCTCCGCTTTTTCAAAAGCCCTCACCGCGCTTTCAACGTCCGAATCAAAGGTGCCGTCAATCTCGCCGACCGAATAGCCCTCGTCCGAAAGGAGCTGCTCTAAAACATAAATTTCAAAGGCCTGATTTCCGTCGATATATGTGCCGTCTAACTGGTAGGTCTCTTCTTCAGTTTCGCCGCAGCTTTCGCAGGTGCGGACGCGTATTCCTTCTTCTGTAATCGTGGCTGCTTTTTTTATTTCCCATTCGCCCCAGGTGTGGCCAAGCGCCTCGGTGGTTGCTGTCACACCCACTCCGCAGCGTTGGCAGTAGCGCACATTCGTGCCGCCCTCAGTGCAGGTGGCCGCAACGCTCACCTGCCAGTCCCCCCACAGGTGGCCGTAGGCAGCATCTCCCACCTGCCATAATGTCTGGCCGCAATTAGAGCACAGGATTTCCCTGTAGCCCGGGTCCACACACGTAGGGTAAGAAAAGTTTCCTGTATATTCAAAATTATGCCCCGTGGCCGGTGTGTAGTTATAATTTTCAAGGCCGCACCGCGTGCAGCGGCTGACCTGCACCCCGTCCGTCTCACAGGTTGCTTCGCTCACAACCTCCCAGTCGGACCAGGCGTGCCCCAATGCAGCTGCATCCGCCACAAAAGTCACTGCCCCGCAGGAAGAGCACACATAGTCCGCTCCGCCGGCAGCTTCGCAGGATGCCTCATAAACTGTTCCCGTGGCCGTCATTTCTCCGCCGCATGAAGGGCACACAAGCCCTTCTGCAAAACACTCGCCCACCGGAAGGCAGGCAAGTGCAATCAATACCGCTATAACCACAGATACAAATTTCGTTTTCAATTCGAACTTCTTTCTTAAATCCTTTTTTGAAACAGCAATCCATGCCGCCTCATATATTGTGATGACACTGTTAAGCATCATCGCCCTTTTATTTTTTTACTTTCCTCAGCGTTCCAAAAAGACTCTTAACATCAATAGGCTTTGCAACGTGGGCATTCATGCCCGCTGCAAGAGAATTTTTCACATCCTCCTCGAAGGCATTTGCGCTGAGCGCCACAATAGGCACTTTATCCCCGCCCGGAAGCCTCCGGATTTCAGCCGTTGCCTCATATCCGTTCATTATAGGCATCTGGATATCCATCAGGATAAAGTCGTAATAATCCGTGCCCTTTTCCTTTACAATCTGCACGGCCACCTCACCATCTTCTGCCGATTCAACAATAAACCCGGCCTCCTGAAGGATTTCCGTGCCTATCTCCCGGTTCATCTCGTTATCTTCCACAAGGAGCACTTTTGTTCCCGAAAAATCGTAGCCTTTATCTATTACCTCTTCAATCTGCTGCCTGCCGCTCAGGCTTTCCGCCTCTTCGTCGCTTGCCAGCTCAAATGGCATTTCCACGATGAAAGACGAGCCCTCGCCCGGTTTGCTGTTCACGGTTATTGTGCCGCCTATCATATCCACGATGCGCTTCACAATGGAAAGCCCCAGGCCCGATCCCTCGATCTTCGACACTGCTGAGCTCTGCTCCCTGGAGAAAGCTTCGAACAGATGCTCCTGGAACTCCTCGGACATGCCTATACCGTTGTCTGAAACCGTGAAGCGATACAAAACACGGCCATCGACAGGATCTCCGATCTGCTCTGTGTCAAAGCTGACCTTGCCGCCATTTTTCGTGTATTTGATGGCATTCGAAATAAGATTTATGATGACCTCGTTCGTGTGAAGCTTGTCCGCGCGGACATATGGATTTTTGAAGTTTTCTATTTCAGTGGTGAGGTTGATGCTTTTCTGCAGGGCAAGCACGCGCGCCATCGCCTCTGTTTCCTTGACGCATTCAACTATGTCCACAGGCTCTTCGGTCAGGGCAAGCTGGCCCGATTCGATGCGGCTCATCTCCAGGATGTCGTTGATAAGATTAAGAAGATGCGCACCCGCAATCTTTATTTTGCGGAAGCTTTCCTTTGCCCTTTCAGGATCTGCGTAATGGTGCAGCCCCATGTCGGTGTATCCCAAAATGGCATTCATAGGTGTGCGGATGTCATGGCTCATCTTGAACAGGAATTCGGTTTTCGCCCTGTTGGCGGACTCTGCTGCAAGCCTTGCCCTGTCGGCCTGGTTTTCATTGATTCTGCCAATCAGGAGCCCCAAATAAACCGCAACCGTTTTCATGATATCTATGCCGTCTTCGGAAAAAGTGTGATATTCATTCAGATAATGGATGCTCAGAAGGCCAAGAAGCTTTCCTTCCAGGTAAATTCTCTGCATGAAAGATGATTTCGCAGGGCAGTCCGGGTGAGGCATAACTCCGTTAAAGCCCTTCCGGTTGTCGTCTATCAAAGCATACCCTGTGCTGTCATATATTTCTCCCTCGTATTTTGCAAACGGGCAGTTAGAACATATTTCCTGCGGCACATCCTCGATATCAGGCGCGTTGATAACTATTCTGTGGCCGTCGTTGGCCCTGAAAATCACCTGGTCGCATCCGGAAATTTCGATAATTCTTTTGCCGAAGAAGTTCATAAACAAATCCACGTCCGGCTCGTGTGAAGATACAAATTTCAGCGCATCCGCGCGGAATTTGGATTTTACGAGTTCTAATTCCTGCTCTTTGGCACGCCTTCTCTCCTCCTCATCAAAGTGAATGAGGGCCGTTACATTCTGATGTGTTCCTTCGATACGAACACCCTTTGTATATTCAGGGTTTCTGACGCCCCCGCAGCGCACTATCATGGTGTGCCCGTCCGGGTGATGCCACGGATACATAACCTCAGCATGCTCGCCGGCAACCATTTTTTCGACTGCATCACTTACCAAATCATAAGAGCCCTCGTCTATGTGGTCGTACCACGCATGATAGGTCTCCTCCGGAGGAATTTGATGCGTCAGGCCGATAAGGCCAAGCATGGCCTCATCCGCATACATCCTTGGCGGCTGCCCTTCGTCAAGCTCGAAGGCCCACAGGCCTATGTTTGCTTTTTTCAATATGTCCGGCGAAAGCGGGATCGCACCCAGATTATTCGTCATAAAATCGCTCCTTTTTGCTTTTTGCTTTTTGCTCTTTGCTTTTTGTCTCTACTCCAAGGCCCCCTTGTGTAAAGGGGGCTGTCGTGCGCCAGCACGACTGGGGGATTGTCCTTCTGCCCCTACCTAAGTTCTTCCATAAAATTCGGGTCATCCGAAAAGCCGCTCATGGCAAGCATTTCATCATAATCAATTCCTGTGCCCGCCGTAACCTCGCCGCTCACGGCACCGTCGGCACCTATTGTTATCACTGCCTGGTCATATTCTTCATCAGCAATATTTGTGTCAATATATATAAGATTGATTTCCGTGCCTTCATCCTTGCTTTCCACGCTGGCAAGCAATCCATAAGAATCGCCCCTGCAGAAAGACCCATAATTTGCATATGTGAAATTTATCTCCACTTTTTCAGTAGGATTATCATAATCGTATGTCATCTTTGCGCCAGGCAGACAGATTGTACCATATCTCGGATCCTGGAAAGTGTGGTTGTGACCCCACAGGAAAATAACATTTGGATGCTGGTTAAGGACATCTATCAAAGCCTTGTTATTCTTTGTCTGGCGGTGGTCTGTGCCCGGGATCTCGTGATCCTCTGTTCCCATAGCCAGGTGCAGTGGATAATGGCTTAATACAAACACCGGAACATCTGCAGGTGCTGCATCAAGATATGCCGCAAGGGCTTCTATAGCCTCGTCTGTGAACGCCGGATCCTCCTGGGTGGCGCCAATATCATAAACAACATAATTTTCGGCGACCTTAACCTCGCCCGTCTTCAAAAAGCCATCGCCCAGGCTCTCCCAGGTTTCTCCCGGCGCGCCCTTCTTAAATTCCTGGTTGCCCGTTGTTACATTATATCTGCCCGGAACCGTGCTGTCCAAAACTTCCTTAAAACCGTCGAAGGTTTCCTGCTCCCAGCTCTTGTCGCACACATCGCCCGAATAGCTCACAAGCTCAAGCGCATCTCCATAAACCAGAAGAACATCCTCCAGCCACACCTGATATCCAGGGGTCTCGCCGTGCTGGTCTCCTGTGAAGGCAAGATACGACACGCCCTCAGGAACGTCAAATTCTATCGGTTCGGCGTGGGTTGTATTTGTGAGAGATGCCGTGTCCGGCGCATCGCCCTTTCCCTCGCCGCTGCCTGCTTCTTCGCCATCCGGCTTCGCCGGCGGCTCTTCGCCTGTTGTCATTGTGCTTTCGCCATCAGGCTTCGCCGGCGGCTC
>R07__coassemble_428_pt1 | contig 14673 bp, 12 predicted proteins | sample R07__metabat2_low_PE_052 | metagenome-assembled genome bin R07
ATAAAAGTAATCCATAAATATGCCGAATATTACAAACCCGATATTTATGTAAACGGTGACGACATCTGCTCTTCCACGGGTCTTTTTTTCAGCCCTTCACTTTATCATTCATTGATAGTTCCGTTCGAAAAGGCCCTTGCCGAAGCCGCCATTTCCGAGGGCATGCTGGTAGACCATCATGTGTGCGGGCAGTGCCGCGATATAATAGACAGCATCGTGGACACCGGTGCCCGCATCTGGCAGACAGCCCAGTCCATGAACGACCTTACCGGCATAAAAGAAAAATATGGCAAAAAACTTCTTATAAACGGCGGCTGGGATTCTTATGGACCGCACAATTCAAACAACGCCACCGAAGATCAGATTCGCGCAGAAGTGCGCCGCTGCATAGACACCTATGGCAAAGACGGAAACTATATGCTCTTCCCTATCATAATCGGTGACCCGGGTGAAGGACTTATGCAAAAGAAAAGGACCTGGGCATCCGATGAATGCAGGTCCTATTCCCAAAAAATCCTAAATAGTATTTTTTAAATCATTAACATTATTTCTAGAAGAATGCTGCCCAGCAAAGGAAGCCGCCGCAGGCAACAAGGCCGGTAAACACAAGTATGATTACAAGGTATCCCATTATGTCTTTCGCGGTGAGCTTTGCAACGCCCAAAGCAGGAAGAGCCCAGAACGGCTGGATCATATTTGTCCACTGGTCGCCCCATGCAATGGCCATAGCTGCCCTGCCAGGTTCAATTCCCATAGCTGCTGCCGCAGGCATAACGATAGGTCCCTGCACTGCCCACTGTCCACCGCCTGAAGGCACGAAGAAGTTTACAATACCTGCGCTCAGGAATGTGAGAAGCGGGAATGTAAGCTCGTTTGAAATGTTAACAAAGAAGTTAGAAATAACACCTGCAAGCGAAACACCTTCTGCATTTGCAGCAACCATCATGCCCATGATTCCGGCATAGAACGGGAACTGAAGAATGATTCCTGCTGCGCCCTTAACCGACTCCTCGATGGCATCAATATAGCTTCTTAAGCTGCCGTGGCAGATGAGGCCCAGGGTTAGGAATATAAAGTTAACTGTGTTGAGGTCTAATGACGCAACAACACTCTTTCCCTTCTGGCCGCTGGTTACGAAATAATAAATTACATATGCAACACCGGCAGCACAAAGGATAATCCAGAGAATTTTAGACTGTTCCATTTTGTCTGCAGGAGTCTTTCTCTCATGCTTTAACTCTTCCTCATCCACAAGAAGCTTAGGGTCAACTGTGATAACCTTGTCTTTATGAGGATGCATAGCATAAAGTACAAATGGCATAACGAACAAAATAACCAGGCACATGATAAGGTTCATCGGATGGAATATCGTGGTGCTGGTTGAAGCATTGAAGGTCATCTCGCTCTCGGTGCCGGCAAAGATTGTGTAGCCGGAGTTAAGGGCCAGCGGGATTGATCCCGAAAGACCTGCATGCCAGATAACGAAGCCTGAATATGCGGAAGCGATTAAAAGCGGATAGTCCACTGATGGAACACGGCGCACAACTTCCTTTGCAAGAAGAGCTCCTACTATAAGGCCAAATCCCCAGTTAAGCCAGCAGCAGATTGTGGAAATAAATGCTGTGACAAAAATTGCCTGGAAATTGTTGTGTGCAAGCCCTGCTATTTTTTTGAGAAGAGCTTTTACCGGCCTTGAAGATGCCATAGCCGAGCCGAAAACAAGCACGCAGGCCATCTGCATCGAGAATGAAAGAAGGCTCCAAAAGCCTGTCGAGCCGCCCCATGCCGAAAGAATTTCCAGCGGGCCCATCTTGGTTGCAAACAACGCAGCAATATAAACAACAATGCTTAAGATAACTGCGAAAATAAACGGATCCGGCAGCCATCTGCTGACCATACGCACACATCCGTTTGTGATTTTTTTGAACATAATTTTTCCCCTTTTACTATCTTTAGTATTTTGTACAAACTTTATACAAACCACGTAATATTATACATAACTTTAATAAAAGTGCTTGTCCATTATAAAATACAATCCAAGCAAAAAAGCCCGGCCATTTTCCGGACTTTTTTAGTCATATCAAACTGATGCCTTTTTTATTTCATTAGGATCCCTGTCAGCATGCGGCCTGTCTTTTTCTGCGTTTTTCTGTAAGACCAGAAAAGGTCTTCATGATATGTGCAGAAGCCGCTGTCCAAAATATTTTCCCGCATCACGCACTCTTCTTCCAGGGTAATCCGTATGGCTTCTTTTAAATCTAAAATATATTTGCCTTCCCTGCCGCACTCCTTAAAGAAAATACCAAGCTGATCTTCTGTGAATTTCTTTCCAAATTCAGGCCTTAAATCTGCAGAAACCTCGTAGCATTTTTCGCAGATACAAGGACCCGTCGCGCAGATGATATCTTTCGGATTGCATCCGTACTTTTCCCTCATAAGCCTTATGGCGTTGCCGGCGATTTTTTCTGCCGTGCCGCGCCAGCCGCTGTGCACCATTCCAATAGCGCCTTTCACCGGGTCCAGTATATAAACCGGCACGCAATCGGCTTCAACTGTGCACAGCATGATTCCTTTTTCATTTGTAATCATGCCGTCGAAAGGTTCCGAAAAGCCCTCGCGCACAACGCCACGGCCTTTATCGTCCGCCGTTACGCACACAATTTTTGCCGTATGCTTCTGGTCAATCCGCACCATCTGTTCAGGCAAAATTCCCATGTGTTCCGCCACAACCCTGTAATCGCTTTCCGAAGACTCTGGAAAATATGCAAAGGCCTCGCATCCCACGCCGGTAAAAACTGTCCTGGCTATTTGTGTATCATCTATTTTTTTTATCCCGTAAAATTTCATAATTGCTGATTACCTGCAAAGTTCTTCTGCCAAAGCTTCAAGCTGTGTTCTGCTTTCCGCATTAAGTGCCGACATAATCTTAACCTGGTTTTCAGCAAATTTTATTTCCTTGCATGCTTCAAAAAGTGCCTTCATATTTTTTGCCGCCGTTGGCGCCCATGAACCATTTTCTATAAAAGCAATCGTGCGTTTCTGGTATCCGCGCTCTACGAGATGATTAATAAATGTGTGCATAAACGGGAAAATGCCGCCGTTGTAGGTGGTGGTTGCCAGCACCAGCTTTCCATATCTGAAAGCATCCTCAACAGCCTCGAACATATCATCTCTTGCAAGGTCCGTTACCACAACCTTAGGACAGCCCTTTTCCCTTAAAAGTTCTGCCAGCTCAAACACAGCCCGCCTTGTGTGGCCATAAACCGACGTATACGCGATAACCACACCTTCGCTTTCGATGCCATAGGAAGACCAGGTATTGTACGTTTCCAGATAATAGGAAAGGTTTTCAGCAAGCACAGGTCCGTGGAGCGGGCAGATTGTTTCAATATCAAGGCCGGCTGCTTTTTTCAGAACTGCCTGCACCTGAGCACCAAATTTTCCGACTATACCAAAATAATAGCGTCTTGCCTCGCATGCCCATCCTTCGGGATCTTCCACATCATTTGCGCCGAATTTTCCGAAACCGTCTGCCGAGAAAAGCACCTTGTCAGCATCATCATAGGTCATTATAACCTCCGGCCAGTGAACCATAGGTGCAGCCACAAAGTGAAGTGTGTGCTTCCCAAGCTGCAGTTCATCGCCTTCTCCCACGGTCATATTTCTATCCGCAAAATCATTGCCATAGAAATTTTTCATCATGACAAAGGCTGCCTTTGAAGCTGCGATAATACATTCCGGATATTTTTTCATAAAAGCGTTTATGCTGGCGCTGTGGTCCGGCTCCATATGCTGCACGATTAAGTAAGAAGGCGCCTTGCCGCCAAGTGCTTTTTCCAGATTTGAAAGCCACTCGTCCGTAAAGTTCACTTCCATTGTGTCCATAACCGCAATTTTTTCGTCCAAAATCACATATGAATTATATGCCATGCCAAGAGGCACCTCATACTGCCCTTCAAAAAGGTCCACCTGGTGGTCGTTCACGCCAACATATAAAATATCCTTTGAAATTTCCATTTATCCTTTACCTCATTTCTTTTTAGTATCACAGTTTTTATGAAATCACGCAGCTTTTTTCTTGCTTCGCGCTGTTTTTGTTTTTGTCTGTCAGCGGCTCTATTTCTTGGTATCGATGGATTTTCCAAAAACAAAAAACCTTTGATAAATATACTCAGTCACGAAATTTATAACCATGTTCAACACAGTCACAACATATTCATTCCATCCGCATGTGTCCGTAAGATATCTTTCCAGAAGTGTGGACAGCGGCGTAAAAACAACATAATACGCAAAAACCTTAAGCATGGCCACAGGCACATTTGCCGCAGATTTGAATGTGAATTTTCTGTTGAAAGTAAAATTCCACACCACCGATGCAACAAGGCCTATAAGATAGCTTAACCAGTAAGAAAGATGCAGCGTTTCGTTAAGAACTGTGAACAGAAGAATCTGTATAACACCGGCACTTATAGAAAAGAGCGTAAATTTTATCGTCCTCTTAAGCTCGGCATGCTTGTCCTGCTTTTCATCTTCTTCTTTTATTTCTTCAGATGTCACATTTTCCTGCTTCTCTTTTATTTCGTCTGGTGTCACATTGTCTTTATCTAAAGGCATAAATTTTTTCTCCGATGTTAATTTTTTTGAGTATTTATATTATTTCATGACAAAAGCTGTGCTTTGAATTTTTATCTTATCTCATGATAAAAACCGCATTTTGGGGTTTTTGTTCTATTCCATTTCAGCCTCATAGATCTCTTTCACCAGATTCCAGAGGCCTTTTGTATTTTCAACCTTGAATCTCATTTCAGGGTTGCTTCCATAGTACCATATGTCATTTTCAAAGGTAAACGCTACTGTACTTTCGTCTTCAAGCGTGAACACAACGCAGTGATAGCAGTCCGTAACAGATTCGTTTGTCTCTTCGGCCACCGTCACCACCGAAAGCTGGTCATAAATTTCGGCTATTGTTTCCGGGTCAGTAACTGTTACCTCAGACCCTGCGCCGCCCTGGTCGTAGCGTGCGAAGCAGGATACAGGCGTCCTGCCCTCATTCATATCGGAAATAAGCTTCTGGCAGGCTTCGCTGTCCGTACGATATGAAATAATAGAATCAGCCAGAAGCCCTGTAGGAGTTTCAGCGTCTGCCGTCTTGTCCTCATCCGTATTCTCTTCTGTCTCAACATCCTCCGGTATACCGGTTTCTGTTTCTGCCTGCTTTTCTGTATTTTCTTCAGTATTTGCTTCCACAGCCGCGCTGGTTTCTGACTGTTCATTCTGCTTGCCGCAGCCGGCCAGCATTATTAATGCCAATGCAAGTACCATTAATATACATATTTTTTTCATGTGTCCATCTCCTGTCAATGTGTTTTTTCGAACCATCTTCGCTCCGCCGCGCGGATATATTATAATACACCTTTCCGCCAACTCCAACTGCAAATTGCTGTGAAAAAGTGTCAATAATTGGAGCTATTTGCCGCATAATATGCCTTAATTTGAAGAAAGCCAGAGACCCGTCCCACATCTTTTATGAGACAATTTTTTCAGTTGCCTAATTCCTGACGTTTGTATTATACTGGAATATTAAGAAACATTGTATTTACCGAAAACAAAAAGGTGGTTAAAAATGTATAGCTGGGACGAATTACTATGTGCTGAAACATTAAAAGAAAGAATATCCGAGCCAAAATTCAATGTAATGTATCATCTGGACGAATTTGAAAAAGACAACGAAGAAATCCTGACAAGTAAAATGTTCCGTTTTCTTCAGGATAAAGCCCAGCTCTTTCCACTGGTAAACGGCCGCCCTTTAAGGACCCGTCTCACCCATTCAATCGAAGTCTCAGAAATAGGCAGGCAGATGGGCAAGATGCTCACTTCCAACAAAAAATCCAGCGAGTTTTTAAATCTGGACGGCAGAGCCGACTACTACGCAAACGTTTTTTCTTCAATTCTTTCTGCTGCAGGCCTTCTTCACGACGTTGGTAACCCGCCTTACGGTCATTTCGGCGAAGCCTCCATCGGCTACTGGTTCGATAAAGCTTTCAAAAATCCAGATTTCAAATACAAAGATATTCCTGTAGGCAAAATCCTGAACGGCAGGATGAAAAACGATTTCATTCACTACGACGGCAACTGCCAGATATTGCATGTGCTTTTCAAGAACGTGCTTGATACAAATATCGAAAATATAAATGTGACCATGGCCACAATTAACACACTTATAAAATACCCTCAGGACTCCCTGAAAATAGACCCTGTCTCCGAAGACGTAAGGCGCCACAAATTCGGCTATTTTCTCGCAGACGAGGAAACATACAAAAAAGTGAGAAATAAAGTGGGGCTTTCCGGAATTTCCAGATACCCTCTCACCCATCTCTTAGAGGCAGCAGATGACATAGGCTATGCCATATCCGATCTCGAAGATTCGATTAACGCAGGGGCGATAGGATACTTCGAATTTCTTAATTATTTCGAAAATTCCATAAACAAGCTCCCTGCCCCTTCAAACGAAAACGAAGAGATGGGTCTTATAATCACCACAGAAATTCTGCGCAGATTAAAAAACAACCTGGAAGAAGCATCCGAAAATGATGAAGACGAACTCAATTTCGCAATGAAAAGCTGGCTTTTATATGCCAAAAAATGCTTTATTTATATGGCTGTAAATTCTTTTTTTGCTAATTATGAATCCATAATGGATGGCAAATATCAGAGCGAACTCCTTAAAAGCAGCTGGCACGGCAGTGCCCTCGGAATAATAAAAAAAGCAGTGAAAGACCTGGTGCTTCCGAAATCAGACATTCTGAGCGTGGAGCTTTCCGGCAACAGGATAATATCCGGACTTATGGATCTGTTTGTGCCTTCCGTAATACATTGGAGCATAGATGACAATAAATACAAGCCTGGTCCTGTCGAGAACCGCTTCATTTCCTACCTGCCTGACAGAAACAAAAAAGAATACATGCTTTCGCGCACAGGCGATGAAGCTTACGACCTTTACTTAAGGTTTCATATCGTAACCGACTACTTAAGCACGCTGACAGACACAGTAGCAAAAGACACATATCATATTTTGCATGGTATGTAAAACAGGTGTGATATATCATCATGCGTTATAGAGATGTAATCAATAGATACTACAAGACATGCATCATAAATATTTTATATTAAGAGGTACTAAGCAATGGCAAATTCTATAATTTTAAAAGGCGATATCTGCTGCAGCATTGATAAAAACACCATAGCTACAAAAGAAAGCTCCTATGTTATCTGCGAAGATGGTATCTGCAAAGGCATATTTAAAGACATTCCCGAAAAATACAAAGGCCTCCCTATAAAAGATTTTAAAAATGCACTCATAATTCCGGGGCTTGTGGACCTTCACACCCACGCCCCTCAATATGCGTTCAGAGGCCTTGGTATGGACCTTGAGCTTTTAGACTGGCTTAAAAAATACACTTTCCCAGAGGAAGCAAAATACGCAAACCTTGAATATGCCGAAAAAGCCTATTCCGTATTTGTGGAGCAGACAAAAATGAGCGCAACAACAAGGGCCGTCATCTTTGCCACTGTTCACAGGGATGCCACCATCCTTCTGATGGACAAATTAGAAAAAGCAAAAATAAACTGCTACGTAGGAAAGGTGAATATGGACAGAGATGCCCCCGATGATTTAAGAGAGCCCGGTTTCTTAGAATCCGCCTTCGACACCTTTGGCTGGATAAATGAGGTGAACGGAAAATACAAATTTGTAAAACCAATCCTTACACCGCGTTTCCTTCCAAGCTGCTCCGACGCTCTTTTACAGGAGCTTAAGGAAATCCAAAAGGCCTATGACATTCCTGTGCAGTCGCATCTTTCGGAAAACCCGTCCGAGGTTGAGCTCGTGCACAACCTTTTCCCTAAGGCGGCTTTTTATGGTGACGGCTACGACAGCTACAATCTTTTCGGAAACGGTGTTAAAACCGTTATGGCGCACTGCATCTATTCCACAGAAGAAGAAATAAAGCGTATGAAGGACAACGGCGTGTTTGTCGCACACTGCCCTGCATCTAACATGAACCTCTGCTCGGGCATTGCACCTATAAAGCGCTATATGGAGGAAAACATGCGCGTGGGCCTCGGAAGCGACGTTGCCGGCGGTGAATGCGAATCTATTTTCCGTGCAATCAAAAATGCTATCCAGGTTTCAAAATTATACACCAGACTTATCAATGATGCCTATGCCCCTCTGGGCTTTGAGGAGGCCTTCTACCTTGCAACAATAGGCGGCGGCGAATTTTTCGGTAAGGTCGGAACATTTAAAGACGGTTACGAATTTGATGCAATCGTGCTTGACGATAAAGAGCTTTACATAAACAACGACCTTTCCTTAAGGCAGAGGCTTGAAAGAGATATTTACCTTGAGGCCGACGCAAAATGTATCATAGGAAAATATGTTAATGGCTGCGAAGTTATAGGAGAAAATTAAATGGTAAAAAAGCTGTTCAGAATAATGCTCCCGTCACAGATTTTGTCAAGTATCGCAATGGCTGTGTGCATGCAGATAGATAACATCATGATCGGGCGATACATAGGTGTTGAGGCATTGTCTGCGTATGGTCTCGTAACCCCGCTTTTGTTTATACTCACAGCTATCGCAGGGCTCATTGCCGCAGGTGTATCCGCCTTGTGTGCCCGCCTTGCAGGTAAAAACGATAAAGACGGCATCTGCAATAATTATTCATCAACAATTGTACTGTGCTTAATCTTATCTGTTGTTTTCACAACTGCCCTACTTCTGCTTGCAGGCCCGGTTGCCGATTTTCTTGGCGCCAGCGTTGAAGCAGGCACACTTTCGCATGCGGTGTCATACATAAAAGGCTATGCCGTGGGACTCCCATTCTACTTTTTCCTGCAGGCATTTATGTCATACCTTCAGATTTCAGGAAAAAGAAGGCGTGTATCCACTGCCATCCTCGCCATGGTAGCTGCAGATATAATATGCGACATTCTAGCCGGTGTACTTTCCCTGGGAATGTTTGGTATGGCTGCAGCAACAAGCATAAGCGAGTTTGCAGCCTTTCTTTGCTGCCTAGGCTTTTTTCTCCGGAAAGATTCTGATTACAAATTTTCCATTAAAAAATTCAGCTTCAAGGAAATCTTTAATGTACTTGAAACCGGCGCATCGCTTGCAGTCAACCAGGCCTGCTTCACGGTGCTTGTTTACATCGTAAACAAGCTTCTGCTTACATACGGCGGCACCAATGCCGTCGCAGCATATTCCGTTATAAGCTCCGTAAGCACCTTCTGCTTCACACTAAGCAATGGTGTGGGCGGTGTCACCCAGATTTTATCCGGTGTATTTTATGGCGAAGAGGATAAAAAAGGCCTGTGCGAGACCTTAAGCACGGCACTTAAATATGTTCTTGTTATGACGGTCATAGCTGCCATACTTGTATTTATTTTTTCAAAGAGCATTGTAATTTTATTCATAGGCGAAGGCTCAGAGGCTGTTCCGGTGGCAGTAAAGGGACTCTGCTTCTATATAGCTTCTATCATCCCATGCGGTGTATCAGCCGTGTTTAAAAGCCTGTATCAGGGTGAAAACAAGGTTCTCATGTCTGTGATCATAACAGCCGTACAAAACCTTGTGGCACCTTCACTTTTTATGCTCGGTCTCTCCAGTTTTTTTGGCCTTACAGGTATCTGGTGCGGCTTTTTCGCAGGCGAGATTATTGCTATGCTCGTTTATCTTTTAACAGCTTTAATAAAAAACAAAAAAATATCCATCGAATCCTGTCTTCTTGCGCCAAAAGGCTTTGGCGTTTCCAATGACAGAATACTTGACCTCACGATAAAAAAGCCGGATGATGTATCAGTCTGCTCCGAACAGGCAGGAAACTTTTGCAAAGCCTTTGGCCAGAACAGCAAAACTTGCAATTATGTTGCCCTCTGTGTGGAAGAAATGGCCTGCGAAACCATATTTAACGCTGCCTTTGTTCCTGGCAAAAACAGCATTTTCGTGAGGCTGGTGCGCCGCGAGGATATGTGGGTTATGCGCATAAGCGACGACTGCGCGGCATATGACGCTACAAACTACGCAAAGCTTTCAGAAGGCGAAGACAGAATATCCCATTTAGGTGTCCGCATGATATTTAAGATGGTTACAGATGCAAAATACATGAACCGCTTAGGCTTCAACAATCTGACCCTCTTTTTGAAAGCCTGAAAATAATCGTTAAATCTTAAAATTTAAAAAGGTGCCGGATTTTTTCACCGGCACCTTTTTTAATATCTTGTTTGCTTCAGTCAGGATAGGAGCATCCTGTCATTATCAAGGGCTTCTCCGACCTTTGTCTTGAATTTTTCGAGCAAATCAGGCACTGTCAGTTGTTTCCGTTCTTCACCGCAGACATCATAAATAATTTTACCATGATTCATCATAAGCGTCCTGTTTCCAAACTCCAAAGCCGCACTCATATTGTGAGTTATCATCATACAGGTAAGATTGTTGTCATCTATCACCTGCTTTGTAATTTCCATCACCTTAGCGCTTGTGCCCGGGTCAAGGGCGGCAGTGTGTTCATCAAGAAGGAGGAGCTTTGGCGGGTTGTATGTTGCCATCAGAAGCGTAAGAGCCTGCCTCTGCCCGCCTGATAAAAGCTTCACCGGCTGGTCCATGCGGTTTTCAAGCCCCATTTCAAGAATTGCAACCCTGTCTGTAAACTCCTTTTTTTCTTTCCGGCTCAGCATCGAAAGCCAGCCGCCTTTTCCTGCTGCCAGGGCCATGTTATCCATTATGCTCATCCCCGGTGCGCTCCCTAACATAGGGTCCTGAAAAAGCCTTCCTATCTGCCTGGCTCTTTTGTGCTCCGGCGTTAGTGTAATGTCTTTTCCGTCAAGCTCAATTACTCCCTCATCGGTGAAGTATGTTCCGCTGATTGCATTAAACAGCGTGCTTTTTCCTGCACCGTTTGCTCCGATTATTGTAATAAAATCCCCTTTATTCACATGCAGTGAAAGATTATCAATGGCTTTTTTTACATTATTCGTTCCTCTTGCAAAGGTTACAGAGATATTTTTAAGGTCCAGCATTTATCTTCCTCCCTTCGCTTTTGCCATCATAAGACGCCTCTTAAATGCCGGGTATTTCTTGACAATATAAGGGCAAAATATGATAAGAACCACTATTACTGATGATATGAGCTTCAGCATGTATGCAGGGAACTGAAGCCTCAATGCCGCTGTATAAGCCAGCCTGAACAATATTGCGCCCACAATCGCGCCCACAATCTGCATAGGAATTTTTAAGCGGCCGAAAATGGTGCGGCCAATCAAAAGCGATGCCAGGGCTATTGTCACGGTTCCGGTGCCCATATTGATGTCGGCATACTTCTGGCTCTGCGCCATAAGGCAGCCTGCAAGCCCGGTAAATGCGTTTGCCACACAAAGGCCCACTATTGTTGTGATTGCCGGGTTGATTGATGACGATTTTACCATGGCCGGGTTGTTTCCTGTTGCGCGGATTGCAAGGCCCATCCTGGTCTTTAAAAACAGCATTAGTATCACGGCGACTACCGCCACTGCAATCAGTATCACAACCAGGTCGCTTTGTTTGGAAAGGAAGCTTCCTTCTAAAAGATCTTCCATTTTCGTGAATACCGTTTCAGTGGTATTCATGTTCTGCAGCGCCTTGCCGCCCATTATGGCCATATTGATGGAATAAAGGCCCGTATTAACAACAATTCCGGCAATCAGAGAGTCCACGCCCATCTTTGTCTGAAGGATTGCGGTTATAAAGCCCGAAAGAATGCCTGCGCCCATGGCAGCCAGAATAGCCAGATATGGGTGCCCGGAAATCGCCACCATTGCACCCACGGCTGCCCCCAATGTGTAGCAGCCGTCTGTTGAAAGGTCGCAGACATCCAGCATCGAATAGCTTAAGTACAGTGCCATCACGACCAGAGACATTATGAGGCCAAGCTCAAGTGCGGTCTGAATTAATAAAATAAATGCGTCCATAGTTTTTTAATTATTGTTCAAGATTATTCAAATGCTTCAGCTGTTACAATCGACTGAACCTTTGTGCAGTATGGCTCAAAGGTTTTGGCAACGTCTTCATAATTAAGGCCAAGCTTTTCACAGGTTTCTGTATTCACTGTTGCAGTGCCGTTGTCAAAGGTAAGAACAGGTGTGCTTGCAGGGTCATTTCCGTCCACACAGATTCCGCATACCATATCGGCTGTCTGCACGCCAAGTTCGGCATAGTCTACACCATATCCTAAAAATGCGCCGTTAAGTGCAAACGAGTCAGCCCCTGCGTAATGCTGGATTCCCATCTCGATAAGGTCTTCGTAGATGGAAAGCTCTGCATTCATAATAGTGTTGTCTGTAGGGGTGAAGCAGGCTGTGATTCCATCTGTGGACATCTGTGCCACTGCCTGCTTGATTTCTTCGACTGTTGTTCCGTTATATTCTTTATAGGCGATTCCTTTTTCATCAAGGAATTCCTTTGCTGCGGCAATCGGAGTTGTGCTTGAATCCTGTCCTATATCATAAAAGAGGCCTACAGTTTCAATATCAGGATTCTGCGCAAGAATCAGATTCATGATTGCGGTTGTGTCAAGATAATCCGAAGATCCTGTAATGTTGGCTCCCGGTGCTTCAAGGCTTTCTACCAGGCCCACGCCCACAGGGTCCGAAACAGCTGCGAAGACAATAGGAATATCTTTGGTTGCCGCCTGCATACTCATTGCCACAGGCGTTGCAACGCCCACCATCACATCAACACCATCGGCAATAAAATCGGCGATAATCTGGCTCAATACGCTGGAGTCTGCATTGCAGTTATCATAAGATATTTCAAACGTAACATTTTTTTCTTTTCCAAGCTCTGCCAGGCGGCTTTCGATGTTTTCAACAATCTGGTTAAGCGAGGCATCGTCTACATAATTACAGATGCCTACTTTGTAGGTTTTTGCAGTCTGCTCGGCTTCAGCTTCCTGTTCGGTTTCAGCTTCCTGCTCGGCTTCAGCTGCCTGATTGGTTTCAGCCACGGTTTCACTTTCCTTTTCCGTCTTTGTTGATGTGCTTCCGCATGATGCAAGAACTGCCACCATGGCAACCAGCATTGCAGCCGCTGCGAATCTTCTGATAAATGTCTTCATTTTTTTACTCCTTTTTTAAAAATAAAAAATCCCAACAACCATAAAGATTGCTGGGACAGGTAAACTTTTCCTGCGGTGCCACCCGGCTTGATACGTCTGTATCCACTCACGCATACTATCATATGCTGACCTTGTTAACGAAGCGTCCTCTCCGTCTCCCATACTCTGCTTACGCATTTCTGTTTGCCCTCAAAAGTCCATTCGGCGACGCATTACCTGCTGCGATTCCACCATCCGCAGCTCTCTCATAAGGAAGAGGCGACGCTTACTACTCTTTCTCAACGGTTTACTATTGCTACTTTACTTTCCCTTTCCGATAATGTCAAGTTTATTTTTATTATTGCCGGGCACATATTTTTATTATTGCCAGGCACAAAGTTTTTTGTTATTGCAGGGCACAAAGTTTTTTATTATTGTATGGTACAAAGTCATGGACGATCACTGTGAAAAATCCTGGCCCCCAGTGCATGCGGGGGCTGTCGCCGAAGGCGACTGGGGGATTGTTTTTTCGAGAGCGTCTTTCCTCTATGAACAATCCCTTGGCAGCTGCCATTTTGATTATGCCAGCATCTTACCTTCCAGATATGAACACCTCAGATAATCAGGGTTGCTGTAATAAATATTTGAATTATAATCAGATATTTCGTCACATATAAAAGAATTAAAGACATTTATAAGAGTCCCGACAATATCACCATCTAAGCACACAGCACAAATCAACATCTGATAAACTCTTCCTATACTCTGTACTGAAGGGATCTGGTATTTATACGTTTTTTTGTTTTCAACAACAGGGATATTATATTCATTTATTATTTCGTCCGAAACCTGTTCAAAAGAAAGACTATGATTCACGGAGGCAAGTCGCAACTGACGTTCAATATCTTCTTTGCCAAAATACCCTATCACAGTCCTATGATCACTATTAGTTTTTCGCACGATGAACTCGATGAGCGAACAGACATAAGACAGATCATCTTTTTTCTGTTCATCCATTTATTTTTTCTCCCTTTATAAATTCACCAAATTTTTTCTTAATATCCGCCTGCATTGAAGTGCAAGCCTGACTATTTATTCCACATAATCAGAAAAATTAACGGCCTTCATGGTGATCAGATAATAATTTCCAAGAATATTTTCGCCATCAATGTAATTTCCCAGAAAAATCTGTGAGCACGCCTCCTGGGATATGCATTGATACAGCTCCCTGAACGCCTTGGACTAATATGATGGCCTTGACATCAGGATTCTCAGCGAAAGCAAGCAGCTTCTCAATAACAATTGCGTCAGTGTCATCTGAATAGGAATCCGGATAGGTATCATGTATTACAATATCCGGATACTGTTCAGCCAGAGAAGAGGCTGTAGAATATTCTTCCTCACCCTGAGAATCAGTACATGTAAGCATTGCAATCTTATACGGACTGTAAGAAGCCTCAGTCATTGTTGTGGCAGCAGCGTTGCTTTGTCCCGCACATGAGCAAATGACGAAAGTCGTCACAACGGCCATGATTAAACAAAGTAT
>R07__coassemble_429_pt1 | contig 14667 bp, 16 predicted proteins | sample R07__metabat2_low_PE_052 | metagenome-assembled genome bin R07
TCATGAATTGTATGGCATCTGCCTCGCATTTACAGTGCCATCAAACAATACTGTAATGGAATATTGTTCCTGGTGCTCCGAATCCTTCACAATGAACTGAGCACTACGATACTTCCTATTATCCGGGAAATTGAAGGTTTTCTCACTGTAACCATCTTCAGAAATAACTGCCAGGATGGCTCCAATATTCACATCTATCTTCATATCCAAGTCGTCATAAAAGCCAATACGTACAATGTGCAGCTTCAACTTCTCATTTGCCACGAATCGGATGATTACCGCGCTGTCAGTTATCCTAACGAGATGAGTACTGTAGTGGCTGCTCTGTGACCATTCCTCATTCAATTCATCGGCCAGATAATCATCACTCATGCAATGCAAATCGGAAATGCCTTCACTAATTTGGTGATACAGATAGGACTTGTAAAAACGATCCAGCGACATTTCCGGAGACACATGGTATTTATCCGCATAGAGTTCTATCACCCGGGCATATTTTTTCTGTAGAAGGATTGCATTTGCATTCATAGGCACTAGCTCCCTTCCAATTTTAGATACCGGTCAATAACGCTTTGTGTACGGAAACAGATTTGAAGGTTCGGTTTTTCATAGCGGAGTCTGCTGATTGCTTCCGTCTTATCAATCAAGCCATCAAAGAAAAGTTCAACCGTATTGAACACCTTATCGTTAGCCACACCGCCAACCACAATATCATAATCTGTAGTATCTTTCCCGGAACGACAATTCAAGATAAACTCCAGCCATTCTTCCGAGTAAGAATCAAACGAAAGCATCTTCGTCTCTTCAAAAGCGGTTTCATCAAACCGGTATCGGGACACGACTGCCTGTTTGCCACGGCGTTTAAACTTTTCCGACCATTTTCTTGCCTGGTCATAAATAGGAGTGACATAGAATCCCTGGCCAAAATCAACCGTTTTGCGGGAATGAATTGTATCCGGTGAGGTAACTTCCAGACAAGATCCGTGATAAACAATCATACGCAGACACCATCCTCTCTCATAACGTCAATCACATCATCCACAATATATTCTTTTCCCTGGGTATGAAGAACCTCATAATTCGGAATGATATAAGAGGTAAGAATATGACTCTGTTCCGTCAGTGCCTCATAGACTGCAGAGGCATCCATATGCAGGCGAAGTGCTACATTTTCAATGCAGAAAACTGCGAATTCAATTTTTCCTTCCATCTGAAATACCTCCTTTAACTTAATCTTTTCCTGTCACTGTTCATCCATGTACCTAGCAGATTCTGGCAATCAATCACAAATTTTGCCATTCTGTCCGGCCTCCTCAATTATTTTTTTCTATCTCCATATTGTCCAGTGCGAACTCTATGCTGAGCAGCAATATTTCGTTTCGGGTCTTGCCCGTTTCAGCCGCAACCGCATCGACAGCCGCCAGCATATCCTTTGGCAGTCTCATCGATGTAACAGATGTCTCGCCGTTATATTTGTGTGGCCGAATTACCAGCTTTTTTTCAGTCAATGCTGTACCTCCTCTTCAAAACATGCAAGCCTCTGTACTGTAGTTTATTGTAATACGTTTGTATTCTTTTATCAAGATACATTTAACATTTCATGAGTGAATTGCAATTACCCGCGCACATTTTTAGTATATGCGTTTTCTCTTCGGTTTATCATGGATTACAAATGTGCCATTTGTCAGCATAAATGCTGGCTTTTTTTGTTCCTAAAAAACTTGACAAAATTTATTTTTAAAGCTTACGTATACAGTGCCATAGTTCTATAACATAAAAGGCTGGCTTCTATGGCATATTTTCTTAAAAAATCCAATTATTTCATCAATTGAAGCTCTCAATTCAACTGGGTAATTCTCCGGCTTCAACAGTTCAATGCCGTTTTCCTCTACCTCGCTCGCCTCGAAATTACAATTAGCGGCATCAACGCCTTTAACGATTATTTTCTTATTATCTTCCATAGCTCACATTTGGTGTATCAAAAAAATCCGTCCCTAATGGTAGCCCATATCTTAAATAACTGGACCAAATGCGTAGCAAACATTTGGTCCAGTTAATTAGTTTACGGCCTATTAGTACAGTTTCGCGCCTGCCGGAATCTTGTCATCCACCATGATAAGATTCAGCCTTTCTTCTCCATCCACTTCATGCACTGCACTTAAAAGCATGCCGCAGGAGTCGATTCCCATCATCTTGCGTGGCGGAAGGTTTGTGATGGCAATCAATGTTTTTCCAATCAGCTCTTCCGGTTCATAATAAGCATGTATTCCAGAAAGGATGGTTCTGTCCGTGCCCGTACCGTCATCTAATGTAAACTGCAGCAGTTTCTTGGATTTAGGCACCGCCACGCAATCCTTCACCTTGACAGCCCTGAAGTCTGACTTGCTGAAGGTGTCAAAGTCCACCTGTTCCTCAAACAGTGGTTCATTCTTAACCTTTGAAGCATCGATCACGCCCAGCTGCTGAAGCTTTTCTCCTATTTTATTGGCCAGCTCTGCTCCTATTGCAGCAGCAGCTGCAGCTCCCGCATTCACTGCCCCTTCAAAGGCATCCTTTGCCTTGTCGACTGCTTCTTTTATTTCATCTTTTTCTTCTGTTTTGGAAGCCTTCTTATCGGAATCCAGGCTCTTCATCGTCGGGAACAAAAGCACATCCCTGATTGCAGCGCTGTCCGTAAGAAGCATGCACAGCCTGTCAATGCCATAGCCTATGCCGCCCGTAGGAGGCATTCCGATTTCAAGGGCATTAAGGAAATCCTCATCCGTATGCTGGGCTTCTTCGTCGCCCTTTTCAGCATTAATATCCTGCTGGCGGAAACGCTCACGCTGGTCAATAGGGTCATTAAGCTCTGAATATGCATTACACATCTCCCAGCCATTTATAAACAGCTCGAAGCGTTCTACATAATCCGGATTTTCAGGACTCTTTTTGGTGAGCGGGCTTATTTCCACCGGATGGTCCGTAACAAAGGTTGGCTCCAAGAGATGTTCTTCGCAGAATTCCTCGAAGAACAGGCTTAAGATATCGCCCTTTTTATGGCGCTCTTCAAATTCTATGTTATGCTGCTTTGCAAGTTCCTTTGCCTGCTCGTCTGTTTTCACTTCATTCCAGTCAATGCCTGCATATTTTTTAACTGCATCGATCATGGAAATACGGGCGAAAGGCTTTCCGAAATCCAGCTCCACATCGCCATATTTGAAAGCCGTGGTTCCAAGAACTTCCTGGGCAACAAAACGGAACATATTTTCCGTAAGATCCATCATGCCATTATAATCCGTATATGCCTGGTAAAGCTCCATAAGTGTAAATTCAGGATTATGGCGTGTGTCTAAGCCTTCATTTCTGAATACACGACCGATTTCATAAACCTTTTCAAGGCCGCCCACTATAAGCCTCTTTAAATAAAGCTCCAGGGAAATTCTTAATTTAAGGTCTTCGTCCAACGCATTGAAATGAGTATTGAAAGGACGTGCCGATGCTCCGCCTGCATTGGAAACCAGCATAGGTGTTTCCACCTCCATAAAGCCCTCTGCGTCAAGGTATTTTCTGATGGAAGCAATAACCTTGGAACGCTTAATAAAAGTATCCCTGACCTCCGGGTTCATTATCAGGTCCACATATCTCTGGCGGTAACGCATATCCGTGTCGGTTATGCCATGATATTTTTCCGGAAGAATCTGAAGACTCTTTGAAAGGAGGATTATTTCCTTTGCATGCACAGAAATTTCGCCGGTCATGGTGCGGAACATATATCCCTTTATGCCATAAATATCACCAATGTCTGATTTTTTGAACTCAGCATAGGCTTCATCACCCACGGCATCCTTTGCAACATAAACCTGGATATCGCCCTTAAGGTCACGGATGTTGCAGAAAGAGGCCTTGCCCATAACGCGTTTAAACATCATACGTCCGGCAATGCTCACATCTATCGGGTCTGCATCCATTATTGCGCGGCGCTCATTATAATCAGCTTTTTTTATTTCTCTTGCCTGCTGTTCATCAAGCCCTTCCGTATCAGGCTCTTTCCTTCCGTCAAGAAGCTTTGCCTCATGCGCTTCGTAAAGTGCTTTTGCAAAATCCGTATGATGCGTACGGTCATATTTTGTAATCACAAAAGGGTCGTGGCCTGCTGCCTTAAGCTCCGAAAGCTTATCCCTTCTTATCTGCAAAAGCTGCCCTAAGTCCTTTTGTTCGGTATTATTATTCTGTTCAGACATATTATCCTCCACTATCATATACTACCGGAGCCGTCCTAAACTTCAATTATCATGGGTTTATGGTCAGTCTCCCGGCTAATTCCGCAGTATTTAATATTAAAATGCCGGTGCAAGCATGCTCTCGCACCGGCTCAATTCTTGTGCAAGCCTGAATTATTTTTTGGCTAATTTTTTCGCAGCTGTTGCTTTCTTCGTTGCTTCTGCTTTTGATGCAGACGCCCTTGTTATCAAAATGGCCTTAGCTGTTGTTGACTTCTTAGCCTTCGCTGCCTTTTTTGCAGGTTCTGCCTTTTCTTCTTTAACTTCAGCAATCTTTTCAGGTGCTGGTTTTTCCTCTTTTACAGCCGCCTTCTTCTCAGGTTTTGCCTTTTCTTCTTTCACTTTTTTTGTTTCTTTTTTTGGTTCTGCTGTTCGTTTTGTTTCCGTTTTAGCCGCCGCTTGTTTTTCGGTCTTTTCTGTTTTTGCAGATTTTGCAGAAGACTTCTTTACTTGCCCGGCACTACTGGGATTTTCGATACTAACAATTTTGTATCGTATCTTCCCGGCAGGTGTGTTGATTTCCACAACATCCCCAACCTCTTTGTCCATCAATGCGCTTCCGATAGGTGATTCATAGGAGATTTTACGTTCACGTGAATTTACCTCGGTGCCCACAACAATCTGGAATGTGATTTCTTTTCTTGTTGCCTGGTCCCGCACCTTGGCTGTGCATCCGACATGAATTTTGTTAAAATCAATTTTTCGTTCATCAAGCACATCACTGTTTTTGATTAATTCCTGGATTTCCTCGATTCTTGCCTCGATATCACGCTGCTCATCCTTTGCTGCGTCATATTCGGCATTCTCGGACAAATCGCCCTGCTCACGGGCTTCTTTAATTTTTCCGGCAATTTCTTTTCGTTTGTTCACAAGAAGGTCATCAAGCTCTTCCTGTAATTTTGCAAGACTTTCTTTGGTTAAAATTTTCTTTTCAGCCATAACTTTTTCTGCCTTTCAAAATATTTTTTGCAGAAATAAAACCCTTTTCCACAAAATGGTATTATAATTCAGGCCTTCCACAATGTCAACTTTCCCCTGAATTCATCGGCTGTTTCGCAGGTATTGATTTCCCTTCTTACCAGGGCAGCATTCTTATACCCCGTCACATAAAAGCCCACATGCTTTCTCATTTGCCGCACAGCCGAGTATTCATCCTCGCTTTCAAGCATAAGCTCCAGATGATAAAAAATCATTTTTTTAATTTCCTCTATATCAGGCTTTTCAAAACCAGGGTCTGCAAGTTCTTTGAATATCCATGGATTTCCCCTTGCGCCCCGTGCAGCCATCACAGCATCCACACCGGTTTCGGAAATCATCTTTTCATAATCCGCGCGTGAAAAAATATCCCCGCTTCCAAACACAGGTATTTTAACAGCCTTTTTAACATCCGCGATTATTTTATAATCAGCGATGCCGTTGTAAAACTGCTCCCTTGTCCTTCCGTGTATCGCAATAGCTGACGCTCCGTTATCTTCCGCAATTTTCGCAATCAGCACAGCGTTTGCATCTTCTTCGGAAAAGCCCTTTCTTATTTTAACGGTCACAGGTTTTTTTAACGTCCTTGTGAGGGCCTTCACAATTTTTCCCACCTTTTCCGGCTCCCGCATCAAAGCGCTTCCTTCGCCGTTATTCACCACCTTTGCCACAGGGCAGGCCATATTTACATCAAAAAAAGCGTAGGGCCCATCTTCGAGCTTCGCTGCCTCACTGGCCATAAGCTCCGGTTCATTTCCAAAAAGCTGAAGTCCTGTTATTTCTCTTTCGTTCATAACACGCAAAAGAGGCTTTGTATTTTTGTTTTTATAATACAAAGCCTTTGCGCTTATCATTTCCGTGTAGGTAAGGGCAGCACCCATATCCGTGCATATGCTCCTGAACGCAGCATCTGTATACCCTGCCATCGGTGCCAAAATTACATTCGATTTTAATTCAATATCACCTATTTTTGTCATAAATAATCCTGAGCCCGTACATAGTAAGATCCGGTTCCACAAACTGAATTCTGTCTGTGTATTTTGCAATTGTCCCCGCAAGACCGCCTGTCGCCACAACCTTTATTTTTTCAGGGTCCACCCCCGAAGCTTCTTTTAACTTGTCAATTATATACTCGGCTTCCCCTATTCTTCCATACACTATGCCTGCCTGAAGGCTTGTCACGGTGTCCTTTGCCAGTATCGTGGATGGCATTGCTATCTCCACCTCGGGAAGCCTTGCGGTGCCGCTCCACAACGCCCTTGCAGAAAGCATCACCCCCGGCGCTGTCACCGCAGCCTCGAAGCCACCGTCTTCCGTAAAATAGTCAAAGGTCGTGGCGGTTCCATAATCCACCACAATAGCAGGCCCTCCGAAAAGCGCCAGGGCTGCAACTGCATCCACTATCCTGTCCGCGCCCACTTCCGACGGGTTTGTTTTAATAAGCCTTATCCCGGTCTTCGTGCCGGGCCCCACGATCAAAGGCTTTATATTAAAATATTTTATAAGTGAACTTACCAGGGCATACATAAGATCCGGCACAACCGACGCTATAATTGCCGCATCCACGCTTGATTTTTTAAAACCGCTCTGTTTTAAAAGGCTGATGATATCCATGCCAAACTCATCCGAGGTGCGAAGCACTGTGGTGGTGAGGCGGAAGCTTGCCTTTATGTCCCTTTCCTCCATCAGTGCAAAAGTTATATTTGTATTTCCCACATCAATCGCTAACAGCATGATAATACTCCTCCAGCTTTTCAAACAATTCCCTCTTCTGCATCCTCATCCTGCTCACCTTCAGCCCGCTTCCTATTTCATCAAAATAAAAATCATCATCATTATGTGTCACTGCAATCTGAAGGTTTCCGTCTTCATCGAATTCAAAAACAATTATCCCGCTTACCTCCTGCACAAAAAGCACACACATTGCCTTGAGCTCGTCCTTCACCTCATCAGGAAGGACCTCATAGGCCGGGTTTAAATAATATTTCTGTTCGTAATAATTAGCTCCGCATAAAATTCTAAGTTCGTTTTTCATTTTCTGTCAACACTCCCTGCTTAAAGCCTGCCCGAAACTTAAACCTCTGCAATCTAAGGACATGGCCTCACTTTATTTGCTGAACATCAAAACCGCAGCGCACACTGCCGCATTCAAAGATTCCACTTTACCCTTCATAGGGATTTTCACATTGCAGGTAACCGAAGATAAAACCTCCCTGCTTATTCCATTTGCCTCGTTTCCTATCACAATTCCCGCATCAGATAAGGACACCTCGTCGTAAAACTTATCTGCTTCAAGGCTTGTGCCATAAACCGCTTTTTTGCTTTCCTTAAATTTTTTAATCACTTCCAAAAGGTCGGCATAAAACACCGGAACCCTGAATATGCTTCCCATGGTGGAGCGCACCACCTTCGGGTTAAATATATCAGCACAGTCAGGGCTTAAATAAACCGCCCTCACCCCTGCTGCCTCGGCCGTTCTTATTATAGTGCCCATGTTTCCCGGGTCCCTCACGCCGTCAAGCAGAATCACCTTTCCTTCCGGCGCGTCCTCTTCGGCAAAGCGCGGTTTTCTTACCACAGCCAGAATCCCCTGTGGGCTGACCGTGTCCGAAATTCCCTTAAAAATTTCCGCATCCACAACCTCGCATATTTTTTCATCCGGCAGGTTTCCCTGGAATTTTTCGCTCACATACACCTGCGCAATAAGCCCTTCAGGCACTTCTTTAAAAAGCCTTTCTCCCTCAACAACAAAAAGACCTGTTTCTTTTCTGTATTTTGCCGATTCAAGCAGCTTTCTCACATTTTTAAGCTGCTGGTTATTTTTTGATGTAATCATGTTTTATACTTCACCATAATATTTTCGCTGCCATATCTCGTCTTCAGCAACTTTAAAAGCGCCTCCGAAATATTAACCGAAAATTCCTCTGAAAAACGCTTCACCAGCTTTGTATCCTTAAGAAATACATTTATGCAGCAGCTTCCTGCCAGGCCATTTATATTTCTTAAATCCATAATATATTTTTCCTGGAGCTTGTATTCGTCATAATTTGGAAACTGAATCCACAATTCTCTTTTAACATTGTCCAGGTTCAGGATTTTTTCGGCAATAAGCTTTCCCTGTTCTTCATCGCCTATGGAAACCCTGCCCTTTATAAGAACTTTATTTCCCTCAAAAATATTATTCCTGTTATATTCAAAATCCCTTGGGAAGGCAATCACCTCTACGGTGCCAAGCATATCCTCCACAGTAAGAAATGCCATCTGTTTACCTGTCTTGGAAAATTTTGCATTCACCTTCTCGATTACGCCGCCTATCGTAGCCTCCGCGCCATCCTTAAGATTCACATTTCCATCTTCATCTACTGCAAAATCGGCAGTTGTGGCATTCGTCTGCGAGGCTAACAGGTCAGAATATTCATCCAGCGGATGCCCGCTTATATAAATGCCTGTAACCTCCTTTTCAAAATCAAGGAGCGTTGCCTTGTCAAACTCTCCAACATCCGGCACGCTTATCTTAAGCGGCTTTTTGTATGAATCATCCACTATATCAAACAGGCTTATCTGACCGCTCATCGCGGATTTTTTATTTTTGTTCACAGAATCAAGCACATCGGCATAAATATACATAAGCTGCCTGCGCGTTAGGCCAAAGGAATCCAAAGCTCCTGCCTTGATGAGGTTTTCTATCAGCCTTTTGTTCAGGTCTTTATCTATAAGCCTCTCGGCCATGTCATAAAGGCCCTTATATTTTCCGTTTAGATTCCTCTCCTCTACTATGGCGTCAATTATATTTTTACCCACGCCCTTGATTGCAGACAGGCCGTATCTTATGTCGTGCCCGTCCGTGGAGAAGCCACTCTCTGCCTCATTTATATCCGGAGGCAGTATTTTAATCCCTAAGCTCTTGCATTCCTCTATATATTCCGAAAGCTTTCCCAAAGTAGTCATCACCGAGGTCATCAGAGCCGCCATATATTCAGCCGGATAATAATATTTAAGATATGCTGTCTGGTAGGATACAATTGCATATGCCGCCGCATGTGATTTGTTGAAGGCATACTTTGCAAAATCTATCATGTCGTCGTAGATTTTATTTGCGGTTTTTTCTGATATTCCGTTCCTTATGCAGCCGGGCACCTTTCCGCCTTCCTCGATATCGCCGTAAACAAAGCGTTTTCTTTCGGCCTGCATAACCGAATCCTTTTTCTTCGACATGGCGCGCCTTAACACATCAGAGCCGCCAAGCGTATATCCGGCCAGGTCCCTCACAATCTGCATAACCTGTTCCTGGTAAACAATGCAGCCATAAGTAGGTTCCAATATAGGCTTAAGCTGTGGGCAGTCGTAGACTATGTCCCCGCGCGAATTTTTTCCCGCAATATATTTCGGTATAAAATCCATAGGACCGGGCCTGTATAGGGCAATTCCTGCAATAATATCCTCTATTGAATGAGGCTTAAGCTCACGCATAAAGTTTGTCATGCCCGTGCTTTCAAGCTGAAACACTCCCGAGGTTTTCCCTGCGCCTATCATATCCATCACGGCCTGGTCGTTATAATCTATTTTTGACAGGTCAATCCTTCCGTCCGAATCCTTCACGGCCATGTTCACGGCATTTTGAATAACAGTCAGGGTTCTTAAGCCCAAAAAGTCCATCTTCAAAAGGCCCAGTTCCTCGAGCTCTGTCATTATATATTGTGTGACAACCGACCCGTCCGAGCCAAGCGCCAAAGGCACATATTCCATCACAGGCTCGCGTGAGATAACCACTCCCGCCGCGTGCATTGAAGAATGCCTAGGAAGTCCTTCAAGCCTTTTCGCCATGTCAATCATGTAATGCACATTGCTGTCGTTTTCGTAGGCTTTCCTTAGCTCGGAATTCATTTCTATTGATTTATCAATCGTTATTCCCAATTCATTCGGGATCATTTTCGCTATGGAATCCACAGCGCCATATGGCATGTCAAGCACGCGTCCCACATCCCTTATGGCATTTTTTGCCTTCAGTGTCCCGAAGGTCACAATCTGAGAAACGCAGTCTGCGCCATATTTCTCCGTGACATAATCAATAACCTCGCCTCGCCTTTCGAAGCAGAAATCCACGTCTATATCGGGCATGCTCACTCGTTCCGGGTTTAAGAAACGTTCAAAAATCAGGCTGTATTTTATCGGGTCTATATCCGTGATCTCCAGGCAATAAGAAACGATGCTCCCCGCAGCGCTTCCTCTTCCCGGCCCCACCATAATATCATTTGATTTTGCGTAATTTATAAAATCCCAGACTATGAGGAAGTAATCAACATAGCCCATCTGTTTTATGGTATCCAGCTCGAAGTGAAGACGTTCTTCATAGTCCTCGTAGTTTGGATATCTTTTTCTCAAGCCCTCCTCGCAAAGCTTTTCTAAATATTCATCTGCCGTAAAGCCATAAGGCACATCAAACTTAGGAAGCTTCTGCACGCCAAATTCTATCTCCACATTGCACCGTTCCGCGATTTCCGCAGTGTTTGCCACCGCATCCGGAGCATAAGCAAACAGATTTTCCATCTCTTCAGGCGACTTCATATAAAACTGTCCGCCTTCATAGCGCATCCTGTCTTCATCCGTTATTTTTTTGCCGGTCTGGATGCAAAGTAAAATGTCGTGCGCTTCCGCGTCTTTTTCGTATGTGTAATGGATATCATTCGTGCAGATAAGCGGAATATCCAGATCCTCGCTCATTCTTAAGAGCTGCGAATTCACCATTTTCTGTTCCGGGATTCCATGGTCCTGAAGCTCTAAAAAGAAATTTCCGCGGCCGAAAATTTTCTGAAGCCTTAAGGCTTCTTCTGCCGCCCCGTCATAATTTCCCCTCACAAGATTTTTAGGAATAATTCCTGCCAGACATGCGCTTGCGGCTATAAGCCCTTCGTGATATTTTTCCAGGATTTCATAGTCCACGCGAGGTTTATAATAAAAGCCCTCTGTAAATCCTATGGAAACAATTTTCATCAGGTTCTGGTATCCCCGGTTATTTTCCGCAAGCAGGATAAGATGATAATACCTGTCATCGCCCCTCACATTTTCCCTGTCGAAGCGCGACTGGTTCGTGACATAAATTTCACAGCCGATAATCGGCTTTATGCCTTGTGCCTTTGCCTGTTTATAAAATGCCACGGCGCCATACATAACGCCATGGTCTGTTATGGCCAGGCTGTCCATGCCAAGCGCTTTGGCCTGGGAAATCATTTCGTCTATTTTTCCCGAGCCGTCAAGCAGGCTGTATTCAGTATGCACATGCAGATGGGTAAAAGCCATTATTCTCTCCCGTCAAGATAAGAACACAAAGCCAAAACAGCCTGTTCAGAGTCCGGCCCCTCTGCCTTTACAGAGACTTTCTCGCCTTCCGCCAGGCTTAATGCCATCATTCCCATTATGCTTTTTGCATTCACATTTTTGTCTTTGTATAAGACGATAATTTCGCTGTCAAAATTGTTTGCCAGCTGAACAAACACTGCTGCCTTTTCAGCCACAAGGCCTCCTTTAATATTCACCGCTGCATCTCTTTCTGTCATATACGTTTTCCTCTTATTTCTTCTGCCAGTCTGCTTATTTTCCTGAATCTGTGGTTCACTCCGGATTTTCCTATCGGCGGGTTTAAATAATCACCCAGCTTCGACAAAGGCACATCCGGATTGTTTATTCTGGCTTCGCATATTTCCTTTATGCTTTCGTCAAGATCGTCATAAAGGCTGCTTTTTTTAATCATTTCTATATCTTCAAGCTGCTTCATCGAAGCCGCTATTGTTTTTGAAATGTTGGCGGTTTCACAGTTCACCTGCCTGTTTACCGTGCCCCGCATTTCCTTTAATATACGCACATTTTCGAAATCCATCAATGCCACATGCGCGCCAAGCACGTTTAATATGTCCACTATTTCCGTACCGTCTTTTATGTAGGCGGCGTATTTGCTGCGGCGTTTCATTATCTTTGCGTTGATATTAAAATATTTCATCAGCTCAAGAAGCCCTTCGGCCTTGAATTTTTCATCCGCCTGAATTTCAAAATGGTATCCCTTTTCCGGGTCGCTCACAGTGCCTGCCGCAAGGAAAGCACCCCTAAGGAATGCTCTTTTTTCTTCCGGGTTTTTCAATATTTTTTTAGGGTCCCGGGTAAGGTCAATCTCTGATTTAATATTATAAGTTTTCCGCCTTGGCTCAAGGCCTTTCCTTGAAGGCGGCAGCGGCTCTTCGTAAATATAAACCCCTGTCTCTTCATCATGCCTTATGCATTTTTTGTTAAGCAGAAAAAGAGCCATGACTTCTGCTTTTCTCTGGCCTTCCGACCTGGCAAAATTTTTTATAAGCTCGTCTTTTACCTTCCTCGCAAATGTCATCCCAGTATTCTGACCTCGCATTCAAGACTAACGCCGCTTTTCTCCTTCACCACGCCCTTTACATATTCTATCAATTCCAGAATATCTTCAGCTGTGGCATTATTTTTATTTATTATAAAGCCGGCATGTTTCTCAGAAACCTGGGCTCCGCCTATCATTTTGCCTTTTAAATTTGCATCCGAAATAAGCTTTCCGGCAAAATTTCCCTCCGGGCGCTTAAAAGTGGAGCCGCAGCTCGGATATTCAAGCGGCTGCTTTTCTTCGCGTTTTTTTGTAAGCTCAGCTATTCTTTCCTGTATCTTCTCCTTATCGTCCTTCAAAAAAGTGAAAACAGCTTCAAGAATTACTATTCCTCCATCGATTGCAATGCTCTTTCTATAGCCGTAATCCATTTCGGAAACATCTAAGGTTTTAATTTCTCCGTCCTTATCAAGTATCACAACTTCCTTTATCACATTTTTAAACTCGCCATCATATGCACCTGCATTCATGCAGCAGCCGCCGCCAACAGAGCCCGGTATGCCCGAGGCAAATTCAAAACCCGAAAGGCTTTTCTCTAAAAGGAAATTTGAAAAGTCCTTATTAAGCACTCCGGCCTCTGCCCTTACCAATGTTTTTCCGCATGAAGGACATTCCCCAAGCACTTCTATTCCGGCGAAATTTTCTTTAAGGCATATTATTGCCCCGTCAAAGCCGCCATCCTTAACCAGAACATTCGACCCTGCGCCCAGAATATAATAAGGAATTTTTTCTTCCTTCAGTGTTTTTACTAAAAATTTTATTTCATCTTTTGTATGCGGCGTAAAAAAATATGCAGCAGGCCCTCCCACCTTCATGGTGAGATGCTCTTTCATAGGCTCTGATATTTTCACATTTCCGCTGCCTAATTCCTTTTTTATCAATTCCAGAACTTTTCCGTCAATTTCCATTCCGTCCCATCCGTCCTTTTCTAATTATTTTATTTCTGCTCTTCTGCTTTCTTTTTCTTTATCTCGTCCGATATCCTGTCCACAAGCTCCTGGGCTGCGTTATATCCCATCTTTTTCAGTCTGTTATTAACAGCCGCTGTTTCTATTATGTTGGAAAGGTTTCTTCCCGGGGTCACAGGCACAACATGCTTCACCACCTTAACGCCCAGTATGTCTCCGTGTTTTTCCTCCAGACCAAGCCTGTCATAATTTTTTTTGGAATCATAAATTTCCAGATTAATTATCATATCAATCTGCTGCTCGTTTTTTACACTGGCTGCACCATAAAGGCTTTTTATGTCCACAATTCCTATGCCCCTGAGCTCCACAAAATTCCTTGTGATATCAGGAGCCGTGCCCACAAGTCTGTCTTCGTTTATTTTTTTTATTTCAACCAGGTCGTCGGCCACAAGCCTGTGTCCTCTTTTTATAAGGTCGATAGCCATTTCGCTTTTTCCTGTGCCCGAGGCCCCGGTTATAAAAATGCCCTCTCCAAACACATCCACCAGAACGCCATGCAAAGTAACAGACATTGCCAGCTGCTCAGAAATCCATGTGATCATACCCGCCATTATCTGCGATGTAATAGGCTTTGCCCTAAGCACAGGCACTCTGTATTTTTCGGAAGCTTTTATGATTTCATCGCACGGCATAATGTTCCTTGTCAGAATCATTGCCGGAAACTCATACGAAAACAGCCTGTCAAAGCGGTCTTTTTTCTCGTCGGCGGAAAGTGTTTTTATGTATTCATTTTCTGCCTTTCCCATCATCTGCACCCTTGTTTTATCAAAGTGCTCGTAATATCCGGTCAGCTGAAAAGCAGGCCTGTTAACACCCGGATGGGTTATCTTTATTTCCGACAGATCAATCCCCTCTGTAAGATTTTCCAGTTCGAATTTTTCCGCCAGCTTATCCAGCATTATATATTTCTCGTCCATTAAATATCACCACACCCGTTTTTATTATTTCTGACATGATTTTCGATTCAGGCTTTACCTGTGATGCGTCAATCAAGCATGCCGGCCGTTTTATTTTTTATTATACACTTAAGCACCATTTTGCGCCACAGGCAGCTTAATGTTTTTATCAG
>R07__coassemble_436_pt1 | contig 14581 bp, 14 predicted proteins | sample R07__metabat2_low_PE_052 | metagenome-assembled genome bin R07
CCGGCTCAATAACATCATAAATTTCCTGTGTGAGATAGCTTGTGACATCCTCGCCCATTGCATACACATAGCTTATGCTTATTGTGCCGTCATCTTTCACGGTGCCGCCGATGCTTAAGTCCATTTCACCATAGCCGTAGAATGTGTCATTAAACGGCACAGTCACCGAAAAGTCACCCGCCAGTACGCTCACCGTCAGCATCAGACAGAGTGCCAGCGCCAACAGCATAGTTTTTCCAATATTTTTCATGCTTTTCTCCTTTCAAATATTGACTTATAATTTCGGATATTTTATGTTTATGTTAAACTATACCATTATGGGACAGTCAAGTGAATGCCATGAAAAAAGAATCTTATCTCAGCATTGGTGAAGCCGCCCGCATCATGAATGTGCACATAAAGAGCCTGCGGTATTACGACCGCATCGGTGTACTGCCTCCCGCCTATGTGGACGAAGAGACAGGTTACCGCTATTATGCTCCCAGTCAGCTCAGCATGATTCAAGCCATTCAGTTTTGTGTGGAGCTTGGCATTCCTCTGCGCAGCTTCACCGAATACTGCCGCGACGGCAATATTGACGCCGAACGGCTGATTGAGGACGCCGGACGGATTGCAGAACAGAAAATCCGTTCCATCCGCAACGGATTGCGGTTTGTGGAGGAAATGAGGGAAACCGTGCGCCGCGGCGACCGTCTGCTCAGCTCAGTCGGCCCGATGGAATATGAAACCCCCACCCGGTGCTATATCGTGCATGCCGTGGAAAAACAATGTAACGATATGGAATTTAACTGCCTGCTGGGGCAAATGCATTCTGAAGCTGCTGAGCAGGGGTTTCAAACCGGTTTTTCTTATGGTTATCTTTATCTTTACGAGGCCGGCGATTGCCGACGCTATGTCTATACCGAGGTATACGGTGACGGGCACCCGGATAAGCGTTTTTTGTCCTTTCCTGCCGGCCGCTGCTGCTCTGTTTTATGTGAGGAAAGCCGTATCGAACACGCGCGGGAGCTGTTTACAGAAGAATTCAACGCCGGACAAGGCCTTACCGTGTTTGAGTCCGAGGTAATCACCGGCATCTACAACACCGAAAAGCCCTATTACGAGCTGCGCTGCTTCACACCATTCAGCTAAAGCCTGTCCGAAAAAAGCATGTGCAGAAACAGATAATTTTTTAACACCACCACCTATTTTAAGAAAGTCGAGGATAATTTTATGAAGTTAACATGGCTTGGACATTCGTGCTTTAGAATCGAAAGCAAAGACGCAGCAATAATTACCGATCCTTATGAGGCCGGCTCGGTTCCGGGATATAGAGATTTAAACGAAACCGCCGACTTAATCCTCTGCTCCCACGAGCATTCTGACCACAACGGAAGGGCGGCCGTAAAACTCACCGGTGAAAAGAACAACGTCTTTTCAATTTCCGAAATAGACACCTTTCACGACCCTGAAGGCGGCCGTTTAAGAGGCACAAACAAAATGTTTGTTATTTCAGACGGTGATACAAAAATCGCGCACTTAGGAGACATCGGCTGCGCCCTCACCCCTGATCAGATTTCAAAATTAAAAGGTCTCGATGTGCTTCTTATCCCGGTAGGCGGGTATTTCACCATCGATGCAAAGCAGGCTAAGGAAATTGCTTCGCAGCTTTCCCCAAAAGTTATCATTCCTATGCATTTCAGAAATGATGATTTCGGGACAGGCTACGATGTAATAGGAACAGTCGATGAATTTGCCTCATTATATGATAATGTAACCCTCGAAAGTTGTAGCACCTTTGACACAGCGTCAATTAAGGCTGATTTCTCAAACAAAGTTGTTGTACTTAAACCGGCGAACGTAAACTGATATATATTACATGACAGGCTCATGTGCGAGCCTGTCCTAAACTTCAATTACCGCAATTCACGGTTCCCACTTTTGCGGCAAGCTAGTTTAGGACAGGTTCGCGCGCAACAAAAACAAACAGAAACAATAACACAATAAAAACACGCGGCAGCAATTTAAGCCGCCAGATTATAAAACTATGATTAAATACACCTTGCGCAAAAATAGGGATTTTGGTATAAATTTAGGTGAAGGCGAGTGGGAAGGAACCTACATGAGAATAACCACATATACCGATCCGGATTTCTATTTCGTTACGGAGAGGCTCAACTACGTAATCCGCGGTGAGATATGGCTTGAGGAAAAAATCGACGAAAAAATTCTTCAGCACGCCGTCGACACAGCATTCAACCGTTTCCCTTATTTCAGTATCCAGCTTGTGATTGATGATAACAGATATGTTGTCATTCCTAATTACAAACCGCACATCATAGTCAATACTGATAAACCGGTTGTGCTGAATTCACCCGAGGTTAATTATCACTTATTTGTAATCACCTATTTTGAAAACAAAATCTTTTTCAATGTGTCGCATTGCATAACCGACGGCATCGGAAGGGCACCATTCACCAGGACTGTGCTCTACTATTACCTCACCGAGAAATATGGGCTCAAGCTGGATTCAGATGGCATATATCTGGCCGACCAGGGGCTTTTTGACGATGAAGACGGAGACCCTGTGCCGATTGAAGAGGTTATGCAGGCAGAATCGGATGCATACAGAAGCGTAGGAGATGCATTCAAGCTCCGAAGCCTCGACGCGGTTAAAGATGATGTCCAGAAAAAATTTATATTTTCTGTTGACGAGACAGAATTTATAAAATTCTGTAAGGAGCACAAGGCCACTCCAAATTCAATGACCACTGCCCTGCTCTCGAAAGTCACCTGGCAGCTTGGCGGCAGCATCGATAAAAACCTGGTCACAAACATCTGCGTAAACATGCGCCCCGGCCTTAATAATAAGCACAGCCATCATTTTCTTTTAAACTGTATTCCTATTATCTACACTCCGGAAATGAGAAATGATTCCCTCGATAACCTGAACGCCCTTGCAAGGCAGTTCATCAACGAGCAGACCACAACGACAAACCTTAAATATCTGTGCAAAATGACGGTCAACCTTTTCTTAAGAATTAAAAAAATGAAAAAGCTTGAGCTTAAGAAAAACTATGTGCGGATGGCTATGCACGGAAGGGACGGCTTCTTGGCCTCAACATATATCATAAGCTATGTTGGCAAGAACAGCTTAGGAAGCCTTTATCCTTATGTGAAAGCAGAATTTACAATAGTAGATGCCATGCCTGACGACGGCATCATTGTTGAAATCACAAGCGCAGATGGAAAATTTTTCTTTTCATTTATGCAGGATTTTTCATCAGATGTTATTGTAAACAGCTTTATAGACGAGCTTGAGAAAAACAATATTCCTGTTCAGAAAATAGACGAGGGGCCGCTTGGTACGCCGACGCTCCTTCTGCCGGTCGAATAATTAAGCCCCCGCATGCACGGGGGCCTTAATTTATCAATATTTATTAATCATATCCATGCCTATCGCAAGGGCCTTTCTGTTCATCTCTTCGGCGCCCTTAGGAATGTGCTGCATCACGGCTTCCTCGAGCTGTTCAGGAGTGGCAATCTTAAGCACATGATTTACAGCTGCCACAGCCACGATATTGGCGGTCATGCTCTTTCCGACGCCTTCTTCTGCGGCCCTTAAAATAGGAACCATGATAACCTTGTTGTTGGAAATCGAAGAAGGAATGCGAAGGCCTTCATCCACCATCACTATGCAGTTGTCAGGAATTCCAACGGCATATGAATCCAGAGCATCCTGGGTGAGCGCAAGAAGGAAGCCCGGCTTTCTTACCTTTGGAAATAAAATTTCCTGTTCGCTTATCACGACTTCTGCCTTGCACTTGCCGCCTCTGGCCTCAGGACCGTATGACTGTGACTGGGTGACAAATTTTCCTGCTGCGGTTGCAGCCTCTGCCAGGATAATAGAAGCAAGAATAAGGCCCTGGCCGCCTGACCCGCTTAATCTGATTTCTGTACGATTAGCCATTACTCTGTCTCCTTTCTTACCCTGTCTATTATTGTCTGGTATTCATCTGTATATTCAGGGAAATTCGTTTCGCTTATAACGCCTAAGATTGTCTTTCCCTCAAGCTTTTCAGCCGGCAGCTTTTCGGCAGCTTCCTTCATGATGAAGTTGTCCTTCTGCCACTGCATCATTTCAACTGCCCCGCCCTTTTTATTCTTTCTGCCGTAATATGTCGGGCATATGCTTATGCAGTCGATTATCGAAAAGCCCTTGTGGCGTATGCCGTCTTCAATCATTTTTGTTGTCTGCACAGCATGGAAGGCATCGCCTCTGGCCACATAGGTTGCGCCTGCGCCCTGGGCAACAGATGCAATGTCAAATGGCCTGTCTATATTTCCATATGGGGCTGTTGTTCCGTAGTCCTTGTTAGGTGTCGTAGGTGAATACTGCCCGCCTGTCATGCCATAAATATTATTATTGAAAACCACAACCGTGAGGCCGATATTTCTTCTTGCCGCATGAATAAGGTGGTTTCCGCCAATTGCACTGCAGTCACCATCACCTGTGACAACTATAACCTCAAGCTCAGGCCTTGCCATTTTTATGCCGGTGGCAAATGCAATGGCGCGCCCATGGGTGGTGTGGATTGTGTTGAAATCCATATATCCTGATGCTCTTGAAGAGCAGCCTATACCAGAAACAATTATGACCTTGTCGTGGTCTAATCCGCAGTTTTCTATGGCCTGCGCCACGTCACGCATCAATATTCCGTTGCCGCAGCCAGGGCACCAGATGTGAGGCAGATGCGCCAGCCTCATTGTTGTTTTTACCAGATTGCTAGCCATTTATTTTTCCTCCATCTTCTTAAGTATATCTTCCGGCTGAATAACTGTGCCGTTTACCCTGCCTATAAAATCGATCGGGCAGTTTGCAAGCCTCTGGATATCCTGAAGCATCTGTCCATCGTTATGTTCAACCACAATAATGCGCTTTGCGCCTTCTGCAGCTTTTTTGAAAGCCTCGTCAGGGAATGGCCAAAGGGTTATCGGTCTGAACAGACCTGCTTTTATGCCCTTCTTTCTGGCTTCGTTTATAGCTTCCTTTGCTGCGCCCGTGGTGCCGCCGAAGCATGTGACCACAATTTCAGCATCTTCCATCTGATATTCTTCGTAGAATATTATATCCTGCGAATTATTTTTAACCTTATCTAAAAGCCTGCGCATAAGGTTGTTGTAAATCTCTGGTGAGCCCGAAGGGAACCCGTCTGTTCTGTGGAAAAGACCTGTGATGTGATAATGCGTTCCCTCGCCGAATGGCGGCATCTGAGGAACCCATTCGCCTTCAGGAACGGCATAGGAAAAATGCCCATCCATCTCAGGGTCTACCGGTCTGTTTATGATTTCTATCTGGGATTCGTCAGGAAGCTCTATGCTTTCCCTTAAATGCCCTATCATTTCATCTGTGAGGAAAATAACAGGAACCCTGTATTTCTCAGACAAATTAAACGCTTTTATGGTGAGACTGTAGGCCTCGGACACAGAACCCGGTGAAAGAACAATAACAGGATGGTCGCCGTGACAGCCCCATCTTGCCTGCATGTAATCCCCCTGTGAAGGAGATGTTGGAAGACCCGTAGAAGGGCCAACGCGCTGCACATCCACCACCACGCAAGGAACCTCTGTAAGGCTTGCATAGCCTAAGTTTTCCTGTTTAAGTGAAAATCCCGGGCCGCTTGTCGCTGTCATGGATTTCACGCCCGCAACAGATGCGCCTATTACAGCGGCCATGCTTGATATTTCATCTTCCATCTGTATAAATCTTCCGCCCACCTGAGGAAGCCTTAAGGCTGCCTGCTCGGCGATTTCTGTAGAAGGTGTGATAGGATATCCTGCAAAGAACCTGCAGCCTGCAGCCAGCGCGCCTTCAACGATGGCCTCATTTCCCTGCATCAAAACACGCTTGCTCATCATTCCACCTCCTCTACATAAATAGCATAATCCGGACACCTGAGCTCGCACATGCCACACTTAATGCAGGCATCCTCGTTGATCACTTCCACCTTGTCATGCTTGACAACCAGAACATTCTTCGGGCAGAAAGCCGCGCATATACCACAGCCCTTGCACCAGTCGCGGTTAAAAACCAATTTCTTTTTCATATATTTTTCTCCAATTAAATAGAATACAGATTCAGAAAGGAGCACTTCTCTCCTTTAAATCGTTACTTTACCATATTAAAGTGTCAAATTCAATGAAAAATATATAAAAATGAAAGCTGCGGCCAATCAATTATTAATTGAAGTAGCTGATGATTTGTGGTATCATATCGCGACAGAAATTATTTATAACCGGAGGTCAGTTTATGATCAAAGTAGTAAAATTCGGCGGAAGTTCTTTGGCCGACGCAAAGCAATTCAAAAAAGTAAAAGCCATTATCGAGGCAGACAAGGCCCGCGCCTATGTTGTCCCTTCAGCACCGGGAAAAAGATTTTCAGGCGATACAAAAGTAACCGACATGCTTCTTGGCATGTATGCGCTGGCAAAAGAAGGCAAGGATTTCTCTGCCGAGTTCGAAGCCATAAAATCAAGATATAATGAAATAATAAAAGATCTAGGCCTTGCAGGCTTCAGCCTTGATGAAGAATTTTCCGAAATAGAAAAGCAGCTTAAGGCTGACCCTCAGAAAGACTACACCGCATCCAGAGGCGAATACTTAAACGGCCGTATTCTGGCCAATTATCTGGGCTATGAATTTATTGATCCAAAGGATGTTATCGTATTCCATGAAGATGGAACGCTGAACTCATACAAAACAGAAAAAATAATGTCCGCACGCCTTTCGGAATGCAAAAATGCCGTTATCCCGGGCTTTTATGGCTGCGGAGCTGATGGCAATATCAAAACATTCTCAAGGGGCGGCTCTGACGTGACGGGCTCCATAGTGGCCGGCAGCATAAAAGCAGATGTTTATGAAAACTGGACCGATGTTTCAGGTTTTATGGCCGCAGACCCTCGTATAGTAGAAAACCCTAAGTCAATCAAATATCTTACATACAGAGAACTCCGGGAGCTTTCATACATGGGCGCTTCTGTCCTTCACGAAGACGCCATTTTCCCTGTAAGAAGCTGCGGCATCCCTATCAACATCAAAAACACAAATGCACCTGAGGACGAAGGCACCTGGATTGTGGAAAGCACCTGCCAGAAGCCTGACCATGTCATCACAGGCATAGCCGGAAAGAAAGGCTTCTGCTCTGTCCTTATCATAAAATCCATGATGAACTCCGAAATCGGGTTCGGACGCAAAGTCCTTCAGGCCTTCGAGGATAACGGAATTTCCTTCGAACATATGCCGTCAGGCATTGATACCATGACAATAGTGGTTCACGAAGACGAATTCCTTCACAAAGAACAGTCCGTTGTTTCCGCCATCCACAGGCTCACATCGCCTGATGCAATCGAGATAGAATCCGATCTTGCCCTTATCGCAGTGGTTGGCCGCGGCATGCGTTCCGCAAGTGGTACTGCATCAAAACTTTTCACATCTCTCGCAGAAGCGCACATCAACATAAGGATGATCGACCAGGGCTCTTCCGAGCAGAACATAATAGTAGGTGTCGAAAACAAAGATTTCGAAGATGCAGTACGAGCCATCTACAGCGCATTTGTAAAATAATGTGCCAAAAATGATTTATGTTTTCTAAAAAAGAAGACACCCGATTGGGTGTCTTCTGATTTTTTCTTCTGAAAAAGAGATTATCTCTTTGAGAACTGTGGTGCACGACGGGCGCCCTTTAAGCCGTACTTCTTTCTTTCCTTCATGCGGGAATCTCTTGTGAGATAGCCTGCTTTTTTAAGGTCTGCACGGTAGTCTGCGTCTGCCTGAACAAGTGCTCTTGCAAGGCCGTGGCGGATAGCGCCTGCCTGGCCTGTAAAGCCGCCGCCATGAACTGTGATATTTACATCATACTTTTCACCTGCGTTAACAGCTTCGAGAGGCTGGCGAACGATAACCTTTAAGGTTTCAAGACCGAAATATTCATCTAAAGGCTTTTTGTTGATTGTGATAACGCCTTTTCCGGTTTCAACATAAACTCTTGCGACACTCTTTTTTCTTCTGCCGGTTCCGTAAAATTTATTTGCCATTGTTATTTCCTCCTTTCAGCTTAGAATGTTAACTCTTCAGGTTTCTGTGCCTGATGTTTGTGCTCCGGACCTGCGTAAACGAATAATTTCTTGATCATTGTACGTCCTAAAGGTCCCTTTGGAAGCATGCCCTTAACTGCAAGTTCAATAACTCGTTCCGGTTTTTTGGCAATCATTGTCTTTAAATCTGTTTCTCTCATTCCGCCAACATAGTCTGAATGATTGTAGTAGATTTTCTGATCAAGCTTTTTGCCGGTAACTTTGATCTTTTCTGCGTTAACGATGATAACGTAATCACCTGTGTCTTCGTGAGGCGTGAAGATAGGTTTGTTCTTGCCTCTTAAGACTTTTGCAACCTCACTTGAAAGGCGGCCGAGTGTTTTGCCTTCTGCATCAACAACGTACCACTTTCTTTCAACCTTGTCAGGGTTTGCCATAAAAGTTTTCATTTGAATTTCCTCCTGAATAAATGTCTTTTGTTTAAGCTAACTTAAACGACTATACACATTTTACTTCCGACGATACCCTTAAAGCCAAAAAACCGCACGAAGATACGGCTGGCTGAAAAAGTACGCCGTCACAATCGGGTATTATATATAATCCATCGGCCCTCGTCAAGCAGTTTATTTCCTTAAAGAATATTGGAAAGAAACGCCTTTGTTCTTTCGTTTTTAGGATTTTTGATTACCTCTTCAGGCGTTCCCTGCTCTATGATTATTCCGTCCGCCATATAAACCACTCTGTTGCTTACCTCGCGGGCAAATCCCATTTCATGCGTCACCACAAGCATGGTCATTCCTTCGTTTGCAAGCGAGCGCATAACCTGCAGAACCTCGCCCACCATTTCCGGGTCAAGCGCCGAGGTTGGCTCGTCAAACAAAAGCACTTCCGGCTGCATGGCAAGAGCCCTTGCTATTGCCACACGCTGCTTCTGCCCGCCGGAAATCTGACGAGGCAGTGCGTTCATATAAGGGAGCATTCCTACTTTTTTTAAATATTCAACTGCTCTTTCCTTTGCCTCGGCCTTGGATACTTTTAAAACTTTTTCCTGGCCAATCATGCAGTTTTTAAGAACCGACATATTGTCGAAAAGATTGAAGCTCTGGAAAACCATGCCCACCTTTGAGCGGTAGATGTTTATGTTGAATTTTCCGTCTGTCACGCTTTTTTCATGGTACAAAATTTCTCCCGAAGTAGGACCCTCAAGAAGGTTTATGCACCTGAGCAGTGTGGACTTTCCGCTGCCGGATGCGCCTATTATGCTGGTCACATCGCCCTTGTTGACGGAAAAATCTATGTCCTTCAAAACCTCATGTGTTCCGAAGGTTTTTGATAAATGGTTTATGCTTAAGATTAATTCGCTCATGCCTTGCCTCCTTTGAATTCCTTGCTTCGTTCATCAAACGGAGTTCCTTTTTTAGGGGTGTTGTACGTACCGGCCGTCATAACCAGCTGATCCTCCGACAAAAGCTCGTAGTTGTCCTTGCCCTTCAATTTCTTTTCGATATATCTGAGCAGGAATGAGGCTACAAGCGTAAGGATAAGATATCCGCCCATCTCCAAAAACGCCGACGGGAAGTATTTGAAAACCGCACCGGAAACCATCTTATGCACTGCAAAGAAATCCTGAAAGCCTATGATGAACATAACCGATGTGTCCTTCACATTGATGATGTAGTTGTTGCCTATCTGCGGCATGATATTTTTCAAGGCCTGCGGCAGTATCACGTGAACCATTGTCTGAAAATGGCTCATTCCTATTGCCTTTGCGCCCTCTGTCTGGCCGGGATCGATGGACATAATTCCGCCTCTTACGGACTCTGCCATATAGGCGCCTGTGTTTATGGAAACAACAATTATGCTTACCACCCAGATGCTTTCAAACGCATGCCCGAAAAAGTACGGAATGCCATAGAAGATAAACACAGCCTGCAGAATCATAGGTGTGCCTCTGAAGACCTCGACATAAACCCTGATGATAATCCTTACTATTTTAAGGACAACTTTTTTAAATATGCTATCATTTTTTGAGTATGGAATCGTCTGCAGTATGCCGCACAAGAATCCGATAATGCATCCGATTAATGTTGCCACTATCGCAAGGATAAGAGTGTTTTTTATTCCGTCTAAATATACAGCCGAGTATTTATTCCAGATGCTGGCAATATCGGCAAATAATTGTTCAAGCATATTTTCTCCTGACGTGTAATCTGGTTTAGAAATAAAAGGGCCTTAGGTCAGTTTCATAGGCGACTGACCCAATGGCCCCTTGAATTTTTTTGCAATAATTATTCTTCTTCGCTTAATGGCTGAATCTTGATAGCCTCTGCCATAAGGTCGTTGAAGTCATCTGCTGTGAGCTGTGATAAGTAAGCGTTGATTGCATCAACAAGCGCTGTGTTATCCTTCTGAACTGCGATACCGATGTTGATATCTTCGTCTGAAACTTCGAAGTCACCGTCTGAGCCTGAGAAATCAAGGATCTTGAGGTCCGGGTAAGCAATGAGCGCACCCTGTGCAGTAGGCATATCTGTGCAGACGAAATCAACTGTTCCCGATTCAACTGCCATCAGCATTGCAGGAGCAGATTCTGCCGGGTTCTGGATGTCGGCGCCTTCTATCTGTGGAAGGCATGAATCATACCAGATTGTACCTGCCTGGCTTGTGCACTTGCCGCCTGCAAGGTCAGCGATTGTTGCTGCATCAGCAAACTCGCTGTCTTCCTTTGTGAGGCATACGATTGTTGCGTAAAGATATGGGCCTGCGAAAGAAACAGATTCCATTCTTTCTGATGTCATGGACTGGCCGGCGATTGTTGCATCAACAATACCGGACTGAACTGCAGGAACTAAAGAATCCCAGTCGAGCTGAACAACCTCGAGTTCAACGCCAAGGTATTCGCAGATATTAAGTGCTGTCATAATGTCATAGCCGTTTGCATACAGAGATGAATCCTTGATCGGAACTGCGCCGTTTGAATCATCAGGCTGTGCCCAGTTGTATGGTGCATATGCGCATTCCATTGCTACAGTAAGGACGCCGTCTTCAAGTCCAGGGATAGATGAAGCGTCAATCTTTGCTGCTTCTGCTTCTTCAGCCACTTCCTCTGCCTCAGCCTCTGCTGCCTCTTCTGTTGCAGCTTCGGCTTCTTCCTCTGCTGCTTCTTCTGTTACAGCTTCGGTTTCAGCTTCTGTTGCTGCTGTGGTTTCTTCCTGCTTTGTGCCTGATGAGCATGCGCAAAGCCCCAAAACCATAATGGCTGCCAATAAAATACATAATACTTTTTTCATTTTCTTGTCTCCTTGAAATTTATTCAAACAAATGGGCCATGATTAGCAATCATGACCCAACAAAAAAATCATATGTTCAATCACGACAGCGCTCCGTATTTCTACGACAGTCCCCCGGATATTATCCGGAAGCCCAGGCAAAACAGTTATCAGGCTTCTGCTTTCCTTCGGCGGCGTCCCCTTTCGGTTTCCTTAAGTTCCTGACTCATAAAGCAGAAAACCTACTGATGTCGGCCGCGCCTCTACCATGCTTATTTGTTTGTTGTGCTTAACTTACCGCACCGTTAATATAAAGTCAATAATTAATTGAACCAACTTTCACCAATAGCGCAATTTGTCTCGCACAATATCATGCTGTGCCGCTTAATCGCTTACGTATCCGCACATTTACTGCACTTTCACCTTTGCGGCAAGCTCCCCGGTGCCGTCCACATAAATTTGTATAACGTCGCCTTCATTTAAATTACCTTCCAATATCATCTTCGCTGCAAGCGTAGTCACCTTTTTCTGGATATAACGGCGCAGCGGGCGGGCACCATATGAAGGGTCATAGCTTCTATCGCACACAAGCTTCTTTGCTTCTTCATCGAGCTCGATTGAAAGTTCTTTTTCCTCAACCAGTTTATTTATGTCTTTCATCTGGAGGTCTATAATGTCATAAATGTTTTCTTTTGTAAGAGGTTTGAACATTATTATCTCGTCAAGACGATTTAAAAATTCAGGTCTGAAGTGTGCGCGGAGCTGATTCAGCACAAGCTCCGAGGCTTCGCTGGTGATATTTCCGTCCTCATCTATTCCGTCAAGCAAATACTGCGAGCCGATGTTTGATGTCATGATAAGGATTGTATTTTTAAAGTCCACTGTCCTTCCCTGTGAATCCGTGATGCGTCCGTCATCAAGCACCTGAAGAAGCACATTGAAAACATCCGGATGGGCCTTTTCCACTTCATCGAAAAGCACCACAGAATAAGGACGCCTTCTTACTGCCTCGGTAAGCTGACCGCCTTCATCATAGCCCACATATCCCGGAGGCGCCCCGATAAGCCTTGATACAGAATGTTTCTCCATGTACTCGGACATATCGATCCTTACAATATTATTTTCATCATCAAACAAACTTTCCGCAAGAGCCTTTGCAAGCTCTGTCTTTCCCACGCCCGTTGGACCCATAAACAGAAATGACCCTATTGGCCTTCCAGGTTCTTTTATGCCGGCCTTGCTTCGCCAGATGGCATCCACCACTTTTTCTACTGCTTCGTCCTGGCCGACCACCCTCTTGTGCAGAATATCTGAAAGGTTAAGGATTTTTGCTTTCTCACTTTCGTTAAGCTTAGAAAGTGGTATCCCTGTCCATCTTGAAATAATCTTTGCAATTTCATCATCCGTAACAGCCTGGCGCACAAGCGAAAGGTCTTCCGTCTTTATTTTTGCTTCTTCTTCCTCGAGCTGTTTTTTTGCTGCCGGGAGCTCGCCATATTTAAGCTCGGCCACCCTGTCAAGGTCATAATTTCTTTCTGCGATTTCAATTTCATTATTCAGCTCTTCCAGCTTTGCACGGAGTTTTGAAAGCTTCTCAACGGAGGCTTTTTCATTTTCCCACTGTGCTACCATCGCATTATATTCATCCCTGGTTTCAGCCAGTTCTTTCTGAATGTCCGAAAGCCTTTCGCGGCTTAAATTATCTTCTTCCTTTTTAAGGGCGGTTTCTTCTATTTCGAGCTGCATAACCTTTCTTCTCAGCTCATCCACCTCTATCGGCATGGAATTCATTTCCGTTTTTATCATGGCGCAGGCCTCATCCACCAGGTCTATTGCCTTGTCTGGGAGAAAACGGTCTGTAATATATCTGTCGGATAAAACAGCTGCACTCACAAGTGCCGAGTCCGTAATCTTCACGCCATGGAAATTTTCATAGCGTTCTTTTATTCCACGCAGGATTGAAATAGTATCTTCAACCGTAGGCTCATCCACCAGCACAGGCTGGAAACGTCTTTCAAGCGCGGCGTCTTTTTCAATGTATTTCCTGTATTCATCAAGAGTTGTGGCACCTATGCAGTGAAGCTCTCCTCTTGCAAGCATCGGCTTCAACATGTTGCCTGCGTCCATGCTGCCCTCTGCAGCGCCGGCGCCCACTATCGTGTGGATTTCATCGATGAATAAAATTATCCTGCCTTCGCTTTCCTTTACCTCCTGAAGCACGGCCTTCAGCCTTTCTTCAAATTCGCCCCTGTATTTAGCACCTGCAACTAAAGATCCCATATCGAGGCTGAAAACAGTTTTATCCTTAAGGCCCTCCGGCACATCACCACGCACTATTCTCTGGGCAAGACCTTCCACCACGGCAGTTTTGCCAACACCCGGCTCGCCTATAAGCACAGGGTTATTTTTTGTTTTTCTTGAAAGAATCTGGATAACATTGCGGATTTCCTGGTCCCTTCCTATCACAGGGTCAAGCTGTTGCTTGCGTGCTTTTTCCACGAGGTCCTGACCGTATTTTTCCAGTGCTTCATAGGTTGCCTCAGGATTGTCTGATGTGATTTTCTGGTTGCCGCGCACCGTGGACAGCGCCTGAAGGAAGGTTTCCCGTGTGATGCCATATGTATCAAACAGGCTGTCGGTTTCGTGACCGCCTTTTTTGAGCATGGACAAGAACAAATGCTCTACCGAAACATATTCATCCCCCATGGCCTTTGCTTCATCCTCGGCATATAACAGGGTATCGTTAAGAGCCGCACTAATGCTCTGCTGCCCGCCCTGCACCTTAGGTTTTTTCTGGATTTCCCCGATTACAGCATTTTCAAAATCTTCGGGTTCAATTCCCATTTTCTGAACCAGCTTTGAAATCAGGCTGCCCTCCTGATTTAAAAGACACAAAAGCAGATGTTCGCAGCCAATCTGCTGGTTTCCATAGTCTGCTGCCACCTTCTGGCAGTCATTAATTGCTTCAACCGATTTCTGTGTAAATTTATTTAATTTCATTCAAACCACTTCCTTTGACATTTGAATTTTTTAACAATTTATCTGCACAGTTATTCTTCAGTATCCGGGAACTGTTTGCCGCAACCATATGTGCTTTTGCAGCAGGAATGTTCCGGATAGTTTTTCTGTGCTACATGTACTATAACACATATGTTTAAAAAATCAACACTATTTTGTGTTAAATTTCTGTGAAAATGCCTGAAATTTTCTGCCAGGCCCAAAGGTAATTGAAGTTTAAA
>R07__coassemble_456_pt1 | contig 14174 bp, 7 predicted proteins | sample R07__metabat2_low_PE_052 | metagenome-assembled genome bin R07
GAATAATTTAAAAAAGAAAAAGCAGTTAAAAAAATAATAAAAAACAATTTAAAATTAAGCTGTACCAAAGAAAGTGGACACGGACGCTCCCATTTCATGAATTTGGACAGTTGGTAAATGAGAAGACCAGCTTTTAGATAAAATGAGAAGTTCTAATTCCCAAGATAAATCACATAATCAGGTGGGGTTTGTAGGGAAATCACATAATCAGGTGGGGTTTATAAAAAAAATCACATAATCAGGCGGACTTTATATGTGATTTGTATATAAAACCAGCCTGATTAAGGGATTTAAAAATAAAACCAGCCTGATTAAGGGATTTAGAAATAAAACCAGCCTGATTAAGGGGTTTTGAAATTTTAGCAGTCGATGTAATACAATTCTGCGGGCGAATGCAAATAAAAACTGGCCATGGGGATCAACGATATTTTTTTGAAGAGCAGATATTGATGTTTTTGAAAAAATGCTGACATTTTTTGCTAAAAAAATATAAAGAATAATTTATGAACATAACGATAGTTTGTGTGGGAAAGCTTAAGGAAGAATATTGGAGAGCGGCGGCAGGCGAATATGTGAAGCGCCTTGGTCGTTTTGCGAAAATAAAAATAACAGAATTAAGCGAGAGCAAAAGCGATAATATAGATGAAGAGAGCAGTGCAATTGTGGCTCATATTCCAAAAGGTGCATATGTGATTGCATTGGATGTGAAGGGAAAGGAAATGACGTCGGAGGGGCTGGCAGGAAAAATAAAAGAACTGGGGCTTTCCTCGCGGCCGGATATATGCTTTATTATAGGAGGGTCCTGCGGATATAATGACGAGGTCCGAAACCTTGCTGATTTGAAATTGAGTTTTTCAAAATTCACATTTCCACATCAGCTGATGAGAGTCATATTATTAGAACAGATTTACAGGGCTTTTAAAATAAACGCCGGAGAAAAATATCATAAATAGAGGGGCCTCAGGGATGGAAAGGAGACGGTATGGATACAATCAAAAAATTCAAAAATGACATTTCGGAAAAGCTGAAACATTTTTTGATTCAGGGCGAAATATTTGCCATCAATGAGGTCGCCGCAAATATGATGGCGGGGATTATTATGATGATTATTATTTTGCTGACCATCCTCTGCCTGGTGCTGAATGAGGTGGGAATCTTTACGGCCAACAAAGAACTGATGAGGATAGGCACGCTGGTTTCCATTATTGTGCAGGTTCCGATAGCAGCGCTCAACCAAAAATACAGAGGCGACAAAAAATGGCTTAAGTATGTTCTGCAGGTGGGCCTTTTGATTCAGTGCGGTATTATGAATGTGTGCCTTGGGCACAATGTTACGCTTGTGATGGTGATCCCCGTTCTGATAAGCATCAGATATTTTAATGCCAAATTCACACGCAGGATTATGTGGATTACTTATGGCGTTTATATTTTATCGTCGGGTTTTCTGGAAAGCTTCGGCATAATAAATCTTAACGTTTTCAGGGTGCCTGAGGGTACAGTAATAGAGGTGGGAAATTCACTGCGTGCCGCAATTGAGGCTGCAAACACCGCGCGCGAGGGGTACCTTTTAAGCTATTTTATAAATGACGTTTTACCTAAATTCATAGTATTTGCAGTAATCGGTGTAATCTGTATAATCGTTGCAAAACGGGGGCGTGAGCTGATTGATATGCAGGTTAAGTATACTGAAAAAGCTTCACGCATTAAAACAGAGCTTGACCTGGCAACAGAAATCCAGGTTGGCATGCTTCCGTGTATCTTTCCTGCCTTTCCTGAAATGGGACAGCTTAAGCTTTACGCCAAAAATATCCCCGCAAAGGAAGTGGGCGGAGACTTTTATGATTACTTTCCAATCGACAAAGATAATGTTGCGCTTGTTATGGCCGATGTGTCGGGTAAGGGTGTTGGCGCTGCGCTTTTCATGACTATTTCAAAAATTGTCATAAAAAATCTGCTGCAGTCAGGCCTTAGCCCTGCTGAAGCAATGACTGAAGCTAACAGACAACTTTGCGAAAATAATAAGGCCGGCCTGTTTGTTACAACCTGGATAGGAAAATATAACACCAGCACGGATGTACTTACCTTTGCAAATGCCGGACATAATCCGGCTGTGGTTGTGAGAGAAAATGGCGAATGCAGCTTCCTGCATGCAAAAAAGGGCTTTGTGCTGGCCGGCATGGAAGGGGTTAAATATACTGAGTCTACAATAAATCTTTCCGAGGGAGATGAGCTGTTCTTATATACGGACGGCGTGACAGAGGCCACCAATAAGAACAATGAGCTTTATGGCGATGACAGGCTCCTTAATATTATCAACAGGGTCAACAAAGATGATGTTAAATGCCAGATAGAGGAAATCCTGGATGACATAAATAAATTTGTGGATGGGGCAGAGCAGTTTGATGATATAACTATGATGGCGATGAAAATCAGTAGGTAGAGGCGAAAGCACGTGAAGAAAATATTTATAGAATAAGAATAGAAAGTTTCATATTCGAAGGAGGTGGCGATGGCGGACACAAGACAGGAAAAATATTTTGAAGATGCGGGGAAGGATTTAAAAACCATACCGCTTACGGATTCGGAGCAGGGGATATATTTTGCATGTCTGGAAAATCCGGATTCGGATATGTATAATGTTTCGTTTGTGCTGGATTTGCCGGAAAGCATAGATACAGGCAAATTTGCGGAAGCGGTTAAGAAAGCAGCGTCCATGCATCCTGACCTTTTTTCGGTGTTCAAAGAAATAGACGGGCATGTGGTGAAGGTGATTAACCCTGATGCTGAACCAATAGTTACATTTGAAAGTATCGAAGAATCCGGAGGTGCCTTTGCTGAAGAAAATGAAACAGCAGCCATGAAGCAGGAGCAGAAGCAGGAGCTGGGATACAGCAACTTGGCTTCCGAACCATGGAAGGCTCTTCATGCAAATAGCTCCGATGGGATTCTTGAAATTTCTGCTATGCCATTTGACCTGGAGAAGGGCCCATTATACAGATTTATGATTTTATCTACTCCTAACGGGACCATATTCCTTTTGGAAGTACATCATATTATTTTTGACGGGATGTCGTTCAATGTGCTGATAAACCAGATAGCGGACGCATATGATGGCAGAGAATTGAAAGAAGAAAACCTTAGCATGGAGGATATCGCTGCGGCTGAAAAGGAATTACGGGAAAGCAGCAAATATAAAAAGGCGCAGGAATTTTTTGAAGAAAAACTTGGCGGAAAAGAATTCGATAATACTATTATTTCTGATGTAACATCGATAAGCGAATACAATGAAAATTCAGCAAAGGTGGGGGCCGGAAATTGCGGCAATCAAAGCTCGAAACAGCCATGTATAAGCCCGCTTGAAAAAAAGGCAGGCACGGGCCTTGTGCTTACGATGGCAGAAGAAAAAGCGTCACCGGGTGCAATTGAAAATTTCACAAAAAAAACCGGCATAAAAAAAAGCACGCTTTTCTATGCGGCCTTTGCATATGCTCTTAGGCTTTTTACAGGAACGAACGAAAGCTGTTTTACCTCGGTGCACTATGGAAGAAAAGATGCCCGTTTAAACAATTCTGTCGGCATGTTCGTGCGGACAATGCCTTTCTGCTTTGAAATCGACGAAGAAAAAACTGTCAGGGAATTTCTTGATGAGGTTCAGAACACAGTTGCCGCCACCACAGAAAACAACTGCATTTCTTTTGGCGAGCTTATAAGAAATTATGGCGCAAATGATAATATTGGCTTTGCCTATCAGTCGGGCTTTTTGTCTGAGGTTAATATAGGCGGAGAAAAAATAATGCCTTGCCTTCTGCCAACGAAAGAGTCCGGGGAAAATATTCTCTGTATGGCTATAAAGTCTGAGGAAGGCTATATTTTGCGTACAGAATATAAAAAAGATATTTTTAGCCAAGGCCTTATGGAAAGCTTCAATGAAACAATAATGACCGTGCTTGAAGAGATGCTTGCTAAAGAATACCTCAAGGATATTCAGCCGGCCGGTGAAAAAAGCAAGGAACTTTTCGATGAAGTAAATGCCACAGAAAAGCCATATGACCCAGCCGAAACCGTAAACAGTATGCTGGATGAACAGATAAGAAAGCATCCGGATAAAAGAATTCTGTTCTATAAAGACGAAAACTACACCTTTGAGGAATTTGATAAGCTGACGAAAAAAACTGCGGCATATATTAAAGATACAGGAATAAATAAAAATGAATTCGTGGCTGTGCTTGGCGAAAGAAACGCACGGACTGTTATTTCGGCCTGGGGCGTGATAAGGTCAGGCGCGGCCCTTCAGACAATAGACCCTACTTACCCAAAGGAACGAATCGATTTTATGCTGGAAGATACAGGCGCAAAGCTTGTAATTCTGGATCGGAAGCTTGAAAACCTTATTGAAGGATATAAGGAAAAAATTCTTTACAGTGATGAGATAGACGATTTGCCTGAAAACAATATGCCTGATTTGAAAGACGGCTCCGGGAAGTGCGCATGCATTTCTCCGGAAGATACCCTGGCAATAATCTACACCTCGGGCACAACCGGCAGGCCAAAGGGAAGCCTGCTTGCAAACAGAAGCCTTGTGGCATTCTGCCATAGCTTATGGGAAAAAATGTATATAGATGAAAGCAGCAAAGTGGCATCATATGCAAGCTTTGGTTTCGACGCAGGCCTTCAGGACATTGTGACAATTCTAACCCGCGGTGCGGCATTATATATAATCCCGGATGAAATCCGTCTGGACATTTCAAAGGTTGAAGAATTTTATTGCAAAAACAAAATCACACAGGGCTTTATGACAACCCAGGTGGGACGTATGTTTGCGTCCGAAACAAAGGACGATGCGCTGAAAGCTTTTATGGTGGGCGGAGAAAAGCTGGTCCCGTTCACACCTAGGGAAGGCTTCGATTTTATAAATGCTTATGGCCCGTGCGAGACAATGGGCTTTGTGTGCAGCCATGTTGTGAAAGACGCCGGCATCCTTCAGCCAATAGGAAAGCCATCGCGAAATACAAAGCTTTATATAACAGATAAATATGAAAGACTTCTTCCTGTGGGCGCGTCCGGGGAGTTTTGCATTGCGACACGGCAGATGGGAAAAGGATATTTAAACCTTCCTGAGAAAACAGAGGCAGCCTTTGTGAAAAATCCATTTTCGGATCTTCCTGATTACACGAAAATGTATAAAACAGGTGATGTTGTGCGCCTCCTTCCGGCAGGGGAATTTGAATTTATAGGAAGGCGTGACGGGCAGGTTAAGGTGAGGGGCTTCCGTGTGGAACTGACTGAGGTGGAGGAAGTGATAAGGCGCTTTGACGGAATAAAGGATGCCACGGTTGCTGCCTTCGATGATGCGGCAGGCGGAAAATATATCGCGGCTTATGTGACATCAGATTATAAAGTGGATGAAAAAGCCCTTAAGGATTTTATACGCAGCGAAAAGCCTGATTATATGGTACCAAGGGTTATAATGCAGCTGGATGCGATCCCTTATAATCAAAACCAGAAAGTGAACAGACGCGCTCTTCCGGAGCCTGATAAGAAAGCCATTTCCGGAGAAATACTGCCGCCTGAAAATGACATACAAAAAAAGCTTTTTAAAATGGCAGCAGAGATTCTTGGCTATGACGGTTTCGGCATAACAACTGATCTTTTTGAGGCCGGCCTTACATCAATTGGTGTCTTAAAGCTTAATGCCGATATTGGAAAAGAATTTAAAAAGCCGGTCAGATTTTCAGACATAAAGGAAAACAGTACGATAAAGGAAATAGCAGAATTCATTTCAGCTGGGGAATCAAACCAGAGCTTTGAAAGCCGTAAAGACTATCCTTTGATGCAGAACCAGATGGGAATATTTGTGGAGGAAGAAACGTTAAGCGGCAGCACAAGATATAACATTCCTTCGTTGTTCAAGATATCCGAAAAGCTGGATGTGGAAAAACTTAAAGCGGCCGTTGAAGCTGCAATTGATGCGCATCCGTATATTAAGGCAACGCTTACAGGCGATAGAAGCGGAAATGTGAGGGCCTTAAGAAACGATTCGGAGATGCCTTTGGTACAAATTATAAAGGTGGATAATCTTCCGGAAGTTAATGACCTTGTAAGGCCATTCAATCTGCTTGGAGATAAGCTGTACAGGGCGTTTATATATGTGACTGATGAAGGAAATTATTTATTCCTTGATATTCATCATATTATTTCCGACGGCACTTCCATAAAGATTCTGCTTGATGACATAGAGAGGGCGTATGCCGGGGAAAAATTAAAAATTGAAGAATTCACCGGGTTCGATGCCGCGCTTGAAGAAGAAAAGCTCTTAAATTCTGAAGAGAGACTTAAATCCGAAAAATATTATGAAGAGTTTCTTTCGGGATGCAGCACGGATAATCTGCCGGCAAAATGCCCTGAAAATAAAGAAGAAAGCAGCGGCCTTGAATTTGAAATTTCATTTGGCGAGGCTTCAAAGGCCATAAAAAAATATTGCGCTAAAAATGGCTTTTCTGAAAACGCGTTCTTTAACGCAGCCTTTGCATTTACATTATCAGAATTTCTGCATGCTGACGATGTGACCTATTGCACGGTTTACAACGGCCGTGCCGACTTTAGAACGATTGGGTGCTTTGCCATGCTTGTTAGGACACTTCCTGTGCGCTGCATGACTGATATGAAGGCAAAGGTTTATGACTATGTGAAGGAAATGCAGAAGCAGCTTATGGACACGATGTCGAATGATGCGGAATCCTTTGCAGATGTTTCGACAAAGCATGGAATAAGCTCGGATATTTTCTTTAATTACCAGGGTGATAATTTTATCTTTGACCATATTGCAGGCGAACCGGCCGAGACTATCCCGGCAGAGCTTTCGGGGGCAAAGGCACCGCTTTCAATAGAGGCATTTCTTAATGACGGAATTTATTCGGCAAAGGCAAGTTACCGTGAGGACTATTTCTGCCGTGAATTTGCGGAATCATTTTTAAGAAGTCTTTTGAGGGCAGCTATCGAATTTACTGAAGCAGATGAATTGTCATCCGTGTCTATAATTTCGGACGAAGAAAAAAATGCTTTTGATGTTATGAATGATACAGAAGTTCCTTTTGAAAAATTACCTGCCCAGAGATTTTTCGAAAATCATGCAAAGCTTAATCCTGAAAAAACTGCCGTAAAAACAGTTGATGGCACGCTTTCCTATAAAGAGCTTGACGAAAATGCGAACCGCGTGGCAAATGCCCTTATAAAGCTGGGTGTTAAGGCTGATGACATAGTGGGCTTTGTATTGGAGAGGACTATTTATGTGCCGGTGATTGAATTGGGTGTGCTTAAGTCAGGCGGGGCCTTCCTTCCTATGCTGCCTTCTTACCCGGACGAGCGCCTTGAATTCAGCATAACAGATGCAGAGTGCAGCTTTGTGATTACAACAAAAGATGTGCTTGAATCACATAAAGAACTTTTCAGTGAGGAAAAATCTTACCGTGCCCTTTTAGTTGAAGAATTGTTAGAAGAAGAAAACACTTCGCGGCCTGACATAGAATTCAGCATGAGCCAGCTGGCGTATTGTATTTATACATCGGGTTCCACCGGAAGGCCTAAGGGCGTGATGATAGAGCATCATAACCTGGCCAACTATTTTCAGACGGCTGCCGAAATAGGGATCTACGAGCTTGGAAATGTTATGCTTTGCATGGCGTCATTTTCTTTCGACATGTCGATAACAGAAATTCAGCTGTCACTGAGCCGCGGCAGCACAATATATATTGCATCGGAAGAAGAAATCCATAATTTTGATCTTCTGCTTTCGGCATTTGTTGAAAACAAAATAGACATGGCCTTTGCAACTCCGTCGTTTGTATGGAGTCTGATTTCAATCCCTCAGTTTAGACCTGCCCTTGAACAGCTTAAGGCAATCGAGCTTGGAGCTGAAGCATTCCAGCCGGCTCTTTTCAATAAGTTAAAGGCTATTAATCCGGACATAGTAATCAAAAACGGCTATGGCCCAACGGAATGCACCATGTCATGCTCCACGAAGCTGATAGAGGATCCTGAAAATGTGACGATAGGCGGGCCGCACGCAAACACACAATTTTATGTTGCTGATGTTAATGGAAATCTGCTTCCAAGATATGCTGTGGGCGAGCTTTTGATAGGCGGAGAAGGCGTGGGAAGAGGATATGTTAAGCTGCCTGAAAAAAACGAAGCCGCCTTTGGCCTGATAAACGGCAGCAGGTTTTATCACAGCGGTGACCTTGTGCGCGTTAATAAAGATAACGAAGTGGAGTTTGCGGGACGCGCCGACAACCAGGTGAAGCTTCGCGGCTTCAGAATAGAGCTGGACGAAGTGGAAGCTGTGATGCAGGAATATGAAGGCGTTTCCCAGAGCAAGGTTGTCGTGCGAAATAACGGAACAGAAGATTTCCTGGCAGGATTCTTCACGGCGGAAACTAAAGTAGACGTTAACGACCTGAGGGATTTTATGAAAACGCGCCTCACATATTACATGGTGCCGGCAGCGCTTATGCAGCTTGACAAGATGCCGCTGACACCAAACGGAAAGCTGGATAAAAAGGCTTTGCCGGAAGTTATTGTCACAAAGAAAGAGAGAAGCAGGAAAGCCCCTAAAAAATCTCTTGAGGAAAAAATAGTTGAGCTTTTCCGTTCTGTGCTTAACACAGAGGAATGCTATGTGGACGACAATTTCTTTGAAATAGGCGGAACATCCTTGTCGGCATCAAAGGCTGTTATGCAGCTTAAGGCCGAGGGGTATAAAATCGAATACCAGGATATTTTCGACCACCAGAGCGCGGAAGAACTTGCAGAATATCTTGAAAGCTTAAAGAACCCTGTGCTGGAATCAAAGATAAAGCAGGACGAAGATTTACGGCCGGCGCAGGATGAAGATATAACAGAGGCGCTTAAGTATAACGAGATGAAATATGCAGAGCAGACCGAAAGGGAACCTCTGGGTGATGTTGTGCTTACCGGCGTCACCGGATTCTTAGGGATACATGTGCTGAAAGAGCTTCTGGATAATGAAACGGGCCGGGTTATCTGCATAATGAGAAAGGGCGTTTATGATGACCTTGAGACAAGGCTGGAATCAACATTTTTCTATTATTTTGACAATGGCCTTGACGACTCGATGAATAAAAGAATCATTTTGCTTGAAGGCGACATAACGGATGATAATCTGACCGAGAAATTTAAGGACATAAATTTTGATACGCTTATAAACTGCGCGGCCTGCGTGAAGCATTATGCAAATGACGATTCGATAGAGTTTGTAAATGTGCATGGGGTGGAAAATCTGATAAAAGTTGTGAAGGAAAAGAACGCAAGGTTTATTCAAATTTCGACCACATCTGTGCCGGGCACCCACACGGACGAAACCTATAAATACAACCTGACTATGGCGGAAAACCAGCTGTTTGTGGTGGACGACATGAACAATCAGTATATAGGTTCAAAATACAAGGCGGAGCTTAAGATCCTTCAGGCAATCAGGGAAGGCATGCGCGGCAAGATAATCCGGGTGGGAAATCTTATGGGACGTCTTTCGGACGGAGAGTTCCAGGTGAACAGCCACACAAATGCTTTCTTAAATGGCATGCGTGGTTTTGCGTTCATAGGCAAGTGCCCGTACAGCCATGCCACGGACCCGATGAGCTTTTCACCGATAGACTGTACCGCAAAGGCTGTTGTGCTTCTGGCAGGTACTAATGATATGTTTACCGCATTTAATGCGCAGAGCAGGGCGGTCTTCGATGAGATGCAGCTGTTTGAGGTTTTGAATAAATGCGGCATCAGCGTTAAGCCTGTAAACGACAAGGAATATTACGAGGAGTTTTATCGTATGATGGCCGACGAGGGTAAAAACGAAAAGGTTTCGGCACTTCTGACCAACGACAGGCCGGGTCTGCATTCGGTGGAGGTGGATACAAGATTCACCGCCAACGTGCTTTACAGGCTTGGTTTTATATGGCCGTTTATAGATGCTGCATATCTTGAAAAGGTTATCAGGGGACTTGACGAGCTGAACTTTTTCGATATGTAAAGGTGGATAGGCTCGTGATATAATCAAAAAAATAAATTAATGAAAGGAATAAAATTAATGACAATCGAAAAAACAATGGATGGAAATATATTGACTATTGTGCCGCACGGCAGGCTGGATTCCACAACCAGCGATGAATTTTCCGATTTTCTTGTTGAAAATATAACTGACGACATGGAACAGATCGTGTTGGATTTTAAGGATGTGGAGTTTATATCTTCAAAGGGCCTCAGGGTCATAGTTTCTGCACATAAAAATATTGAAGGCAGGAAACTCACAATAATAAATGCAAACACTTCTGTTATGGAGGTGCTTCGTTTGACCGGTCTTATTAATGTGCTTGATGTTGAATAGGAATCCGGTTCCGGAGGCTGTCCGGAAATTGTGGTAATTGAGTTTTTGGACAGGCTGCCGGAAAGGCATTATTAAAAAAGGCGTAAAAGTGTATGATTGATCAGAAGAATGAAAAACACTGGTGCAGGCAGAACAATGTGTGCGGGGGCTGCGCATACGGCGGAATGACCTACGAAGAACAGCTTAAGATAAAGGAGCAGGAGCTTGAAAAAACACTTGCTCCTGTTTTCGATGAGAATACCATCTGGGAAGGCATGGTTGAGAGCCCGCTGCATGAGGGATATAAAAATAAGATGGAATATTCTTTTGGCGACGAGCTGAAGGATGGGCCGCTTACACTGGGGATGCATAAAAAGAAAAGCTTTTATTCTGTGATTACCTGCGACGACTGCAGGCTTGTGAATAATGATTATAACCTGATTGTGAAGGCCACCGTGGAATATTTTGGAGGGCTTAACATCCCATATGTGAACAAAAAAACACACGAGGGTTATTTAAGACATTTGCTTCTTCGCCGGAGTTTTGCAAATGGAGCGGTTCTCGTGGACCTGATTACGGCGGACTATGACGAGAAGGCTTTTGGCGAAGGAAAGTGGCCTGGCGAGGAGGAGCTTTTATCCGGATGGGTAAAGACATTGCTTGAGCTGAATCTGGAAGGCAATATCGCGGGCATACTTCATACGAGAAATAACTCCCTGGCAGATGCGGTTGTGGACCAGGGAACAGAAGTTCTTTACGGCATTGATTTTATAGAAGAAGAGCTGCTTGGCCTTCGCTTTAAAGTGACACCGTTCAGCTTTTTCCAGACCAACTCCAAGGGGGCCGAGGCCCTGTATAAAAAGGTGCAGGAATACGTAGGCAATACTTCCGGCAAGGTTGTGTATGACCTTTATTCAGGGACCGGCACCATCGCGCAGCTTTCCTCGCCCGTGGCAGAAAAGGTTTATGGTGTTGAGATAGTAGAAGAAGCGGTAAGGGCAGCCCGGGAAAATGCCGCAGTGAACGGCATTTCGAATTGCGAATTTATAGCCGGCGATGTGCTTTCGGTTATTGATGGACTGGCAAAAAAGCCTGATATAATAATCCTTGATCCTCCGAGAGACGGTCTAAGCGCTAAGGTGCTTCCAAAAATTGCTGCATATGGTGTGGAAAATATAGTCTACGTTGCCTGCCGGCCGGCAAGCTTTGCAAGGGATATGCAGTTCTTTAAATATTCCGGCTACCGCGTGGTAAGGGCCTGCGGCGTAGATCAGTTTGCCTTCACGAAGCATGTGGAAGTAGTTGTTCTGCTGTCTCGGGCGTTATCGTAAAACATCAGCATTCTTGACACATAATAAAAATAACTATAAAATGGCTGCATAGCTGTTTGACTGCGCAATTTGTGCTTTAGGAGGGCGAGAAATGAAAGAGAGAAAAACATCAACAAGTATACTGCTTATCATTATGGCGGTTTTGATTGTGGCGGAGATTATTGTTAAGGTCTGGGGAATTTTTTCGGATCCGGACAGTAATAAGGTCTATTTTATTTTTATATTAATTACTCTTGTGCTTACTGCACTTTATGGACTTCTGCTTTATAAAAAGCCGCATGGTAATATGCTTAAATACACTATGCTTATTGCTGCACTCATGATTATTTATAATGGAGTAGAGGCAATAAAGGCTACGCAGAATTATAGTTTTCTATACATAATATACATAATCGCAGGCACTGCTATTTGCTATAGTGCGGGCAGACTAAACAGAATTGAACAAAACAGAATACTTTTTCCAATAATTGCAGTTGCATTATTGGTTACTCCTGTCTATGCTACTATAAATTTTCTGGGAAGCAGTAGCTTTATTAACATTTTTTCTTTATATAGCCTGGTGGTTGTCTGGCTCACCCTAATGATTGCCTACTTTGTTCGTTACAAGGAGCATAAGGAAGCAGGGCTTGTGGATCCCGCAAAAGAAAAATAAATATGCGAAAATGAATTCAATACAGCAGGTCCAGGTGGGCCTGCTGTATCTTTTAGTTGAATCCAGGAGAGCCTGTTCCTTTATCTTTGCATCTTTATAAAGGCGATTTATTACAGCAAGGGTATTTTCTCCTATTTCTTCAGCCTTTCTAATTGTTGATTTCTACATGGTGAGTTCCTAAAATAGTGGAAATATATGGAGAGAGTATTTTCGAATTCTGAGAAAATTCTATTGTGGTGAATATTCCCTTCACCCGTATCAGTTATCACGCGGCAGATAAAGTGGCAGACAAAGTGGCAGATAAGGTGGTAGATAAAAAGCTGAATCCAACGCAAAATAAAATCTTGCTTGAAATTCGTAATAATCCAAACATTACGCAGCCGAAGCTTGGAGTGAAACTTGGATTTGGGAAGACGACGATTCAAAACGGTATTTCTGCACTCAAGAAGAAAGGATATATTGAAAGAATAGGCTCTAATAAGGACGGCTACTGGACGATAAAAGACTGAAAGTGAAGTGTCGACAACTTCCCGTATACCGCCATTTCCTTAGATAATTTTCCGTGTACCTCCAAAACGGTAGATAATTTTCCACATACAGGCAAAATCGTCGATATGTTTCCATATACCAACGACATCAATTCTCTTGTCTCAACGCATGTGGAGACGGTCGCCTTACTGTCAAAAGTTTCGAAGTAATGTGCGGAAAATCCCTTGAAATCAAGCGGTTTAGCGAGATCGGGTGTGAAAAACGGAGTGTGATTTTGCCATCAGGGAGAGGCTTCGATGAGCCGGAAAAAGGTGCAAAAATCACGGCGAGACTCGAAGATTGTTGTCAAAGGGTCAGAAACACACATTGAGACTTGAAGATTGTAGTCCTTTGCGGGCGAGACTATAGAACTATTGGCATTGAAGATTTGAGACCCATAGAAGTGATTAGGTAAATTATAATTTATGGAGTTAATAGATATGCAGGATAATATGAAAGACAATCAAATGATGGTGCAAAACAATATGCTTATGACAGAACAGGAAACTTTAAATTCTGTCCGCGGATATATTATTGCTGCTCAGAAGCAAGTGTATACAGCGGTAAATTCCGCTATGGTTGCTGCGTATTGGAATATTGGCAAGCAAATTTATGAAGCTTGCGGAAAAAATGAGCGTGCGGAATACGGAAAGCAACTTCTTAAGTTTCTGTCCGAGAAGCTGACCGCTGAATTCGGAAGAGGATTTGACGAGAGAAATCTCCGCTCTATGAGACAGTTCTATATTACTTTTCCAAATTGGAACGCACTGCGTTCCGAATTGAGCTGGACGCATTACCGCTCTTTAATGAAGGTATCCAACGAGACAGCGCGTAATTTTTATCTTGAAGAAGCAGTAAAATCCGGATGGAGCTCCCGCCAACTCGACCGCCAGATTAACTCTTTATATTACCAGCGGATTCTTGCTAGTCGTGATAAGGCAAGCGTGGCAGCAGAAATAAATACTCTTGAGCCAAAACCGGAATATGAAAAAATCATCAAAGACCCATATGTTCTAGAATTTCTGGATTTGCCCGCAAATGAGCATTTTTATGAATCCGAACTTGAACAGGCGCTTATAGATCATCTGCAGAAGTTCCTTCTGGAGCTAGGAAGAGGCTATTCCTTTGTGGCAAGACAGAAGCATTTCAAGGCGGATGATGAGCATTTCTATATCGACCTTGTGTTTTATAACTACATTCTGAAGTGCTTTGTATTGATTGACCTTAAAATCGGCAGACTCACCCATCAGGATATCGGGCAGATGCAGATGTATGTAAACTATTACAC
>R07__coassemble_485_pt1 | contig 13658 bp, 7 predicted proteins | sample R07__metabat2_low_PE_052 | metagenome-assembled genome bin R07
AGCTTCTTCTGCTGCTGATTCGCCTTCGCCTTCGCCGCCAGCTGATTCGCCTTCGCCGCCTTCGCCGCCTTCGCCGCCAGCTGATTCGCCTTCACCTGAGCCGCCAGCTGCTGATGCTGCTGCTGCAACATATTCTTCGCTGATTGTAACTGTGCCGTCTTCTGCAACTTCGAGCCATCCAAGAAGGTCAAATGCTACGTTAACAACTGCTGCACCTGTCTTAGCTTCTGTAGCGCCGATGATGTAGTAAAGGTTGTCGTCGATTGTAACTTCTGCATAGTTGCCTGTTGCTTCTGCACGATAGTTGTCGCCAACTACCCAAGCAGATGTGTCGATAGATGCTGCGCTGCCGTCTGCTGCAACGATACCAGCTTCTTCGCTTGTGCCGTCATATTCTTCGCCGTTAACGATAAGTTTAACGCCTTCAGCTACGTTAACTTCACCAAGGTTAACAAGACCTGTGATGTAGCTGTCTGATGTTACGTTCCATACAGAGCCTTCGCCAACTACAACGAGAACGTTTGCACCTGCCATAGGCATATTAACAACGTGTGAAATGATGTAGTATTCATTGATTGTGAATTCAAGGATCTGGATGAATGCTGCTTCTGCTTCATCTTCTGTGATGTTGCCTTCTGCATCGATAAGAGCATACTTAACTGTGCAAGCTTCGCCGCCGTTAGGAGCAACACCTTCGCCGTAGCGTTCTGCTAAAGCATCAAGATATTCAACTGCGCCTTCGTTGTAAACGAGACCGTGAACTGCTGATGTTGAAGAAATAGCACCGTTTAATGTAACTTCGCCATCAAGAACAACCTTAAGGCCGCCTGGGTTTGTGCCTGCGCCTGTACCTGTGCCGTTGTAGATGTCGCCAGTGTATTCAACTGCTTCGCCTTCAGCGCCTGTTGTAAGTGTGAGGCTTGTCTTGTATGAACCACCTTCTGATGGAGCTACGAAACCAGCTTCGTTAGGATCTGAGAAACCAGATGAGAATGTAGGCATACCCCAAGCTGCGCCTGTATCCCACTTAGCAAAGCCCTGTTCGCCAGATGTGTCGCCGCCTGCGCCTGATGTGCCGTATCCGTCATCGTCGTCCATCATCTGGAAGATGATGCCGCTGTTTGGATTCATTTCTGCGCCTGATACAACGTATGTTGAATTCTGAGCGCCACGAACTAACATAACAGCTTCTTCTGTGTTCCAGATAGAGCCTTCGTCAAGGATAACCATTGAAGCGCCCTGGTGGTCCATAGTACCAAATACGCCGTTAACTACTGTAGGCTGTCCTTCACCATCGTATGTGATGAGTTCTTCGCCGGTCATTTCGTTGTAAAGTACAAGACCTGCATAAGATGCGCCATAGTATGTTGTAGCTGCGCCTGTAAGGATTGTTGTGTATGTTGTTCCTTCAAATGTTGTACCATAGAAGTATTCATATGAAGAACCAATGTTGTATGTACCATATGCTGAGCCGTAGTTCTTCTCATATCCGAAGAGAGCTGCGCCACCGTTCATAGATGTTGAGCTTGTTCCGAATGTAGGATCTTCGCCGTCATATTCTGTACATGCAAGAGTTGAGTTAACAACGTTAACTGTTGGGCTTGTGCAGTCGTCTGTAGAAATAACTGCCCAGCCACCTGTTTCCATAACGGAATCAATGAGTGTGAATGAGCTGTACTTGCCGAGAACGTTTGCAGCACGAACGCCGCCATAGATACCAAGAATCCATGGAGGAGAGATCATGTAAGCCTGAGCTGCTGTTGAAGCATAGCCTTCATAGCTTTCTGTCAGAGGGTTTGAACCTTTTGTGATGATTGTTGAATCTTTAACTAATGCGTTTGCATAAGCGTCAACTACAACAGCGTCACGGCCAAAGCCGTCTGTTTCGATAGAAACGTTTTCAAGGAATAAAGCTGTTTCTGTATCTTCAGCACCTGTTGCAACAAAAACAACGCCTGCGCCTGTGAAGTCGTTAGCGTTCTTGCCGTCAGAATTGTCTGAGAATACGAATGTTGAATCTTCTACCATTACGTATGTGTCAGCTTCGCCACCGTTTGCATACAGGAAAGTGGTGTTGAAAGCGCCCTTGTCGTTGATAGAATCACCGAGTTCTGAATTTACATTGATGTCTGTAATGTAAACCACATCGTTTTCAATTACTTCAGCAACCTCTGCGAGATTACCTGTGATTTCTGTTCCGGCAACATCAACGCCGATAACGAATTCACTTGATACGCCCTTTGATGCCCAAGCTGGGATCAGAGAACCTGTTTCGATTACTTCGTCTTCAGCAGTAAGTGTGTAGTCAGCTGCGAATGCAGAGCCGGCCATAACACCAACCATGAGAGCTGCAACCAAAACAGCAATGAGTGTTTTGCAAGTCTTCATTTAAAATTCCTCCTTAAAATTTGTCTGCTTTCTGCAGAAAGTAGTGGATTCATTATACAATAAAAAGACTATTTTCGGCAATAAAAAAGTGTATTAAAAAATGCACATATTTTTATCCAATATGTGCATTTTTATTAATACTTTTATTAATATTATTCTGGGAAACAATCCCTCTTACTCAGTTCTAAGTGCAATCACCGGATCCTTAGCCGCAGCCTTCTTAGCAGGTATGATTCCACCTATAACGGTAACCGCTATAGCAATCACCACAAGGATAACCGCCGACACAAACGGCAGATTCACATTTATCATGCCGGATCCTATCACATGCTTCAGTATAGCATTTATCGGCAGATTCAGAAGCGCTGCGATAAGCACACCTATAATTCCGGCCACAAGGCCTATGATTACGGTTTCCGCGTTAAACACCTGTGATATATTTGCCTTCGAAGCGCCCAGCGCGCGAAGTATACCAATTTCCTTTGTCCTTTCCATAACGGAAATATGTGTGATTATGCCGATCATTATGCAGGACACAATCAGCGACACCGCCACAAAAGCAATAAGCACATAGGAAATGGCATTTATAATCGTGGTGATTGACGAGGTGATAAGCGAGATGTAATCCGTATAAACAATGCGGCTCTCTTCGTCTGCTGCCTTGTTGTACTCTTTTATGCAGGCCGTAACGCCGTCTTTATCCTCAAAAGTATCAGCGTAAATGCTTATGGAAACCGGCGCGTCATAGCTTACCTTGCCAAAGGCCTCCAGGTTTTCTTCGTAGGTGCCGCCGGCGATATAATCATTGTAAATCATCATCAGGATTTCTTCGTCAGGGTCGCCGTCCAGCCAGGAATCCATCAAATCCGAAAGATCTGATTCGCTCACGGTCACATCTTCACCCGAGCCTGCGCCCAAAAATGCCATAAGAAGACTCGAAGAAGAACCGCCGCCGAGGAGCGAGCCCAGATCAAGGCCGCCGCCGGTCACCATGCCAATAAGGTTTGAAAGGTTGTAACCGCCTTCTTCCGAATCATTTCCGCCCATCAGGCCATAGTACATAATCATGTTGTACATGGAAGCCTTTTCGGATGCCTCTAAATTTTTTAAATAATTCTTTACATCTGCTATTTTTGCTTCGTCCGCATCGGCTGCAAACTCAACTCCCGTAAGCACGTTTATATCAGGGTTTGCTTCCTGCTCTTTTATTATGCTGCTTTCATTCTCGCGGGTAATACAGTAGTCGGTAAGAAGCGAGGTGTACCCAACCGCCGAGCTTATGGTGGTGCTTGTGGCTGCCTCGTTGGCGCAGATAATGCCCACAACCTTCAGCGTGACTGCATTTTCAAGAAGAACATCGGCCTCGGTTTCTTCATCAATATATCTGTAGGTTCCGTCCATGTTTTTTGTGTAGTGGTCGCAGGCCGGCACAAAATAAAATTCGCGGCTGCAAAGCTCTTCATAAGAATAAGTAGCTTCTTCAGGGGCTTCGCCGTTTTCTATTTTTTCGACTGCTGCCTTGTATTCATCTGCCGACAAAAAGCCCAGCTGATAAAGGGTTTCTGAAGGAAGGTCGCCTGTATTTTCAAGCACTATCACAACTTCATCATAAGCCGTCGGCCACTCTCCGTAGACCAGGTCGTAACTATCTTTTATAACCTGGCTCACGGCCTCATCACCGCGGCCCGAAAGAAGCTCGGAAAAACTACTGTTGTCGCTTGTGAGGCCCGAATAGCTTCCGCGGGCGCTTCTGAATGCGCTTATACCTGCTGCCATCATGCCGAATTCGCTTTCTATGTCTTCCTCAAGAAGCTCGTTAACATCGGCATTTGTATTCAAAAGCCCGTCTTCTGTTTCGGTGTAAACATCAAAGCTTATGTCGTATGTATAAGCTATTCCGTTCTCGCCCAGGTATTTATGGATCTCGCTTGTTTCATCATCAAGATATTTTTTGAATGCCGTGAGGTCGTTTTCCGAAAGGCTTCCCGTCACTGCCTCGCTCACCTGCACCGAGCTGTAATCCGCCGAAACCACACCCTCATCATTTTCGCCGGGGTTCATCATGCCTTCAATTAAAGAATCCCGAAGCTCCGAGGTTTCACCGGTCAAAAGGCTGGTCAAATCGAAGGCCTGCTGGGAAATGGTTATAGGATAGGAAGACAAAGCCTCCTTCTGGACGTCCAGAATATAGGAATTAACGCCGTTGGATATCGAAAGAATAAGGGCTATGCCTATGATGCCTATGGAGCAGGCAAGCGAAATCAATATGGTGCGGCCTTTTTTGGAAAGCAGGTTTTTGCCGCTTAAAGCCAGGGACGTTAAGAATGACATGCCCGCCTTTTTTTCGCGCTTTCCGCTTATGTCTGCCGGCTTTTCTTCTGCCCCGTCAAACGGGTTCGAGTCCGCCACTATCTTTCCGTCTTTAAGATTTACTATTCTGGTGGAATATTCTTCGGCCAGCTCTTTGTTGTGGGTGACCATAACAACAAGGCGTTTCTCGGCCACTTTTTTAAGAAGGTCCATTATCTGGACCGAGGTTTCGGAATCAAGTGCGCCTGTTGGCTCGTCGGCCAAAAGGATGTCCGGGTTGTTCACCAGGGCCCTTGCTATTGCCACACGCTGCATCTGGCCGCCCGAAAGCTGATTCGGCTTTTTGTTCATGTGGTCTTTAAGGCCCACTTCCTCCAGGGCTTCCTTGGCGCGCCTGCTTTTTTCTGCCGGTCCCACGCCGCCTATGGTCAAAGCCAGCTCCACATTAGAAAGCACGCTCTGGTGCGGGATAAGGTTGTAGCTCTGAAAAACAAAGCCAATCGTGTGATTGCGATAGGTGTCCCAGTCGCGGTCCTTATAATCCTTTGTGGATTTTCCGTTGATAACAAGATCGCCCGAATCATATCTGTCCAGACCGCCTATTATATTAAGAAGAGTTGTTTTGCCCGAACCCGAAGGGCCCAGAACCGAGACGAATTCGTTGTCCCTTAAATTGAAGCTCACATCATCCAGCGCAATCTGTTCTATATCGCCCGTGATGTACTTTTTTGAAATATTTTTTATACTAAGCATTTTTTCTCCTTGTTGCTGTGTTTTTTTAGCTATGAACGATCCCTCACCCTTTTCTCTCAATTTCAACAGTTTCATCATGATATTCAAGAGCCGGCGCATCCGGGAACTTTATATATTTATAGTAGCCAAAATCGATATATTCCTTGAAAAGATAGGCTATGTCCTTCCAGGTGTAATACATAAGCGTGCTGTAGCCGCCCCAGGCATGATAGATTGCGCAGCCGTTATAATCCTTTGCCACCAGAAGGAACGAATGTCTGCTGCCTTCCGTTTCATCAGAGCCTTCAAGGCTGTCCTGGATTCTTATCACCGCGCCCGGCTCGGCCGCCCTCAAAAAAAGCCTGGTGTTTTCGTAGTTAATCTCGCGCTGGTCCAGAGGGTAATCCCTCAGCATATCGTCATCAGTGCCCGGGAATGGTGTGAAACCTTCGCCCCACACTTTCTCATAAATATGGTACACAAACTGCCAGCAATACCCCGGGCCTATATAATCCCCCACGCGGTAGTCATCCTCATCAAGCGGAATCTGTATGCCGCGGAGCATGTATGTGTCCATGTCCGACAAAGACTTTCCTATGCCGCCCGACTCTCCCGGCGAAACAGTGCCTGAAGTCCCGGCTTCTTCTTCGGTTCCTGTGCCTAAAGCCTCCGCCTCGGACCCTGCCACAGCAGCCTCCGCCGCCTCCTCAGTGCCCACAGCCTCCGCCGCCTCTTCGGACCCCACTTCAGCCTCAATATTTTCTGCCGCCAGGGCGCTTCCCGCCTGCCCTGCGCCAATTCCAAGCGCCAGCAAAAGCACCGCCGCTTTATACAAAAACTTTTTCAAAACCGTTTTCTTCCTTAAATACTTAAATAAACAACTATTTGTCCTAACAAAATAACCGCCCTACGCGCATTTGTCAATTTTCTTCTTATCCTTTTTGAAAAGCCCTTAATTTCGCACGCTTTCTCTCATACAATTCCTCGAGCTTTGGTATACGGATGTGGCGCTCATATACGTCTTTTTTATATATAGAAAAATCCATTTCCGCTTTTTCTATATCAAGCAGATTTCTATCCTTAACATAGCCCAGCAGTTTTATTTCTTTCTTGATAAACGAATGGGTTTCAATGTCATCCAAATGAATGTGATCCAGCTGCTCATAAGGAATGTTGTAAAACATCGAATTTCCCGAATCATAAATTGGCGCCATTCCCAAAATCTCCAGGCTGTCCGGATCTCTGATTACAGCTATATTATTCATATGCCTGTCAGTATTCGATATCAGATAATATTCTTCGGTTCTTCGTTTTGCCATTTGTCAACCCCACAATATGTCTTCCTGTTTATCCAGCCTGCAATCGCGCTCGAACCGTTCGACCGCCTCGTAGTATTCTTCAAATAAAGAAGCAACATACAATGCCAGGTTCTGCTCCTTTACCCCATCAATTTTTTCATGAACACAGATCCGGTTGCCGGCAGCATCCATAAAAGCATTTGCCTCGGCATCATAATAATATGTACCCTCTGCCGTCTCTATTTTTTTCAGTGTCTCTTTATTTACCGGCAGCTGTTCCTTAATCAGCTTCAAAATATATGGAGCCGGCGTGCTTTCCCCATATTCCCACCTTCTAAGCGTTCCAACCGGAATGCCAAACCGGGCTGCAAATTCTTTTTGCGTCTGCCCGGTAAAAATTCTTAATTCTTTAATATTCATTTCTCTATTGTCCTTGGTAATCAAAATGGGTATTTATTTTAATAAAATGCCCATTTTGATTATATTTGTCAAATTTTTTATTTTTTCGCCCGGGAGCCCGTCCTAAACTTGCTTGCCATTTTGTGGAAAGCAAAGTATAATTATCACAATTAATCACAAATTTAAATTTTTATCACAAACAATCACATTATCAGGAATTTAATCACAGGAGCATATTATGGCTGCAAACACAAAATCATATAAAATAGACCCTTTTACAAGAACACCTGGCATCGCAGGAGCTGCCTTTGTCAATATGCATTATGCTGACAAAATCATTAACAGCTTTGAAAGCGACCTTTCCTCGAAATATGTTTATAAAATCGTGGGATTAAGAGGCTCCGGCAAATCCGTCGAGTATAGCAAAATTATTGAACATTTCCGGGAAAATGCCAACTGGTGTGTATACACACTTTCCGCAGCCGGCAATCCAACCCAGGCATTAATCTCTGCACTCAGCAAAGAAAACTTCAATCACACTCAAAAAAACACTATCAGCAAAAGCATTCAGGGAAACGCCGAAGGAAAAGGGATCTTTATTGAGGGAGGCCTCTCCACTACCATTACAAACACAAGCGAGCCTGATGATAATTATTTTTCTTCGGAGGCGGCCTTGTCCAGCCTGATTGAAAGCACAAACAAAGCCGGGAAAAAAATATTAATTGGTATAGATGACATTTCAAAAACCCCGGAAATGGTGCGATTTCTTTCTATCATAGGAAAGTTGTTGATGGACGCAAAGGGCGGTATATATCTTATCTGCACCAGCCTTTCAAAAAACATTGAGGAATTTTCCGAATCACCTTCTCTCACCTTTTTCAAACGAGGAGATTCTGCAGAAATCGGTGCTCTTGATAAATTTGAAATTGCCTGCATGTATCAGAAATTATTAAATGTGAGCCGGGAAGAGGCCGTAAAACTTTCAAAGTTTACAATGGGCTATGCTTATGCATATCAGGTACTTGGTTCTCTATACTTTGAAAGCGGCGCTAGGAAAGGTCTGGATGAAATCATCACGGATTTCGACAGGATCATATCGCAGGATTCTTATGATCTCATATGGAAATCCCTGACGAACGCAGAAAAACAATTCATAAAAAACATATTATCAGCTGAAGACGGTGATGTCTCTGAAATAAAATCTAAAATGAAAAATCCTTCCGGCTATTCTTCACTTCGTGACCGGCTGATCAAAAAGCATCTTCTTGATGTTGAAGAACGCGGGAAAATCAAGATTAATCTTCCTCGTTTCAAGGAATATGTTGAGCTTTGGGAAAGCTAAGGCATGTCCCCTGCGTGTAATTCTGTAATACTTGCTTTTGACATTTTTCTATCCCGGTCAGTCGTGCGCCAGCATCTTATGCGCCTCAATTATTCCCTCACACAGCGCATCAATATCTTCCGCCGTAGTCATCCTGGAAATGCCTATGCGAAGCGCGCCGTCTATCTGCCTTGCGCTCATGCCTATCGCGCCCAGCACATGGCTTCTTGCGCCTCTTTTGCAGGCCGAACTTTTAGAAATATATACGCCTCTGCCTTCGAGGAAATTCATAACCACTTCGCTCCTGAAGCCCGGAAGCGAAATGCTAAGTATATGCGGAGCGTCGGTCTTTATGTAAACAAGCTCAGGGATAGCTGCGCTGAGCCTTTCGATAATTTCGTCCTTGCAAGCCTGCATATAAGCCGTATTTTTTTCAAAATCCCTCACTGCTGCCTCTGAGGCCGCGGCAAACGCAGCAATAAGAGGCATGCTCTCTGTGCCGGCGCGGCGCTCATTCTCCTGCGAACCGCCTACAATAAAAGGCTTAAGATTAAGGCCTTCTCTGATATACAGGGCGCCTATGCCCTTCGGCGCGTGAATCTTGTGGCCGCTGATGCTTATCATATCCGCGCCAAGGTTCTTTGCCTTAAAAGGCACCTTCATAAACCCCTGAACCGCATCCGTATGCAGCAGCGCCTGCGATTTTTTCTGCTTTAAAAGCCTTGAAATAGCGGCAATATCCGTGACGGCGCCGGTTTCATTATTTACCATCATAAGGGAAATTAGAATCGTGTCCTCCTTAAGCGCATCGGCCACGGCCTCCGGCGTAATGCGGCCCGTGCTGTCCGGGTTAAGACGCGTGATTTCGTAGCCGTCATGCTCGAGCAGGTCAAGAGTTTTGCGGACCGCGTCATGCTCAATAGCGCTGCTTATGATATGTTTGCCCTTGCGTTTCATCAACTCAGCGCCCTTGATAAGCGCCCAGTTATCGCTCTCCGAGCCGCATGAAGTAAAAACAATTTCTGAAGGCTTTGCGCCAAGAGCCGATGCGATTTTCCCGCGCGACTCTTCTAAAAGCTTTCTTGCATTGCGGCCGGCAAGATGCGTGGAGCTTGGATTTCCGTAGGTTTCAAGCATCGCCTTCGACGCAGCCTGCGCCGCCTCCTCGCACACGCGGGTAGTGGCGGCATTATCAAGGTAATGTTCTTTTTTTATGGCCGCTTCTATATCCGCATCGCTAAACTCGCCGCGGAGGAATCGCCTCGTCTCATCAAGGGTGTGGGCACCACTAAGGATTTTATCCCCAAGCGCAAGAAAAGGGACGCTGCGAACATCAAACATTTTAATCTTTTCCGCATCGTCATCCCTGTCGTAATTTACCACCTCAATATCCGGAAATTCAGGCAGGACGCGCCTTAGCACCTCTCGCTGAACTATGCATGCCGGGCAGGTTTGCACTGTTATAAAAATTAATTTTGACTTCATAATTTAAACTCTTCTTAAAATATACTCTTCTTTTTTCGCGAGGCATTCCAAAACTTCAATTACCATGGGTTCACTGTTCCCACCTTTGCCGAGTTTCCCTTATATTCGCTCATCGATACACCCGCTAAAGCTCGTCCATATAAGAAAAATTCATCTAAAACTGGGGACCGGTTTTGCGGCAAGGAAGTTTAGGACAGGTTTCCTCTTCTTCTGTGCTTTTGCTATTCTATAGTCAGGCCAAAGTCGTCGTAGGTCAGGCGGACCTTTTTCAAATTTCCGTCCGCATCCGATACTTCCAGCTCATAAACGCCATACTCACTTATACCAAAATTTACCGTGTTTTCGGAAATTTCCGCCTTAAGGCCATCGTCGCAGCTGACTATGGTGAACGGGCCGTTTCCTGAAAGGCTTACGCTTGAAGTCACACCATTAACGATAAGCAGGTTGGTGTTGAAAAGCATAAAAAGAACCAGTATCACAAGGGCCGCTGTGCCCGCCGCAAGCCTCTTTGCCTTGTCCTTAAGGCACACAAAAATATAAACAACCACCTGTGCCAGGATAAAGACGCAGGCAAATATCTGATAAGGAAATTCCTTTATCATCATCTCTAAATGCTTAGGGAATTCAAGCCCCAGAAGCATTGCGTTGACAACCGTGAGCACCGCCGCGCTCGCCCAGCTGTGCTTTTTTAAAAACCAGACCAGAAAAGCCGCCGGGAATGTAAGAACCGTCCATATAAGCCAGTATTTGTAATAAATAAAAATGCCGAAGCCCATTTCGCTGAACGGAACCTGGATCAGGTAAATAAGAGGCTGGCTTATCAGGAAAAAGACAAAGGTTTTTATGGCGGCCTCAAGCGGCTTTTCGCAGTTAAGTATGATAATCATTGCAAAAAGCACCCAGGCTTCAAAGCATACGCCTATGTTGTGAAGCGACGTGCTGCTTAATGCCGGGATAAGAAGCATTCCAGCCGTGAACACCGCCGAAGCAACAGCGAAGATAATCACCTTCGGCCACGTCATTTTAATTCCGCCAAATAACTTATTTATGATTTTCATTTTTTTCTTTTGTCGTTATTCAGTAAATTCCAAACTGCCGAGGCAGATCACGAGATCTTCCATCACCGCGTCAAATTCATCCGCCGGCGCCATAATTCCCATCGTGCCCAAAAGCCCCAGAGGCTGCGTATCTATGCCGTCCACATAATATTCGCCGGAATCATAAACCGCCGTAAGAATATCAATAATGCAGTTATCATCCCACGCCGTAGAGCAGCTTGCAACCGCCTCCGACTCCACATAACCATAGGCCGAATAATAGCCGGTGTAATACTCCAGGCTCGTAACTTCTATATTATAAAGCTCTGTGAACGTAACCGCGCCAAACATTTTCTGATATGCCACGCACTCATCCCACACATTAAGGAGCCCCTCTGCATTCTGCGGCGAAAGCACCGGTGCATTAACAAACAGCCCCGTGTAGTCGGTCAGACTGTAAATCGACCTTGCGGCCTCGCTCTTAAGGAACGGCGCAATCGACGAATATGTAAACACTTCCATGCTTGGGTTTTCAGGGTCCCACATCTTGAAAGAAAAGTCTCCTTCTTCCTGGCTGCCGTTAACCTCCAGCCTCCAGCCCTCCGGCATGATAAGCGTGAAATATCCGCCATCAAAGGTTATGAGGTTAAGACCGCTGCCCGAACTTTCGGTCCGGGTCCCGCTGCCATCGCCGCCATCATCTCCATCGCCATCATCATAAGATGCCGGCTCCTCTGTCCCGCTGCCATCCTCGTCTCCGCTCGAGAAATAAAGATTGTTCAGATAAACCACATCCCCCGTCGTGAGCGATATGTACCCCGGGTTTCCATTAGCGCGCCAGCCTTCGGTGGTCAAAACATACTCCGTGCAGTCATAGCCTTCCACATAGCAGAAGACCGCCGTGTATGTCCCTATAGGAAGAAGCGCGCTCACCACGCCGTTCGCGTCAGGAAACGCGTATGTCTCTGTCCCGTTTGAATCCGCAAAAACAACAAAGTGTGTTCCTGCTGCCAGGGTCTCGTCCACATAAAATTCCACCCTGCCGCAGAAATTACGATCCACCTCGCGGTAGGCCGTAAGCCTGTCGCCATTAAGCCCTTCCTCTTCATAAGCTTCGTTTATAATTTCGCCAAAATCGCTGAAGCCGTTTATGCGCGCGCTCCACAAAAGGCACGCGTGCAGGTCGTCATAATCAGAAAGCGGCGTAAGCAGCTCCAGGGCGGTAAGCCAGAGGTCGGTCTGCTCGGCATATCCCATGCCCGCCTTATAAAGCTTGTATGCAATCTGGCTGATAAGCGAATTGTTCGAATGCACGCCGCCGTTGTCGTTGGCATCGCTCCTCGGGTTTATAACATCCGGCTCGTAATAAACATCCCCCACAAAAGCCGGCTGGGAATATTCATTAGGATTGCTCATGTTTCTTATGGCCTGCCCCGAAGTTTCGCCCACAAGCCATTCTGTGTCTTCCGTCTCGCCAAGCGACATTTCGCAGATATTTCCCATGATGTCGCTGTAGGCCTCGTTGATGGCGCCATATTCATTATAGTAAGCATGCCCCTGCATGGACTGGCGGCTTATGCCGTGGGTGTATTCGTGCGCGCACACATCCAGCGCCTGGCTGTACGTGTTCACATCGCTCACCGCAAAGCAGGCCCAACCTGAATTGTTGCCATAATAGCAGGCGTTGTCCACCGCATTTCCATATTCATCGCAATAGCCCACTGTGATAAGGATAGGCGTTCCGAAGCCGTCCACGGATTTTATGCCATAGTCCGCATAAAAATCATACGCCTTTATATAATTTGCATAGGCCATAAGATAATTTTCATCCCATCCGTCTATCGTCTCGCTGGATAAAAATTCAAGCCAGTTCTGGTAGCAGAAATAATAATAGTCTGCCACGATAATTTTTCTTTCAGGGTCCGCCAGATAATAAAGCCCGTCTTCCGTATTTTTTGAAACCGGAACAGTAAGGGTGAGCTCGGTGCCGTCCGCGCGGGTTACCGTGCACGTCAGCTCCTCTGCGACCAGATTCAGGAAATAATCATCAGTTTTAAAAGTGTCCTGGCTGTCCGACACCAAAGACATGGTCGGAACCACCTGCATATATATTCCGTCGGTTGTCACAAAATGCTCCAGATACGCCATATCAAAACCAATCTCAGCATCCGGGTTGTTGGTGTAAACCGTCCAGCAGATGTTCACCGTGTTGTCGAAGATAACCGCAATCTGCTCTGTGCAGTCGCTGTAATATGTAAGGTCGTAATCCGCAAACCTCTCCCGGACTATAGCCTCGGCTTCCTCTGCCGAAATCCCATCCGCGTGCTCTCCGCTTCCCACGTTCGCCCTGAAAGAGCTCGTAAGGCCGGCAGCCGTACCGTCCGGGTTAACAATCACCTTCAAAGTCGCGTTCCATAATGTGTATCCGTCATATCTTTGCTGGAACGTGTAATATGTATATCCGTCTATGTCCCTTGTTATATAATCGCAGAAAAATTCCGCGCCCCTGGAAATGCCAATCAGAGAAGCCACGCCGTTCAAAGATTCAATCGCGTCTTCCATATCATTTATCACGCCGTCATAGTAGCACCCAATAAGAGTGGAAACATAGCCCTCGTCATTATAAACAATCAGGGCATTTCCGTCGTTCATGTTGGAGATATCCTCTTCGGTGAGCTGATAGGCAGT
>R07__coassemble_507_pt1 | contig 13139 bp, 17 predicted proteins | sample R07__metabat2_low_PE_052 | metagenome-assembled genome bin R07
AGATGAATGAAGTGATGGAGGAAGGAAGTTATGTGTCTGGCGGTGCCATTAAGAATAAAAGAGATAAATAATCTGGATGCGGTGTGCGAAAGGGACGGCATCGAGAGGGAGATAAGGCTGGATTTTATAAAGGAGCCGAAGGTGGGAGATTATATTCTGGCGCATGCGGGCTTTGCAATCGAGAAGGTGGACGAGGCCGAGGCAAAGCTGGACCTTGAGATGGCCAGGGAACTCAGCGACGCCATTCGCGAGGCTGCGGCAGAAGTGAGAGGACTATAAAAGCTACGCGTGTTCCTTATCAGTAATACTGTTTCTCATCTGCTCCGAAACCAATAACCACACAAAAACAATTGGCATCGGATTTGTCCCCGTCTCCTCCCTGGCCGTATGCAGCGCAGGCGCAGCCGTTATGTTAACTTGTATGCCGCATCTTAGATATTTCATTTGTCTGAAAAATAAGCTAAAATAATTAAGTGAATATGCGGTGATTAATTGGTAAAGAGAGTGGAAATGATTAATATAGTGAAACAAAGCCATCTGGGCTTGGGTTGATAATTTTATAGGTGGAAATGATTAATATTATGGAGGTGTGCGGGACACACACGATGGCGATTGCCAGAGCAGGAATAAAGAGGATGCTGCCTGAAGGGGTGAGCCTTCTCTCGGGGCCGGGGTGCCCTGTGTGCGTGACGTCTGCAGGAACGATAGACGCTTTTTTAAGGCTGGCGGAAAATAAAAATGTGATTATCACTACATATGGAGATATGATCCGGGTGCCGGGAACTGATACATCGCTCAGGGAGATGATGGCGCGGGGAAGTGATGTGCGGATTGTTTATTCGCCGATGGACTCGCTTAAAATTGCACGGGAAAATCCGGGTAAGGAGGTTGTGTTCTTAGGGGTGGGCTTTGAGACCACGGCGCCTGGCACAGCGGCCACAATCCGCGCGGCAGGGGAGAATGGCATAAAAAACTTTTCGGTTTTTTCGATGCTTAAGAAAGTGGAACCGGCTTTAAGGGCGCTTATAGCACAGGAGGATTTCAACGCGATGCAGCCGGAGAACAGCAGTAACCTAAGTCTGGGGCAGCTTTCGGATAGCCGGGTTTCCGGGCAGCTTCGCGTGGATGCGTTTTTGTGTCCGGGGCACGTGGCAACAATCATAGGAGAAAAGGGATTTCGTTTTTTGACGGATGAATATAAAATTCCGGCGGTGATAGCGGGCTTCGAGCCGGTGGAAATTCTTGATGCTATAAAGGTGCTGCTTAAGCAATTAAAATATAAAATGCCGATGGAAGGTGGCTCGGGTCAGAATGGCATCTGCCTTGTGAATGCATACAAAAGGGCAGTTTCGGAAAACGGAAATGAAATGGCCATTAAGATGATGGATGAATATTTTGGACCGTGCGATGCCGAGTGGCGGGGGCTTGGCCTGATAAAAGAGAGTGGTTTTAAAATCAAAAATGATTTTAAAGAATTTGACGCAGCGGAAAAATTCGGCATAGAAATTAAGGAGCCGGAAGAGAAAAGCCCGTGCCGCTGCGGGGATGTTATATGTGGGCGGCTGCACCCGTCCGAATGCCCGATGTTTGGTAAAGTGTGCACGCCGGAAGAGCCTTTGGGGCCGTGCATGGTTTCATCGGAGGGAACCTGCGCTTCGTATTACCGGTATTCTGTCTGAAAATTCATGGAGAATGGATTAGATGTCTTAATGTTAAGCCTCCCTATAGTATGTTTATTTTTTTGTACTATGTAATTGCGTATTTATGTGGTAGTATTAATTTGGAAAAAAATGGAGTTGGGGTGCGTCTGAGCGACATCCCGGCATGTTTTTGTGAAGAAATTTTTGAAAAAATAAAAAGTTTCCCTGGATGTTTGAAGCTTAGACATGACAAGTGATTTTGTATAGTTAATTAGGAATTGATGTGCCTGATAAGAAGATAGTTGGCAGAGTATTTATAAAGAGGTGCGACGATGTACGAGAAGATAATGATAACGAAGGATGAAATAATACCGACCGCGGAAAGGATGCGGAAAGAAGGCCGCGCGCTTGCAATGATACACGCTTATTTTGAAAAGGACGGAAGCGCGAATGTTTCATATGAGTATGAGATTGACCCGGACATTCAGTCATACACTGTGGTGGGCGAGAGTGTGCTGCCATCAATAGCGGGGATTTATGACCTGGCGGCAGAGTGGCCGGAGCGGGAAATTATGGAGCTGATGGACATAAAGTTCGAGGGTGTGGACACAACGAAGCGTTTGTTTATGCCGGACACTATGTTTGAGGGCCAGGGGCAGATTCTTGTGACACCAATGGAGCAGCTGATAGAGAAGGTGCACACCGCAAAATGATATTAATGGATTTAAAAATATCATTTTGTGGGCTAAGGACTACGCCGCGGGAAGAGAGCGTGCTGTGCTGACTCATCAAAAAGATATACTTTACAGGGCGGTCTCCGTATACGCCCACAAAATGATTTTTTAAATCCATTATCACGATTTGTGGGCGACAGCCCCTTTACACAAGGGGGCCTAGGGACAGAGGCTAAGAAGACAGATAATTAGACAGGGAGGATAAGGCATGAGTTATATAGTACCAATCGGGCCGTACCATCCGGCGCTTGAGGAACCGGTGCATGCGAAGCTGTACACGGAGGGCGAGGAAATCACGGACGCGGAGGTATTTATCGGATACAACCACAGGGGTATCGAAAAGCTTGCGCAGCAGAAAAATTATATACAGGACCTTGTGATGGTGGAGCGGGTGTGCGGCATCTGCTCGCACTCGCACGCGCTTGCGTTTGCGATGTGCTGCGAGGGCATCGCAAAAATGGAAATCCCAAAAAGGGGCCAGTACATCCGAGTGATAATCGCGGAGCTCGAAAGGCTGCATTCGCATTATCTGTGGCTGGGTATTGCGCTTCATCTCATCGGTCACGACAGCCTGTTCATGCACAGCTGGGATGACAGGGAAGCCATCATGGATATCCTTGAGGAGCTTACGGGAAACCGTGTGAATTATGGCATGGTGACTATAGGCGGCGCAAGGCGCGACATCACCGACGAGCAGAGAAAGCATACCCTGGAGATGCTTGATAAAATCGAAAAATCGAATGACAAGTTAAAGGATATTCTGCTTTCGGACAAAACAGTGGCGCTGCGCACGAAGGGCGTGGGAATACTTACGACCGAAGACGCGATAAGAATAGGCGCGGTGGGCCCGCATGCCAGGGCGTCGGCTATGAAAGTGGACGTGAGAAAGAATGCGCCTTATTCAAGCTATGATGATTTTGATTTTGACCTGGTGACGTTCGGAACCTGCGATGTTTTTTCACGCGTGGTTGTGAGGGTGCTGGAAAATATAGAAAGCATAAAGATTATACGGCAGGCTCTGGATATGCTGCCTGAAGGGCCTATTAATCTGGGCACTAAGATGCACAAGATTCCTCCTGGGGAAAATATGGTGCGCCACGAGGCTCCTAGAGGACAGCTTTGCTATAAGGTTGTGGCCGGCGGAAAGGATTCGCCTTCCCGTGTGAGCATCCATGTGCCGACGTTTAAAAATGCGCCTACGGTGCCAACCATGCTTAAGGGAAATTCGGTGGCAGATGCAGGGCTTATTGTGGCATGTATCGACCCGTGCTTCTCGTGCATGGACAGATAAGGAATTTGCTATGCATGAACTGGCAATTGTTGAAAATATAATAGAAATAATTGTGCCGAAGGCAAAAAGCGCGGGCGCAAAAAAAATAGTCGGAATCAACATGAAGATAGGGGAGCTTTCGGGGGTGATACCGAAGGCGATAACGGACTGCTTTGAGACGGCATCGGTGGGGACTATATGCGAGGGAGCAAAGTTCAGCTTCGAGGCTGTGCCGGCGAAGATACACTGCAACAAGTGCGGTTATGATGGGCCGGTGGACCGGAAGAAGGCCGTGTGCCCCGGGTGCGGGAGCGCGTGCTTTTCGATAACCGGTGGCCGTGACTATTTTGTAGAGAGTATAGAGGCGGAGTAAGACAATCCCTTAAGTCGCCCTGCGGGCGACAGCCTCCGCATGCACGGGGGGCCTAAAAGGTTGTGGCTTGCCAAAGCAAAGGGACAGCCAAAAATAAGCCTCCCTTGTGCAACGGGAGGTGGCCGACCAACGGGAGGCCGGAGGGATTGTAAAAGATAATTATTATGGCGGGAGCCATATAGGATAAAAGGGAGGAACATATGAGGAAAACAACTTTCCCGGCATTTATATCGACAGCCATATTGTGCTACATTTTCTGGCTGCTGATCACAGGGCAGATTGTTTCCATTTTCCAGGGGGCCGCATCGGCAGAGGTTCTGATTGCCGGAGCGGTAGTAAGTATTCTGGTAGCTTTATTCAGCGCGAGGTTTTTGATTCATAAAAAAGCTTTCCACCTGTATAACCCTGCCAGGTTTTTCATCATGATCTACTACTGCGTGGTGGTGTTCGGATGGGAACTTATCAAGGCAAATGTGAACATGGCAATCAAGGCATTTTGTCCGCTTAAGAAAATCAAACCGGGCATAGTGAAGGTGCCGGTGGATCTTTCAGAAGACTACGCACTTTCCATGCTGGCAAATTCGATCACACTGACGCCGGGCACAATTACCATGGAAACCGTGGAGGAAAAGGGACAGAATTACTTTTACATCCACTGGATTGATGTGGAAACCACAAAGCCACGGGCCGCAGGTGATGCGATAAAAGGCACTATGGAAAAATGGATAAGGAGGATATGGCAATGATAATAGAAGAATTTGTTTTTTTCGCTATAGCTTTTATCTGCCTGGCATTATGCCTTCTTTACAGGTTCATTAAGGGGCCTGGTATTGTGGACCGCACGATTTCGGCCGACTCCATCGACGTGCTCACGGACATGGCGCTTATTCTTTACGCGCTTTACACAGGCCGCAGCATTTTCCTGGACATCGCTCTGGTGACGGCAATCCTGGGCTTTATAGGCACAGTTATTATTTCAAGATATCTGGAGGGCAGGCTATGAGAATTGTGATGGACATTTTAATTGGCTTAAGCCTTCTGTTTGCGCTGGCAGGCGTGGTGGGAATGCTTCGTATGCCGGACTCTTTCTGCCGCATGCAGTCGAGCACGAACATTTCAACCTTTGGCGTGCTGGGCGTTATCATCGCCGGAATTCTTTATTCCATAATTTATCTGGGCGATGTTTCAATGGCGGTGAAGCTTGGTGTGCTGGGCGTTTTCTATATTGTTACCACCCCTATTTCGGGTCATGCCATTGCAAGGGCTGCATACCGCCACGGTGTGAAGCCAAAGACAAGCATCGATAAATTAAAGGAGGACCTCAAGGATGACAATTGATTCTGTATTTTCTTTAAACACTCTTGTAATCATCGGCATCCTTGTTACCGCATGCATTGCAGTGTTTTCCAAAAAAATCCTGGCTTCGGTTATTTCGCTTGGAATCACCGGCGCCTTTATGGCACTTGAATTCATCATTCTGCAGGCGCCGGACGTGGCCATTGCAGAGGCCTCTGTAGGGGCAGTGCTTACAACGGCAATCTTTGTGATTGCTGTTAAGAAAACCACAAAGAAAGGGGACGAAGAGAAATGAAAGCAAAGCATATAGTTATCATCGTGTCCCTCCTGGTGGTGCTGGCAGCAGGCGTTTATGCCTGCATATATGCCCACAGCAACGAATATCTGTCTTATGACGGAAGCAATGTGAACGTGGTGGAACTCTACGAGAATCCTTCCGATTACGAAGCCCTCTTAGAGGATGTGGACGGCGTGGCAGATGTTATTGTGGCCGAAAACCTGGATAAGACAATGGCAGCAAATGACGTGGCTTCGGTTGTGTTCGACTTCCGTGGCTTCGATACTCTGGGCGAGTCCTTCATACTCCTCACGGCCATTGCGGGATCGTTCGTTATTTTAAGCGTTCATAAAAAGAAAAAGAAAGAAAAGGAGGGAGCCGACAATGAAATTTAAGGACGGAATCACAGAAAAAAATATTATTGTCAAATGCGCAGCAGACAAGTTCCTTCCGTTTTCGCTTGTTTTCGGCATTTACATTATCCTGTTCGGCACAGTCAGCCCGGGCGGCGGCTTCCAGGGCGGTGTTATCGTGGCAAGCGCAGCGCTTCTGATATTCTTAGGCTATGGCTATCAGACGGCATCTGATTGCATAAAGAGCGAGGTTTTGAGGGTTTCTGAATCCCTTGGCGCAACGCTTTATGTGCTTTTAGGTTTCTTAGGGATTTTTGCAGGCGCATGCTTCTGCCGCAACGTTTTCTTCAACGACGGCGCAGTGGGAGACCTGATAAGCGCAGGCACAATAACCTTTATGGGATATTCCGTAGGCTTTAAGGTGCTTACGGGCGTGGCCTTCCTTCTGCTTTTGATGCTGGGGCTTTTAGCACCGGAGGCAAAAGCAAAAGGCGCAGATGAATATGAATACGAAGAAGAGGAGGAAGACGAATGATAATCATTAATTATATCGCATCGGTTTTCCTTATCTGCTTAGGATTCTATGCGATCTGCACACAAAAGAATTTAATAAAAATAGTTATCGGTCTTGGAATAATCGATTACGGCGTGAACATGCTTATAGTGAGCATTGGCTTCAACGACGGGGGCACGGCACCTATTTTCACATTGTCGGACCTTTTGAATGGCGTGGCTTCATCATATTTTGTGGACCCGGTTCCGCAGGCGCTTACGCTTACAAGCATTGTTATCGGAGCCTGCGTGGACGCAATGGCGCTTTCGCTTGTAATCAAGATTTTCCAGAAATACAAATCAATCGATACCGATGAAGTAAGGAGGATGCGCGGATGATGAACATAATGCAGCATTTTCCGGTTATTTCCGTGATGGGCCTTTTCCTGGGCGCATTTCTGGTGGAAATCTTCGGTTCAAAAAACAAGATAGTCAGAAACATAATAACGCTCTTTTTCACAGGGGCAGCCTTTGTGCTTATTTTCTCGCTTATAAAGCCTGTGCTGATTGATAAAGAGGTTATATCCTACTGGATGGGCAACTGGGAGCCTGTGGAGGGCTTTGCCATAGGTATCGGTTACGAGATAGACGGCCTTAATATGCTTTTTGCCCTTCTGGTTGTGTTCACGGTTCTTATGTCGGCCATTTATTCCATACGCTACATGGAAAAAGACGAGCACTTAGGGCACTACTACACACTTTTCCTGATGCTTTCAGGCGGCGTGCTGGGTCTTGTGCTTACGGGCGATATCTTCAACATGTTTGTTATGGTTGAAATCATGACCTTCGCGGCCGTGGCACTCACAGCCTTCAGAAATAATAAAAAGGGCGCTTTGGAATCGGCCTTCAAATATCTGGTTATAGGATCTGCCGGATCTTCGCTCACACTTACGGGTGTGGCCCTTCTTTACCTGGAATGCCACACGCTGAACATGGCCCAGATTTCTTCCATAATAGCAGGGCAGGGCTTTACGCCTGTGACCATGCTTTCTTTGGGCCTTATGATGACGGGCTTTGGCGTGAAGTCGTTTATGGTGCCTTTCCATGCGCCGGCAGCAGATGCCTATACAACGGCGCCTACATCTATTTCGATGGTGTTCTCGGGAATGGTAAACAAGGCAGGCGTGTATGGCATGATCCGCCTTACATATATCGTTTTCAAGGCAATGGATGTGCAGGCCGTGCAGATACTTCTGGTGGCGCTTGGCACAATCACCATGTTCGTGGGCGTTACGATGGCCCTTGCGCAGCATGATTTCAAACGACTTTTGGCTTACCACAGCATTTCGCAGATTGGCTATGTGATCACGGCAATCGGCCTTGGAACAAGCCTCGGCCTCACGGGCGGCCTTTTCCATGCGATGAACCACACGCTCTTTAAGGGGCTTTTGTTCCTTTGCGCGGGAGCAGTGCTTCATTCAGTTGGGACCACTGATCTTGACAAGCTTGGCGGCCTTTCCAAAAAGATGCCGAAGACAACCATCTGCTTCCTTATCGGCGCGCTGTCCATTTCGGGCATTCCGCCGTTCAACGGCTTTGCTTCCAAGTGGCTTATTTATCAGGCAACCTATGAAAAGGGCGTTTCAACCGGCAACTTCTTCTTCGTGATTGTGACGGTTGTGGCTGTTGTGGTTTCGGTTATGACGCTGGCATCCTTTATCAAGGTTACGCAGGCCGTGTTCTTTGGCCAGCTTGGCGAAAAGTGCAGGGATGCAAAAGAGGTTCCGCTTTCAATGCGCATTCCTATGTGGATTATGTCGGCACTGTGCCTGTTAAGCGGCGTGTTCTACACATATCTGAACAAATTCCTGCTTACGCCGGCAGTAAACGCCACACTGAACGCTACAGATTATATAGACAAAATGATGGGCGAGGGCTACGCAGAGGCAGCAGGTGTTGCCACGGTTCAGGTAGACAGCGCGTCATTCAGCTATTGGGACCCTGTTTTGTGGCTCCTTCTGTTTGCAATCATGATGGCGGCTATATGCATCGTGGTGCTTTCGGGCCAGAATTCAAGAGGAAAGGTTTTGGAGGCTTCGGCACAGGAAACCGACGGCAAGCATGCCACATTCTTCGGCGGCGAAAAATCGGTTCATTCGCACGTGGGCGGCTCAGATCTTTTCTGGGGCTTCAAGAAAAATTTCAAGGGTTACTTTAAGTTTATGGATAAAATGCATTCGGGCAATATCAACGATTACGCCACCTGGGCAGTTGTGGCGGCAGCAGTGATTGTTATTGTCGTGTTCATTTTTGTGAGATAGAAAGGAGGTTCGAGATGGATATTTTGATTGCTTTGTTTCATATTTTGATTTTCCCGGGCTTCCTGTTTGTGTTTATTGTGGGAATGCTTCTTGCGGGTGTGGACAGAAAAATTCTGGCCAGAATGCAGCACAGGGTGGGGCCTCCTATATGGCAGCCATTTTATGATTTCTTCAAGCTTATGGGAAAGGAAACCATAATCCCTGATGCGGCAAACGGTCCGGTTTATATGATTGCCCCGCTTGCGGGCCTTGCAAGCCTTGTGGTGCTTGGGACGTTTATACCTGTATTTAACTTCCAGGCTTTTAATGGGGGAGCGGACCTGATTGTTATTATCTACCTGCTTACTATCCCGGCGGTCGCCTTAATTGTGGGCGGCAGCGCATCGGGCTCTCCTTATGCGGGAATAGGTATTTCCCGTGAGATGGTCACCATGATAAGCTACGAGCTTCCGCTGGTTATCATATTCCTGGCCATTGCAAGGAAAGTGGGCGGCAGCGAGCTTTGCTTTTCATTTGGAAATATCATGAGCTGGCAGGGCGCAAACGGATGCCTGATTTCCCACTGGGCACTTATCCCTGCTGCCATTGCCATGCTTCTGGTTATCCCTGCAGAGGTTGGCACCCAGCCATTTGATGTGGCGGAAGCAGAGACAGAAATCTGCGAAGGCCCGTTGGTAGAGTACAGCGGCGCTCCGCTTGGCGTGTTTAAGGCCAACGGAAGCATAAAAATGTTCATAATGACAGCGCTGTTTACGAACCTGTTCCTGGGCGGAATCAACACAGGGGTAGTTGCTCTTAATGCTTTGATAGAGGTTTTAATCTGCGCGGGGCTCACCATAGTCTGCATGACATTTATCCATGCAGTAACAGCGCGCCTTAAGATAGAGCATCTGTTCAAGTTTTACTGGACCATAGTTACGGCTCTTGCGGCTATATCTTTAATACTGGTGTGGATAGGGCTTTGATGGTTTTAGGCCTATATAAACGAAAGCCTGTATAAGGGCATATGGACTCTTTAAATATGAAGAAAATTCATCAAAAGCGGGCCCTTACGAAATTGAAGTTCAGGATGGTCTCGAGGGAGAGAATAGAGATTACAATAGGAAAAAAGTATGTTTAAAAAAATAATCGAAAATGCAGCGGCAAAATCGCCGTGGATTTATCACATTAATACAGGGTCGTGCAATGGCTGCGACATAGAGCTGGTGGCATGCCTTACGCCGCGTTATGATGCGGAGCGTTTTGGCTTTAAGCTGGCAGGGACGCCGCGTCATGCGGACATCGTTGTGGTGACAGGGCCTATCACAAGCCAGAGCAAGGACAGGCTGATAAGGACCTTAGAGCAGGTGCCGGAACCAAAATGTGTGGTTTCTTTGGGGTCGTGCCCTAGGTCGGGTAATGTTTTCAAGGGCAGCTATTCCGTGGAAGGGCCTTTGGAAAAATATGTTCATGTGGACGTGAGCGTGGCAGGGTGCACCCCTAAGCCGGAGGCTGTGATAGAGGGGCTTTATCTTGCGACAAAAATTTTAAAGGAAAAGCGCGCTGCCATGTATAAAGAACAGAAGGAAGCTTTAAACGGAGGTGAAAACTGATGGGTAAATTTCCGTTTGCGAAAATCGCTTTGAAAAATCTTTTCACCAAGCCAAGCACGGTTAACTTTCCGGCCGTGAATGTGGATGCAAAGCCTTTCTACAGAGGGCGCATCGTATATGATGCGGAAAAATGTACGGGCTGCAAGGACTGCCAGACGGTGTGCTCGCCTTCTGCCATAACCCAGACAAAAGAAAAAACGCCGGAGGGCACAAAGGTTCATTTTACGGTGGACCTTACCAGCTGCACATTCTGCGGAACCTGTCAGGACTTCTGCACGCAGAACGCCATCTCGCTTTCTGATGATTACCATATGGTGGCATCGAATCCGGAAGATCTTTTTGTTAAGGGCACGCGCCTTAAAAAATACGATAAGATAATTGTTAACAACGAAACAGACTGCATTTACTGCTCGCTGTGCGCAAAGAACTGCGCGGAAAATGCCATCACCGTAGACAGGGCCACAAAGACCTGGACCTTTGATGTGACAGAGTGCGTGGAGTGCGGTCACTGCATAGACAAATGCCCTAAGAAGTGCCTGGCGTTCGAAAAGAAATAGAAACAGAAAAATGCAAAAAGGCAGGGGCATACCCCTGCCTTTTTAGAGAAAGGCCGGAGGGATTGTAAACAGTAGATCGGAAAGGATTTTAGATGAAGGATTTTGATGAGGAATTACTTGAGTTTATAGAAAAGCACCCGACAGCTTACCATGTGACGGAGGGGCAGGCAAAGGCCCTTGAAAAGGCCGGCTTTGAAAGGCTTTTTGAGGGCGATGAGTGGAAATTAAAGAAAGGCGGTAAATATTACTGCGTGCGGAACAGCTCGGCCCTTATTGCCTTTGCCATACCCGAAGGGGACTGGAAGGGCTTTTCAGTGGCGGCCTCGCACAGCGATTCGCCATGCCTTAAGATAAAAGAAAACCCGGAGATGAGCCAGGACGGAAAATATACAAGGCTCAATGCAGAGGTGTATGGCGGGGCGATACTTGCCACCTGGTTTGACAGGCCTCTTGGAATCGCGGGGCGCGTGTTTGTGCGTGATGGGGTCGGCCTGTCGGAACGCCTGGTTAATTTTGACCGTAACATGGCGATAATTGCAAGCCTTGCCATCCATATGAACAGGGATGTGAATAATGGCTATAAATATAACGCGCAGAAGGACATGATTCCAATTGCTGCGCTTTCTAAGGACTTCTGCCTGAAGGATGCGCTTTCTAAGGAGTGCGGCGTTAAGGCAGAGGATATTCTGGGGTATGATCTGTTTTTGTATAACCGCGAAAAAGGATGCTTTTTAGGCGCCGGTCAGGAGTTTATGGCGGGAGCCAGGCTTGATGATGCTGCCTGCGCATATGCATCGCTTTGCGCAATGCTTGAAAGCAGCCCTTCGGGGAAAGTGGCCGTGCATGCGGTGCTCGACAATGAAGAGGTGGGGTCTTCCACCAGGCAGGGCGCTGCGTCCACATTTTTAAGGAATGTGCTGGAAAGGATAGAGGAAGCCTTTAAGGATGAGGGGCACGCTTTTAAGCGTGACGTGGCAGAGTCTTTTATGCTTTCATGCGACAACGGCCATGCATTGCATCCTAACTATCCTGAGAAATGTGATGTGGTTAACCAGCCGGTGTTAGGCGGCGGGGTGGTGCTTAAGTTCAGCGCGAATCAGAAATACACGACGGACGGCGGCACGGCGGCAAAGGTGCGGCTTCTGGCGGAAAAAGCAGGGGCAAAATTGCAGGTGTTTACAAACCGCTCCGACATTCCGGGAGGGTCCACCCTTGGAAATATTTCGGCAAATCAGGCTGCAATCGCGGCAGCGGATGTGGGGCTTGCACAACTGGCCATGCACTCTTCCTATGAATGCTGCGGCCGGGGCGATGCCGCGGAACTTAAGAAACTGATAGGGGCGTTGCTGTCGGAATAGTGGCATAAAAACAGCGGTAATTGGTTTTTGTCAAATTTAAATGTTATAAATGGCAAGTGATTGATATGGAATATATTGACGAGGGATTTATAAGAGAAAAGATTTTCCGGAGGGACAGGGCCTCTCACAAGGGCAATTTTGGAAAGGTGCTTGTGTTTGCAGGGAGCCTTGGGATGGCGGGAGCCGCGCAGTTTGCAGGAAAAGGGGCCCTTTTGGCGGGAGCCGGGCTTGTAAGATTTCTGCTTCCGTCGTTGGGAAGCGCGCTCTGCCCGGTGCTGCAGATTTCGGTGCCGGAGGCAACCTGCGTGGGATATAAGGCAGGGATGGACCTTTCGGAATATAATGTGTGCGTTGCGGGCTGCGGGCTTGGCACATCGCCCCAGGCGAAAGCGATACTTACTTACATAATAGAAAATTTTAAGGGGACGCTTGTGCTTGACGCGGATGCTTTGAATATTATTGCGGCGGATAAAGAAAAAAGGGTTTTTGCTCCGGCGGATATCATACTTACGCCGCACGTGGGAGAGGCAAGGAGGCTTCTTAATCCGGCGGAATATAAAATGAATGACGAAAAGTCCCGAATGGATGCGGCCAGGGCTTTGGCAGAAAAGTATAATGCCGTGGCTGTGCTTAAGGGCGCAGGGACGCTGGTGGCGTGGAAAAATACTGATGTTTATAAAAATACTACAGGAAATCCCGGGATGGCCACAGGCGGAAGCGGAGACGTGCTGGCGGGAATTATAGGCGGCCTTGCTGCGCAAGGGTACAGCCCGGAGGATGCCGCAAGGATCGGTGTTTTTGTGCACGGGAAGGCAGGAGATATTGCGGCGGAAAAATTTGGCGAGATGTCGTTGACGGCAGGTGATATAATAAAAT
>R07__coassemble_528_pt1 | contig 12779 bp, 12 predicted proteins | sample R07__metabat2_low_PE_052 | metagenome-assembled genome bin R07
GGGTGTTAGCCGTCTGAACTTTTTTTAGAGGTGGTTTGCGCAAGCTTAAAATGCCAACACAGACCCAATCGAAAAACGGGTAGACGTACTTTGTGAATTATTATTTTTAAAAAAATTAGGAGAGCTGAAATGTATAATTATCCTGATATTGACGAACAGACTTTAGAACTTGGGAAGGCCTGCGAGGATGAACTGAAAGAGATTTTCCTGCAAATTGACGAAATTTCAGAAGCCAATCAGTACAAAGTTCTTAGTGCTTTTATTAAAAACAAGGTTTCAGAGGCCGACTTTGTCGCTTCTTCCGGTTATGGCTACAATGAAATCGGCAGGGAAAAACTTGAAGCTGTCTACGCTTCTGTTTTCGGCACAGAAGACGCCCTTGTAAGGCCTCAGATTGCATGCGGTACTCATGCGTTATACCTTGCATTATCTTCCATATTGCTCCCTGGCGATGAAATCCTTTTTATCACCGGAAAGCCGTATGACAGTCTTGAAGCGGCCATTGGCATAAAGGATTCCCCACTTTCATTAAAAGAATTTGGAATAACCTACGATACTGTAGACCTGATTAAAGGCGCTGAATTCGATTTTAACGCGATTAAATCCAAAATCAAGGGAAATACTAAAGTCTGCTACATACAGCGTTCAAAAGGCTATGCAGACCGTTATTCGCTTTCTTCAGAGTATATTGGAATGGCTGTGGATTTTATCAAAAAAATAAACAAAGACATAATTCTTTTTGTGGATAACTGCTATGGCGAGTTCGTAGATTTAAAAGAGCCTTCGGAATATGGCGCGGATATTGTTGTCGGTTCTCTTATCAAAAATCCGGGAGGCGGGCTTGCCCCGATAGGAGGCTATATTGCAGGAAGGCATGATTTGATTGAAAGATGCTCTTTCAGACTTACGGCTCCGGGACTTGGAAAGGAAGTAGGGGGCTCACTTGGCACATTAAAAGCCTTTTACCAGGGCCTTTCACTTGCCCCGAAAATCACAGCCAATGCTGTTAAATCCGCATGCTTTGCGGCTGCATTATTTGAAAAAGCCGGATATAAAACTATTCCTGAATCAAAAGAAAAACATCATTGCATTGTGGAGGCCATAACACTTTTAAACCCATCGAAAGTGGAAGCCTTTTGTTCGGAAATACAGGCTGCATCTTATGTAGACAGTTATGTGCGCCCGGAAGGCTATGACATGCCGGGATATTCAGATAAGGTAATCATGGCCAGCGGAGCATTTATAAACGGATCTTCCATAGAATTATCCGCGGATGGTCCGCTTAGGGACCCATATAATGTTTTCTTCCAGGGCGGACTTACTTATGAGCATGGAAAGTATGCGATCCTCAGGGCTTTTGATGCAGTTAAAAGGATTTAATATATTATAAAAATTTGTCAAAATTTTTACATAATTATTACATTGTAAAATAGCCGTTTATTTGTTAAAATCATTTTGCTTAGGGTTTTAAATGGTGCGTTGGCAGAAACAGGAGAGTTTATGTCAAACACAACAATAAAAGGTATGCAGCCCGAAGAAAGGCCAAGAGAAAAATTTCTGGCCTACGGGCCAAAGGCACTTACGGATGCGGAGCTTCTGGCGATTATCCTCCGCACGGGAAGCAGAGAACAGCATTCTGTCGGTCTTTCCTCGGAAATTCTGACAAAAAACAACGATTCCAGCATAATCAATATATTTGACTATGAACTGGAAGACCTTACTAGGATTAAAGGCATAGGACAGGTTAAAGCCATTCAGATAAAGGCAATCGGGGAATTATCCTTAAGGATTGCCCAGAAAAGCAAAAGAAAAAGCATCAGCTTCACAAGTCCGGATATTGTTGCCGATTACTACATGGAACAGCTCCGGCACAAAAAGAAAGAAGAAGTCGTGCTTTTGCTTTTAAATTCTGCAAATGAATTGATAAAAGAAATCCAGCTGTCTGTGGGCACTGTTAACGCTTCGATTTTTTCTTCAAGAGAAATTTTTATCGAAGCAATCCGTTATGAAGCCGTCAACATGATTATTCTGCATAATCATCCATCCGGCTCGCCAAATCCAAGCAAAAATGATATAGCATGCACGGAAAACCTGTGCAGCGCTGCCGGCCTTTTAGGATTGGGCCTTATAGACCATATTATAATAGGTGACAGGTGCTTTTTCAGCTTCAGAAAAGAGGGCATTTTAAATGCGTGAAGAAAAATTCGGATTAGATATAGGTTCAAATAACATAAGAATTTCATCTCTTAATCTTGGAAAATTTATTTCCGAGAAAAATGTTATTGCAATAAGGGACGATAAGTTCGTAATTGGTTATGGCGATAATGCGTATGACATGTTTGAAAAGGCGCCATCTAATGTAACTGTAACTTTTCCGGTTAAAGACAGCGTGATATCAGACTGTGAAAAAATGCAGGCCATATTAGAATTCCTCTTTAAAAAGCTTAATGGCGGCAAAATCGTTAAAAACGGGCATTTTCTTATATCAGTTCCGTCGGATATTACAGAAGTTGAAAAGCGTGCTTTTCATGAGCTGGTTGCAGATTCAAAACTCAGGGCAAAATCAATTTTCATGGTTGACAGAAGCTCGGCTGATTCTGTCGGATGCGGTATCGATATTCAAAGCGCAAAAGGAAATTTTCTCGTAAATATGGGCGCTGACACAACCGATATTTCCGTTATGTCCTTAGGAAGCCTTGTATTGTCTAAATCAGTAAAGATTGCCGGACAGAAAATAGATGAGGCAATTGTTTCCGCAGTAAAACAATCAGAAGGGAAGCTTATAGGTCTTAAGATGGCAGAGCAGCTTAAAATCAAACTCACAGACCTTACTGCCATGCCGGAATCAAAAGAAGAAACCATATTTGCACGTGTTATGTCCACGGGCCTGCCTGTGCGCACAACAATAAGATCAGAAATAATAAATCCGGCTGTTATAAACACTTTAAAGCCTCTTATTGATATCATAAAAAATGCTCTGGAAAAGACTCCTCCGGAACTTGCTGCAGATATTATAGAAAACGGGATTTACCTGCAGGGCGGTACAGCAAATATAAAAGGCATAGGAAATCTTCTTGCAAAGGAAACGGGGCTCAGGGTTAAATTAATCAAAGATCCTGCTAACTCTACAATCAGAGGAGTTACAACGATTTTCAGCAGGCCTCGTTATGATTCCATAAAATTTATACCAAAAGAGAAAGAATATAACTGATGAAAGTAAGGCTGGGCGAAAAGGCAAAAAGCATAAAAAGGATTAATTCATCTGAAGCTCCTGAAAATAACGAGGGCTTCAGGGAGTCTTTCCTTTTCAAATATTCCTCAAGAAAAATTAAAAATATAAAAGCCGAAATCCACAAATCTGAGATTTTTTCGGAAATTTCCGGCGCCTTTTCAGAAAAAAGCGAGCTAAAAGACGCAAATGCACCGCTTAGCTTTAATGAAAAGCTTAATAAAAAAATAAATAATTTTTTAAGCTACTTTAAAGTTCACAAATCACCTTCCGATGAAAGGGCCCGGATTCATATCAACCCTAAATATCTTCTGTGGATTTTGTGCATTTTATGCGTAGGTATGATAATTGCCTCATCTGTAAGCGAAACCTTCAGAGCACCCTTTAAGGCCATAGCCTCTGTTCTTGTTGTGCCTGCGCAGAAGGGCATTAATTCCATAGGCTCGTGGTTTTCCGACAATATAAAAACCCACAAAACAATTGAAGAACTAGAAGCTGAGTGCGAAGCACTTCAGCAGCAGATAGACAACCTTACTATCTTAAATACGGCGCTCACCCAGCAAAATATACAGGCTGACAGGCTTATTGAGCTTCTTGATATTGATAATTTGTACTCATCATACGAAATGACAGGCGCAAATATCATAGCAAAAAATTCGGACAGGTGGTTTTCTACATTTACAATTGATAAAGGCTCAAAAGACGGAATTAAAAAGGATATGAATGTGATGGCCCAGGGAGGTCTTGTCGGCATAGTAACGGATGTGGGCTATAATTTCGCCACTGTAAGGGCTATTGTCGACGATGAAAGCTCTGTAAGCGCCAAGTTCATTTCAACATCGGATTTATGTATAATAAACGGCTCTTTAGAGCTTATGTCCGAAAACCTTTTATCGTTTTCAAATGTAAGTGCAAGTGTAAGCATAGAAGATAACACTGCGGTAGTAACAAGCCAGGTTAGTTCAAAATATCTTCCGGGTCTTTTGATAGGTTATGTTTACAGCCACCAGTTAGATGCCAACGACCTTACCCAATCAGGTTTTATCACCCCTGTGGTTGATTTTACAAACCTTGAACAGGTAATGGTTATTCTTGATTTAAAGGAAGATTACGAATAATGTCACTCTTCAGACTGAGAAATTTTATAATTGTTCTGGCAATGATATTATTGGCATTTATTATCCAGTGCACGGTTTTAAGCAGACTGACATATCTTTCATGTGCGCCTAATTTCCTGCTTGCCCTTACATTTATTTATGGCTATTCAAACGGCAAAACGTCCGGCATGTTTATAGGCTTTTTTGCAGGGCTTCTTCTTGACGTTTTCTTTTGTGAATTCATAGGATTTAACGCCCTTATATTTGTAATTATTGGTTTCGTAAGCGGCATGTGGAACAAATATTTTTATTCGGACAATATTTATATTCCGTTGCTGCTGCTTGTTGGAAGTGACTTATTTTACTGCCTGATTAATTTCTTTTTCTGGTTTGTTTTAAGGGCACGTATAAACATTGGTTATTATTTTGGCAATGTAATAATACCTGAATTTTTAATGACTCTGGCTGCAGGGATTATTATTTATAAACCTGTGACAATCCTGAATAATAAACTGCGTATTGAGTCATAAAATGTTGATGCTTTGAAAGATAAATTTTTAAATATTTTAGGTACAATAAAAGAATTTCTTGTAAAAGTCTTTTCATCAAGGCTTACTATTGTTGGATTGATTTTTGCCATTCTTTTCTGCGTTATTTTTGGCAGGCTTTTTTATCTTCAGGTTATAAAATCGGATTATTACAAAGAAAATTTCACCCAAAAGGCTCAGAAAATCATATATTCAGAGGGTGCAAGAGGAAATATATACGACTGCAACGGCGTGCTTCTTGCCCATAATGAAGTTTCCTATTCTGTTGTAATGACTGACGAAATTCCAAGTTCGTCTACCAAGGGTGATGTTTTAAATAAAATTGTTTTTGATACGATAAATCTTATTGAATCAAACGGTGATTCGCTTATCAGTGATTTCAATATAGAATATTCTGATGGTGAGGCTGTCTTTAAGGAAGAACCGGTCACTCCTAAAATCACTTTTTTGTGCAATGTTTTTGGTCTTAAATCATCCGAAATATATGAAAAAGGTTATGACAGATATACCGCGGCAGAAATCATTGATTATATGTGCTCCGAAAGCAGGTTTGATATTGACCCGGAAACATACAGCCTTGAAGAAAGAATAAAAATATGCGTTGTAAGATACGCGCTTTCAAAAAATGCATATCAAAAATACATTTCCACGGAAATAGCCACTGATGTCAGCGAAAAAACGCAGGCAGCCATTATGGAAAACAGAAGCGAGCTCACAGGCGTGGATATAAAGGAAACCTATAAAAGAGTATATGATATGGGCGAATATTTTGGCTCAATCTTAGGTTATACCGGTCAGATTTCCGAAGGCGAGCTTGAATCATTAAACGAATCAAATGCTACAGGAATAGAATATCAGTCAGATGATATAGTCGGAAAGGCCGGACTCGAAAAAACATATGATGCATATTTAAAAGGCACAAGGGGCACCGAAACGGTATTTGTTAACAGCAAAGGCAGCGTGATAGAGGTTGTATCCTCTACAAAAGCCGGAAGCGGCAACGACTTATACCTTACAATAGATTCGGAACTCCAGGAGGCTTTTTATGAAATTCTCGAAAGGGAAATTGCAGGGCTTTTGGTTGCAAGAATTGTTGATTATGACTATGTACCGAATGATGTAGACGACATAATTTTTATAGCAGCCAAAGAGGTTTATTATCAGCTGCTTACCAATGTTTTGGATCCTCTTAAATTTTCAAATGATGATGCAAGCACAACGGAAAAGAAAATATACGAAAGTTTCCTTGAAAAGAGGGCAGAGGTTATTGAAAATATCAGAAGCATGCTTTATGAGGAATCGGCGCTTCCTGCAAATCAGCTCAGCGATGAATATAATGAATACATGTATTATCTGTATGATTTTCTGGGCGAACAAGGCATTCTAAATAAAGATATTATGAATACAGAAGATGAAACATATCTTAAATGGGCGGCGGAAGAAATTTCCCTCAAGGAGTTTTTGATCCATGCTATTTCAGAAAACTGGATTAATATTTCGGCCCTTGATTCTTCGATAAAATATGCCACATCAGATGAAATTTTTGATGCCATGATCGATACGGCGCTTTATGAAATAGTGGATGATACCGATTTTGGAAATAAAATTTATTATTACATGATTTATAATGGAGAACTGGCTCCTTCGGAAATCTGTCTTGCATTATACGACCAGGGAGTATTAAAAAAAGTCGACAGTACGTACAAAAAGCTGGAATCCGGCGAGCTTTCCGCATACAGCTTTATCATCCAGCAGATTTCAAATCTTGTGATTACACCTGCAATGATAGCGTTAGACCCTTGCTCCGGTTCAATTGTTGTTACAGATTCGGCAACCGGAAAGGTTAAGGCGCTTGTTTCTTACCCGTCTTATGACAACAATAAGCTATCTGGACATATTGATTCTGATTATTGGTATGAACTGAATACAGACGCATCGTCTCCTCTTTATAACAGGGCAACCCAGGCGCTTACTGCACCCGGTTCTACCTTTAAACCTATTACTGCCGCAGCGGGCCTCGATACCGGCGTGATAAATGTTGGAACGTATTATTATGATCATGGAGTATTTGAACAGATAACGCCTTCCCCTAAATGCTGGGTATACCCTGAAGAGTCCCATGGAAATGTTAATGTTGTGGATGCTTTAGCAGTGTCATGTAACTATTTCTTTTACACGGTGGGTTATGACCTTGGTATGAATAATGGAACCTATGACAGCCAGACAGGTGTGGATATACTTGAAAAGTATGCAACAGAATTTGGCCTTAATATGAAATCGGGTGTCGAAATTGAAGAAACTGCTCCTAGATTTTCCACCACAGACTCTGTCAGAACAGCAATAGGGCAGGGCACATCCGCTTTTACAACAACTCAGCTTGCAAGATATGTGAACACAATTTCAAACAGAGGAAATAATTTCCAGCTAAGTCTTGTTGACTGTGTGAAAGATAAAGAAGGAAATGTTGTATTAAATGTCAGCCCGGTTTTGAATAACAAGGTTAACCTTTCAGATACTATTTGGGACGCAATACACTCGGGAATGCGGCAGGTTATAACATCAGGCACATTAAGCGGTGTTTTCTATTATTCAAATGTTGAAGTCGCCGGAAAAACAGGAACGGCGCAGGAAAATATATACAGGTCAAACCATTCGCATTTTATTGGATATGCCCCGTATGACGACCCGGAAATTTCCTTTGCCTGCACAATAAGAAATGGTGGTTCATCTGTTTATGCAGCTTCTACCACAGAAAAATGTTTGGAATTTTATTATGGTTTCACAACTTTAAGGGAAATCCTTTCGGATGGCGCTGAATCCATCACACTTGAAGGTACGGATGATTAAATATGACAAAAAGGATTGAAGGCATACTGGAAGTAATAAAATCTTATGACTATAAAGCAGCTAACTTTAGACTGCCACTTTATTGTATTTTGCTTTCTGTATTAGGAATTCTTGCTATAAATTCAGCTGCAGGCGCATCCATGATGCGCAACCAGATATTGGGCCTTGCAGCAGGCGTTGTAATTATGATCTGCTTTGCGCTTATAAGATATGAGTTTATATGTAGATATTACTGGATGCTTTACTTTTTCAACCTTCTTATACTTCTGGCTGTAAAAGTGCTTGGCACATATCATTCCGGCGCAAAAAGATGGATAAGTATTGCAGGAATTCAGGTGCAGCCTTCAGAATTATCAAAAATTTTACTTGTTATTTTCCTTTCTGCATTTATCTATCACAATAAGCAGTCTTTGGGTTCATTTAAATTTTTCTTTATTTGTCTGTTTTTAATAGCGGTTCCTGTCGGGCTTATTATTATGCAGCCTGATCTTTCCACTTCGATAGTTATTCTTGTCTCACTTTGTGTTATAATATTCGTGGGAGAATTTAAAACAAATATATTAAAACCGGTGATTTTAATTCTTATTCCGCTGCTTGGGATTTTTATAACACTTGTACTTGTACTTCCGGAAGACAGCAATATAATTCCAGAGTATCAGTACAGGCGTATTATAGGTTTTTACAGTTCAGACAATGAGGATACAGAGGATATAAGATACCAGCAGGAAAACTCGGTAACAGCAATAGCAGGCGGTTCGTTAACAGGCCAGGGGCTTAACAACAATTCAATCACCAGTGTGAAAAATGCAGAATTTATTTCGGAACCGCAGACAGACTTTATCTTTACAATCATAGGAGAGGAACTTGGATTTTTCGGTTCACTTATTACTATTTGTTTTTTGGGGCTTATTGTATTAGAATGTTTCAGGATAGGTATGCGGGCAAGAGAAACACTTGGAAAGTGCATCGCAATAGGGTATGGTACTATTATAGGTATTCAGGCATTTATAAATCTTGGTGTTGTAACCATGATTTTGCCTAATACAGGTCTTACACTACCTTTTATAAGCTATGGTTCCAGTTCTCTGATGTCTTTATATATGGGTATAGGAATAGTGCTTAATATCGGCATGAAAAAGAAAATTAATTTGTAGGTGTGGGGTTTGAATATAGGTTTAGTTGCACACAATTCAAAAAAAGAGCTGATGCGGCATTTTTGCATAGCATATAAAAACATTCTTGCTAAGCATACACTGTTTGCAACCGGCACGACAGGTCAGTGTATTGAAGACGCGACAAATCTTTTCGTGAATAAATTTCTTCCCGGACAGATGGGCGGAAACAGGCAGATGGGTGCCCAGATTGAAAACAATCAGATAGATGCGGTTATTTTTCTGTGCGACCCTGAAAGGCAGAGAAATAACGAAATGGATTATCTTCGTATCTGTCAGTTATGTGATTTGTGCAATATCCCGCTTGCAACTAATATTGCAACAGCGGAAATATTAATAAAAGCCATCGAAAGGGGATACCTTGACTGGCGTAATATTTATAAATAATTTTTAGGAGGACTTTAGCTATTATGGTCAAGTTGGTTTTAGGTGCAAAGGGCAAAGGAAAAACAAAATTCTTGTTGGAAAATGCCAACAGCGAAGCTTTAAAGGCTGATGGTCTGGTTATTTACCTGGACAAAAATTCAAAGCATATTTTTGAATTAAACAGGAACATCAGACTTATAAATGTCAAAGAGTATCCTGTTCAGGACCTTGATTCTCTTATTGGCTTTATCTGTGGGCTTATATCAGGAAATAATGATATTGAATCCATATATTTCGACAGCTTCCTTGTACTTGCAAACCTTGAAGGTCAGAACCCGTCAGACGCAATTAACAAGCTGATTATTTTATCAGAAAGATTAAAGGTAAACTTTATTGTCAGCATTTCTGTTGATGAACATGAGATTGACGATAATCTTAAAGATTATATCGAGCTTTCACTGTAGTGTCAGAAAAAAATAATAAAAATACAATAACGGATGAATCCAATTTAATGCCTCATAAAGGTGTTCTGGTTGGTATAGTAGTGACACTGTGCGTGGTGGCACTACTATACTTTTTTATTCATCTTTTCAGCTTTAATTCAAGCGACAAAATTGAAACTACACAGGCACTTTATGGAAATGTGTCGAGCAGCTTTGACGGGCAGTATACAGCTCTCGCCTTAAGAAGCGAAAAAACAATTGAAGCGGAAGAATCCGGCTATATTAATTTTCTGGTTTCAGACACATCAAGGATAAGGGCAGATGAAGAGATATATGTAATTGACAGCGAAGGAAGCCTTAACGATATTATTACATCTGCTTCTTCTGAAGCTATCTTGGACGAGGATGAGATGTCCGAAATAAAAGATTCACTGTTTAATCTGGACGTCACATTAGATGCCAATTCTTTTTACGATATTTACAACCAGAAATATAAAATTAAATCGCGTATTTCCGAGATGATAAACAGTAAGCTTCTTGTTTCGGCTGAAAAAAATGTCAGTAAAACAGGAATAAATGTTTATTCATCTGATATTTCCGGCATTATAGCCAATTATATCGACGGATATGAAGAATATACAACCGATTCGGTCTGCGCCGATCTTTTCAGAAAAACAAATTATTCAAAAACAATAATCAGTTCAAATGATTATGTGTCCAGCGGCACACCGATATATAAGGTAATCGATTCTGAAGACTGGAATCTTGTTTTTAAAATTGACAACCCGGATGATTTCCAGGATATAAATTATCTTTCAATAAAAATATTAAAAGACAATATCAGCCTTGACTGCGATTTTTCCATTGTTTCGCGTTCCGGAAATTATTATGGCTTTCTTAATCTTGATAAATATATGATCAGGTACATATCGGATCGCTTTTTAAACATTTCTATTGAAAACAAATCGGAATATGGGCTGAAGGTTCCAAAGACGGCGGTAGACAAAAAGCTTTTTTATGTTATTCCTTCCGAATATTTTAACTATGGAGGAAATACGACAGAAAAAGGCCTTACATTAGAAAACAATTCAGCTGATTATGGTATAGAATTTATTAATGTCGATATTGTAAAAGAAACGGATTCTTATGTTTATGTTTCGACAGATTCTTTGAAGGCAGGGGACATTCTTCTTAATATTGAAGATAACAGCAATTTTGTTGTAGGAGTTACGGAATCTCTCCCAGGTGTTTATGTCAAAAACGGAACAACCCCTGTGTTTAAAATAATATCTATTTTGGGCGAAAATGACGACAATTATATAATTGATTCAAAAACCACTTCGGGCGTCAGATTATATGATAATATTGTAAAGAATTATAAGGATGTAGCAGAATGATTGAGGAAAATTATAAGCGAGTGCTCGAAAACATAAATTCAGATGATGTAAAGCTTATTGCTGTGAGCAAAACTCATCCGGCAGAACTTATTAAAGAAGTTTATGATCTTGGGCAAAGAGATTTTGGCGAAAACAAAGTCCAGGAAATCTTAGCTAAAGCCCCTTTGCTTCCTTCGGATATACGCTGGCATCTGATAGGGCATCTGCAAAGAAATAAAGTAAAAAGTATTATAGATAAAGTCGTGCTTATACATTCTCTTGACAGCATAAGGCTTGCCAGGGAAATAGACCTTGAGGCTGGAAAAGCCGGATTAATAATGCCGGTTCTAATAGAGGTCAATATTGGAAATGAAGAGAGTAAAACCGGTTTTTTGTATGATGAGGTTATACCTTCGGTCAGGGAAATTGCAGGGTATAAAAACATAAGGGTAAAAGGGCTTATGTGCGTGCCTCCTGCATCCGAAAACCCGGAGGAGAGCAGAAAATTTTTTGCTTTACTTAAAAATTTATCTATTGACATAAAAGCCCTGAACATTGATAATATAGAAATGAAAATCCTGTCAATGGGTATGACAAATGACTATTCAGTTGCCATTCAGGAAGGGTCAAATATGGTGCGGGTTGGCACAGCTATTTTTGGCACCCGGATCTATACTAAATAAACAAAAACAAAAGGAGACGCCATGGGAAAGTTCAGTGACAAATTTTTAAATGCATTCAGCGCAAAGGATGATGATTACGATGATGAATACTACGATGATGAAGAAGTAGTTGATGAAGACGATTATTCTGATGACTATGACCAGCCAGAAGAAAAATCAGGTGGTATTTTCAGAAAGAAAGCTGCTTCTGATGACGCAGCACCAGCACAGAAGATAAATCCTTTTGCTAAAAATAATTCTGCAAAACAGAGCCAGAAGGCACAGAAGGGCAACAGCGAAGTTTGCATATTCAAGCCATCATCCATTGAAGATGCACGTGAAATTACAGAAACTTTGCTTCAGGGCAAAGCAGTTGTAATCAACTTCGAAGGTCTCCATGTTGAAATTTCACAGAGAATCATAGACTTTATTTCCGGTTCCTGCTATGCGCTTGATGGCAACCTTCAGAAGATTTCAAATTATATCTTCATCGTTACACCGGGTTCAGTAGATATTTCTGGTGACTTCCAGGAATTATTCGGAAGCAGTGACAACTCATTTGATATCGCCGGCTTCAAGTCACCATTACTGTAATACATAATATTTTGCATGTTCTAGCTGCCTCATTTCACCATGAAAGAGGCAGCTATAATTTTTTTAGTATAATTTATGACGTCATACATTAAAAAACTGAATATTTCTTTATATATTCAGATAGCCTTGTTTTTTGTCTTAATATTCATAGACCAGCTCACTAAAAGAATTGCAGCCGAATGTTTTTCGTCGTCGGAGGTCAGCATAATAGGCGATTCTGTCGTTTTTTCTTACCTGGAAAATAACGGCGCAGCGTTTGGCATTTTAAAAAACAGCCAGACTTTTTTCTATATCATTACATTTGCTGTCATGATAGCCCTGATTTTTATATGGCTCAGGGTTTATATGCGGCTGAAAACATATTGTGCAAATGAAAAATTCAGATTAAAAACCCTTAATAATATGATTTTATTTAATTATATTATTATTGTCTTAGGCGCTGGAG